>Ga0307507_10001814_pt1 | contig 46863 bp, 8 predicted proteins | sample 7_EM_MG_FD_207223 | JGI IMG/M metagenome (GOLD analysis project Ga0307507, IMG submission 207223) | Populus trichocarpa ectomycorrhiza microbial communities from riparian zone in the Pacific Northwest, United States - 7_EM | ecosystem: Host-associated > Plants > Roots > Unclassified | place...
GCCCCCAAATTTTACTATTTTAAAAACCACCCAACTATTTATTATATAACTTTAATAGGAGCTAGAGAGTATATATAAAAGTCCAAATTTAAATTATTAAAATTTATTATTAAGTGGTTGTTAAGATATTAAAGTGTGATTTTTCTATTTTTTGGTGTGTTTTTGAAGTGATCAGCTCACCCGTTTAACCAGCTTACCTGTAAAATACGTTAATAGCTAATAATTCCTTATTGTAATACCTACACTTATTAATTTCTATTGAACTTTTGGAGCTCTTGCTACACCTGGCCCAAAAAGACCAAACCAACCAAAAGAACCCTAAAAAACACCCTAATAATCCCCTAAGATGCATGCATCACAGGGAAGGCACAGGTGGAACAACGGTGGTACGCAGTCGCGCGTAACCGCCAGACCTATACCCAACAATGGCCCCCTACAATAATAACAAGGACGGGCGAATACTACACTAAAAAGCGGAAATACCCTAATTAAGAAGGCATCTAACAAAATATAAAGCCTATTAGACGCGTCTAGTATCCAAAACTATAAGGGAGTATTTATTAGCTATTATAAACTAATATAGCTAGTAGAATGGCTCCAGTCTAGCAAACCTTAGGCGCCCCTCTAGTAAACCCTTAATTAAATCCTCTAACGGCTAAATAAAATTAAAGATAAATAAAACTCCCCCCTATAGGCGAACCGCACCTGGGCCGCCGTAGCTGCGCTTTTATAGCATAGGGAACCTACTCCCCTAAAAACGATAACCGGGTATATAATCACAATACAACTAAATACAGAAAAGGTAGAGGAACTTAGGGGATAATTAGAAATAGAAGTTCTTATAGAGATTTACAAGGAGGTCTATAACGCCGTTACAGTCCAACACCTTAGGAGTAGAGATATTAGAGTCACCCTAAAGGACTAATAGGCAAAGAAACGGGCCGTAAGGGTAGGGAACAGGCTAGGAGAGCATATTAGTATAAAAGTGCTTTGTGAAGATTACTTAGTTAAAGTCCTATTGGTTCCTATAAGCCTTAGGGTAGAAAGGGGACGCTAGGCGGACAATATAGCAACTATATAGGAGATAGTAAAACAAACAAAACGCCTTATATTAGGACTTATAATTACCCAGATCTAATAGCTTTAATAGGAAAATACAAACCAAGCATATAATAAAAATAATAAGAGGATATAAGGGGCGCTAGAGACTCGCTAGAGAGATAATAAATAAATATATAGCTCCCTTATCGTCAGCGTATATATACCAGAAATGCAAAAACTTTTTATCTAAAAAGGAATAATTATAAATGGCCTTATATACAACATAAGGCTCTATAACTACAGACTACGCCTAGAACAATATTATTGCTATATATAATAGGGACACACCCAATCCACATACACAGCACAGGTATGCTGCGGCCACTATACAGGCCCCTATAATATAAGATAATATATAAATTAAGACTAAATAAAATACGCGAACTGTTACTAAAGCACACATAAGGCATAGGAGAGAGAAGACTGCATTAAATATAGAAGACGGAAGGAAAGGGCTTAACAGCTACAGGAATAACTGCACGCTAGGTTATATAAATAGAAACAATAGGCAATAAGCTAGGGGGACGCAGGTGTCTTCCTAGCATTTCCTACCTTTAATACTAGGGGGCTAAGCCAGCTATCCCAAGCCTTAATGGGCTAAAAGCGACGCCGTGCGACATTACCAGACCGAACAGGGACATAAGGGACATATAGAACACAAGGGAGAGGACGCCCAGTAGGAAGACCCCTATAGACGGCTACGGCAAGTTCAAGGCTAGGACAATTAAGAATTAGATTTAACGCGGTAAACACAATATACATAGCTAGCTTATAAGGGGCACATAGCTAACCGGCAAGAATGGGGGAAGAACTAAAGGCAATAACAAACTCAGATTTAGAAAGGCTAGTAGGAACATAAGACATAGGAATAAAAAGCTCTATATAAAATAAGTAGTGGCTAGGGAGCAAATATAGGAGATAGAAGTTCTAAATATTTTAGAGAAAGTAGAAACAGAAGAAGTGAGGAGTAAAGGAGAGGCAAAGGACCCCCACTAGGGGTCCGCCACTTAACCATTATACAGTATAACTGCGGCAATATAAACCACCATCTAGTAAGGCCTTTACTAGACAGTCTAGACCCAGAGAAATACCATATTCTTACCATACAAGAGCCGTATTATAATACCTACATATAATTAATATACTGCCCCTAAGGATTCCAGCTCCTATATAAACCAAAAGCAGCTACACGCGTATGCTTTATAATTAGTAAAAATATCAGCCTTGCCTTATGGTTATAGCAGGCAGTTAACCCAGATATTGCAGTTATAACCATCTAGACATATAGGGGACCAGTATAAATCATTAATGTCTATAACCCTAGGGTCAAAGGGGTAGCATAGATAGAGAATATTATATTTATAATAAGCTTGCTAGAAACTAAATACGCAGAGTTTATTCTACTAGGAGACATAAACCTCCACCACCTATAGTAGGGGGGCATCTATATTGCTGCCAATTAACAGGCAGAGTGCCTACTAAGAGCTATAGATAATAGGGGCCTTAAGCTAGCTACCCCCCCAGGTGCAATTATATGGCAACGGGGCACTGCCAAAAGTATAATTAACCTTATAATTATAGACGAAAACCTATACCAAAGACTCAAAAGGTGCTCCCCTAAAGAAGAATAGGCACTTACCTTAGACTATATCCCTATCCAGATATAACTAGATCTGGACATCAAGGCGCAACCAAATAGCAAAAGATACGCAATAAGGAAGCTTAATATAGATAGCTTCCTTAATATAATTAAACAACAACTCTAAGACCTAGAAGAAATCCACCTAATACCAAACAAGCAAGGCTTATTAGCTACCCCTAAGGAAATTAATTAAAGACTAGAAAGGATCCAGGCAGTAATTAAAAGTAGGCTAAAAGAGCACTGCCTAGTTTTAAAACCGGGCCCCTACGCGCAATACGCATGGTCCGCACAGTGCGCGGCCCTTATAGCCGGCCAATAATAAGCAAGGAGGAAATATATAAGCAGCCACAATTCTAAGGACAAAAGACAATATAAAGACACAAGAAACCAGCTAAAGAATACCCTAAGAAAAGAAGTAAGGAATAACTAGAGATGGTTTATAAACAAATATACTACTAACCTAAGTCTCCCCTATAACAAGGGCCTTTGGACCATAGCAAAATGGGTAAAGAAAAAGGTAGGACGCCTAGTAGAAGATCTATACCTACCACCCCTACAAAGAGCAGGCAAACTATAGGCCACAAGCAACAATAATAAGAAGGCAAAGATCCTTATAGAAAGATTTTTCCCTTAACCAGCTCCAGTAGACCTTAGCGATATTACTAGTAAAACACCGGTAACTCGCCTAAGGGTTAATAGCGACATAACAACTAAAGAAATGGCTAAAACTATTAGCCGCCTTTTAAACAATATAGCACTAGGACTATATAGGATCTTAAATAAAGCCCTAAAGACCTATAGACCACTTATAGCACCTTAGCTTACAGACGTAGCTAGAGCATGCTTTGTAATAGGCTACTACCTATAACTCAGAAGATCCATAACAACGGTTATCTTATAAAAAGAAGGCAAAGTAGACTACTTAATCCCAGGAAGCTACCGCCCTATTGCCTTAAAAAACACCCTAAGCAAGATCTTAGAAAAGGTTATAGCGGACTATATAGCAGATATAGCAGAGGAACACGCCCTACTACCACAAAGCTAAATAGGGGCAAGAAAGAATCGCTTAACGCTATTAGCACTTACACTACTCGCTACTACCATTAAAACTACATGGGCTATGCAAAAGGACTTTATAGTATTAATGCTTAGCCTAGATATTAGCGGCGCCTATAACAATATACCCTATAAGCGTCTCCTATACATCCTTAGGGTAAAGGGCTTCCCAGAATAGATTATTTAGTTTATTTAAGGATTTATAGGCCAGAAAGAAATATCACTGGTCTTTAGCAGATACCAGAGCCCCCCTATTATAGTCGCAACAGGAATACTATAAGGATCACCTCTGTTGCCTATACTCTTCCTCTTCTTTATAAGCAACCTGCTTAATACCTTTAAGGAAGGGGCAACCCAGGGGATAGACTTTGTTAATAATATAAACCTAATTATATATAGGCCAACAGCCGCAGAGAACTATAGGACACTAGAGAAAGCCCACAACACCTATATAGAATAGGCAAGATGATATAAAGTCCAATTCTTACTAGAGAAATACCAGCTAATCTATTTTATAAGAAAACGTAACTAATCTATAGATCTTTAGCATACAATCTATATCTAAGGCTTTGGGGGTCAACCGGTTTAAGGCCTAAGGGTATTAGGAGTGTAGGTAGATAGCAAGCTCCAGTAGAGCGTATATGCGGCGTAAGCAGCCCGTAAGGGCTAAGTATAGTATATCGCCATATCTAGGATTATTAATTCTATATAGGGTCCATGCTTCTAGAGGTCACACCTACTATACACAGCAGTTGTCTGGCTAACCATAACGTATAGATCTAGCATTTAGGCCACTAGAGAAACTAAAAAAGGCCCCCCTAAATTACTCCTTAAACTACTCCAAAAGGTCCAAATAGCCTGTCTTAGGAGTATAACAGGCGGGTATAAGCGAACGGCTATAGCACTGCTTAAGAAGGAAGCCAATATTCCCCCCCTATAACTATATATTGAAGCCGATGCAATATAAAGGGTGCAAAAGAAACGCAACTCTAATGTTATAAAGTATATCAAGACACGCCTAAACAAACTATAGAGGGACCCTAGGGTGCCCTATAGGAGAAGGAACTAATAACCCCAAAGTAGGGAAGATATATTAGGAAAATAGGTGGAGAAAGTAGAAGAAGAATAGTGCGGCGCTAGGGCCCAGGCCTATATAGAGGAGGAAGGGAGACGCGTAAGAGGCCAGTAAAGACAATAGTAAGGGAGAGAAAGGAGCCAAAGTAGAGCATAAAAGAGTACTGGAAAACTATCTACCGCAATATAATACTGGTTGGACCAACGCTGGAGAGATAAATAGGAGTTAAAGGTACAGAGGCAGACTTAGGTAAGGGGAACCTAAGCCGTAGCATAGGTAATGCTATAGGGGGTAAATACCTAAGGGCTCTAAGAGGGCCTAACAAAGGTAGAAAATACAATAGCAACACTCTTAAGGACAGGAATAATAGGACTAAAAGATTGGCTTTACTAGGTAGGTATCCTAATAGGTAGCCTAAGGTGCGAATATAGCTGGCTAAGACAGATACTAAAACACGTAATACTATTATGCCCCTTACGCACCGGCCAAGAAGCAATACTCTTAGCAGCTAGCACAGAAAACTATAATACACTACTCTTAACACAGAAAGGCCTCAAGGCGGCTACCTGGTGGCTCATTGGCTAAAATATACTAGACCAGTTCCAGGTTGCAAAGGAAATAGCAATAGAAAGTAAAGGGGCGAGTAATAGGCGCCCCCTAATAACTCTACAGGAGTAGAGTACAGTGTGTAATACTAGCGCGTCCATAGGTTTGTTACGGCAGTAGTGGTTCCCAAGGAGGTCAAAAAGTAAAGTAGTAGAGTACCATTAGTGACTCACAGGCGACTTATAAGCAAGCCCTAAAAGGCGGGGAGATGGATCACAGGGTTTTCTTAAATAGAGTTTTCTCCCTATATGTATATAAGGAGTAGTCCGCGTGGGCCTAACAGGGATCCAAATCGGACGTTAAGCAATAAATAATAATAATAATTCCTTATTATAGATCTTGTAGTTATATTTAGCTAAACTTAGTTATTTTAAGAAGTATACTATAGGGTGCAGTACTCCTTCCTTGTTATACTAAGACAGAATACCTCTAGTAACGTAGTTAGATAAATTAGCTTCTATAACACTCTTTTGGTTTAGGTTAAAGTATTAGAGTATAGATATAGTAGTAAAAATAACTTTTAGATAGGTAAAGGCCTTCTTATATTCCTTATTAAAGATAAAGGCTTTATCCTTTTAGGTTAGAGCTATAAGGGGTAAAACTAGAGCGGAGAATTTATTAATAAACTATTAGTAGAAGTTAGTAAATTCTATAAAGGCCCTTATATTATTAATATTCTTAGGTTCTTACCAGTTTATAATTATTTTAATCTTCTTTAGGTCTATTTATATACCATCTATAAAGATAATAAGTCTAAGATATAGGACTTTTATTTTATGGAATTCGCATTTATTTATATCTAACTATAGGCTAGCTCTACGCAGGGCTTTTAGGATAAGGTTAATGTATTTCTTATATTTAGTTAGGTTATTACTATATACTAAAATATTGTTAATATAAGCAGTATAGAAAATGTCTAGGTAAGGTTATAGGGTATTGTTTATAAAGTGCTAGAATGAACTTAGGGCATTTATAAAGCTAAACAGCGTTACTAAGTATTTAAATAGTCTATATCTAGTGCGGAATGCGGTAAGCTATTTATCCCCTTTTGCTGTTATAGGACGGGGATAGTAGCTATAAGACGTTACGTGATCGATTATAAGGATTGAGGGCGTAAGGGGGTAATATACCTACGCGTAACTGACGTAAGCTGTATGCGAGGTGTATATAGGAGCATGGGGCTCTCCTATAGAGGCCCTTATAGTGGGGTTTTATAACACTATCCCCCCTTCTATAAAGGCGGAGCTCCGGCGACGCTGTGGTTACTATATATATAAAAGGAACACTTAAGGTATAGAGAAGAAAAGGGGGTATTACTAAAAGCTTGTAATAATGTTATGTAATAAGGCTTGGCGCCTAAAAATCCAACTAATTAGATAACTTTAACCGCCGATTAAAGTTCCTAGACATCTTAACGATTTTTAGTTATATAATCGCACTTTATTATTATATAATGGCAATCTATAGCAATCTGCGGCAATCTAATAGTAACTTGCCCTTACGTGGCAATATATAACGGTTTAACTCTATAAGGGTTCCCATAGGGGGTTAGGCATAAAATCTCTACTTAGTCCTGGTTTCTATGGGTTTATATAGTAAAAATTACTAATTAGATCCTTTAAATTTTTAAAGTCTTCTTATAGTTGCCATTTTGGCTAATTTATATCAAATCCTATATAGATAGCTCTATAGTAGAGCTGCCGTCCTCTACCTTTGCCAAAGTATTTAGAGTTAATAATTTGTTTAATAGTCCACTTCTTATAGTTCTTATCTTTGTTTTTATTTTGAATTAGTACTAATAGGGGTTTAGGCTATATCTGTCCTAGTAAAGGGTTAGGCTGGTAAAGGTATAGTAGCCATAGGTGGCTAGGGTAGGCAGGAGCTCTAGCTTATATACAGCTCCCCTATTAATAACCTATTTAATTAAATAAGGGCCAAGGTTTTTATAATTAAGTAACTTTATAGGTCTCTATATAGAGATATTATGTATATTTAGCTATACCTAGTTGCTAATATATATCCCCAGTAGTGGCGTTTTATAACAGTTAGCGAAGTAGGCCTACTTTGCTTAAGCCTAGGCTATTTCTCCCTTATAGTAGTTAAGTAGATTTTTTATACAGTCTTCATACTAGTCAGTAAGTAGTATCTTAAGGCGTTTTCTATATAGTAGTTTTTTTATCAATAGGTTCTGGTAGCTTTATGCTGGATTAGGGGTAGTAACCTTTATTTGCGAAGAACGGGATAAGTCCTATAGTGGTTAAGACGTAGTTATTCGCTACAAATTCTCCTAGTAGGAGGTAATCTACCTAGTTATCTTAACTATAGGCGACTACCTATTATAGGTACGCTTTTATATTAGCATTAGCATTTTCCAGTTGCCCAGTAGTTTTATAGTAAAAGGATATAGATATCTTAATAGAGATGCTAAGGCGTTAGTAGATTTATCTCCATACGTTAGAGTTAAACTATATACCTTAGTTGGATATAATTAAGTTAGGTAACCTATATAATCAGTAGACTTTGCGGAGAAAGGTGTTAGTAATATTACTAATAGCTACGCCTTTAATTGGGACGTAGTGGCGCTCCTTTATAAATTGGTATATTATTATAAGGATGTTTTTATAGGTACGGCTATATCGTTTATAGGGTAGTAGGTTAACAATAAAATCTATAGCGATATCTGCCTATTATTGTATGGGTACTAGTAGAGGGTATAGTAGTCCTTAATACTTTATATTAAAGGCCTTAGCGCGTTTATAGCCGTAGTAGGCGCCTATAAAGTATTTAACTAAGTCTATTATTTTAGGCTAGAAGTAGTATTAGCTAAGAAGCTTATAGGTTCCTTCTCTACCTAGGTGGCCGCTTAATTAGAGGTTATAGGCTATTTAGATTAGTTGCTATTATAGATCTTCTAAGTTAGGGATAAATAGGCAGCCTCTATAATAGAGCCTGTTCTCTTTTACTTCTAAGGCCGCTATATTAATCTAGCTTAAGCTTTAAAGGTTAGTAGGTAGTATTTAGGCGCTAGCGATCTTTGCGGCAATAAGTTAATACAGTAATAGGTTAATAGAGGTGTTATATGCCATAGTAATAAGCTTATTAATTTTAGGAGGTAACTTTAGTTCTATAGTATAAAGCTAATGTATAGTTGGCTCTATTATAGGTAGTATGCATAGGGCCAAATTTTGTGCTTTTAGGATTGTCTATTGTTAGAACTAATTATAGGGATTATCTTTAGACTAAGGAAGGTCTTATAAGCGGCGTATTAGGCTATTAGGCTTAGTACTTTATACTCCTAGTCTATATATAATTTTAAAGTTAAAACTAAAGAGGAACTTGTTCTAGTATACTTGGCATTAGTTTAGCTATTTTATAGTTATAAAGTACTTAAGGTTGTGATAGTCTATAAGGACTTTAGTTAGCTAGTTAAGTTCTACTAAGGAAAGTTCTAGTTAGAATTCTTTAAGTGCTTATATAATTATAAGGAGTTCCTTATTATAGATTTTATAGTTATATTCTTATAGGTAAGCTTAGATAAGTAAAATGTAACTAGGTAAAGGAGACCGTTATTACCTATCTAAGAAAAAACGCCTGCGTTAATATGGTCTAAGGAGTTAGTCTTAAGATAGAGTTATTGTCCTAGTATAAAATAAGCTAGGATAAGTACTTTAGTAAATATATTTTTAAGGTCTTGGAACGCCTTCTTATATTTAGGCGTCTAGATAAAATATAAATATATTTTTCTTTCTTTTATAGAGAGGCCCTTTATTCGCATTATTGCTATAAGTGGTACTATAATACCTAAGAAGTTATATATAAATTTTTAATAAAAGTTGGCGAAACTAAGGAAGGCTTATACGTTTTTAATATAGTTAAGGGTTTACCATTCTATAATTATACGTACCTTCTTAGGGTCTATACAGATACCCTTAATAGTAATAATTAGTCTAAGGTATTTTACTTCTGTAACTAAGAATTTACACTTCTTTAGATTAATATAAAGTCCTATATCCCTAAGGCGCTATAGGACCTTTTAAATATGCTTAGTATGCTTAGAAGGGTTATTGCTATAAATAAGTATATTACCTAGGTACGTAGAGTAGAAGTCGTTAAGGTAGTCCTATAAGGCGTTATTAATATAGCTTTGGAAGCTGCCTAGGCCATTATATATGCTAAAGGGTATAATAGTATATTTAAATTAGCTAAAGCGCGATGCGAATGCGGTTTTCTATTTATTACCCTTTTATATTTAGAGGCGGTTAAAGGCGGTAATAATATTAAGCTTAGTACAGATTTTGGCTTAGCTAAGCTGTTTAAAAGCCTTATATATAAGCGGTACGGGGTATTAGTTTTTAATTATAATAGTGTTAAGTCCTCTATAGTTAATATAGAATTAGATATCTCCTTCTGGCTTTTTAATAAAGAGGATAGGGGCGGCTGCTAGGGATATACTAGGATAAATAAATCCTTTATTAAGGTGCTTGTTAATATACTTTTTAATAACTAGAAGTTTATCTTTTAATATCAAGTAGGGCCTTTTATAGGATGGTGTTTTTCCTTATTTAATATTAATGGTATAGTTATTAAGTTAATATAGGGTGAGTATATTAGCGCCCTTTTACAAGTATATATTAATAAAGTTATAGTATTTCTTAGGGAGGAGTTTACAGAGTTCCTTATTAGTAAATCCTTTTTTAAGCTTTATAAATTTCTTAAAGTCTAAAGGTAAAAGTCCGTAGAGTTCTATAGGGGTATTATCTTCTAAAAGATTAACTATATCTATTCTATTATTATAGAGGATATAGTCCTATTCTTTATTAAGCTTATATAGTTATAATTAGAAAGCTATAGTAACGGTCCAGCCTTTTCTATATACTATATAGTAGAAGGCCGCAGCACTTATATAGTAGCAGTTAGTTATAAGTAGGGTAATAAGGGGTTTCTTAGGTTAATATCCTGGGGAGTAAATAGAGGTGGCTAGGCTATGCCCTAGATAAGTCTCTCTACAGTATTTAGAGTTAAAGGTTACTTTTCTCTTTTTTAAGTTAATAGTAGGGTTATATTATTTAAGCTAGTTTATTCTAAGGATAATAGGGTAGTTAATAAGTGGTATAATATAGGCCTAGAGCTCTTCCTGGTGCCCGTTTATATTTAAATAGAGTTATACCATATAGATAATCTTTTATATAGTATAACTACTATTAGTGGGTTATAGGGCGTGGGCTTTAGTAAGGGGTAAGGTAGGTAAAATATAAGTGCGCACAAATTAGGTATTTATAAATTTATTAATAGCTCTACGGTTAATTATAGAACGGCTTTTATATTATTTTTTAGCAGTAGTTCCTATTATAGGTAAAACTATCTATTTCCGTCTATTTATCTTTACTAAGTTATCTATTAAATAGGGCAATATATAGATCCCTCTATTATTAGGGCGTCCCAACCTATAACTTAGGGCTAGAACTTAGCGTTTTCCACTTCCGTATCTAACACTACTACTATTACTATATTTTTATCTTATATAGTAGTAGCGCGTAGTAACATATTTAGTGTTTAGGGTACTGGGTTAGGTATTAGGCGGCGGCTACTAAACCTAGCTATTAGGCAGTTTGGATTATTATAATAACAGCCTTCTTAATAGCATCTGTAGTAGCGTTCTAGTTTCCAGAATAGCTCACGTTCTCTATTTAGGAGTTTTTGCGGAAAGGTTAGTATAGAGAGGTTAAGATTGGCTTTAGTGGTATTTAAGGTAGTAGGCGTTAGTGGCTTAGTATATATAGGTTTAATGGGTCTAGGGGGCTTCTATAGGGAGGTCTTTAGGTAAAGGTTAGCAGTAGCAATCTAATTTAGTTATTGTTTAATCTTTTATAGAGCTGCTTCTATATTATAGACATTATTATAGTTATAGCTAGCGGCTGCGTAACCAAGGCAATAAGTAACTTTTTTAAGGAGATCTTCCTAGTTTTAGTATTGTCTTAGGTAAGGGCTCTAGTATATTCCTAGAATTTAACATAGAACTTATTAAATAATTCGGTAGGGCTTATCTTTAGGGCACATAGTTTGGCTTAGTTAGTAGCCAGTAGGTTGTAGTTATAGTATATTAGGTTAAGGTTGTTAAGGACTTTTTAATAGGACTGCTACTTTTAGGGGCTATTAGTCTCCTACTAGGCGAAGAGTCTATTAAATGGTATACCCTTTATTTGCCTAATAATATAGCCAATCTTAGTATCTTTTATAGGAAAAAGGTAGGCACTCTAAGTTAGTTTCTTATAGATTTATATCTTCTAGCAGCTATATCTCTTATAGTCCCCCTAGAAGACTAGGGGGTTAGGGTAATATATATTAGACCCTACAGTAGCAGCTTAGGTTTAATTATTATGGCTTTTGTTATTGCTGCTTTAGTAGGGGTTCCTATTAGGTAAAACTGCTTAGTATTAACCCTTTGTTAAGCGTTAAGTAGGTAAGGTTGCTAGGAGCGTAGAGGCTTAAGTGGCGTTATATATAGTAGAGAGGTATCTGGCGTTATTATAAATATACTTATTAAGCTAAGATTGTAGGTATTTAATTATGCCCTCTTTTTTGGTAACTGTAGTAATAAGTACAATCTTAGCCTTTTTTAACTTTTAGACGTCGCGTTTAGATATATAGAGGTTATCTTTAGTTTCTTAACGCGTGTTATTAGCAAGTGCTTTACAGGCTTATAGGTCTTAGATAATATTACAATTTTAGGTAGTACGCATTTTAGCTTATATAAGCCTTAGGTAGTAGTTCTATAGAAGGTAGTAGTATTTATTAGGTTCTTATGCTACCATTTTTATAAATATCTCGGCGTCTTATATTTTAATTTTAATAGGTAGTAGCCCTTCTGCTTGCTTATTTGTAGTTATATAGTTAATAAAAGATAAAATATTGTTAGTGTCCACCTTCTTAGGAGTTAAGGCTAGGGCTAATAAATTAAATTCTTCTAGGATTAATTAGCGTTGTAGGTTAAGTATAGGTACTAGGTTATTCTTTAGGTTTAATATAGTGGCTAGTAAGGAATATTATCTTACTATTATGGGTTCCTTAGAAGTATAAGGTAAGGTAACTTATAGATATACTACTTTTAGCAGCGCCTGCAGTGTTATAAAGACGTAGAATTAGTTATAGGCTGAGCGTTAGTGGTAAAAAGGCGTAATGTAATGTTATGGGACGGGGGTAGTAGCTATAAGATGTATATATTTAAGGAGTCTATAAGACGTTGCGTGATCGATTGTAAGGATTAAGGGCGTAAGGGGGTGATATACCTACGCGTAGCTGATGTAAGCTATATATAAGGTATATATAGGAGCACGGGGCTCTTCTATGGAGGCCCTTATGGTAGGGTTCCGTAATATTTACAATATAAAGGCGGTTAAATGTGTAAATAAGATTAAGTTTTGTATAGTAGCAAGCCTTACTTAATTAGTTTAGTATCTCTTAAATTAACAGAAGTGGGTACTAATTTTTAATGGTAATAGTGTTAAGAGCTTAGTAGTCTATATAGAAGCGTAGACCGCTGCTAGGTTTCTTAATAAAGATTATAGGTGCAGCTATAGGTAAAGAGCTTACTCTAATAAATCCTTTACTTAGGTGCTTATCTAAGTACTTTTATAGCACTTTAAGTTTGTTCTGGGATATTCTATATAGAGGTCTAAATCCTAGCTGTTTTCCTTCTTTAAGTACAATCTTATAGTTATATAGTTAGTGTTCTACTAACTTATTAGCTTCTTTTTATAAAAATACCTCCAGGTACTTATAGGGGCATACTAGTACTTTTGTAGTAGAGTTAGTGTGCTTCTTTAGTGCTAGGGCCTTTTTAATATTGGCTATTATAATAGCAAAGATTGTATATTTAGGTTTTTTAGCAAGTTATGCTAACGGGGTAGCTCTAATTATATAGATATCTAAGGTGTTAAGCAAGCTTAGATTATCCTTAGTTTCTTATATAGTTTTTTTATTTAACTTTAGGTTTAGTATTAGGTATAACCTGTTTCACCACCGAACCTAATACACTACTGAACCTGACAGCGCCCCACTAAAATAATATTCTCGTCGAGAATACTATTACTATGCCACTATAATGTACCTTAGGACCTTTAAACGAGGCTTAATTACTCCTTACTATCTAGGCTATTAAAGATGGTACTATACAGTTAAATCGAGAGGCACAGCGACAGTTTGACGTTGATTATTATTAAGTTGCTACGCGACGCAATGGAATATCCATATAACGCGATTGTCTAGTAAATGGTTGAAATTTTGATACTACCAAAGAGTAGGCGCTTATTAACCGTATACTTAAGCTAGATTTATAAGGATTTCCGCCTACAAAGCGTATGATCTATATAATAACTAATATACTACATAAATAGTGAGGGAATAAGCTTGTAGGCAAGAACTGGGTAGATAGGTTTATTAAGCGTATACCTATAATAAAGAGTGCTTAGTCTTAGTCCTATAACTATTAGAGAGCCTTATAAGAAGATCCTAAGGTTATTAGCGCGTGGTTTAACCTAGTAGCGCGTACTAAAGTAAAGTACGGCATATAGGATAGAGATACCTACAACTTTAACAAATCTGGCTTTATAATGGGAATTATAGGGTCTTAACTTGTTGTTACGGTATTAGAAAGACGCCGTAAACCTATACTTATTCGGCTAGGTAAGTGTAAGTGGATTATAGTAATCTAGGGTATCTATGCTACTAGGTGGTTTATCCTACCCTTTATTATCTATACTGGCAAGAACTACATCTCTATATAGTATAAAGACGCGTTAATATCTGGCAATTAGGTAATTGCTATTAGTAATAATGGATGGATAAATAATAAGCTTGGTCTTAAGTGGTTAAAGCACTTTAACACGTCCTTAAAGACATATTTACTAGGCGTGTATAGACTGCTAGTTATTAACGGGCATAAGAGCTATAACTTAATCGCCTTTTAAGATTACTGTAAAGAGAATAAGATAATTACTCTTTGTATGCCTGTATATTTATTATATATCCTACAGCTATTAGATATAGGGTGTTTCTCGCCCTTAAAGAAGGCGTATAGTGTACTAATCTTAGATCTAACGCGTTGGCAGATAACAATGCTTAGTAAAATTAAGTTCCTCCACGCCTTTAAAAGCGCGTTTATTAGTGTTTTTTTAGAGGATACTATTAAGGGTGCCTTTAGAGGCTCTGGCCCAGTTTTATTTAACCTAAAGCGTGTACTGGAGGTTCTTAATATGCGCCTTTGTACGCCAATACCGCCTATAAAGGAGACTACCCCTTAGGTGTCTAAAACACCTAGCAATATATATAAGATGGAGGCTTAATTAACTCTAGCTTAAAAGAGGATAAGGGAATACCTTAATTTATCTCTAATATATATACTTAAGGTAATTGGGAAGCTAGAGAAAGGTGCTCTAAGTATAATATATTCTTAGGCAATAATACTAGATAAACTTAAAGGCTTATAGTAAATGGTTAAGGATCTTATAAAGCGCAAATTATATAAAAGGAAGTATATTTAGTATAAAGGTATACTAACAATAGATAAGGGATCTCAGCTAGTTGCTGTAGACAGCGCTAGGGGGCAGAAAAATAGTGGAGAGTCCTTAAAGGGTGGTTACGCTAGTGTAGGTAAAGGGTATACTTAACACTGCAGACACTGCGGAGAGACTGGGCATAACTTGCGTATATATAAGAAGGAAGTACCTAATAGTGAATAATAGTGAATAATTTTATTATAGTATTCTTAGTAAGAATATTATTTATAGTGATGTTGCATTGTAATAGTATTTTTAATGAGAATATTGTTTTAGTAGGGCGCTGTTGGGTTTACTGGTGTATTGGGTTTGGTAGTAAAACAGGTTAGAGTTAGTATTAGATTTAGGTTTAGGTTCTTTTAGTATCCTTTTTATAGTAAAATACTAGTTCTTCTAGTACCTTTATATATTAAGCTTAAGCTTCTACTTAGTTTAGGGTATAGTAGTTAGAGTTAGTTTATATAGTCTAGTATAATTTTTAGGTTCTTAGTAGACGTTAGTAGAAATCTTATATTGGTGGAATTTAGTGGAATTCTTAGGTTAGTGGAATTGGGAAGACTTTTTAGGTATAGGGTAGATATTAGTGGAAATTTTAGACTAGGGGATCTCAGTGGATTTTTTAGATTTTAGTTTAGGGTTTAAGTAGTAAGTTATAAGGCACTTCTGCTTATAATAGGAGGCAGTAAATAGAAGCTTAAGGTTATCTTAGTTAATAGTTACCTTATATAGCTTTATCTAGGGTTATCTAAGAATTATTAGGTAACCTAGGGTAGTTATAAAAAGCTTAATTAATTCTTTATAGTTTAGGTATTAGAGTCTTAGGGCCGCTATATTAGTAATATAGCCTAAGATAGTATATTTACCGTTAAATCTAAATATATTAATATACCGGTTAAGGGGTATTAGGGTAAACCTATTATCTTATACAAAGATTTTATTAATAAATCCTATGCTGCTAGCTCCTATATTAATTAGGACTTAAGTATTAGCCTATTAACCTTTCTGCTAAAAATAGCAGTTAATAGTTATACTATAATCCTAGAAGTTAGGGTTTATAATATCTAATGCATTTAATAAGATTCTGTAATATAGCTATCCTAGAAAGTAACTTAACTCTAAAATATACCTTTTAGTGGTAAGCGGGAAGGGGTTCCTATAGAATATTAGTTATAACTTTATTCTTATAAGTAGTACTTATTAGATATAGGGCTGGAACTAGATAAAGATTAGGGATAGTAACTAGAGGATTAATATAGTAAACAGTTATTAGTATTAGCCGTTTATAAGTTGTATTAGGGCATAGGGACGGAGTAGTATTTTAAGATATAATCCTTACTTCTATATTTAAAGCAAGGGCCTAGCTTAATGCGTTATTCTTATTTAGAGGACCCTAGTAAAGCATATCCTAAGGTCTCTATGTTAATATCTATAGCATTAGGGTGCTTAGGCTAAGATAATAACTTAGTAGATATTTATAGAGTTGTTATATTATATTAAGGAGTGGACTTTGGTATCAGGCATAGTATATTATTATACCGTTTATTAATAACATTTATATAGGCATTAAGAGCTCTTAGTAGGTCTATACCTATTAGAGAGGGTTTTAGTTTAGGGCTTAGGGACTTAATAAGGCTATTAACTAGTATGGAGTCATTTTAGCCTATTTCCTTTGTATAATGGTTAAATTTAGAGAAGTATACTAGGAAGCTTTTTGTTTTTTTAAGTTATATAGTTTATCTTCCTCTAAGCGGTAGCTTGACAGTTTAGGTTATTATATATAGCTTTAAGTAGTATAACTAGACTTTATACTAAGTTTGGTTAAAGGGGTTTAATAAGGTTAGCTATATCTCCTCTTAGTTAATTTAGGGTATAGCAAAGTTAGTTAGCTTTAGTTAAGTAGCAGTTAGTATTACCAGTTAGCTTATTTTTAAGCTAGCTTAGAAATAATTAGAGTTCTTATTATTTACTAGTAAATATTAGAGGGTCTAGTAGTTGTTTAGATTGTTATAGTATAGTAGTTAGATTAGGGTAAATAATTGTTATAGGTTTGGGACTCTTATCCCACGTATTTGTCTCTAGAGAAGGCGTTTGGTCTTAGGGCCCTATTATAGGCATCTTAAGGGTGCTGACTTCTTCTTAGAGGTCCCTAATTATTTATAGGTATTATACCTCTTATTTAGCTTATTATTAAGTTAAAGTGGCTTAGTTTTATGCGAGGGCGTCTATAAAGGACTTCTATATCTCTACTAATTGTTTTTAAAGTGCAGATATAATGCCGGCGGCTATTATAGGGGCTTTAAGGTCGTTTTATATTTTAGAGGGTGGTATATAAGGTTAATACAATATAGTATTACAGAGTAAGTATAAGTGATAATAATATATAGCAAAGTAGATATTATTAAGCTATATATATAAACTATATAATAAAGTTAAGATGTTATATAAGGAGAGAAGGTAAGGAAACGGGAAGAAAGGGTATATATTATTAGTTTAGTTGCTTGGTTAATATATATATAAAGTAGAATAGGATTTAAGTAGTGGTCCTAGCAGAACTTAGTAGGATTTAGTAGACTTAGTAGAATATAGCAGAATACAGCAGATTGCCGTTAAACTGCCATAGATTGCCGGCAGATTGCCATTAGATTGTTATCTTACAGTCGGTCTCTTCTTACTACGTTAGTGGAAACAGGTGGACGTATATAAGGTATTATAGGGGTGTCCCATAACAAACTCCGTCTTTATCCTTATAGACCATTTTATAAAGCTAGTACACTACTATCTAACGCGTAAGATAATTAATGCTATATAACTTATAGAACTTCTATTTAGGGTCTTTGCATAAATAGGGCCTCTAAATAATATTGTCTCTAATAGGGGTAGCGTATTTATAAGCAAATACTAGAGCACTATATGCTACTATTTACGCATTTAATATAAGCTTAGCACTATATTCTACCTATAGATAGATAGTTAGATAAAACGCTAAAACTAGGAGCTTAAGGTATACCTACATATATTATAAACTAGGAATAGTTTAATTGGGCCTCCCTACTTAATAAAGCAGCCTTTACCTATAACTCTAAGGTCCATACTATAATAAAGTATTCCCCTATTAAGCTTGCCTATAGCTAGCTACTAAACATCTTAGATAGAGTCCTAGATGGCGTTTAAGACGCCTAGTAAGGTAGAGAGGGGTCTAAGTTAATAAATATTAAACTTATAGAGACGTATCTATAATGCCTATACCTTATATATAAGGCAGCGGTGGCATTAATAATGCACGCCTAATAGCTTTAGGTAAAATACCATAATTATTACGATCTAGCTAAGCATTTTGCCGTTAGTAAATAAGTCCTACTCTTTTCTAAGAACATTTGCATAAAACGTCTCTATAAGAAGCTTAATAGTAAGTTTATATTAGGTAAAAACTAAGTAGATAGTTATATAGCCGTAAGGTATAGGCGACCCTAGGGCGACCTAGGGGTGACTCGCCTATAAGGCACGCGCGCTGTACGTAACTAGGGAAAACCCTTCCTTACCTTGCACACAGACTCCTCCTTTTCCCTTAAGGATTTGTCTGTCTATATAATATACCCTATTATTCCATTATTAAGCTCCCTAACTATATCCTTACCTTATATTTAAATCCTTACCAATCCCCTTAGAAGGATAGCCGGTTTAATTTTTCTATAATACCTCTAAAAAGAAAACCAACGCCTATACCTAATGGCAATACGCTAACAATACAACTGCTAAATGCCTTAGGATCTAGTATAGACAATACTACTAGAAATATACCAGCAGAATCTAAGCTACCTTTTAAACCTTAAAACAATTAGCTACCTATAAACGCTAAAGATTAGTTTAACTTATATACCTAGGCTTAACAGGAGCTTAGCAAGATTACTAGTATCCTATTAAATACTGCTAATATAAAGGAGCTAGATAAGCCAGCTAAGAAAATAGCTAACCTATAGAGTATTATTAATTTAATAAAGCCCTCCTATTACCTCCCTAGTAAAGAGTATAAGTTATATAGCAAACGCATACGCTAAATAAATCTCAACGCCTTAGATAAGAAGTCACTACCCAACATTAGTGGTACTACTTAATAGCATTTTAACCGCTAGATTGCCGTAGTTAAGAACCAATTTAAGGTTAATAACGCTAACTATAACTATAAGCGACGCACGCGCTAGGCTATTAAAGGTCTTATAAAAAAGAAGATAATCGCCCAACTGGTTTATTACTGGCTAGGCACTAAAAATAAAGGTCCCTTACTATAGGATAAGTTTAAAACTATAGTCTAAGACTAGATTAGGAACCCCATAATAAGACACTTTAATAATACTACTATATACTATACAGCCATTATAAAGGAGAACTAGAGGTTTAATATCTTCCTAGCCTATATATATAGCTTATAGGGCCACTTCTTATATACCCCTTTTATTAATCCTAAGCAATAGGTAAACTTTTAGTTCTTATGCCTCTTAGCCTACCTATAAGCAGAGCTCTCCCGCCAAACCTTTATTAAATAGGTAAGAACCGCAAAGAACCCCTTTGCTAAAATCCACTATATAGAGTAACTGCTTAATATTACAAAGCTTATAGAAGATTGTATAGTTAGCAGCAGCAAATCCTCGCGCTTAAAGCGCGATTATAGTATAGGCTCTATAGAGTTAGGTTTAGGGAATAGAACCTAAAAAGGGCGACGCTTTAAGCAAACTCCTAGGGAGACTACTTAAAACATCGGCAAAATATGGTACCCTTTCAATGGCCTTAATAGTTGGTGGTTGACGCAATTGGCGCGTAGTTGAGGTCATTTAGCAACTTGACCGACTAGCCTATGTCGTGTTTTTTTAACACGCAGCCTGCTAGTAATCTACGCATTTGGCAACCATAATTGTATTTATTTTTTTATACTAATAATATATTTTAAATAAATAAAAGCTACTTTAAAGCTATTTATAAGGCTAGCAAAATAAATAATATTATTTTAGATAATTTAATATAATATAGCGATAGTTCTTTTCTACCTATCTACCTATTAACTTACCTATCTACCTACATCGCCTACCTATCTGTATCGCCTACCTGTCTGTATCGCCTACCTATTTACATCTGCCTACCTACCTATATCTGCCTACCTATTAGTATCTGCCTACCTATCTATATCTGCTTGCCTATTTATATCTGCTTACCTATCTACATTACCTACCTGTTTGTATTGCCTACCTGTCTATATCGCCTACCTATTTATATCTGCCTACCTATCTATATCTGCCTACCCGTTAGCATCTGCCTACCTATCTATATCTGCTTACCTGTCTGTATCTGCCTACCCGTTAGTATCTCCCTATTTGTGCCTACCTGTCTATGCTACCTTGATTTAATTAATCAATTAAATCGTTTATAGTGCTCGCTGGCTAGTCGTTGTTGTCTAGCTTTGGCGATGGTCGTCTGGTTCTAGTGACGGTCGTCTAGCTCTGGCGACAGTTGTCTAGTTCTGGCGACGGTTATCTAGTTCTGGTAACGGTCGTCTGGTTCTAGCGACGGTTGTCTGGCTCTAGTGACGGTCATCTGGTTCTAGCGACGGTCGTCTAGCTCTGGCGACAGTCGTCTGGTTCTGGCGACGGTCGTCTGGCTCTGGCGACGGTCGTCTGGTTTTGGCGACAGTCGTCTAACTCTAAAGACGGTTGTCTGGTTCTGGCGACGGTCGTCTGGCTCTAGCAACGGTCGTCTGGTTCTAGCGACGGTTGTCACAAAATTCACATAGATAAGTTTATTGATGAAAATGGGTTGATTGATTGATGATGTTATATCGTGTCTTTTTGACCTTAATCTGACGTGTCTTTAGTGACGTGTCTTCGTGCACGTGACTCGTGCACGTGACTCGTGCACGTGACCTACGCCTTTAGAGAATACAGATTATCTAACACACCCCCTTAGCTTTAAGCTCTTTAAGGTTAAAGCTAGCCACTTTCTTGTGTCTATTAATGAGTTAATTAAACCGTAATCTTATCTAAATCCTTCCGTCTTGCTCTAATACTGTCCCTTAGGTCTTTTAGTTACTTCTCCTTATCTAGTTGCTTCTTAATATCCACCATCCTAATTATATTAACGAAGCTTTAAAACCTCTACTTGGGTAAGGCCTTTATAAGTCTATTAGCGATTATCTCCTTTATTACTGTCTATTAAAATCGTACTTATCTCATTGCGTATTCCTAATATAGCTAGTGTTAATAGATATTAATATATTAGAGCTTTGTAATTAGCTTTGCCGTATCTTCTATAATCAGTTAAAGTGTCTATATATTATCACATTTAATAATTAAGGGCTCGTTTAGGCGTAATATTATTGCTTTAAATAGCCTACTGATAAAGATAGCTTCCTTTACTGTCTGTAATAGGGCTAACAACTTGGCTTCTATGCTTAACGTCATTACCATACCCTACTTGTTTGCTCTCCAGGCAATTAGCCCCCTAAATAGCTTTATAATATATTCTTATAAGCTCTTTCTGTTAACGGAGTTGTCTATAAATAATACATCACTAGTACAGATAAATAATTACGCTTTACCTTTACCGTCTCTTCCGTTATCTTGTCCTTTGTTATATATTCCTTTATCTCTCCCTCTACTATTTATTCCTTCCTTATCTCCTCTATAGTAGATTGCTCTGCTCCTTATGCTATATAGGTACTGGATTACTCTATCTGCCGCTTAATAGTGCTCTTAGCTTAGGTTCTGATTAAACCTTACTAGCTATAATACTGCAAAAGCAACATCTGGACGCGTTATAGTAGCTATATAAAGTATTAAACCCATTTTTCTCTGATATAGTATTATAGAAGCTGCTTCTCTTAGTAGGGACATAGGACGGACTAATAGGTCTATATTAGGGGACGGAAGCGTCAGACAGATTAATTGGTGATTAGTAGGGAGGAGTTTAGATTCTACTATAGGAGTATCTAGAAGACGCCCTATAAGATTTATCTTATACTAATTAGCTATCTTCTTAATATAGGCTTTCTGGGATAGCCATAGGAGCCTTTAGCTATAATTATATAGCATGTAGATTCCTAGGAACCATTTTAGCTTGCCAAGGATACTTATCTGGTATTCCTTATATAGCTCCTTAATTGCTTTTTAAGCTTTCTTCTTATCTGTCTTTTAGTAGCAGAAGACAATATTATTAACATAGAAGAAGATAACTATTTTACCTTTTAGCATAATATATGGCTCCTAAGGTACCTCTTTAAAGCCTAATTTATTTAATGAGCTTATGAGATTCTTCTACTATAATAGTGGTAATCGTTATAGTCTATATAAGGCTTTTCTTAAGCGTAGTACTTTATTTTTCTTTCCTTTATTAAACCCTAGTGGTAGCTTTATGTAGATAACCTTGTTAAGATCACAATAGATAAACGCATTAATTATATCTATCTGTGTTATCTCTAGGTCAAATTTTATGGTAATTGCTATAAGGGTTCAGAAGGTTATACTAGCTAATATAGTAGCTCTTGTAGGTAGGTCTCCTGGGGCCTATTAATTTCCGTATACTACTAAGCATACCTTATATTTCTAGAGAAATCCGTGCTTGTCTGTCTTATAGATAAACACCTATATTAAGCTAAGGATCTGCTATCCCTTTATATGCTTCTTTTCTGTTTCTTAAAACGACCTTATTTAATAATAAGATTAGAGATAGGCTTGTTAAGCCTCTTAGAACTAATCTTAAAGAGGATGTGTATTAAGGTCCTAGATTAACTAAGGTAGCAGAGGTAGGTTCTTCCTATATAATCTAATATTGCGTGTTCTGCCTAATTTTAACTTGCTGTTATTAAGTTAACTATTAAAGTTAAACTTCCTTCCTGCTAAAAAGGCGCCGTGATAGGCTAATATAATCCTTTTAGCAATAAAGTCTTTAAACCTATTATTGCTGGCTTTCTTAAATGAGTCTTTAACTAAGTTGTTAGATACCCCCTAAGTGTTAAATATATCTCCTGCTTAATAAGCGACGTCCTAATTAGTACCTTATACACCTAACTTTATAGAATACTTAACGTAAAAGGCATATAGAAATTCTTCGTCTTCTTTTATTAGAGGTGGTGTATAGTATGTATCTTTAAGAGCTCTTGCAAGCTTAAAATCTACTAACTTATTAAAGGTTTAAACTGGCTTATTAATGTTATTGTTATCTTCCTCTTAAATTAACAGTTTAAATATTTCTTTATTGTCTTCCAGAAGGACCTTATTCTTAGTTAGGGTATTAAGGAGTTAAATCTTCTTAATTAGCGTATTTAATTCAGCGTATAGGTCCTTTAAAATGTCCATTTACTTACCATTAAAGAACGTCTTTTTATCAAAGATAACGTCCCTAGTAGAGATAATAATACCTTTATATAGGATCTAGATCCTATAGATATTAGTAGAGTTATAGCCAATAAGGTAGCTAATGTGGGCTTATAGATCTAGCTTACTTAGCCTTTTCTTCTTTAGCTGGGCATTTAACGTTATCGCGTACGCCCTACAGCTGTAGGCTTTTAGGTGCGCTAGTTGCGGCTTTCTTAACCCATTAGCTAGGAAGGTATAGAACCTCTTATATAGCGATTTCCAATTATTGCTTTCCCATGGTGTTTAATCTTAAAGGTAGACTATATAGTTAACTATCTTATTCTATAGGTTATGTGGTAAATTAGCAGCAATTTTTATTACTTATGCTCTCTTAATAATCACACCTCCTAAGTATTTAGTGGTACTGTTCTAAGCTTAAGTATATAGTGCCGAAGGCTTAAATGTAATCCCTTACGTCTATAGCCATTTAAGGGTTCTTTTTCTCCCTAGCTCGTTGTCTAATCTAATAGTATTAACTTTAAGGTTATACCTCAGACAAATCTATTAGATAAAATCTTTAAGCACTTATAGTGTCTCCTTCTCCTTACTATGCGTCATTATAAAATACAGGAAGGATCTTCCTAAGAAGGTGTTATGGATAAGTATAACTTATATAAATCTAGTATACGCTTCCTTAAGGTCAGTCCAGTCAATATAGAGGTTAAGATAGGGTTTATTAATTTTTTGTTTTAAGAACCTTCTTAAGACCTAACGCTTAATTTTGGCAAGACTATAGTATTAATATTCCATTGTCTTAGGGCCTTAAAGCTTAACTCCTAGGGCGTTAAGACTTAGATAATAAAGGCTTATAGGTTCTAGATAACCTAGACGCAGATACTATAGATATATATTACCTTTTAAATCTGGACGAGCGTCTCTTAACAATGCTCTGCGCTTCTATTAGCAGCGTAGTAGTTAGCTTGTATTAAATGCTAATAGACTTCCTAGTTAGATGTATTTAATAGTCTATTATCTATAACGTTCTTCTATTTAATATAGGATTATATTATCCTTCCAAACTAGCAGATTATTGTCTCCTTTGTTATCCTAGTAGAATCCTTATTTTTAAAGTAAATAGAACAACACTAGATTTGTATTAAAGTCCATATAAAAGGCAACGTCCTTAAGACGTAGAATTCCCTTACTCTTGTCTAGTTTTGTAACCTAGATAGTGACATCGCCATAACCTAGTATAGGCACTTCTGAGCTACCGGCGATAATATATTTATATCTTAGAGCTTTCCTAAAATTATAAAAATGAGAGAGGTTATTAAAGATATAGAGAGTGGTTTCTAAGTTAAGAATAGTTAATAGCTTTAATAGATGGAGTTAACCGGTATAATACAATTCTAGGAATATCGTATTAGCTTTTCCCTTAATCTTAACTATCTCCTATTATTGTTAAGCTTTATTAACCTTTAATTCCTTAAGCTTAAGTTATTCTACTTAGGCAGCTAGATCCTTATCTTGCTCTACCTTTATAAGCACCCTTTTTATATGTATACCTACGGCTTTAAATCCCTTAGGCCTTTTGTTCTTAAATAAATACCAACAGTTAGAAAGGGTATATCCCCTTATATTATATACCAGGCATTTAAGGTTCTTTAACCTTTTAAAAAACGTCTCTTTAGTTAAATTTATACCTGCCCTTTTTTAGCTGCAAGATAAGCTATTCCCTTTTCCTTTTTAAACTTTAGCAGTAATAGAGATACCCTCTTTAGGCTCTCCTATAAAGTCTACATTAAATGCACTCCCTCTTGCTATTATAGGTATAGCTTTAAAAAGGTTTTGGAATGCTTCTTATAGCTCTATTACTACTTTATGGTATTCTAATAAGAGAGCCTTTTTGGTATTATTTGCCTGCTTTATATACAGAACAAAATAGGTTTCGCTTATAGGTTATATTGCATTTATAAGGTCCATTAGCCAGATCCCATTGGTTATCTATAGAAGATCGTGCTTCTCTACTATCTTTATTGCATACTCCCATTGGTTAAGCCACTGGGTGACCTTTGTCTGCTTAAGCCCCTTAAGTAACTCTATATACTGCAGCTGTACCTTCCTTATTATAAAGTTCTTTAAGGGCTTAGTGTCTTCTTTTAAACGAATCAGCTATTCTTTAACTATAAGGGAAGGGTTAAGCAGTAGCTTCTTCTAAATTGATACTGTAGATATAATTTAGGTGCGTATCTATTGCAGATACTCTTCCTATTTTAGGAAGTACTTTATATCCTAGTTATAGTATCGTCTGCTATTCTTGTACGCTTTCTGTTAATTTGTCAAGAGCTATATATATAAAGTTGTATTCTTATTGAAATTAGTAACTTCTGGATAGGCTAGTTCTTATAGTAGAGCTTATTAAGGTGCTATATTATCTGGGTCAACATGGGCCCAAATTTATTTATCTACTAGGGCTTATAGTTGCCAGATCTATTGCTCCCAGTCTTCTGGTTTATTAAAGATGATTATAGTTAACAAACTTGATATTAGTGGAGTCATTTTAACTAATAGGCAAAGGAGGAATTGTAATAGTATTTTATTATTAGGATTGTCCTTATTGTTAGGATTGTCCTTATTATTAGGGTCGTTCTATAACAATTAATATGGAATCTTATAAAATCTTATAGAATTTCGTGGAAAGTTCGTGTTAGAATTGTCCTATAACACTTAAGGTAGGATTTCTATTAGAGTCTGCGTCCTTAATGATAAGGTATTAGAGTCTAACGATAAGGTAGAATTTCTTTAAATGATTAAGTAATAGTTAACTAGCTTCTTAAGTCGGCGGACTAGGCTCATAACTGTCACGAAATTCACATAGATAAGTTTATTGATGAAAATGGGTTGATTAATTAATGATGTTGTATCGTGTCTTTTTGACCTTGATCTAACGTGTCTTCAGTGACGTGTCTTCGTGCATGTGACTCGTGCACGTGACCCACGCCTTTAGAGAATACAGATTATCTAACAACGGTCATCTGGTTCTAGCGACAGTTGTTTGGCTCTGGCGATAGTCGTCTGGCTCTGGCGACGGTTGTCTGGTTCTGGTAACGGTCGTCTGGTTCTGGCGACGGTTGTCTGGTTCTAGCAATAGTTATCTAGTTCTAGCAATGGTCCTCTGCTGGCTGCCGTTCTAGTACCTCCCTAGGTAGGGAGGATGTAAGGAAGAAAAGAAGGGTAAAAAATAAGGCGGCTACATAGGCAGAGATATGTGTAGACGCTATTGGGAATATAGCGGGGACCCGATGCAGAGCTTTGTGTAGAGCCTCCATATGTAGAGCTTCGCGCAGAGCCTTGTGCAGAGCCTCTGTATATAGAGCTTTATATAGAGCTTTGTGTAGAGCTTTGTGTAGAGCCTCTGTATGCAGAGCTTCGCGCAGAGCCTCGTGTAGAGCTTCGTGCAGAGCTTTGTGTAGAGCTTTGTGTAGAGCTTTGTACAGAGCCTCTATACGCAGAGCCTTGCGCAGAGCCTCGTGCAGAGCCTCTGTACGTAGAGCTTTGTGTAGAGCTTCGTGCAGAGCTTTGTATAGAGCTTTGTATAGAGCTTTGTGCAGAGCTTTGTGCAGAGCTTTATGTAGAGCTTTGTACAGAGCTTTGTGTAGAGCTTCGTGTAGAGCTTTGTGTAGAGCGTTGTGCAGAGCCTCTATGCGTAGAGCTTCGTGCAGAGCCTCTGTACATAGAGCTTCGTGTAGAGCTTTGTGTAGAGCTTTGTGTAGAGCTTTGTGTAGAGCTTTGTGTAGAGCTTTGTGTAGAGCTTTGTGTAGAGCTTTGTGTAGAGCCTTGTGTAGAGCCTTGTACAGAGCCTCCAAGTAATAAAACTATATAAGATTGTATAAGATTATATTAGATAATATATAATAGTTAAATATATAGTATATAACTTTACCTTAATTGCATGTTAAGAAATATATAGTTACCTTTTAAAGTTGCTAAGTAGGTTAACTGCGTGTTAAGGAATATATAGTTAGCTTTTAAAGTTATTAAATAGGTTAACTATATATTATTTAACTTTTAAAGTTGCTAAGTAGGTTAATTGCGTATTAAGAAATATATAGTTAGCTTTTAAAGTTATTAAGTTAGTTAAATTGCGTGTTAAGTTAGTTAATTATATGTTAAGTTGGTCAAATTATATATTAAGTTAGTTAATTGCATGTTAAGTTAGTTAAATTATATATTAAGTTAGTTAATTGCATATTAAGTTAGTTAAATTGCGTGTTAAGTTGGTTAATTGCGTATCAAGTTAGTCAATTGCGTGTCGAGTTAGTTAAATTATATATTAATTACACAAAACGCGAAAATCAAAGTCTACTTAAATCTTATCCTGTAAATATTTTCCTGATGTAATATCTCTAGGTCGCTTACTAGAGGTATAATATCTGTTTAATTAATTTGGTTAATATTATTACTTATTATGCCTAAAGCATCCTCTTCTTCCTCTACAGCTCGTCGGTCTTATACCGTTGCTGCTATACTATCCCTTAGTAAGATAATGCCGTCTCCATGTTTTTATTATGCGAAAAAGAAGTTAGTTTACGTTATATTGGCAAGTCCTTTATTTTAGCAACCCTCTTTTTACTTAAAGTGCACTAAAGCAAATATTTAATCGTTTTGTAACGTTTACTTAGTTTCTAATGCTAAGTATACGCGTCCTATTACTCTTAATAGTCTTTAAGTACTTTTGTTAATTGCTACTAGGGTCCTAAGTTTAATCTACCACTACAAAACTTAATAATAAGTTATTAGTAGCGTTGGCTAAACTTTATTATTCTTATAACGCTAAGTAAGAGGCTACCGCTACTTAATAATAGGCTCTTAACTCTTATCTTGCTGCTTTTACTTAGTTAATCCATCTTAAGAAGGTGTGTAAGAAGGTATATTTTAAGGAGTAGAAACTTATAGAATAAGGTCTTTAGGAACTTAGTAACAAAAGGACGGAATCTCCTCTAATAGAGAGGGAAATAGCTCTAAATACCTTGGCAGGTGCACCTCTTAAATCCTCCTTAGGTGGCTTATTCTTTAGTAATCTTTTCTTATTAATACTGCCTAACCTATTCTCTTTTAATACTCCTATACCTTTCTTATAGCGTTTTTTAAGTTATTTAGTGGCTCCTAGGTAGTCTTATTATAGCCTATCTACTTAACCTTATACCACGCTTTATTATTAATGTCCTTATAACTAATAATCTTTAAAACCTCCTATTTATCTTCCTCTTATTCTCTATATATATCTACCTTATAGACTGGTGGCTTAATATTCCTATATACCGGTTTTGGCATTACGATATATTATATAGGGTGGATTTTTATTTTCTTTAGTAAGTTAAGTCTGTATATAACTTCTAAGATCTTTACTTTAACTATAAATAGTTTTAGTCTAATATAATCTAACTTTTTACTTAGTTGTTAACTCTTAAAATTTTTATATAGTAGCTATACTTTATCTCCCTCCTTAAGATCTAGTCCCTTAGATCTCTTAGCATTATAGTATTTTTTTTATTCTTATCTATACTAGTTTTACTATTTCTTTAAGGTGGCTATAAAGATTTATTAGGTTCTCTATTCTTTCTTTAGCTATACTACTTATCTTCTTTACTTATTATAGCGATAATAATATTCTTAGCTCGTATCCGTAATTTGCCTTAAAAGGTAATATGCCTATCCCTTCCTATAGTGTTGCATTATATATAAACTATATAACTAGTAATAACAATACCCAATTGTTCTATATATAATTAATATAATACCTTAAATATTATTCCAACGTTTAGTTTAGTCTCTCTATTTAACTATCTATTTATAGGTAATATGCTATTAACGTTGCTACTTAAACCTTTTATTCTACTAAAAATACTTCCTAAAATACTGCTATAAATCTTAGATCTCTGTCTAATATAATCTTTATTAGTACTCCGTGTCTTATAAATACTTCTTTAATATAGATTCTGGCTATATCTTCTACTAATATTTCTTCTATATACGCTATAAAGTAGCCTTACTTAGTTAACCTGTCTACTATTATAAGGATTACGTTATAATCCTATCCGGTAATAGGGTCTTTTAACTTTAGTAGCTTTATAATAAAGTCCTATAATATAACCTCCTATAGTCTCTCTAGTGTTTTAATAGGTTATAGCCCTCCGTATAGCTTATATCTTATTAGTTTATTTCTCTAACAATCTAGATATTCCTTTATAACTCGCCTCACTAGTCCCTAAATTCCCTAAATAATATACTCTTTTTATAGTCTTAACACTAGGCCTATAGCTCTATTATATCCTTAAGTTATTCCCTTATAGAATTCCTTAACAAACTTCTCTACTATTATCTTTAGTATGTATATAGCTTCTTAATACTTATACTATTCTAAGTCTGGATCTTTACCTTATACCTCTTTAATCCTTTATAACTATTTGCTTTCTAGCGTTTTATAGGTCCTTTCTTTAATTATAGCTACTAGTTTCGGATAGTTATACCTAATTAATTTATTCTTGTCTCTTTGTAATACAGCGCCTAATAGTTTTTCGCCGTTTTATAACTCTGCCCTTCTACTAAGTACATCTACTCTTGCGTTTTTAGTACCCTTAGTATACTAAATTTTAAAGTGATATTCTATAAGCATCTCTACCCGTTTAACTTATCTTTAGTTTAGCTCTTTTATTATTAGGAACCCCGTTAGGTTCTTATAGTCCATTTTAACTATAAATAGCTTCTCTATGCCTTATAAGAATGCTCTCTATTTCTTAAGTACTGTAACTATACCTAGTAACTCCTTATTGTAAATATTATAGTTTAGTTCTAGTAGTATTATTTTCCGACTATAGTACGCTACTGGGTGCTATCCGTCCTAGTGCTTTTATAGTAAGCATGCTCCTAATATAAAGTCTAATATATCTGTTTTAACTACTATCTCTAGCTATAGTTAATAGATCTTAGGAACTAGATCTTAAGTAAATAACTCTTTAAGTTCTTAGAACAGTTCTTTCTGTTTACTACTCTATATTTATAGTTCTTCCTTTTTTATAAGTCTTATAAACGGCTTAATATTCTTTAATCACTATATAATAAACCTTCTATAGTAGTTACAAAACCCTAAAAATAATCTTAACTGTATAACGTTCTCTAGTTCTTGCTAGCTTACTATAGCTTTAACTTTCTTTAGATCCATACTAATTTTCCCTAGTTTAATAATAAATCTAATAAAATTGGTCTTTCTTATAAAGAACTCGCATTTCTTAATTACTACTAGCATTTCTTCCTCCTATAGTTTCTTTAAGACCTACTTAATATATTTTTTATACTCTTCCTCACTTATTAAATAGATAATAATGTTGTTAAGGTGTTTTCCTAATACGCTATTAATCCTTTTCTAAAATATTACTAGTGTGTTTATAAGCCCAAACTGCATAACTAATAGCTTATATAGTCCTTCTTTTAATCTAAAGGCTGCCTTCCATTTATTACCTTCCTTAATCCTAATCTAATAGTACGCCCACCTTAGATCTATCTTTATAAAGATTTGCGTATTGCTAATCCTATCTTAGATTTCGCTAATTAAGGGTAAAGGATACCTATCCTTTCGCGTAATATTATTTAATTATTTATAGTTAATACATAATCTAAGTTTTCTGTTTTTCTTTAGTACGAATAGTACTAGATACCCTGCTGATAACTGTAATGGTCTAATATATCCCTTTTATAGGTTTTCTTAGACAAACTCCTTAAGTGCTCTTAACTCCTCCTTAGTTAACTTATAGATTAAAAAGAACTTTAGACTCATTCCTAGTTCTAACTCTATTTTATAGTCCTATACTATATACTCTAACATCCTTTTACTCTCTAGGCTCTATAGCTTTTTGCTATACTTATAGTATCTCTTTAGTATATAACTTAAGCTTTGCTTAGTCTCTTTATATATTGCTCCGACTTAGTACTATACTGTCACGGGACACCTCCGTGACACCTTACACACGTCTACCTGTTTCCACCGTCTCGACCTCCATGTTAACGACTCAGTTAATCAAGACACATGACGGCAATCCAAGGCAATTTGCCATTACGTGACGGCAATTTACGGCAGTTTGCCGTCCTCCACCATATTCCGCCATATTCCGCCAGGTTCCGCTAGGACTATAACCCAAAGCCTATTCCGCCCCATGCACGTGTTAACTAAGTAACTAAGTTAATAATATATACCCCTTTTCTCCTGTTTCCTTACCTTCTTTCCTTATACAACGTTTTAACTTTATTACGCAGTTTATATATATAGCTTAATAATATCTACTTTGCTATATATTATTACCGCTTGTGCTTACTCCGTAACACTATATTGCGTTAACCTTATATACTACCCTCTAAAATGCAGAATAACCCCAAAGCCCCTATAATAGCCGCTAGTATTATATTCGCACTCTAAGAATAATTAGTAGAGATATAGAAGTCCTTTATAGACGCCCTTGCACAGAATTAAGCCACTTTAACTTAATAACAAGCTAATTAAGAGGCATAATACCTATAAATAATTAAGGACCTCTAAGAAGAAGTCCGTATCCTTAAGATACCCACACTACGGCTCTAAGACCGAACGCCTTCTTTAGAGACGAATATACGGGATAAGAGTCCTAAACCTATAGTAACTGTTCACCCTAAACTAACTACCGCACTATAATAATCTAAACAACTACTAGACCCTCTAATATTTACTAGTAAATAATAAGAACTCTAATTATTCTTAAGCTAGCTTAAAAATAAGCTAACTAGTAACGCTAACCGCTACCTAACTAAAGCTAACCAACTCTACTACGCCCTAAGTTAACTAGGAGGAGACGCAGCTAACCTTATTAAACCCCTTTAACCGAACTCAGTATAAAGCCTAGTTGTATTACTTAAAGCTATATACGGTAACCTGAACCGCCAAGCTACCGCTTAGAGAAAGATAAACTATATAACTTAAGGAACAAAAAGCTTCCTAGTATACTTCTCTAAATTTAACCGTTATGTAAAGAAAACAGGCTAGAATGACTCTGCACTAATTAACAGCCTTATTAAGTTCCTAAGCCCTAAACTAAAAACCTCCCTAATAGGTATAGACCTACTAGGAGCCCTTAACGCCTACATAAACATTATTAATAAATGGTATAATAATATACTACGCCTAACACCAAAGTCCACTCCTTAATATAATATAACAGCTCCGCAAATATCCTTTAAGTTATTGTCTTAGCCTAAGCACCCTAACGCCATAAATATTGACATAGGGACCCTAGGATACGCTCTACTAGGGTCCCCTAAATAAGAACAACGCATTAAGCTAGGCCTTTACTTTAAATGTGGAAGTAAGGATTATATCTTAAGATACTGCTCCGTCCCTATGCCTTAATATAACTTATAAACGGCCAACACTAACAACCGTTTACCGCATTAATCCTCCAGTTACCGCCCCTAATCTTTATCTGGCTCCAACTCCGCATCTAATAAGCACCACTTATAAGGACGAAGTTATAACCGACGTTCTATAGGAACCCCTTCCTGCTCACCACCAAAAGGTATATCTTGGAGTTAAGTTGCTCTTTAGGACAGCTATATTACAGGATCTCGTTAAATGCATTAGATATTATAAAACCTAACTCTTAGGATTATAATATAACCATTAACTGCCGTCTTTAGCAAAAAGGTTAATAGGCTAACACTTAAGTCCTAATTAACATAGGAGCTAGCGGCATAGGATTTATTAATAAGATCTTTATATAAGACAATAGGTTTACCCTAATACCCCTTAACTGGCATATTAATGTATTTGGATTTAATGGTAAACGCATTGTCTTGGGCCGTATTACTTATATAACAGCCCTAAGACTCTGATACCTAAACTATAAAGAATTAATTAAACTCTTTATAACTACCCTAGGTCACCTAGTAATCCTTAAATAGCCCTAGATGAAGTTATATAGGGTAACTATTAATTGGGATAATCTTAAGCTTCTATTTACTGCCTCCTGTTGCAAGTAGAAGTGCTTTATAACTTACTGCTTAAGCCCTAAACCAAAATCTAAAAAATCCACCAGGATCCACCAGTCTAAAATTTCTACTAATATCTACCCTATACCTAAAAAGTCCACCTAATTCTACCAACCCGAGAATTCTATTAAATTCCACTAATATGAGATTTCTACCGACGTCCACTAAGAACCTGGAAATTATACTAGGCTATATAAACCAACTCTAACTACTACACTGCCCTGAACTAAGCAGAAGCCTAAGCCTAAGCTTAATATACAAAAGTACTAGAAGAACTGGTATTCTACTATAAAAAGGATACTTAAAAAACCCAAACCTAAATCTAATACTAACTCTGTACCTAATACTGAACCTAAATATAAATAAGAAATTATATAAGAGACTAAGGACGATCTAAATTTGCTTAACACCTTAGACATCTATATAATTAGAGCTACCCCGTTAGCACAACTTGCCAGGAAACTAGAATATATAATCTTTACTATTATAATAGCTAATATTAAGAAGGCCTTAGCACTAAAGAAGCATACTAACCCCGCTATAAAAGTACCTGTAAAGTACTATAAGTATCTAGATGTATTCTTATAAAAGGAAGCTAATAAGCTACTAGAACGCCGTCCATATAATTATAAGATTGTAGTTAAAGAAGAAAAACATCCTGGATTTAGACCCTTATATAGAATATCCTAAAATGAACTCCAGGTACTACGGAAGTACTTAAATAAACATCTAGACAAAGGATTTATTAGAGCAAGTTCTTTACCTATAGCTATACTAGTAATCTTTGTTAAGAAACCTAGCGGCGGTCTACACTTCTGCGTAGACTACTAAGCTCTTAATACTGTTACTGTTAAGAACTAATACCCAATCTCGTTAATCTAAGAGACACTAAACCGATTAAGTAAGGCTCGCTTCTATACAAAGCTTAATATTATTCACGCATTTAACCACCTTTGTATCGCGAAGGGAGATAAATAGCTTACTGCATTTTATACTCAATACGGACTATTCGAATACTTAGTAATACTATTTAGCCTTATAAACGCCCTAAGTTTATTCTAATACTTTGTAAATAATACCCTACGTCCGTACCTGGACGTCTTTTGTACTGCTTATATTAACAACATCTTAATATATAGCAATAGTCTGGCTAAATACCAAAAACATGTTAAACTGGTCCTGCAAGCCTTGCGCGGAGCCGGCCTATAATTAGATATAGATAAATGCGAGTTCTATAAAACGGAAGTCCTATACCTTAGACTTATTATTTCTATAGATAGCGTATAAATGGACCTTAAGAAAGTTAAAGTAATTATAAACTAGTAAGAACCCAAGAATGTTAAGGACGTAAGGGCCTTTATAGGCTTCGCTAACTTCTACTAATAGTTTATTAATAACTTCTCCACTTTAGTCTTACCCCTTATGGCCTTAACCTAAAAGGACAAAGCCTTTATCTTTAATAAGAAATATAAGAAGGCCTTTACTTACCTAAAGGTTATATTTACCACTGCACCTATGCTTTAACACTTTAACCTAGACTAAATAAGTATTGTAGAAGCTGACTTATCTAATTATGTTACTGGAGGCATTCTGTCTTAATATAATAAGGAAGGAGTATTATACCCTATAGCATATTTTTTAAAACAACTAAGCCTAGCCAAATGTAATTATTATTATTCATTGCTTAACGTCCGATTCGGATCCCTGTTGGGCCTACGCGGACTACTCCTTATATATATGTGGGGAGAAAACTCTATTTAAGAAAACCCCGTAATCCGTCTCCCCGCCTTTTGGGGCTCGCTTATAAGTCGCCTGCGAGTCACTAGTGGTGCTCTACTACCTTACTTTTTAACCTCCTTAGGAACCACTGCTGCTGTAACAAACCTACGGACGCGCTAGTATTATATACTATACTCTACTCCTGTAGAGTTATTAGGGGGCGCCTATTACTCGCCCCTTTACCTTCTATTACTATTTCCTTTGTAACCCAGAACTGGTCTAGCATATTTTGGCCAATAAGCCACCAGGTAGCTACCTTGAGGCCTTTCTGTGTTAAGAGTAGTGTATTATAGTTTTCTATACTAGCTGCTAAGAGCATTGCTTCTTAGCTGGTGTATAAGGGGTATAATAGTATTACGTGTTTTAGTATCTGTCTTGGCCAGCTATATTCGCATCTTAGGCTACCTACTAGAACACCCACCCAGTAAAGCTAATCTTTTTGTTCTATTATTCCTGTCCTTAAGAGTGTTGCTATTATATTTTCCGCCTTTGTTAGGCCCTCTTAAAGCCCTTAGGTATTTACCCCCTATAGTATTACCTATACTATGGCTTAGGTTCCCCTTGCCTAAGTCTGCCTCTATACCTTTAACTCCTATTTATCTCTCTAGCGTTGGTCTAACTAGTATTGTATTACGGTAGATGGTTTTCTAGTACTCTTTTATGCTCTACTTTAGCTCTTTTCTCTCCCTTGCTGTTGTTTTTGCTGGCCTTTTACGCGTCTCCCTTCCTTCTCTATATAGGCCTAGGCCCTAGCGCCGTACTATTTTTCTTCTACTTTCTCTACCTGTTTTCCTAATATATCTTCCCTACTTTGGGGTTATTGGTTCCTTCTCCTATAGGGCACCCTAGGGTCCCTCTATAGTTTATTTAGGCGTGTCTTGATATACTTTATAATATTAGAGTTGCGTTCCTTTTACACCCTTTACATTACATCAGCTTTAATATATAGTTATAGGGGGGGAATATTGGCTTCCTTCTTAAGTAGTACTATGGCTGTTTGCTTATACCCGCCTATTATACTCCTAAGGCAGGCTGTTTGGACCTTTTAGAGTGGTTTAAGGAGTAATTTAGGGGGGCCTTTTTTGGTTTCTCTAGTGGCCTAAATACTAGATCCATATGTTATGGTTAGCCGGATAACTGCTATATATAATAGGCGTGACCTCTAGAAGCATAGACCCTATATAGAATTAACAATCCTGGACATGGTAATATACTGTGCTTGGCCCTTATAGGCCGCTTGCGCCGTATATATGCTCTACCAAAGCTTGCTGTCTACCTATACTCCTAATACCCTTAGGCCTTAAACCAGTTAACCCCTAAAGCCTTAGATATGGATTATATGCTAAAGATCTGCAGATTAGTTACGTTTTCTTATAAAATAGATTAGCTAGTATTTCTCTAGTAAGAATTAGACTCTATATTGTCTTGCCTATTCTATATAGGTGTTATAGGCTTTCTTTAGTGTCCTGCAGTTCTCTACGGCTGTTGGCCTATATATAATTAGGTTTATATTATTAATAAAGCCTATCCCCTAGGTCGCCCCTTCCTTAAAGGTATTAAGCAGGTTGCTTATAAAGAAGAGGAAGAGTATAGGTAATAGAGGTGATCCTTATAGTATTCCTGTTATAACTATAATAGGGGGGCTCTAGTATCCGCTAAAGACTAGTAATGTTTCTTTCTAGCCTATAAATTCTTAAATAAATTAAATGATCTATTCTAGGAAGCCCTTTGCCCTAAGGACGTATAGAAGACGCTTATAGGGTATATTATTATAGGCACCACTAATATCTAGGCTAAGCATTAATACTATAAAGTCCTTTTACATAGCCCATGTAGTTTTAATGGTAGTAGCGAGTAGTGTAAGTGCTAATAGCGTTAAGCGATTCTTTCTTGCCTCTATTTGGCTTTATAGTAGTAGGGCGTGTTCCTCTGCCGTGTCTACTATATAGTCCGCTATAACCTTTTCTAAGATCTTGCTTAGGGTGTTTTCTAAGGTAATAGGGCGGTAGCTTCCTGGGATTAAGTAGTCTACTTTACCTTCTTTTTATAAAACGACCGTCGTTATAAATCTTCCAAGTTGTGGGTAGTAGCCTATTATAAAGCATACTCTAGCTACGTCTGTAAGCTAAGGTGCTATAAGTGGTCTATAGGTCTTTAGGGCTTTGTTTAGGATCCCATCTGGTCCTAGTGCTATATTATTTAAAAGGCGGCTAATAGTTCTAGCCATTTCTTTAGTTATTATGTCGCTGTTAACCCTTAGGCAAGTTACTAGTGTTTTACTAGTAATGTTGCTAAGGTCTACTAGAGCTGGTTAAGGGAAAAAAAATTTTATAAGGATTTTTACCTTCTTGTTATTATTACTTGTAGCCTATAGTTTGCCTACTCTTCGTAGGGGTGGTAGGTATAGATCTTTTACTAAATATCCCGCCTTTTTCTTTACCTATTTTGCTATAGTCCAAAGGCCCTTGTTATAGGGGAGACTCAGGTTAGTAGTGTATTTATTTATAAACCATCTCTAGTTATTCCTTACTTCTTTTCTTAGGGTATTCTTTAGCTGGTTTCTTGTGTCTTTATATTGTCTCTTATCCTTAGAATTGTGGCTGCTTATATATTTCCTCCTTGCTCGTTATTGGCTGGCTATAAGGGCCGCGCACTGTGCAGACCATACATGTTACGCGTAGGGGCCTGGTTTTAAAACTAGGCAGTGCTCTTTTAGCCCGCTTTTAATTGCTGCCTAGATCTTTTCTAGTCTTTAATTAATTTTCTTAGGGGTAGCCAATAAGCCTTGCTTATTTAGTATTAGGTGGATTTCTTCTAGGTCTTAGAGTTATTATTTAATTATATTAAGGAAGCTATCTATATTAAGCTTCCTTATTGCGTATCTTTTGCTATTTGGTTGCGCCTTAATGTCTAGATCTAGTTATATCTGGATAGGGATATAGTCTAAGGTAAGTGCCTATTCTTCTTTAGGGGAGCACCTTTTAAGTCTCTGGTATAGGTTTTCGTCCATAATTATAAGGTTAATTATACTTTTGGCAGTACCCTGTTGCCATATAATTACACCTAGGGGGGTAGCTAGCTTAAGGCCCCCGTTATCTATAGCTCTTAGTAGGTACTCTACCTATTAATTAGCAGCAATATGGATGCCTCCCTACTATAGGTGGTAGAGGTTTATATCTCCTAGTAGAATAGACTCTATATATTTAGTTTCTAGTAAGCTTATTACAGATATAATATTCTCTGTCTATACTACCCCTTCAACCCTAGGGTTATAGATATTAATAATTTATACTAGTCCCCTATATGTCTAGATGGTTATAACTGCAATATCTAGGTTAACTGCCTACTATAACTATAAGGCAAGGCTGATATTTTTGCTAATTATAAAGCATACGCGTATAGCTGCTTTTAGTTTATATAGGAGCTAGAATTCTTAGGGGCAGTATGTTAATTATATATAGGTATTATAATATAGCTCTTATATAGTAAGAATATGGTGTTTTTCTGGGTCTAGACTGTTTAGTAGGGGCCTTACTAGACGGTAGTTTATATTGCCGCAGTTATACTATATAATAGTTAAGTGGCGGACCCCTGGTGGGGGTTCTTCGCCTTTCCTTTACTTCTCGCTTCTTCCGTTTCTATTTTCTTTAAAATGTTTAGAACTTTTATCTCCTATATTTACTCCCTAGCCACTACTTATTTTATATAGAGCTTTCCATTTTTGTGTCTTATGTTCCTACTAGCCTTTCTAAATTTAAGTCTGTTATTGCCTCTAGTTCTTCCCCTGTTCTTGCCAGTTAGCTATATACCCCTTATAAACTAGCTGCGTGTGTTATGTTTACTATGTTAAATCTAATTCTTAATTGTCCCGGCCTTAAACTTACTATAGCTGCCCATAGGGGTCTTCCTACTGGGCGTCCTTTCCCTTATATCCTATGTGTCCCTTATATCCCTGTTTGGTCTGGTAATGTTGCGTAGCGTCGCTTTTAGCCCGTTAAGGCTTGGGATGGCTGGCTTAGCCCCCTAGTATTAAAGGTAGGAAATGCTAGAAAGACACCTGTGTCCCCCTAGCTTATTGCCTATTGTTTCCATTTATATAACCTAGTATGCAGTTGTTTCTGTAGCTATTAAGCCCTTTTCTTCTATCTTCTATATTTAATGTAGTTTTCTCTCTCCTATACCTTATGTGTGCTTCGGTGACAGTTTGCGCATTTTGTTTAGTCTTAATTTATACATTATCTTATATTATAGGGGCCTGCATAGTGGCCGCAGCATACCTATACTGCGTATATAGATTGGGTGTGTCCCTATTATATATAGCAATAATATCGTTCCAGGTATAGTCTGTGGTTATAGAGCCTTGTGTTATATATAAGGCTATTTATAATTATTCCTTTTTAAATAAGGAGTTTTTACATTCCTAGTATATGTATACTAATAATAAGGGAGCTATATATTTATCTATTATTTCCCTAGCAAGTCTCTAGCGCCCCTTATATTCTCTTATTATTCTTATTATATGCTTAGTTTGTGTTTTCCTATTAAAGCTATTAGATTTGGGTAATTATAAATCCTAGTATAAGGTGTTCCGTTTATTTTACTATCTCTTATATAGTTGCTGTATTATCCGCCTAGCGTCCCCTTTTTACCCTAAGGCTTATAGGAACCGACAGGACTTTAACTAGGTAATCTTTATAAAGCACTTTTATGCTAATACGCTCTCCTAGCCTATCCCCTACCCTTACGGCCCGTTCCTTTGCCTATTAGTCCTTTAGGGTAACTCTAATATCTCCACTCCTAAGGTGTTAGACTGTAACGGCGTTGTAGACCTCCTTATAAATCTCTATAAGAACTTCTATTTCTAATTATCCCCTAAGTTCCTCTGCCTTTTCTATATTTGGTTATATTGTAATTATATACCCAGTTATTGTCTTTAGGGGGGTAGGTTTCCTATACTATAGGAGCGCAGCTACGGCGGCCTAGGTGCGGTTCGCCTATTAAGGGGGGTTTTGTTTATCTTTAATTTTATTTAACCGTTAGAGGATTTAATTAAAGGTTTGCTAGAGGGGCACCTAAGGTTTACTAGACTAAAGCCATTCTGCTAGCTATATTAGTTTATAATAGCTAATAGATACTCCCCTATAGTTCTAGATACTAGACGCGTCTAATAGACTTTATATTTTATTAGATGCCTTCTTAATTAGGGTATTTCCGCTTTCTAGTGTAGTATTCGCCCGTCCTTGTTATTGTTATAGGGGGCTATTATTAGGTATGGGTCTAGCGGTCACGCGCAACTGCGTACCACCGTCGTTCTACCTATGCCTCCCCTGTAATGCATGCATCTCAGGGGATTATTAGGGTGTTTTTTAGGGTTCTTTTGGTTAGTTTGGTCTTTTTGGGCCAGGTGCAGCAAGAGCTCCAAAAGTCTTTTTTTTAACGTTCGCTAGGCTAGTTAATTACGCCAAATGTAATTATAAGATCTATAATAAAGAATTGCTGGCTATTATTAAATGCTTTAAGCAATGGTAACTAGAACAAGAAGGAGCTGGATTCCTAATTAAGGTTCTTAGCGATTATAAAAACCTATAGTACTTTACAACCACAAAATAGCTAAGCCACCGTTAAACCCGCTGGTTAGAATATCTATCCCAATTCCAATTCTTAATTATATACCGCCTAGGCGTTTAAGGTCAAAAACCTAATGCCCTAACTTAACGTTTATAAGACATAACAGTATAGAAAAAAGCGCGCGCCTACCGCAATTAAACCCTACTTCGTCCTAAATTATTTAATCCCCTAGCTAAAGACCTTATAGTACACGTCCTTGAAATAACTGATTAATTAATTAAATAGATTATAATTAATAAATACCCAAACAACAAGTTTATCTAAGAGACACTTAAGCTAATTTAAGATAGCGTTAGACGCTCTAAAAAGATCTCTCTAAGTAAATATAAAGCTTGTGGGGACCGCTTATACTACTAGAATCGCCTAGTTATCCCTAATTATAATAAGCTTAAGCTTAAGCTCCTTAAACACGTATACGACTTACTAGTAGCTAGCCACCTAGGCCAAGGAAAAACCCTGGAACTACTTTAATAGGAGTACTACTGGCCAAATATATATAATATAATATAAAGGTATATCTCTAGCTGCTATACCTGCCGATAAGCTAAAGCTTTGCATAAGACATATAATAGCTTTCTAAAGCCACTGCCCGTTCCAGACCGAAGATAGAAGGATATCTTAATTAACTTTGTTATTAATCTCTCCTTAAGTAAAGGCTGTATAAATATTATAGTAGTTATAGACCAACTATCTAAAATGAGATACTTAATCGCCTGTCCTGACATGTCAACGCCTGCTATTGCCCAACTGTTCCTAAATTATATATAGAAACTCCACAGACTCCCTAAAATAATTGTCTCTAATAGAGGCAGATAGTTTATCTTTATATTCTAGAAAGAACTAACTACCTAACTCTATATTAAAGCACTATTATCTATAGCATACCACCCGGAAACGGATGGTTAAACGGAACGTATAAATGCTATAATGGAACAATATATTTGGACATACACGTCGTATCTATAGGACAACTAGATGGACTAGCTTATATTTATTAAGTTTATAGCAAATAACTCTATCTTAGAAACCACAAAGGTCTCCCTATTTCTAGCCAACTATAGCCAGTACCTGCGAATGGGTTTTAAACCCTTTAGTAATATTCCTTACCCAGCTTATTAAGCCTTATAAGTTATAGAAGTAAACAAATTTATAAAGAAGATAAAAGAACTATAAAAGTTCCTTATTAATAAAACAACATAGGCCCAGTCTGTCTATAAAGCCATAGTAAATAAGAACTAAACCCTAGCACTAGCTTACCAAATTAGTAACTTTATCTGGCTAGACGTAAGAAATCTAAACACAAAATGACCTATTAAGAAACTTAATTAGAAGAACGCTGGCCCTTATAAGGTTGAAAAAGTTGTCTCTCCTTATACCTACCGACTAAAGCTCCCTAATATGGTTAAAATCCACCCTGTATTCTATACGTTAGTCCTCCGCCCTGCCGCCCCTGTATTAGATGCCCTGCCTAGATAGATCTAAGACCCTCTCCTACTAGTTAAAGTGGATGGCAAGGATGAGTACCTTGTTAAAAGAGTTAACGATATTAAGTATGACAAATGGAAACGCAAATATATATACCTTATAAAATGGAGAGGCTTTACTAAGCCCTTATAGGAACCCGTTAACTCTATAGGACTTATATAAGCCGTAGAAGACTTTTATAAACTCCACCTAGAACTACCACAGCCCTATCTCGCAGAAGCTTAAGTTTAAAGGAGGGGTACTATTATAGGACACCTCTATAACACCTTACACACGTCTACCTATTTCCACCGTCTTAACCTCCATATTAATAACTCGGTTAATTAAGACACATAATAGCAATCTGAGGCAATTTGCAATTATATAACGGCAATCTACGGCAGTTTGCTGTCCTCTACTATATTCCGCCACATTCTGCTAAGTTTTGCTAGGACTATAACCCAAAGCCTATTCCGCCCTATGCATATATTAACTAAGTAACTAAGTTAATAATATATACCCCTTTCCTCCCATTTCCTTACCTTCTTTCCTTACGCAACGTCTTAACTTTATTACGCAGTTTATGTATATAGCTTAATAATATCTACTTTGCTATATATTATCACCGCTTGTGCTCGCTCCGTGATATATACTATTTTAGTAGCCTATCGCGTTCTACGCCATTATATACCCTTAATATTAACTTGTTCTATAACCCAATTAATTTTTAAATTATATTCCTATAACTAAGGTATTCTTAGTATTACCTTATCCTTTTTTAATGGTAGAATATTAAAAGATATCTTAATTCGTCTTCCTTCAATGGTTAGCTAAATAGGTCCCGTTTTAAGATTAATAATACCTCCTCTATAGGCTATTAGATCTCCTAAAATCGTTATTAACGGATATAGGTATTCTTTCTATCTATATAGTAACCCTATCCTTTTAACTGCTGCTAGTAATATATAGTTCCTTATAGCTCCACTATCTACTAGCGCCTTAAACTTTTAATCTTACTAATTAACTTTTAAATTTAGGTGTTGTCCTATAATTCCTTTAAGGGTTTAAGGCTTTACTACTAGCTCCCTCTAGTCCTGTGGGCCTCGCCTTTTCCTAATTATTAGCTATTAATTTTTAATTATACTTGGTCCTCCTTAGGCCAATACTTAGTTTGCTTCTTTTCTTTAATATACTATAAACACATATTTTCTAGGCACTCCCACTACTATTATCCATTTAGGCATTCTTCCATAAGGAATCTTCCTAGTTAAAGTATTAAGTCGCCTAACTCCTAAACTTCTACTAAATGCTAGCTATGTATATACTTAGTATCTCTGTACCGTTTTTCGTCTATTATCCAATATATTCTTATTAGGTACTTACAATATTTATCCTTTAGTACTCTATATATATTATATATATTATCCACATATGCGATCTATGCCAATATGTAATATACTAGGTGCTTTAGGTTAACTCTTAGTTCGTCTTTATCCTTAAGTTTAAACCTCTTCTATGTTAATCTAAACGTCGCTATATTATTTACTAGTACTAATATCTGCATTATCTTTCTCTAGTCTACAGCTTGTTTTTCTAGACTTTTTAACGTTATAATTAAGGCTCCTTTAATATAACTAATCTGTTTTTCTAATATAGCTTAATCTGCTATAACTTTCTCGTCTAGCTATATATAGAAATCTTCCTACTTATTATTTCCTTATTGCCTATACTATCTATAATATAGCTCTATAAGTATATACAATCTATCTATAATAAAGTGTCTTTTTATTACTACATTATTGTAACCTTTAGTATATTATTCTGCAAATCTAGTTAGAATCCCTAGATCCTCTTCTTGTTCCAGTTTATTTAACTACTTAGCTCTTAGTATTCCTATCCTTGGCCTATTTATAACTTTTTATATAAGTGCTCTGTCTCTTATACGTCCTAGTATAGCTAATTTCTAATCTAGTTTCTATTCTTGCCATACAAGAATTTATTACCTAAACTCCTCTATAGTTTCTGTTCTATTACGTCTTATAAATAGGTCTTTAACATTATTAAACCTTTTAATTACTATATCGACCTTTAACCTTTAGGTTAAATATTATATTCTTCTAGAACTGTTATGGACCTTATTCATTTCTTAAAATCTTGGTTTTCTAAGAATCTCCATTCTATACTTATTTATTTATCTTTAAACTAAGCTTCTGCCCTTTCCTATCGGTTGTCGTCTGTTATAGGTTCTTGGGTATATCTTATCTCATCTTAAGAATCTTAAGCGTCTCTTATCTTTTCTTAAGAATCTTAAGCCTATAGCCTTTTACCTTTATTAAGTGGTAAGCTAGCACTAGCAGTCGTCTGCTTACTTAATCGTCTTTAGATATTACTCCTTTTATCTTATAAAGTAATAGATGCCGTATCTAACTGTTACGGGATGGGGGCAATGGCTACAGAGCGTATATATTCAAGGAGTCTATAAGACGTTGCGCGATCAATTATAAGGGTCGAGGGCGTAAGGAGGTGATATACCTACGCGTAGCTGACGTAAGCTGTACGCGAGGTGTATATAAGAGCACGGGGCTCTCCTATGGAGGCCCCTGCGGTGGGGTTCCGTGACACTAACGGTATTATAATATCCGTTACTAAACCGCGTTCTATAGTGGTCTTAGTCTCTACTTTTAATGCGTTATTAAGGTTTATATACCTTTAGTTAGCTACTTTTTCTTCTTCATTGCTGTTAATTAATAAGTACTCCGACTTTATTATTATTTCCGCTAATCTTTATCTGTATATTGCTTTAATATCTTAATTTAGCCTATAGAGTCAATCTTGGTCTTTATCTAACTCTATAGTTCCCCTAAATCCCTTTAACTCTAGCTCTTATGGCTAATAGTTTACACTATATTTGGCGTTCTTATAAATTTGGTATGTGTTATTATAATAAAACGTAAAGTGCTTAATTAAACACTTTTTAGTCCCACGTAATACACCTATATCTATTATATTATACTCTAACAACCTAGTACCTTTTACCGCGTAGTTACTCTAACTACCTCTATAGTCTCTAGCAAAATAACCCTGTTTTTTACAATTTATATAAGCTTCCTTTTTAAACCATTTTTTTACTATAAAGTCCGCCTAAACGTCTTCTACTGCTAAGATCCCTAGTTTAGCCTCTACTCCTTAGTCCTATAATTACTTAATCCTTAACCTTTAGGTTTTTATAGTTTCTTATTTTATCTTCTAGATTCTTTAGTACCGCTTAGGTCTATTAGCTCTAGTCCGCTATTCTATATTTTATAACTCTATATCTATTATTGCGTACTTTACGCCCTATATATTATTATTCATTGCTTAACGTCCGATTCGGATCCCTGTTGGGCCCACGCGGACTACTCCTTATATATATGTGGGGAGAAAACTCTATTTGAGAAAACCCCGTGATCCGTCTCCCTGCCTTTTGGGGCTCGCTTGCGAGTCGCCTACGAGTCACCTACGCCCTATATAACTATAAAACTTTATCTTGCCCTTTTTTAGCTTATTCCCTTTAATAGATCCTATTATTAATCTTAATTAACTAGTTAACTAACTCCATCGGCAAAATATAGTACCCCTTTAATGGCCTTAATGGTTGGTGGTTAACGCAATTGGCGCGTAGTTAAGGTTATTTAGCAACTTAACCGACTAGCCTATGTCGTGTTTTTTTAACACGCAGCCTATGTGCAGCCTACGCGCAACCTGCCAGTAATCTGCGCATTTGGCAACTATAATTATATTTACCTCTTTTATACTAATAACATATTTTAAATAAATAAAAGCTACTTTAAAGCTATTTATAAGGCTAGCAAAATAAATAATATTATTTTAGATAATTTAATATAATATAGCAATGGTTCTCTTCTACCTATCTACCTATTGACTTACCTACCTGCCTATATCGCCTACCTGTCTGCATTGCCTACCTGTTTGTATCTGCCTACCTATCTATATCTACCTACCCGTTAGCATCTGCCTACCTGTCTGCATCTGCTTGCCTATCTATATCTACTTACCTGTCTGCATTGCCTACCTGTCTGCATTACCTACCTGTCTACATTGCCTACCTATCTGCATCGCCTACCTATTTGCATCTGCCTACCTGTCTATATCTGCCTACCTGTTAGCATCTGCCTACCTGTCTGCATCTGCTTGCCTATCTGTATCTGCTTACCTATCTGTATCTGCCTACCCGTCAGCATCTCCCTATTTGTGCCTACCTGTCTGTGCTACCTTGATTCGATCAATCGATCGAATCGTTTATAGTGCTCGCTGGCTAGTCGTTGTCGTCTGGCTCTGGCGACGGTCGTCTGGTTCTAGCGACGGTCGTCTAGCTCTGGCGACAGTCGTCTAGTTCTGGCGACGGTCATCTGGTTCTGGTAACGGTCGTCTGGTTCTAGCGACGGTCGTCTGGTTCTGGCGACGGTCGTCTGGCTCTGGCGACGGTCGTCTGGTTCTAGCGACGGTCGTCTAGCTCTGGCGACAGTCGTCTGGTTCTGGCGACGGTCG
>Ga0307507_10001815_pt1 | contig 46860 bp, 52 predicted proteins | sample 7_EM_MG_FD_207223 | JGI IMG/M metagenome (GOLD analysis project Ga0307507, IMG submission 207223) | Populus trichocarpa ectomycorrhiza microbial communities from riparian zone in the Pacific Northwest, United States - 7_EM | ecosystem: Host-associated > Plants > Roots > Unclassified | place...
TTTTCTTGCAAAAAAACAAAGTCTTATCCTGTTGCAAGAGTTTTCCCAAAACTACTTCCTCCTCTTTTATTAACACCTGTGCATAAAATCAAAGATTTTTTTGGCTTTTACTGCGTCAGCCCTGAAGATTAGCCGAAATTAAAATGCTTTCTGAAAAAATAAAGCAAAAAGTAACAATACAACCTTCGTTATTTGAAAGCATAGATTTAGGCGAAGAAGATTTAGATACAGCGTTTGAGAAAGAAGTTTTAAATACAACAGCGGATCCGGAAAAGTCACATAGATTGTATTATACGATGATGATGACAATGAGAGCTAACTTACCTAAAACAAACAATAAAAAACCAATTACGGCTGAACAAGAAAAGAAGAATAAAGAAATAAGAGATTTCAATCAAAAAATATACGCCGAAAAATCTTTATTTCTAAATAGAGGAAAAGAGAAAGACAACAGAGGAATTAGAGGCAGTGACGAAAGACAGACTTACATACCAAATTTCCTGACAGTCGCTTATGATGTAGTCCATAGGTGGGTTTCAGAGGGTTCAGACCCATATGAGTTATTTTTTGCCTTTTATGAATTGAACAAAGAAAAAGGCTATAGACATTGACACGAATAAAATAGCAATTAAATAGCTTTTATTCGGTAACAGCTCCTCCCTTAACTACAACCTGCTTCTGCTTTTTACCCAATTACTTGTTTCGGTAGTAACACTGGCAGCTACAGCGGCTTTTCTGTCGCCAAGCAATTGCTCCATCAATATCGCGGCAATCCTTGCTTCTTCTTCATTCCCGGTTTGCAATACTTCGGCATTGAAGTACTTTTTTACAAAATGGGTATCAAAATTTCCCGATGTGAAAGCTTCATGCTGCATTACAAATTTGCCAAAGCCCAAAGTAGTTGCAATGCCGGTTATCTGGTATTCGTCAATTGCCCTTATCATGCGGTCTATGGCTTCGGTGCGGTCTTTACCATAGGTTATCAGCTTGGCTATCATCGGGTCGTAATAAATGGGGATTTCCATGCCTTGTTCAAAACCATCGTCAACCCTTACCCCTGCCCCTTTTGGTGTAATATAGGTTTGCAGGGCGCCAATATCCGGCAGGAAATTATTGGCAGGGTCTTCGGCATAAACCCGTAATTCCAGGGCATGGCCACGAATCTGTAAATCCTCCTGTTTAAAACTAATGGGCAGGCCGCGGGCTATGTTAATTTGCTCCTTTACCAGGTCAATCCCGGTAATCAATTCTGTAACCGGGTGCTCAACCTGCAAACGGGTGTTCATCTCCAGAAAATAAAAATTGAGCGCATCATCCATAATAAATTCCACAGTACCGGCGCCTGTGTAGTTTACAGATCGCGCCACATCAACCGCGCATTTACCCATTTGCTCCCTTATGGCAGGGGTAAGCACTTTTGAGGGCGCTTCTTCAATCACCTTTTGATGGCGCCGCTGTACCGAGCAATCGCGCTCAAACAGGTGTACTATGTTGCCATGTGTATCGCCCAGAACCTGGATTTCGATATGCCTTGGCGATGAAACATACCGTTCAATAAATACCGATCCATCGCCAAAGGCCGAAGTAGCCTCTGATACGGCTAATTGCATTTGCTCTTCAAAATCACCGGGGCCATCAACTATACGCATGCCTTTACCGCCGCCGCCGGCGGCCGCCTTGATCAATATAGGGAAACCTACTTCAACAGCGCGTTTTTTTGCCTCCGCAACATCGGTTATAGCTTCTTCGGTACCGGGTACCATGGGAATATTGTACTTAAGTGCTGCAGCTTTGGCCGATAACTTATTGCCCATAACCTCCATGGCCTCTGGCGATGGGCCTATCAAAATAAGGCCGGCCTGACGCACCGCCTTTGCAAAAGCGGCATTCTCGCTCAAAAAACCATAGCCTGGGTGAATACCTTCGGCGCCGGTTTTGATACAGGCCGCTATAATTTTTTCGCCAACAAGATAAGATTGGTTAGATGGGGCAGCGCCAATATGCACAGCTTCATCAGCATAGCGCACATGCAAAGCATCACGATCAGCATCCGAATAAACGGCAACAGTTTTAATGCCCATTTCACGGGCAGAACGCATTACCCTTAAAGCTATTTCGCCCCGATTGGCTACCAGTATTTTTTGCATGAAACAAATGTAACTGATTTAACGATTAGCAGGCAGAATTTTTTGGGTACTTAAAAGAGTTGTCAATGCCACTAAGCTATTTGAACATACAGGTATGATAATATTAGACAATGAATTTTTAATATCCACTACCCAAACTATTACCCTTTAAATCATAGATGCTAAACTCTCAGCGCCTAATATTTAATTCGGCGTTAATTTTTAACTCAAAATCATTAAAGAGAAACAAACCAAACAGCTCAACTCTGTTGTTACATGCCAGACCTATCAAGCCTGTAGGTTCTGCGGCTACAGCGATAACAAACATAATGTTTAAGCGGCAACCAAAAAAACAGTGATCTTACAAACGGCCCTCGTTTTATCCGGGATATACCAACATTACCGCAGGCGCGGCAACGCACGTCCTTTTGAGTGTTTAAAGGTTTTATTTTTGCGATGTTATCAATGCCGCTTCTTGCATCTAATTCGGCTGTCATATTTTTATTTATTAAGGGGTATTTTCAAGCCCTAAAATAATCAAAATTTGTGAATTTATTATGAATATTTAAAAGAGTATTAAAAAAGAGTGTTTTTAGCTTATATGTATCTATTTTTATCTCACGGCCATAATAATAAAGGCCTGTGGTATTAATCACAGGCCTTTATTATTATATTATTCTTTTTTATCGGGTGCTGGTGTACCAGCCGGTGGCGGACCAGCCTGGCCTCCCGGAGGCGGGCCGCCAGGGCCAACACCAGGAGCACCAGGAGGCGGACCACCCGGACCACGACCTGCAGGCAACGTTACCTCGGGATGAGCCGCGCCGCGGTGACAACTGTAACAGTTAACACCCGACTTTAACGTGAGGCCTAATGAATCTTTTTTGGCATCAAAATATTTTTCATTGATTTTGTTCATCATCTTGAACATATCGCGGGCCATTTTTTTCTCTGGCTTGGCATCACTTGCCCAATCCATCTGTTTTGCAGCTTCATCACGTACGTGGCAAAAGTTGCAATGTACGCCTAATGAATGTTCCCACTCGTCCATTACTTCATGTAGTTGATCTTTAGTGATGTTTTTGGGCAATACTTTCAGGTTTTTCCAGGTTGGCTCATCCGCCTTTTGGGGTGTCATCGATGTCATGGCACCTATTACCACCACCGACATTAATCCAAGGGTAACTAATATTTTTTTGTTCACCAGCATAATTGTCATATTTAAGTCATCTAAAATAGATATTAAGTTTGAATGTTACAACCTTCAAAATGACGATTAATTAGTAACTTTTTAGATACAGAGGTAGATGTGCAGATTTCAAATGTGCAAATTCCAGATAAGGAATTTATCAATGTGCAGATTTCAGATGTGCAAATATTCAGATGAGGAATTAGTGAATGTCCGGATTTCAAATATTCAAATGAGAATTTAATCATCCATCTGAAATTTGCATATTTGAAATTTGCATATCAGAAATATGTATATCTAAATCTTCCATTTGAAATTTGCATATCTGCACATCTGAAATCTGCACATCTGAAATCTGCATATCTGCACATCATCAAAGGCTTAATTGCTCGCTGATAGCCCAAAGCTTATCGCGGGCGGCGGTATCGGTGGCTATAGCAGATGTTTTGGCAATTTTTTTCTTTTTAAAATAGCCTCCGTTATATTTATCAAGGCGCGGCGCGGTTGCCAGGAATATGGTGGTTGCTGCCCCTTGCTGTGCGTTGATCATAAACGGGCGGATCAGGGTGGTCATCAATTTGCCCAATCCTTTAAAATTGTCCCAAAAATGGGTATTTACCACACCGGGATGCAGCGAAAATGCAAGGATGCCTTTATTGGCAAATTTTGAGGCTAACGATTGCGTAAAATAGATATTGAACAATTTATTCATCCCATAAACTTTCCAGGCGTTGTAGGATTGCTGGCATTGCAGATCATCAAACTGCGGGGTGCCGCGTTTATGCGCTTCTGAGCTAACGTTAATAATGCGTGCCTGCCCTTTTTGCAACAGCGGCATTAAAAGGTTGGTTAATAAAAAATGCCCGAGGTGATTAACGGTGAAGGTTAATTCAAAACCGTCTTTACTCGCCTGTCGTTCAGCAAAAATTCCGCCGGCATTGTTAATGAGCGTGTTGATGGCAAATAACTTGCCGGATAATTCGTCGGCGGCATCGCGCACGGTTTGCAAATCGGCCAGGTCGCATTTAATAACGTGTACCTCCTTGTTCCCGGTTTCGTTAATTAAATAGGTTTTGAGTTCGTCGCCTTTTTGCGTATTGCGCACCAACAGATAAAGCGAATGCCCCTGCCGGGCCAATGAAAGCGCGGTTTCTTTGCCAATGCCCGATGTAGCGCCTGTAATAACGGTTGTTTTTATTGCCATTCCCCCCAGCCCCCTAAAGGGGGAGCTTTTGATTGGCAAGGTAGAGGTTTTTTGTTAAAGAATAAGCTTTTAAGCCCTCCCCTTCAGGGGAGGGTTTGGGTAGGGATTACTTCTGCATCACCATTACGCCGTTCATCAGCAAGGTACTTCCACCATCAGCCACTATATTGTAAACTTTTTGGATACCGCCGCCATTTTCTGTTTTTTGGAGTACGGTAAAAGCTTCGTATTTTCTGGTTTGCTCGTTAAGGCAAAGCACTTCCTGGCCGGTAGTTATCTCCCCCATTTTCAGGTTGCCTTGTTTGGTAAGCATCGGATGGTTGGGCGTGGCCTGCAATACTTTGGTATTCAGGTTTACCAACAGGCCGGCTTTGGAGTTTTTAACATCGGCAGCAACAAGCACCAGGCGTGTTAATGCATAATTTTTTGCTTCATGCGTGGTTAACTCCTTCACCTTAACTACCGAACTTTTATTGGTAGCCGGGTCAATGGTAATCACTTCATCGCCACTTTTTATCGTGCTCAGCATTTTTTTGCCGCCGTTGGCCATTGTTACCATTTCGTCACCAGGGAAACAGATATCGTTTCCGTAAGTGGCCGATTCTTCCTTCATATCCTTACCGCCGTTCAGCACTTTATATTGCTGAAAGCTCAGCTCTTTTGACAGTACATAGGACAGTTTCAGGATAAAATTGGTTTCTACCTTGTTAATATTATCAATATCTAAAAAGTACTTTTCCCACACTTTACCATCGGCAGTAAAATCGGGCACCAGCGCTTTGTATAGCTTACCTTTCTCATTAGTATAAAATATCATCAGCCCTATTTCCTGCATACCTTCTTTGGCTACCAGTTTATATATATCTACACGTTTTTTTAACCCGTCAGATCCGGTGATGAAATAAGGTTTACGGTTTTCATATCTATCCAGTACATAGGCGTTCTCAAATTTCACATAAGTATCCTTATCCAGATCGGCGATGATAAATGTTTGCGCCTTGTTGTACTCATCCATAGTAAGCGGACGAGGATTTACCGCCGCTGTTGTTTGCGCACGGCTTAAATAAATAGAACCGGTTAAAAGTATTGTTAATGTTAGTTTACGCATAAGCCAAAGCCCCCTCTAAATCTCCCCCTGAAGGGGGAGACTTTGATTTTGATAGTATTGTTATTTAAAGTTCGATAAATGTAATTTTTAAAGCCCTCTCCCTTTAGGGGAGGGTTTGGGTGGGGCTTTTAACTTAGTTGTTTAAACGCCTCGGCAAAGGCTTCCATTTCGTCCATACGGCCGATGCTTACGCGGCACCACTCTTTGCCGTTAAACTGCCAGCTGCGTACGCCTACGCCGCGTTTCATCATTTCGCTCACAAACTTTTTGCTATCCATTTTTAAGGGGAACATCACAAAATTGGCTGATGACGGAATGTATTCGTAGCCTTCCTTTTTTAGTACCGAGTACAAATACTCCTTTGATGCCAGCGTTTTTTCTAAAGCTTCTTTCAAAAATGCCTCCTCGCGATAGCCTGCAATTGCACCGGCAATGGTTGTAGCCGAAAGGGAGAAACCTGTAGTGTAATTTGATAAAGCTTTAATAGTATCTGGCTGAGCTACGATGTAACCGCAGCGCAGGCCTGCAAATCCGTATAATTTGGAGAATGTGCGGGCAACTATAATATTGCTGCCGGCTTTCATAGTACTTATCATCGAAGAACCTATAGGATCGGGCAGGTAGTCGATGTAGGCTTCATCAACAAAAACGGTCACCTTTTTAGATACACGTTCGCAAAATGCTTTCAGTTTGGCGGTATCTAATATAGTTGCGGTTGGGTTGTTGGGGTTACAGATATAAACCAGGCCGGTGTTGGCATCAATTTTGGCCTCCATAGCATCCAAATCAAGTTTATAGTCGGTAGTCAAGGGTACTTTAACCCATTTGCCTTCCAGCCTTTCGGCATGCGATGGCAGGTCGTCGTACGATGGATCGCCGGTGATGATGCTTTTTCCGCCCTTGCTGTAATACATTGCGGCAGCCAGCAATAACGGCGATGAGCCAGATTCCATCAGGACATTACTTGAAGAGATGCCCTCATAGCTGGCAATTTTATCGTAAAGCATCCCCATTGATTGCATTGGGTATTGGTAACCCAGGTCGATAGCTTCCTGGATGGCTTTTTTTGCGGCGGGCGATGGGCCAAACGGATTTTCATTGGCCAGCAGGCGCGCTTTTAATACCAGTGGCGCATCGGCTATGGCATCCATATCGGTAAAGCGTTTAGCCAGCGGGGCCAGCTTTTTAGCAACTGGCATAGCGGCCAGCTTACTGATTGTCCCCGAAAAGAAGGCCAGTCCCCCGGCCATAAGTGCGCTGGACTTGATCCAGTTTCTGCGGTTAAGTGAGTTTGCCATGTTTTAAGTATCAAGTAGTTAGTATCAAGTATCAAGACTGATGATCCTGATGCCTTGACGGTTTTGTTAATTATCTGTGAGTACCGTAGTTGTTTACAAATTCAATCTTTGCCCGAACCTTTTTCTTATCCCCTGCTGCTCTCTTGACTCTTGATTCTATTCACCCCTATTTTTGCGCCGGGTAGCTTACCCTTCCTTCGGTTACCCTGGCATGCAGGGCAGCCACTGTACTGCGGGCCGATTCAAATGCGCCGGCCATCCAGGCGTTAAGATAGGTTAGGTGTTCGCCAGCAAAGTATACTTGCTTATCGGGCTTTAATAATGCCGGATATTGTGTTTTGCGGGTTTCGGTACTGTAAACAGCCCATCCGCCTAAATTGTATTTTGTTTTGTGCCAGCTTACCGAAAAAGATCCTTCAAATTCCTTATCATATTGGGGGTGGATAAGTCTGCCTTTTCCCAGCGCAAACTTCTCGCGGTCGGCATAACCTAAAGCGCCTATTTTTTGAGCTTTTTCGTTAAAATTGTAATATCCAATCAAGATACCCTTTTTTCCTAAATAATCATAAGATGGGTAAAAAATTTGTGTTAAATCGTTATTGGTGTGGGTAATACCGCCGTAAATATGCTCGTCCTCTTCCCAAAACCTGCGTTTAAACTGCAAACCTATTTTACCGGTTTGTATATAGCTTATATAATCGATAGCCCGGCTAACATCGCCCGAGAAATTGTTGTTCACGTTGCTTAAAACCGGCAGCGGTAAAGTGCAAATACACATATCGCCTGTTAACTCATGAACGCCTGTGGCATCTTTATAGGTGATTTTTACCCCATCGGCCATGTTATTGATCGAGGTAACTTCGGCTCCCATTTTTACGGATGGCGCTACCTTTTTTTCAAGGGCTTTGGCTATCTGATCCATCCCGCCAACGGCCTGAAACATGGTCATCTGCAACTCGTAGGTATATTCGGCCACGTTATAAAAATCAGGGTCCATGAGGCCCGAGTGCAGGATATCTGCCAGTTTATGCGGATCGGCAATTTTACCGGGCCTATCTCCGGCCCCTGGCGATTCGGTATAACCACGCCTTGCGGATGCCTTGTACAGTTTATCCACATCAAGGCCACCTTCGGCTTGCAGATAGGCGATTATCTTTTCGCCATCCTCTTTGGTCATTGCGCTATCCAGGCCGCCATGATCGATGCTTTTGGCCAGCATTTCGGTCATATAACCCCGGATATCATTATGTACCTCGCGTACGCGGACTTTTTTGTTAGATAGCGGGCCTTTGCCTTCGGCAAAGTAATAAGCGCCTTCATTAACGTTGTTGTAAACCTGTATGGGTACACCCAGCTCTTTACAGTAATGTAGCGTTAACTCGTGATGATGCGGAATGCGCGAAGGGCCGGCGTTAAAGTAAAGGCCATCGTCGAATTTGGCAGTAACCGCGGGTTTGTCAATCTCCTGGTTGGTTGCTCCATTGCGGATACTCCAGCAACGGCCGCCGGTACGTTGGCGAGCCTCCAGTATGGTGCATTGATAGCCTAATTTATTAAGCTCATAGGCGCAGGTCATGCCTGCAAGGCCCGCCCCTAATATAACAATGTGTTTGCCCTTGCCATCGCCCTCCAGGTTAAAGGCATGCGCGGGAGCGGGTTTTAGCATGCCCAAAGCAAGCATTGCGGGATAGGCCCCACCGGCCAGCATGGCGCCCTTTCCCAAAAAATCTCTGCGGGTAATCGTTTTCAATAAGATCTGCTTTTATGTTTTACAATTATGCAAAGCTTAAAGATAGTTTTTTAATTGATTTAATAAAAAATAAGGCATAATTTTTTAATTATGACAATATCTACAGGCTTTATATGGATTATTTGAAAAACGAGGCAGTTCAATAAAAAAGGCCACTCCTTTTGGGAACGACCTGTAATTTAAAACTTACTATTAGCCCGTTTACTGGGCCGGTTGCCCTTTATGGGCGGCTACCTGCTTATTATAATAGTCTATCAGCTTATCCATACTTTTGAGGTTATACTTGTGCTGTTTAATGCTTTCAACCACCTGTTCTTCATCGCCCAATATCTCTACCATAATATCTTCAAAGTTTGCATCGGTTATGCGCTGCATACCGGCGGTGCTTTCGCCAAAATAGTAGGTTGTTTTTGAGCTTTTGCCACCTCCGCCATTACCCCCGCCGCCGCCAAGCGAAACACCTACCCCGCCGCCAAGGCCGCCACCATAACCACCGCTGCCGTAACCCATAGCTACGCCCGGCGAAAAATGGACACCGCCACCGCCGCCGGTTGCGCCTTTAGCCGCATATAGTTTAAGTGGTTCGTCTAATACTACCTGTACAAAATCGGTTTCCTCTTTGCTCCATTCTTCGTTGCGCGGGGCATGGGCTACTACAAAGCTGTCCTTGCCTGCCACAAACGAGCGGATATCACTGGCGCTGAGTTTATAGGGATTTGTTTTTTCGTCGTCTTTAAACTCAATAAAGCCTTCGTCCTTAATAGGGCCTTTGCCGCCGGGGTTTACGCGGATAAAGCCGACGGTGCGGTTACCTTTTACATCGGTAAAAACACCGGGCTGCCATTTTTGCGATTTTGCTGATACAAAACACAGCATAAAAAATAAAATGATTAAAATTGAGCGCATAACAAGTATAAAATACAAAGAACGTAATTTTTAGATATTTAATATGATGACTGTTGATTTACGCAGCGACACCGTTACCAAACCAACGCCCGGCATGCTGGAGGCCATGTGGAGCGCCAAAGTTGGCGATGATGTTTTTGGCGAAGATGAAACCATAAACCAACTGGAACAAAAAGCAGCCGCTATGTTTGGCATGGAAGCCGGTATTTTTTGCCCATCGGGCACTATGACCAACCAGATAGCCATTAAATGCTTTACCCAGCCATTGGATGAACTGATTGCCGACCAAACCGCCCACGTGTACCGCTACGAAGGTGGCGGAATTGCCTTTAACTCCGGTGTATCTACCCGTTTACTGAATGGCTACCGCGGCATTATCACTGCCGAAATGATTGAGCCGGAAATAAATGCCAAAAATATTCACTATCCCCACACCAGTTTGGTGGTGTTAGAAAATACAGTAAACAAAGGCGGCGGCAGCTGCTATACTTTAAATGATATTAAACCCATTGCCCAACTTTGCCAGGCCAGAGATTTAAAGCTCCATTTAGATGGCGCCCGTATTTTTAACGCGCTTGCTCATACCGGCGATAAGGCTATTGATTACGGAACTTATTTTAATGGTGTTTCGGTTTGTTTATCTAAAGGGCTTGGCGCTCCGGTTGGCTCGGTTTTACTGGCTGATAAGGCGACTATTAAATATGCGCGCCGCATTCGCAAAGTGATGGGTGGCGGTATGCGCCAGGCCGGTTTCCTGGCCGCGGCAGCTATATACGCTTTGGACCACCATATAGAGCGCCTGAGCACAGACCATGCCCACGCCCGTATTTTGGGCGAAGAACTGGCTCATTTAAGCTGGGTAAGTCACGTAATGCCGGCAGAAACCAATATTGTGCTGTTTGATACCGTAGAACCTGCTAAAGCCATACTGGCCAGGCTGGCCGAAAAAGGCATTAAAGCCATCGATACCGATAAACACCGCATCCGTTTTGTAACACACCTTGACGTGCATGCTGATCAGGTGGAATATTTGGTTGGGGTGTTGAAGGGAATTTAGTCGGGAAAGACCGAAAGTCCGGAAGTCGGCAAGTCCGAAAGTAAGAGGATGTTAAAGCTTCTTATTGGGTTTACTTTCGGACTTGCCGACTTTCCAACTTCCAGACTTACCTTGCCCTATGGCTTCCGAATAGCCGTCGCCACCAAAGGTCATGGTGCCAAAGCAAGTTTAGACACCAGCAAACCTGTGTTACCTAAAAAAATGTATTTCATAAGTTTGATGTTTGTTCACGTGAAGTTGGGGAATAGAGAAAAAACCAGGAAGTGGTTTTTAAGAATCGAGATTTTTTGACGGCAGATAAACACAAAGACCGGGTTTTCTGCCAAATAAAAAAGCCCTAAAAAGGGCCTGTCATTTTATGTTTTATTTATAATATCCGGCGGGGGTGTGGTTTAAAGCTTTTCTACTTCCTCTACAGAGAGTTTTGTTGTTTTAGCTATAAATGTTAAAGTTAAACCTTCTTTTTTGAGCTCGCGGGCAATTGCAACAGCTTCTTCTTTTCTGCCTTTTTTTTCGCCTTTTTTCTCACCTTTTTTCTCAGCCCTGTCTAATAAAAGCTCTTCGATGCCCATGGTGTTGCTCCTTTCTGTTAAAATTTCTACCTGTTGCTCAAATTTAGTATTTATATCCGGATTTTCAAAGCGTACATAATACTTCAAAAAATTCATTAACACTCTTATTTTGTCCTTTGATAGTTGCCTGGTTAACAACAATTTTGCCAATTTAAGTTTTAACGCAAGTAACAGTTCATCCCTGGCATTGCTGTCCTTTAAGTTTTTGCCGGCAAGCGCCGCCCTGGCAGTTAGTACTACTAATGCAAAAGGATTATCACTTGCCAATAGCTCCTGGTCGTTTTGGCTGATTATTTTGTAGGTATTAAAAGTATAACGCATGCTGGTACCCATAAAGTCTATAGCAAAGTGGTCGGGCCTGTCTTTCGTGCTGGTCTCAGTAAATATGGCGTAGGCAACAATTGGTTTTTGGTACTTATCCAATATCCTGTAAAAATAGGTGAACATGCGGCTACCGAAGTCTTTTTGATACTGGCCCTGCACCTCAACATGTACCAAAATCCATTCTTCCCTACCACTTTTAGTAAATACCTTAACCAGCTTATCGATAACCTTTGGAGAATAGGCCCCGTTTTCGGGCGGAAAAACCTGCTCCAGTTCCTTATCCAAAAATTCAAAGCCTTTATCAAAGTCAAACACTTCTGCAGCATCAGGATTAAGAAAGCATAGGAAATCGTCAAAAACATCTTCAAGGATACCTTTCCAAAGGATGTCGTCTTTTCTTCTCATTAAACAATAATAAAAAAAAAAGTATATCTGAACCTGTTCAATGTAAACAAATCGCTATACAGTACTTTCATTTGCTTTTGATAAACGTTACTTATACAATTTTCAAACCATGTAAGCAATAGTAATTGCCCCCTCCTTACAGGACATCGAAGTTCTATACCATTATTGCTTCGCTATCCTGTACATCTTACCGTTATCAGTTACGCCGTACAATGCCCCATCTTTACCCGTCGCAAGCGAACGCCAGCGTTCGCGTTTGTCTTTAAACAGGCGCTCTTCGCCTACAACCTTATTATCTTTAATAACCAGGCGCGCAATGTGTGACCCACTCAGGGCGCCTACAAAAAGGTTTCCCTTCCATTCGGGGATCATATCGCCGGTGTAAAAAGTAATACCACAAGGCGAAATGCTGGGATCCCAGTAATAAACGGGTTGGGTTACCCCCTCCTTTTGCTGAATACCATCGCCAACCTTTTCGCCGCTGTATTCAATACCGTAGGTAACCACCGGCCAGCCGTAATTATTGCCGGGATGGATGATATTGATCTCGTCGCCGCCGCGCGGACCAAACTCATCTTCCCATAATTCGCCGGTTGCGGGGTTCCAGGCCATTCCTTCGGGGTTACGGAAACCGTAGGCATAAATTTCGGGCAGTGCATTTGGGGTATTGGCAAAGGGGCCACCAGGCACAGCTTTACCATCTTTGGTCAAGTGCAGTACTTTACCAATAGCAGCACTTAAGTCCTGCGCTTTCATGCGTATATCGCCGCCAGAGCGCTCACCGGTGCTTACAAATAAATTACCTTGCTTATCAAACAAAATGCGGCTACCGTACTGCAAAGCGCCCCTGTAAGCGGGCTTTGCGCGGTATATCACTTCAATATTCTCTACCTGAGTTTCATCTGCAGATAATTTACCTTTAGCTACCGCCAGGATGTTACCTTCGGGAGTTACTTCGGCATAATCCCAAAATATCATCCGGTTGGTTTTAAAATCAGGGTCGATCTTAACATCCAGCAAACCGCCCTGCCCTTGTGCCACTACTGCAGGCAGGTTGATTATCATTTTATCAGCCTGTCCATCAGCCTTTAAAATACGCATATTCCCACCCTTCTGGGTTATCAAAAAGCGGCCATCGGGCAATACGCAAAGCGCCCAGGGCTGCTTTAACTCGCTATTGATAACCGTTGCGGTTATCGCCATTTTGGTTTTAACACCGGTGATACGGGTTTGACCGGGGAAGGCGGGTTTATAATCGCTGTTGGGCTTAATGGTTTCAACAGGTGCACCTTTGCCGGTGTCGGCAACTACAGCTTGTTGCGGGGCCGCATGGCAGGCCGCTATACCAGCTGTTAACGATAGGCTTAAAATGAATGTTTTACAGTTTTTAGGCAGCATAAATTTGGTTAACAATAGTTATAATAGATTAGTAGTTAAAACTACAAATTGGTTTTGAGTATAACCTGCACGCTGTAAAAATATTATGATATGCCCGTGCCAACGGTTGGTTTGCGCTACTTCTCAAATTCTCCCGGGCTAAACCCATAAACACAAAAAACTTGCTATCGCGAGTTAATTTGAGTATTTGAAAATGCATTTATTGGGTTGATTAAATTGATCGGGCCGAAAAAGTTTATAAAAGAGTTATATAAAGAACTATTTATTAACTATTAACTGATCCTATACAACTTAATCAACCCAATCAACTATCTTTTATTTCTTTTTCTTAAGCTCAATCACAATCACACCTTGTTTGGCTTTTTCGCCATATTTTTTATCGGTGGCGGCATCGTTTTTAAGCACACTTATATTTTTGATATCACTTTGGTTTACCTTTTTGAACTCGGCCTGGGTAACCTCTTTACCGTCTACCAAAATCAGCGGGCTTGCTTTGTCGTCATTCCGGGGACGTATCCGCAAAATTTTAGTTGCCGTGGCACTTATTCCATTTCTGCTATCAACCATAGTTACAGGGTCACCGTTGGCTGTCATCATAACGATGGTATCCATTGGTGTGGTACTATTTAAGGTAATAGCATTGCCTTTTATGACAATATTTTTACGAAGCGGTGAACTTTTCCAACGGGAGACCGTTATAGGTGCCAAAGCGGCATTTCCCGAAAGTTTTTTAGTGACCGCTACGTTACTTACGCCTGTGCCATTTACTGTAACAGCATCCGAATCATCGTCATCACCGGCAATTGCAGCACCATTAATTTTAACATTAGATGTTACTACTTGTTTCCCTTTGCCGGAAACCGTTACCCTCGTAAGCGATTTTACCTTATTGGAAACTACTACCGGATCATCAGCTTTAACCGTATAAGCGTAATAAATACGTTTTATTTTGCCGTTTACATTCTTTAAGGTATCACCGGCAATCTTCAGATCATTAATAACTATGTTATCAACGTGGCCTTTTGAATGAGCGGGGTTAAAATCCATAACTGTAGCAAGCCCGGCACCTGTTGTGCCGCTGTACTTATCCAGTTTTTCTTTGAATTTTAAGCCCTCGGCCGAGTTTTTTGTAGTAATAAATACCAGGCCTACGTTATCGGCCACTTTATCATCAACAAGCTGCGCAGCATCGCTGTTTTTAAATACATTAACATTGAGTATATCGTCGGGATTTACATTTTTGATATCTCCTTTTTTACCGTTAATGTAATATACAACCGAGTCGTTTCCATTGATATGGATAGAAAAAGCCCGTTTGGTAGTGTCGGCATTTGCCATATCTTTTAAAACAAAATTCACTTTGGCATTTACCCGCTCAAGGGCTCCTTTATTAACGCTGTTTACCGTAATCTTGCCTGCTGCTACCAACTGTGCTATCTTATCCCTCAGGGCTTTCCCTGCAACCGATGCTTTGGTAGTGCCAAACAGAACGATGTGCTTACTATCACCTGCATTAAAGTATTTTTTGGCGTCGGCTGCTGTCAGGTAGTCAATGCTTTCTGTGTCGTTGGCAAAATTCTTAGTCTTTGATACAGGCACACCATCTAAATAGCATAGCTCACTTCCCATACCTTTAACAATTACCTCATCAATGCTTGCAGTATCGCCAACAGTTTTATTGTTATCGCCCGGCAAAATAGATTTGACCGATGCGGCAAGCCGGTTAATTCCAACCGCATTGCTCACATCTTTTGATATGATGGTGATGGTTTTAAAAGCAGCACTCTTTTTTACAAAACCGGCCTTTGAAATACTAAAAACCAACAGCAATGCAATTACAACCGGTACCATAAACACGTACCGGGTTAGGTTTATTTTTGAAGATCGTTTGGCGTTCATCATGATGATACGTTTTTTAATGGTTGATAAATTGAAATGATTTACAATGCCCGGTTGCGTATTATTAAAACTTACCGATACCAGGCTATACTGGTAAGTTTTGCTATCGATGCCTTTTTTAAGGATCTTTTGATCGGTTATAAACTCTATATTTTCGCGGATGGCTTTTTTTATGAGCCAAATGCCGGGGTTAAACCAATAAAAAATGCTGCTTAGTTCGGCCAGCAGAATATCAGCCGTGTGCCATTGGTTTACGTGCACCTGTTCGTGCAGTAAAATCGCTTTCAAATCGGCAGGTTCATGGTTGGCGGGGTTAACAAATATGCTTTGCCAGAACGAGAATGGCGCGGCATCCTTATCCATCAGCCTTACCTGGTGGTTACCAATAGTAGCAGGCTTTGAGTTTTTATATAAACGGTACAACGAAAACAGCTGCACAAACAAGCGAATACTTAATAGTGCTGCCCCTAACCAGAATATCGATTCGATATAAAGCCAATAATCCGGCTTATCAACTGTTTTTGCCAGCGCTTGCGCCGGTGCCTGCCAGTTTATAACAACCTGCTGAACAGGCCGGGCCAATTGCTGGTGGCGCTGTATAAAATCCGACAGGTTTATTTGCGGGTAAATGCTGGCAAACAATATAGCTGCAAGCAGGTAAACGCGGTTAAGGGTATAAAAAGTAAGATGCCTTAATACCAGGTAGTAACCGGCGCAAAACAATAACAGGGCAATATTTACTTTAAGCAAAAAAACAAACAGTGCTGGCATGGCTTTAGGGTTTATTGTTTTTCAATCAGTTTAATGATCTCTTGCAGGTCTTTGGCACTTAGCTTTTTATCCTTAGCGAAAAAGGTTACCAGGTCTTTATAGGAGTTTTGGAAGTAATCGTTCACAAAACCACTCATAAAACGCTTTTTGTATTCCTCCTCTTTTATGGCCGCGCTGTAGCGCAGGGAATTGCCCATTTTTTCGCTTTGTAAAAAGCCTTTTCGTTCCAGGTTTTTTATTGTTGAAGCAAGTGTGGTATATGGCGGCTTGGGTTCCTCCATCTGGTCAAGAAAATCTTTTATAAAACCCACCTCGCATTGCCATACAGCCTGCATGGCTTCTTCCTCTTGTTTTGATAATTTCTCCATTGTTAATTACGATTGTTTCGTAAAACTACGAATAGTTCGTAAATAACAAAATTATTTAACAAAAATTAACAGGAAAGGGCAAGCCTTGCTTCGTGCCTTATAATGAAATGGCTTTAAGTTACTGATTATCAAGGCTGCTTTTTTTCGACGTAGAAACGCATAATTGCGTCTCCCGCATGCAAATCACACATGCAAATCGGCCTGCAAATCCTGAATGTCCTGCGGGAGACGCAATTATGCGTCACAAACAGCCAATTCGTAGGCCTGCAATTACTACTTTTTCCGGCCAAACTGATAAATACTCAACGACGCATGAATATATGCTTCATTAAAAGCAGAAAAACATTAATAAACCAAATTTAGGGGCTTCTAAGATTGCAGTAAGATATGGTTGGCTACAGCGAATATATTTGACGCGGGGCATTCATTCCCCGCCAATATCGCCAGGCATGGGCTTATAAAATTCTTTGCTGTTAGCTAATTTATGAAGCTTATTTCACCCAAATATCAGCTTAACCCTAATTTCTTAAAACTGGGGCACCCTGGTAACTCTTTGTTCAAAGCGATTGGGGGGGCCGTTTATTTCTTATTCGCTGCCCTTACCGCCTTTACCTGCGCCATGCCTATGGCCGATGCCTTGTTGCCAAAACTATTCCTTACATAGGTAAGTACATCGGCAATTTCCTTATCCTGCAAAAAATCATGAGAAGCCATGGTATTGGAGTAACGTTGGCCGTTAATATCCACATCGTCGTTAAAACCGTTCAGCACAATTTTAATAAGCTTTGTTTTATCGCCCGTAACATAGGTAGTTTTGGCCAGCGGCGGATTCATATCAGGTATCCCCATCCCATCGGACTGGTGGCATGTTACGCAATATTCCATAAATACCTTACTCCCGGCGTCTATAGCTGTTTTTAATGCTGCTGAATTAGTTTTTTTAATCAGTTTGTGTTTCCTGGTTTGGGCCTTTAATCCGGTAATGGTAAAAAACGTAATTAAGGGTATTAGTACAAGGGCTTTTTTTAAGTCCATTATTATTTTTTATACGTGATTTTGTAAATGGTTCCCTGATTATCGTCGGTTACATACAGTGAGCCATCTGGTCCCTGCGCTAATCCGCATGGGCGGTGTTCGGCACTGCCTTTAGCAGCTTTTTCGGCGCTGCCCGCAAAATTATCTGCAAAAACCTCGTATGCGCCGCTTGGCTTGCCATCGTTAAACGGCTGGAAAACTACAAAATAACCGGCCTGCGGTTCTGGCGCACGGTTCCATGAACCGTGGAAAGCTATGAAGGCTCCGTTTTTGTATTTTTCGGGGAACTGGCTGCCGGTATAAAACAATAAGCCGTTAGGCGCCAGGTGACCAGGAAATGCTGCCGCAGGATTTATGGCCGTTTCGCCGCCTTCCTTTTTGCCATCGCCTCCGTACTCCGGCATTAATATTTTTTTGTTTTGCTGCCAGTCGTAATACATATACGGCCAGCCGGCGTTATCGCCTTTTTTAATAGCATACATACACTCGGCAGGTAAAGCCGCCGATTGCTTGGTGGTAAAATATTCCGGGAACAGGTCATGAAGCTGATCGCGGCCATGCTGCATTACAAAAAGCTGGTTATTTTGCTGGTTCCAGTCCATCCCAACCACATTGCGTAAACCGGTGGCATAGCGGATGCCATCACCATAGTGCTGGTTAAGCTTATCGGCTTTAAACTGCCAGATGCCGCCTGCCGAATCTAAAATGGGGCAGCCATTTTGGCCCGGCGAACCTTTTTTACGGTCCTCTACCTGGCAGGAGTTGGAGTACGCGCCTATGTTAACATACAGGTTACCATCGTTATCAAGCGTAATGGCTTTAGCCTCATGCTCATTGCGGCTTATCAAACCGGTTACAATTTTTTCGGGCTGGCCAGTGTTTATTACTTCGCCTTTGTCATTCAATTTATAACGGAAAACTTCCTGGTCGGACGATGCGTACAGGTAGCCGTTTTTTACAAAGGCGCCGGTGCCTTTATAATCGCCAAAGCTTGTTTTTACAGTGGCTTTATCCCCATTCTGTGTCAAATACAAAATAGTTTTGCCATCTTTTAAATTGTTAAGCTTTACATAAATATTGTTTTGCGGCGTAATGGCTATTTCTCTTGTTCCGCCCAGTTTTTCGGCAATTGCCGCTGCGCTGAAACCTGCCGGAAGTTTAAGGCCGGCATTAGAGGTAGAGGGTGCTGTGGTGCCGGTAGTATCGCTACCCTTTTTATCATTAGGATTACCGCTTTTGCAACTGTTAAACAGTATAGCGCCGGCAATTGCTGCAGCAGGCAGTATTGCCCATATGATGTTTCTTTTTTTCATGGCTTCTGATTGATTATCAAAATAAATAAATATACAGGGAATCCCGAAATATGATTTGTAGTAATTGTATGACAATTAGGCTTCCGGCGAAAGCTTAACCTGTGTATCTTGATTTATAACTGTTGCTTTTACCTACCTAAAATGCGTGGCAAGGCAATCGTCTTTAAGATTTCGGTGGCGATTTATATGTCATAATTTACCGGATTTGATTAAGCCAGCTATTTTTTTCACGCAAAGACGCCAGGACGCTAAGAAAAATAAGCAAATCTCTTTGCGCCTTTGCTTCTTACCGTCTTTGCGTGAAATAAGCCGTCCTTTTTACGCCGATTTTTTACTTGAGATTTTTAAAAGCGATTGTCCTGAATAGCGTGTGCTTGATTTGATTTTTTGTAAATTAGTGTTATGATACGCACAATATTAAAATCCAACAAGAATTGGCTAACACTCGAGTTGCCGGATGACCTGGTTGGCAAAATGATTGAAGTTATCGCATTTTCTGTGGAAGACGCAAAGGCTACTACAGAAGATCCCACCTCAAAGGAAATCAGAATTACTACTTTTAAAGATAAATTAAGGAGCTTTACTTTTAATAGCAGAGGATATAGATTCGATCGTGACGAGGCAAATGAGTATCTCACCTATCTTAATAGTAATTGCTAAAGGTTGTAACTTCCATATATTGTACCCCTATAACTAATAGGCTTACCCGCTTTCAGCATCCCTCTATTGTACATAAAAGTTATGCAGCCAATTAATTTCCGGCGACCGGGCACATTCTTGCCAAATTAAATTTCTCACAATCGATACCAGTAACAAATTAAGCACTGATTTATAGCAGTTGTAACATATATAACAATCATGGATTAAACCATTGCAATTACAGGAGGTCATAGCTATATAAAATTTAACAAAATGAAAAAGTTAATTATAGTATCAGCAATAGCAATGAGTGGGTTAATAGCTAATAAAGCAAACGCTCAATTTTCAATACACGTAGGTTTTAATGTTCCTGTTCACCGTGTTTATGTGCCAAGCCCTCCGCCCGTTGTGGTTGAAGAGCAACCGGTTTATAACGATGATTATGCCCAGGTAAATTATAACGACGATAGTGATGATTATTACTATTTACCTGAAGTAGAAGCCTATTACAGTATATCAAACCGCTGTTATTACTATAATAATGGCAGCAACTGGGTAACCAGTGCTTATTTGCCCGGTGCATACCGCAACTATGATTGGCGCAGCGGCGTAAGGTACGAGGTGCGTGGCAACCGCCCTTATATGCACCATGACGAATACAGGCAAAGGTGGGGTGGCTATCGCGGCGACCGCGGTAACTGGGGCCATCGTTTTGAAAGAAGGAATGATGGAGGATATGCTTATCAGGGCCGCGATAACAGGTACAATAACCGTGGATGGGATAATGGAAGAGATAACAACCGCGACCGTGGCAACTGGGGTGGCAGGCCAGATAACAGAGGCGACCATGGCAACTGGGGCGGCAGGCCAAACAACAATGATAACCGCGGTGGCGGCAACCAAAATCATGGTAACTGGGGCGGCCAGGACCATGGGAACCAAAACCAGGGTGGCGGTCATGACCGCGGAAACAATGGCGGCGGCCAGGATCATGGAAACCGCGGCGGCGGACGCGAATTTGCAGGAAACCGTGGCGGATTTGGTGTAAGGCAATAAGCTTTCTGCTGATATCAGATAATACAATTCATCTCCCCATATATATAAATGAAAAAGCTGCCTTTGCGGGCAGCTTTTTTTATGCGATGCCCCCCGGATATGAAGCTATTATACCACAAATAAAAAAAGACGCCCCACTTTACACCGTGCTTGTTCAGGGAAATCGCATTTAAGATTTCATGATCAACTTATTGTGCTATACGGATATCAATGGTATCAAGTTATTAGATTTTTCGCGCAAAGACGCTAAGCCGCAAAGAAAAAATAAGCAAGTCACTTTGCGTCTCTGCGTCTTTGCGCGAAATAAATCTTATAACCTTTAAACGCGATTTCCCTGCGTGCTTGTTTTACTTTTCTTTTTATTAAGCAAAAAATCCTACTTTGTATTCAAATTATAAACCCCTTCCAGGATGAAAAAGATTGTTGCTTTACTGTTATTTGTTGCTTTTGCCGCTGATGCCCTTGCGCAGGGTAATACTTTACAGGTTGGTACACCGGCCAATGAAAAATTTTCTGCCGAACGTTTACAACGCATTGATAACATGATTGAGCAAACCATCGATTCGGGCTATATCAATGGAGCGGTTGGGCTGATAGCCCGTAATGGCAAAATGGTTTATTATAAATCATTCGGCATGGCCGATGTTGAACAAAAAAAGCTGATGAATAACGATGCTATTTTCCGCATGGCATCTCAAACCAAAGCCGTTACCAGCGTTGCTGTAATGATGTTATTTGAAGAAGGAAAGTTTCTGCTTGATGACCCTATATCCAAATACCTGCCTGCGTTTGCTCACCCAAAGGTGATAGATACCTTCAATCCTAAAGATACAACTTATACCACTATTCCTGCAAAAAGAGAGATAACCATCCGCGATTTGCTTACCCATACTTCGGGGATTGGGTACGTGCAAATAGGATCGCCGGCGATGAACGCCATTTATGGCAAAGCCCATATTCCGATAGGTTTTGTGAGCGATAAAATATTACTGGCCAACGCTATGAATAAACTGGGCGCTTTACCATTGGAGCACCAACCGGGCGAACGCTGGACCTACGGCCTTAACATAGATGTTTTAGGCTACCTGGTTGAAAAAATATCGGGCAAAAGCTTAGACCAGTTTATGAAGGAACGCATTTTTGATCCGCTGGGGATGAAAGATACCTATTTTTATATTCCCGCCGCCAAGCAAAACCGGCTGGCAGCCGTGTATACCCCCGATAAAAAAGACCATCTTATTAAATGGAATGCATCTACCTTTGAGGGGATTAGCGCCGATTACCCAACTGTTAATGGCACCTATTATGCCGGCGGGGCAGGTTTAAGCTCGACAATTAAAGATTACGCCACTTTTTTGCAGATGATGCTGAATGGCGGGGTTTATAATGGTCAGCGTTTATTGGCCCGGCATACCGTTGAGCTGATGACCACCAACCAGATTGGCGACCTGTACATGAACCCCGGTAAAGAGAAATTTGGACTGGGCTTTGGCTTAACAACCGACGTAAGTTCAAAAAGACTGGGCATCAGCGAAGGCTCTTTTTCATGGAGCGGCTTTTTCGGTACGCTGTACTGGGCCGACCCTAAAGAACACCTGGTATGCCTGTTATTTGTTCAGAGCTGGCCCTTGCCGCATAACGCCTTTCAGGATAAATTCAGGGCGATGGTGTACCAGGCACTTACCGATTGATAAAATAATAAAATACCGTAAAAATACGCTTGATGTACCTGTAGGGCGTGGCTATCTTAGCGTTATAAGTGTTTGATTTTAAGTCATTAATAAATAAGAATAAATTATTGTGACACATCATACCTTACGCCAATAATTTTTAACCCGAACTCAAGTAAATCATGGAAACCACAACGCCTAAATCAAATGACAACCCGACAGAAACCGGGTCTCAAAATCAAATTTCTACCTGGGGAAAAGTAACAGCGGGAATTTTACTCGCACTTTTTACATTAATAGCTTTGAATACAATCATCAGCTATTGGCCCGATAAGTTACCTCCGCCGGGAGATACCGGAAGGTATTATCATAAACGTTATAACACTATACTGCTTAATGAAGCAGAGATTAAAAAATATTGCTGCAAAAAAGATACAGCGCTGGTAATTGCTGCATTCAGAAATAAACAGGATAGTGTGGTTAAAAGTATTAAAGCCGGCCAGGCTATTGCAGCCAAAACCGACTCTGGTATAATAGCAAAGCTAAAAGCGGATAAAACCAAATACCTTAAGGCAGTGGCCGACTCTGCCTTAAAAGCAAAAAAAGCATTAGCTAAGGTCGATTCTGTAAAACTGGTAAAATACAGCGACATGGCAGAAAAGGTCGCCACTTATACTATCTGCGAGACTATTCAATTTAACACTATTTTGCTTATCCTCGTTGCGGCGGCAGGCTTTTTGGGCAATATGATCCATGTGGCCGGGTCTTTCACCGCATTTGTGGGTCTCGAAAAATTTAAAAGAAGCTGGCTACTCTGGTATTTTGTAAAGCCGTTCACGGCTTCTGCACTTGCCGTTGTGGTTTATTTTACATTTAGGGCCGGTTTTTTGAGCACTAACGATGGTGGAAACAACTTAAACCTGTTTGGAATTATGGCTATATCGGCCCTGGCCGGCCTATTTACCGAAGTTGTAACCCGCAAACTGCGAGACGTACTTGATGTGGTATTTAAATCAAAGGGCCCAGTTGTGCCGGTTATTACAGGTGCTACCCCCAGTACTCTAACTAATTCAGTGGCGAATACGATTACTATAACGGGCACAGATCTTGATAAAGCGGCGCTAACCATAACTATGAACAACGGGGCGCCAATTGTACCCACAAGTAAAACACCAACTTCAATTGCTTTCAATTTTATAGCAGGAGCTGCCGGCAGCAGCCCGGTTTTATCGGTTGCAGGCGCGGGAGTAAAAACTTATACGCAAACATTTACAGTAGCCTGATCAGGGAAATTGCTTTTTAAAAATTTGATGCAGAAAGGAAGGTAACCCCTACGGAGCATAAAAGAAATTTAGATAGATATTGCTACAAATTGGTAGCCTCTACGAGGCATTATACCGTACAAATAAAGGCGCTTGCCTCGTAGAGGCTCCTGTTGTAGAACTACAAATTGGTAGCCTCTGCGAGGCATTATACCGTACAAATAAAGGCGCTTGCCTCGTAGAGGCTATCTGTTTGTAGAACAAAATGTCAAATGTATTTTATGCCCCGTAGGGGTTACCTATCTCAACATTAAAAAGCTATTACATGAGTAAAAAAGTTTAAATGCGATTTCCCTGGTTGCCTGATAGATGGTTCTGAACAACAAAGCCAGGGATTTTAAACTACTGTTATGTTAATCATACAATGACGGATAGTCCTTAATCGAAAGTTTTAAGTTCTAAGTCAAAATGAATAAATTGGGCTTTTGACTTAAGACTTAGTACTATTAACCTAACACTACTTGGCTTTGTTATTTTAATACACTGCCTTAGGATTCTCCAACTTGCCTTTCAAAATCTCCCAAACATTCCCTGCAACAATTTTAGCGCCTTTTTCTGTTGGATGGATGCCGTCGCCCTGGTTAAGATCGGGGTGGCCGCCTACGCCTTGTAACAGGAATGGCACCAGGGCCATTTTGTTTTTGGTGGCCAATGCAGGGAACACCGCTTTAAACTTGTTTACGTAATCGGCGCCCATATTTGGCGGCACCTGCATGCCCAGCAGTACCAGTTTGGCGGCCGGATATTTTGCCTTTACCTTATCAATAATAGATTGCAGGTTTTTGGTGGTTTCGGTAGGCGATATGCCGCGCAGGCCATCGTTTGCCCCTAATTCCAATATAAATATATCAATCTTTTGTTTCAAAGTCCAGTCTATCCGGCCGTTCCCTCCGGCAGATGTTTCGCCGCTTACCCCGGCGTTAATCACTTTATAGGGCAGCTTTAACGAATCTATTTTTTTTGCGATAACACCGGGGAAAGCATCTGCCGGGTCGTCTAACCCGTATCCCGCAGTTAAGCTATCGCCAAAAAATAAAATAGTTTGCTCGGGCGAGGATGTGGTCGCCTGTGCTGTAGTATCTTTTGTTGACGATTTACCCCTATTTGCTCTATCGCCATCGCCACAACTTGCCAATCCTAATGTGGCCGCAAGCATAAAAATGATCTTTACTTTGTTCATAAAACTAAATACAACGCGGTTAGGCGTTTGTTCTTAATATCTCTAAAGGCGGTTTGTTCAACACGCCCCGGCTGTTTAACAAACCAATAATTACGGTTAGCAAAGCGATGATGAAAAATAAAATCAGCGCGGGTACAAAGCTAACCGAATAAGGGATCTCGAAACTATATTTTGCCAAAAACCATGTGCCTGCCACGGCTATCAATATACCTGTTAATGCCGATAAACTGCCTAAAAACAGGTATTCTAACGCTGTTATAGCTAATATCTGTTTGCGGCTTGCCCCCAATGTTCTTAATAAAACGCTTTCCTGTATGCGCTGGTATTTGCTGATGCGTACCGAGGCTATGAGGACAACTATACCCGTAATGATGCTGAACGCACTCATAAAACGGATTACATAACTGATTTTGCTTAACAATTCGTCAAGGATGCTTAATACCAACCCCAAATCGATAATGGATATATTGGGGAATTGCCTTACAACTGCCTGCTGAAACGCCGCCGATACTTTGCTTGAAGGCACATGCGTCATCAGCACCTGGAATTGCGGTGCGTCTTCCAGTACCCCGGTAGGGAATACCACCTGGAAATTGGTTTGTACTTTGCCCCAGTTAACTTTACGCACACTGGCTACATAGGCAGGCATGGGCACACCCTGCACGTTAAATACCAGCTTATCGCCAATTTTAAGGTGCGCACGTTTTTGCAGGTTTTCTTCTACCGATACCGGGATGTCTTTCCCAGCCTCGGCCTTGCCTATCCATCTGCCATCCAGCAGTTTCTCTGATGATGACAGGGTATCCCTGAACGTTACCCTGTACTCCCAGGCAAACACGCCATGCGGGATTTTGATGGTGGTATCTTTAATTACGTCGGCCGCGGTTTTTCCGTTTATCTGCTCTAACCTCACGGTTACTATGGGGACCTGTTGCAAAACTGGCAACCCGTTTTTGCGGGTTACATCGGCTACGGCATCCTTTTGGCTTTTTTGGATATCAAACAAAATCATGTTGGATTGATTGCCGCTGCTTGATAAATTCACCTGGCTGATGAGGATACTCTGGATAAAAAACAGCGTACAAATAAAGGCGGTACTTAGCCCGATAGAAACCATCAGGATTAAAGTTTGGTTGTTTGGCCGGTATAAATTGGCAAAGCCTTGCCGCCATAAATAGCTCCAGCCGCTGTTGATAAGCAGTTTCATTACGCGCATCAGCAACCAGGCCACGGCGGCCAATATCATAAAGGCCACTAAAATACCGATAGTGAAAAAGATGCTGCCTATCCAGCTATCTAACTGTAAATAAGTAAAGCCCAAAACAAAGGCGATAATAAGCAAATAAACCAGCCAGCTTAACGGGTCGCGTTTGCGGCCCGCTTCGTCAAATGACATGCGCAGCGTGTTTAACGGCGATATATTACGCACTGATATCAGCGGCAGCAAAGCAAACAATATCGATATAATTACCCCCAACAAAATACCCTGACCAATAGCCAGCCACGATATCTCGACAGAAATGGTGAAGGGCAAAAAGTCTTTAAAAACTATAGGCAGCAAATGCTGTATGGCCGTACCCAAAGCCGCGCCCGCTATGGAGCCTATTAACCCGATGCCAACTATCTGGATCAGGTAAATCAAAAACGCCTCGGATGCTTTAACGCCTAAACAACGCATAATGGCTATAGAGGCAATCTTTTCGCGTACATAAATATGAATGGCGCTGGCTACACCTACGCAGCCCAACAACAAGGCTATAAAGCCAACCAGCGATAAAAACCTGCCCAGATCGCCAAATGCCCTGCCGGTGTTTTCCTTGCGGGTTTCAATGGTATCGAAGTTCATGCCATTTTTGTCCAATATTGGATCCAGCTTTTTGGTCAGCTTTTCCATATCAACTTTATGGTCGTACTTGTAGTAAAAGGTATAATTTACGCGGCTGCCTGTTTTCATGAGGCCGGTTTGCTCCAGGTATCGCATCGGGATGTATACCACCGGGGCTATCCCCGCCATTGCGCCGCTTTGCCCGGGGGCTTTATCTAACGCGCCTGCTATCAGGAAATGTTCGGTGCCTATGCGTACCGAATCGCCAACCTTTGCGCCAAATTGCAGCATCAGCGTTTTATCAACCAGCGCTGTTTGGCCTTGCTTAAAAGAGGTGCCGGCAATCTCGGGCGTGGTTTCTATAGCCCCGTAATAAGGGTAATCGCCCTGTAAAGCCCTGATCTGTACCAGCCTGGTACCCTTGCTTTTGGGAAAATAGGCCATCGATGCAAAACTCCGCTCGGTTGATCTTTTATCGCCCAATGAGTCAAGCATCTTCTTCAGCTTAACATCTGCGGGCTTATTGCCCGATATCAGTAAATCGGCGCCAATGAGGGTTGCAGCCTGGCCATTTACATCGTTTTGCACATTGTACCTGAACGAGTAGATAGCCACCAGCGCGGCAATACCAAATATAATGGCAGATATGAACAGGAACAACCTCGACCGGTTTTTCCTGCTATCGCGCAAGGCCATGTTAAATAGCCAGGCAACGTTTGTTTTTCGTTTATAATTAACCGGATTGGTGTCCATAACTTACCCGTTAATTGTTTTTTCGTCGGATACCAGCTTGCCGCCTTTTATCCTGATGATGCGTTGTGTTTTGGCAGCCAGGTCAAGGTCGTGGGTTACTACAACCAGGGTAGTACCGGCTTCCTTGTTCAGGTCGAAGATGAGCTTAATCACCTTTTCGCTGGTTTCGGCATCCAGGTTACCCGTTGGTTCATCGGCAAACAGAATTTTGGGCGCGTTTGAAAACGCGCGGGCCAGCGATACTCTTTGCTGCTCGCCGCCTGATAACTGCGATGGGTAATGGTGCCCGCGGTCGGCAAGGCCAACTTTGTCCAGCAAATCCAATGCCCGTGCTTTAATGTTTTTTTCGTTTCGTAACTCCAGCGGTACCATCACATTCTCTAAAGCGGTAAGCGTTGGCAGCAATTGAAAATTCTGAAAAATAAAGCCCACATACTGGTTACGCACCTGCGCGCGCTGATCTTCGGTTAAATTGCCCAGGCTGATGCCATTTAGCTCCACCGAGCCGGTGCTTGATCTATCCAGCCCGGCGCACAGGCCCAGCAGGGTAGTTTTGCCGCTGCCCGATGGCCCGACAATGGCGTTGGTAGAGCCTTCGGTGATGGCGAAGTTGATATTATCAAGCACGGTGAGCGTACGTCCGGCGCTTTGGTATGTTTTACTGAGATCTTGAATATTAAGGATAGTTTCCAACGGATAATTTTTATGCTTTGATGATTTACCAACCAGTTTGTTACCACACCGGTTTGCATAAATATCCGGGAAATAGCCAGTTTATAGCTATAAGCTGCTGTGCTTTTTAATTTAATGACATAGCTGTGGCTTAAGTGGTGAGTGGTCAGTAGTGAGTAGTGAATGCAATGTTCAATAGTCAAAGCCTCTTATTGTAGTATGATCAGGTGTTTTACAGTTTCTTAAGTTAATCTAACTCACTACTGACAACTCACCATTCACTATACACCGCTCCCTACTTCCTGCCCAACCCCTCGCTAATCTTCGATGTTTGCGTGGCCACAGCAGCGTAAGCATACATGGCAACTGCTTTTAGTTTGCTCTGGCGTTTTTTAAATGTCCATACATCCTGCATAAACTCCTTATGGTTTTTGCTGTTGAGGGTATCAAACGCTACCGAAATGGTTGGTGTAAGCGAGTAAGCCGTATGCCAGGTGCCAAAGGGGATAAATAACGTTTCGCCGGGGCCAACTACAAAATTTATTGGGGTGGCATCTTTAAATAAAGGATGTTTTTCGTAATCGGGTTCAAATACGTTCACTTCCGAGCGCCATGGATCATCCGGGCGGGGATAAAGCAGGTGCTCTTGTCCGCGCGGGAAAACGGTAAAACGTTTTTGGCCATACAGTTGGGTTATCCAGGCGTTTAAATGGTAATAATCTATATGCATGTACGGAAACTTGCCGCCCGGGCCGCCGATAAACAATTCGGTAGCGCCGCCCCATTTGCCAATGCTGAACATTTTATTTTTTAACCAATTTGGCGATGCGTAGTTTAAATCCAGGGGATCTAATAGCGGCATTAACTCTGGCATAGTTGCCGGGATATCAAATATAATGGGGTATACGGCCGGTTTTTCTTCGGTACTGGCTTCTACCATGTCCATTGCCTCTTTCATGGTAAGTGTATTACCACGTACATCAGTTTTCCTGTCGGGATAGTTTTCCCTGAACCAATCGGGAGTAAACAGCCCATTAGCTTTCCAAACTTTGGCGGCATTTGTAAAAACCAGCGGAATGCCCGGTTTGTAATGCTCTTCCATAAATTCTTCGTAGGTAATGTTGTCTCTTCTGATAATATCCATGGTTTGTATGGGGATTTATTGATACAATGCTAAGTAAAAGATTTGATTATTTGGTTGATATTTAAGCGGTACCACCGGGCTTTTTTGGCTTTGTTTTTTACGAAAACCGGGGTGTAAGGTTGTCACTGGTTCGCGTTCAGGAATAATCGGTGCAATCAACATCAATCATTTCCAATCAAACGTTACCTTTGCCCCTAATGAAAGTATCCGGATTTACCTTTATCAGAAACGCGGTTAAAAACGATTATCCTATTGTTGAGGCAATCAACTCCATTTTGCCCCTTTGCGATGAGTTTATTGTAGCCGCCGGCAACTCTGATGATGGCACGCGCGAACTGATCGAGGCCATCGGATCGCCAAAAATCAAGATCATCGATACCGTTTGGGACGATTCGCTGAAAGATGGCGGCCGGGTGTTCGCGGTGGAGACGGATAAGGCTTTCGCGGCCATATCCCCGGATAGCGACTGGGCGTTTTACATCCAGGGCGATGAGGCAGTGCACGAAAAATATCACCCCCTTATCAAAAAGGAGATGGAGGATGCGCTGCATAAACCCAACGTTGAAGGCCTATTGTTTAAATACCTCCATTTTTACGGCTCCTATGATTACTACGGCGATTCGCGCAGGTGGTACCGCCGCGAGATCCGCCTGGTAAAAAACATCAAAGGCATAAATGCCTACCGGGATGCGCAGGGTTTTAGGCTCGATGATCGCAAAATAAAAGTAAAGCTGATTGATGCTTACATTTACCACTACGGCTGGGCCAAACCTCCGCAGGGATTAAATAGTAAGATCCGCAACTTCAACAAGTTTTACCATGACGATGCCTGGATGGAGCAAAACCTGCCTGAAACTTTTGAGTTTGACTATAGCAACGCCGATAAGCTGGTGCGCTTTACCGACACGCATCCCGCACCCATACAAAAACGCATTGCCGCCACCAACTGGAATATTGATTTCAGCACCAAAGAACTGCGCAAAGCGATGACCTTTCGCCGTAAGTTTTTGCAGTTTGTAGAGAAGTATACCGGTTGGCGGATTGGGGAGTATAGGAATTATGAGATAGTGGAGCGGTAGGAGGAACCCTTAAAAAGCGGGGGCCTGCGCGATTCCCCTCTCAAGAGGGCTGGAGGGGTGTGTTGTATAAGTGGACGGTTGAACGCTGGCCAACACACCCCTGCAACCGCACAACTCCGGCGCGCGCCCTCTCGAGAGGGGAACTTTGTAAAACATTCTGCTAATTCTTAAATTCTGAAAATTCTGATCAAATATTCTGCGCAATCACAAACCCGCTTGCCCAGGCCCATTGAAAGTTGTAGCCGCCCAGCCAGCCGGTTACATCAACACATTCGCCGCCGAAGAACAGGCCGGGGACTTTTTTTGCTTCGAGGGTTTTGGACGATAGCTCATCGGTTGATACGCCGCCGCGCATTACTTCGGCTTTGTCGTAGCCTTTATCGCCGGCGGGTTTTACTTTAAATTCGTGTATCAGCTGGCTAATGTCATCAATTTCGGTTTTGGTGAGCGATGCCAGGTTTTTCTCCACCGGTAGCCTGTCGCTCAATGCCTCGGCAAATTTGCGGGTATACAGGCCGGCCAGGTAGGCCAGCAGCATTTTTTTGCCGTTGGTTTCTTTTTCCTGCTGAATCAAGTCGGCAATGTTTTGGTTGGGGAGCAGGTCGATGTAGATGGTTTCGCCGGGTTTCCAGTAGGATGAGATCTGCAATATGGCGGGGCCGCTTAAGCCCCAGTGGGTAAACAATATGTTTTCTTCAAAGCTGATCCTGTCGTTCCAAACGCGGCAAAAAATGCTGTTGCCGCTCAGCTGCTCAAACCAGGGCTGATCCTTACCGGTAATGGTAAGCGGCACCAGGGCGGGGGCGGTATCGGCTATTTTTAAATCGAACTGGCGGGCGGTCCTCAACCCAAAATCAGTAGCACCCATTTTGGGGATGGGTAAGCCACCGGCGGCTATAACCACATTTGGTGCGCTTAAAAATTCCTGTTTGCCATTAACCGCAACCCGGACGATAAAACCATCGTCAGTTTTTTCAACCATTTTCACCTCGGCATTGCACCAGATATCCTGTTCCATATCGGCACATAGGCTGGTGAACACTTCTACTATATCTTTGGCCTTATCGCTTTCGGGGAACAGCTGGCCCAAGGTTTTTTCTTTGCCTGTTATGCCGTAGGTTTCAAAAAAACTGATGGTATCATCCACCGTCCATTGCGAAAAGGCTGATTTACAGAAGTGTGGATTTTGCGAAATAAATTGCTGGTTGGTAGCGTACAGGTTGGTGTAATTACAGCGGCCGCCACCACTTATCAGGATCTTGGCGCCTACCCGGTCGGCCTTTTCCAGTACCAGGGTACGCTTGCCCAAAAAGCCGGCTTGCACCGCGCACATGAGGCCGCAGGCACCGCCGCCAATAATTATTGCGTCAAAATCTGTTTGTTTTGTTAATTTTGTAGTCATGACCGAGGTTTCGCAAATATCAGAATTTGGAAAGATACTCATCTTTCTTATCACCGGGATAATTATGGTATGCGTGATATTTTTTTTCAACCGGTTACTGGCCCCCAGCAACCCCAATTACGAGAAGCTAACTTCCTATGAATGTGGCGAAGAGCCTACCGGCAATGCCTGGTTGCCCTTCAATTCGCGTTTTTACGTTATAGCATTAATATTTTTATTGTTCGATGTCGAGATGGTGTTTGTATTTCCCTGGGCTACCGTTTTTGGTAACCACGAGCTGATTGCTGCCGATAACCGCTGGGGATGGTTCTCACTGGCCGAAATGTTTATCTTTTTAGGTATCCTGATATTAGGCCTGGTGTACGTGTGGGCCAAAGGCGATTTGGAATGGATAAAAGCCAAACCAACCGTACCCACAACTGATGTAAACATCCCGCTATCGTTTTACCAACAATTAAACCTGGAACAGGACAAGTTTGTAGTAAAACCATTTAGCATGACCAACGAAGTGGCCTTCGCTGAAGCTTCGGCCACCAAAGCCAGTTCCAATCAACCTGCCTTGCCCGCCGAAACTGTAGCAAAGGATGCCTCGGCCGCCGTAGCTTCAGCGAAGGTTGGCTTTAAACCCACCTTTAAAAAGCCCACAAATGAGTAGCGATATAACCAGCGAAGACGGCGGTGTAGTGATCACCAAAATGAACGACCTGCTTAACTGGGCGCGTTTATCATCCCTGTGGCCGCTAAGCTTCGGGATAGCCTGTTGCGCCATTGAAATGATGGGCTCTATGGCATCTACTTACGACCTTGACCGTTTTGGCGTATTCCCCCGCCCATCAGCCCGCCAGGCCGATGTAATCATCATAGCCGGCACCGTTACCTTTAAAATGGCCGAACGCATTAAACGCCTGTACGAGCAAATGCCCGAGCCTAAATACGTAATCAGCATGGGCTCATGCTCCAACTGCGGCGGCCCGTACTGGCAGCACGGTTACCACGTGGTTAAGGGGGTTGATAGGGTGATTCCCGTTGATGTGTATGTACAAGGCTGCCCTCCCCGCCCCGAAGCTTTGATTGGCGCTATATTGGAATTGCAGAAGAAGATTGAAGGGGAGAGGTTAATTGGAGCGTAGCTTATTGTGTTGTATAATCATTCTTTAACTCACCTCAACAATCCATCGCCAATAAAATGCCTGTTTTAAGTATGATTTATGGTAATATTTTTCCGCTTCCTGCTGATGTCTGGGGAACCGTTTCGGATTGGGCGGCGGTGATTGTTTATGGAATAACCGGTTATTTAATTTATCGAACGTTGCAATCTCAGCTTAAAGTTCAAGAGCTTCAACAAATACATGCAAAAATTGAGCGTTATAATCATATTCAAAATATTTTACCGGCTTTTAATTTAGAAGTGTCGGATGTGATTGCTAATGTTAACATAGATGAACTTCATGTAAAAAACGTGACGTGTATTTTTAAGTTAAATAATAATGTTGCTAAAAATGTATCTTATAAAGTTGAAGTTCAAGTTGTAGTAAATAACTTTTCAATCTCTGGAGATAACGATTTTCAGTTTATTAATTCAGGAGAAGGATTTAACATAAGTTTCAATTTTGATACAAAGTCAATCAAGTACTTTCCTGGTTCGATATCTTATTGGATTGATATTAATTTTTTGATTTCTTATGAAGACATAGAAAAGAATCATTATAATCAAAAATGTCTTCTAACTATTACACAAAATAAATCTTACGTTAAATCCGGATATCCTATATCTGATTAGATAACTGGCAACAAAATTGCCAATATTTACTACCCGAATAGAGTTACTTAAGCGCATGTTTAGGCTGAAGCCAAGCTTGCTTGCTTTTATCCGTTGGCTAAAGCCAACGGCAATGAGGTTTGCAAACATATTTGCAAATTTGCAATCTCCAAAATTCATTGCCGTCCCATTTATGGGACGGGTTAAATAAAGCAAAAAGTGGCTTTAGCCCAATTTAGCTATTGCAGCAATTTCAATTGTAAACTGCAGGGGGGATTACCCCTCCGGGTTCAACCTTGAAAATGCCCCTTTAATCACTTCCGGTCCGCCGTTGGCCATTGTTTCGCTAAATCCAAAGGTTAGCTCGGTTTTGCCATCCTTCAACTGTTCAAATATAGCTTCGATAAAAGCGCCTACGGGTGGGTGGGCATCATGTAGGCCCTTGCCGCCCAGGTCGGTATTTAGTGCGGGTGGAATTATCTCTATTACCTCAATATTCCTGGCTTTTAGCAGGTGCCGTGCTGATAACGTAAACGAATGAAAAAAAGCCTTGGTTGCCGAATATACGGGTACGTTGGTAAACGGTACAAACGCCAGCCCCGATGTTACATTCATCACCGTGTTTAACGATTTTAAATTAAAAAATAACGACATCAGGTGCAGCGGGGCTTCAATGTTGGTGGCTATCTCGTCCTTTGCGCGGGCAAAAAAGTCTTCGTCGGTTATCTTCATCCAATTCTGAACGCCTGCGTTATTTACAAGCACATTCAGGTCGCTGTGGTTTTCGATTATCCAGTTGTATAGTTCCTCGCGACCGCTTACTGTGGATATGTCCGCCACTTTTGTAATTACTGATGGGTATTTTTCGGCTGTTTCCCGCAAAACAGACTCGCGCCTGCCGCAAACTATAACGGTGTTGCCTTCCTGTATAAACCGTTCGGTAAGCCCAAGGCCAATGCCGCTTGCACCGCCGGTTATTAATATTTTATTGCCAGATAAATTCATAGTGTTGTTTTTAATTGACATCACAAAGATGCGTACAAGCAGGCACCGGCAGGTTACGAATATCAAACCATAGTTTGCAAAATTCAAATAATGTACGTACCGCAAAATGTAGAGACGCATCATTGCGTCTCCCGCGTTTATGTTTACGCCTGCAAAGTTCGCTTATCTGGCGAGAGACGCAATTATGCGCCTCTACAATAAATGCATTACCTACGATAGCATCACATTACGCTCTTTCACAATCTCCTTTAACAGCACCTGCAATATCACGGCGTTCCAGTCATTGGCGAAGCTTTTGCTTTTGCACTGTTTTTTGTTTCGGTTGTTATAAATCATAAAATAGGTACTGTAACTGCTGATGGCTATTTCGTCCCATCGTAAAATGTTTTGCAAATCCCAGCCTATGCCGTCAAAGTGAAAGCTGATGCCGCAAAGCTCAAAAGTCTGGTGAATTTTGTACAGGTCGTGGTAATAGTTAAACAGGTTTACAAAGTAGTTTTGCCATAATTGCCTGATGATATCATTCCAGAGCTTGCCATATACTTCTTTACGAATGCCGTAATAGCTGCCCAGCTTAATGCGCGAAATTTTCCGGTCGTCATGTTGCACCTCGATAAAATACTGGCGGCCAAAAACAAACTTATACCCCCTTACCCAGCTAACTCCGTACCTAAAAGCTGCAATATTGGCGGCAGGCAAAAAAGTTAAAGCGTTAAACGGCGATGTTTTTTGAATAGTAATGCCATCTGTATTAAATACCAGCTTTCGGGTTATTTTTTGCGTAATAAGGCCCGGTATTTCAATTGTGTTGATAGCATTCATCCGCATAAAAATAAGCATCAGTTTTAATATTTTTTTACAGATAAAAAATAAAAGGCCCTATACGTACGGTTTTTATAAAAAGTATAACTTTATACTATAAAATACACCGCCATGGCAGCACAAAATCAACCATCAAAGTTCAAATATGCCTTGCCTGTTATTTTCTGGCTTGGTTTTTTAACCGGCACGCTGGATGGTATTGCAGCCATCATCTGGAGCTTTATTACCAACCCAAAGGCAGGCGCCGATGTTATTTTTGAATTTATTGCAAGTGCCGTATTTGGCAAGGCGGCTTTTACCGGCGGTACTCAAATGGTTGTAGCGGGCGTGTTTTCCCATTACCTTATAGCGTTTTTGTTTACCACTGCCTTTTACCTGCTTTATCCGTTTTTTGATAAACTGATCCGTAATAAATACATTATAGCCGTTGTTTACGGCATTATAGTTTGGCTGGTAATGAACCTAATTGTAGTGCCTTTAAGCAAAATTGGTTACCATCACATTAAAGTGCATGTAGCTTTAACCGGGTTGGCTATACTCATCATTTGTATTGGTATACCTGTTGCCCTTATTGCCGATAATAAATACTGGAAGGCTAAATTTTCACCGAAAAAATAATGATAATAATTTTTCCATCAGCCGGTTTCCCGCAATTAAAAACTGACAGATTGGTTTTAAGAGAACTTGTACCCGCAGATAGCCTGCAGCTTTTTGCCATCCGCAGCAATGCAGCTATAAACCGTTTTATAGGCCGCAGTAACGAGCAAACGATGGACGCCATCAACCAATTCATCCAGGCCCGTAAACAGGATAGGCTTAATGGGAAAGGCCTGTACTGGGCTATCCAATTAAAAAACACTCCCGGCCTTATTGGCACCATTTGCTGTTGGAATTTTGATTACGACGCGGCAACAGCCGAGATTGGCTACGAGCTGCTGCCAACATACCAGGGCAAGGGCCTCATGCGCGAGGCTATCGAAAAAGTTATCGCGTTCGGGTTTAACAATATGCTGCTTAAAACTATAACCGCCTGGCCAATGCCACAAAATGAGCCATCGGTTAAACTATTGGAGCGTAGCGGGTTTACTTATTCGGAAACGATAGACGGGCAACTGGTTTATAAATTGAGCCAGATAGCCTGGTTAAACGATAGCAGCCGATAAAAAAGGGCCTGGCGTTTTACTGCCAAGCCTTTTGGATTTAAAATTGATAAATAATCCCCGTATTTATACTGATATCTGACTTCAAGTATGCCATTACTAAACTATTGCGGCATCAGTACGCCATTTATGCCATGAATAACCCCGTTTGAGGCCATGGTATCAAACGAGATAACTAATGCGGTATTCCCTTTGGAATCTACTATTTGTAAATTGCTTTTATCGTTTACCAACAAGGTAAGGTTATCACCATCAATGGTTTTTAACACGGCTTTTCCTTTGCCGGCAGTTAAAGCTTTAATGATATCGGCTTTGGTGTATTTACCGGCAACTACGTGGTAGTTTAGTACTTTGGCCAGTTTGCCGTGGTCTTTGGTCAAATCGTCCATAGTTGGTTTTGGAACTTTGCTGAATGCAACATCATTTGGTGCAAATACCGTGAATGGGCCGGGGCCTTTTAATTCAGGTTCCAGGTCGGCAGTTTTAACGGCCAGTGCTAATGGGGCAAAATCTGTAGTGCTGCTTAAAACGCCAACTACATCGCCCGATGCGGCTGATGGTGCAGCAGGTGTTGTTGCAGGGGTTGTTTTAGTTGTATCGGTTTGTTGGGTTTGCGCCATAACGTTGTTGGATAAAAATCCGATGCCTAACGCGGCCACTGCAATTAAAACTGACTTTTTCATGTTCATCTTTCTTTTGATTTTGTTCGTAAATTAAATGTAAATGAGTAGTAGTTTATCCGATAGTTTTTCTTTTAAGTTATTTAATTCACTTTACTTTGCAGGTATTATAACTAATAATTACATAAAAGGTTTTGGATTGACATTAATTTTACGAATTGGGGCGAATTGCACGAATGAAAACAGGCACGAATGAACTCCGAATTTATTCGAATTTCACGAACGGAAGTTCGATGTTGCTGAATTAAAATCAGTAGAATACAACACTGAAATTTTTAAGCAATGAGAATTTGTGAAATTTGAATAGATTCGTGGCATTCGTGTCTTTAGCTTTTGGCAACTCAATAGTTGATTTGGGTTGAGATTTTATTTCTTACTATGAAACTCTGGAAATTGCTTTTACTGACCTACCTGTTCTCGGTGTTGTTGTCCATCATAATCAGTTTTGTATTTATTCTATTCACGGTTAAAGGCCAGTGGGATAGTCACCTGGTGCCTATAACTTTAGTGGGCGCGTTTTTCCTTAACCTCCTGATAACGCTTATCGAACTCCCGGGGCTTTTTATGTCTATCAACTTTAAAAATGCAAAAAGCAGGGCGTTTATCTCATGCCTGCTTACACCCGTTGCTATTTTGCTGTATGTGCTTTTGGGTTCAAAGATGCAGTATGGCGATAAGCAATTGTACGCAATTCAGTTTATTTCGCAGATAATTGTACTTTGCTTTATGTTTTTCAGGAGATTAACGCCTGATAATATTATTGAGGAAGATTGAAAATAGTACCCTGAATTAATTTGTGACATTTATATTAAAGCTTTAAGAAAGCTATTGCATTATTTTGCAGTTGCATACAAACATGGCCTGCGGGCTATGCTTAAAAAACATACAACTATGAAAGTACTCGCCAGGCAGCTATTTAAAACGGTTATATTTTCTGTCATTTTATCAATAGCTGTTAACAGCATTTACTACGCCCTTACCCAAAAAGGTGCCGACTACTCCACCGCTCTGCCTAAAATTTGCGAAGGGATAGTATTGCTCAACATTATTGTTCTTATAATGTCGCTACCATCATTATTCCTGGTGAACCCTGCTTACTGGAATAACCTGCCGGTAAGGTTGCCGCTGTATTTTGGCGGTGCGATTGCTTTTATAGTAACCATATTTACCATGCAGCTGCCCCCGCAGTATAAGGTAATTTACCTGTTAACCGGGTTCATCTTTTTAATAGTGCATACTGTTTTTTACTACCTGAGGGTAAAAAAAGGATAACAACGCAGATATGAAAGCAGTTTATGGGTTTTTGAAAGATTTCAGGTAAACTTGCAACATCAAATGAAAGCATTTTACGGAGATTTAAAATTAGGTATTTTAGGCGGCGGCCAGTTAGGGCGCATGCTGATACAACAGGCTATAAACTATAATGTTACGGTTAAAATCCTCGATCCCGACAGAGAAGCTCCCTGCCGCAAACTTTGCGACGAGTTTACCGTAGGATCCTTAGGCGATTACGAAACCGTATACAACTTTGGCAAAACGGTTGATATGCTTACCATCGAAATTGAGAAAGTAAATGTAGATGCACTGGAGCAGCTGGAGAAAGAAGGAGTGCTGGTTTATCCTCAATCGCGCATCATCAGGTTGATACAGGATAAAGGTTTGCAAAAGCAATTCTTCAAAGAAAACGATATTCCTACTGCCGATTTCCAGATTATATCATCGCTCCGGCAACTACAGCAAAGCACCATTCCTTTTCCTTATATCCAAAAACTACGCAGGGATGGCTACGATGGTAAAGGCGTTTACAAGGTAGTTGACGAAAGTTACCTGGATAAGGCTTTTAAAGAACCCAGCCTGATAGAGCAATGGGTTGATTTTGAAAAAGAAATAGGCGTAATAGTAGCCCGCAACGAAAATGGCGAAGTAAGCACTTTCCCGCTGGTGGAGATGGAGTTTAACCCGGAAGCCAACCTGGTAGAGTTTTTAATTTCACCCTCGACCCTGCCATTTGAAGTGCAGCAGGAAGCAGAGCAGATAGCCAAAAAAATAGCAGATAGCCTGAAAATTGTGGGCCTGCTGGCCGTTGAGATGTTTTTAGATAAAAACGGCAAAATATTGGTTAATGAACTGGCCCCGCGCCCGCATAACAGCGGGCACCAAACCATTGAGGGCAACGTGGTATCGCAATTTGAGCAGCATTTAAGAGCCATATTTAACCAGCCGTTAGGCGATACCGCCTGCCTGAACAATGCCATTATGGTAAACGTTTTAGGCGAAGCCGGCTACGAAGGCCCCGCAGTTTACAAGGGGATAGAAAAAATATTGAAGGTGCCAGGGGTTTATATTCACCTTTACGGCAAAGCGCTGACTAAACCTTTCCGCAAAATGGGGCATGTGACGATAGTGGATGCAGATAGGGAAAAGGCGATAGAGAAGGCAAGATTTGTGCAGAAGACGCTGAAGGTGATAAGTTAAGAATTTGTTCATGGTTCATGGATCATAGTTCACGGTAGCTGCGGATTGGTTCATGGTAGCCGCGGATTGGTTATGGTATATGGATCATTGGTTGGTGGAAATTTCAAAATATCGGTAAGTTTAGGTTTTATGGCATTTAGATTCGAGGATTTACAGGTTTGGCAATTGGCTATGGATTTGGATGAGCAAATTAACCAGCTGACTAAAACTTTCCCCAAAGAAGAGATTTACATTTTAACTTCGCAGATAAAAAGGGCAGCCGATTCGGTTGTTTTGAATATCGCTGAAGGCTCTACAGGGCAAAGCAAAGCCGTATTTAAAGTATTTTTGGGGTATTCGCTCCGGTCGGCAATAGAAGTAGTAAGCTGTTTGTTTATTGCAAAAAGAAGAGGGTACATTGCCCAAGAGCAATTTAAGATATTATATAATGAATATGAGGTAATGGTAAAAAAAATAACGGCACTCAGAAATTCCATCTGAGCCCTTTTTTAACCATGAACCATGAACCATGAACCATGAACCATGAACCAAAAACAACCAAAAGTAGCCATCATTATGGGCAGCAAATCTGATTTGCATATTATGCAGGATGCTGCCGATGTATTAAAAGAATTAGGTGTAGAATACGAAATTACAGTAGTATCGGCACACCGCACACCGGATAGAATGTTTAGCTACGCCCGTGCCGCTGCCGATAGGGGTATTAGGGTAATCATCGCCGGCGCCGGTGGTGCCGCTCACTTGCCGGGAATGGTGGCTTCGTTAACCCATTTGCCGGTTATTGGGGTGCCTGTAAAATCAAGCAACTCTATTGATGGCTGGGATTCGATACTTTCGATACTCCAGATGCCAAACGGCATCCCTGTAGCAACTGTAGCCCTTAATGCAGCCAAAAATGCAGGCATACTTGCCGCCCAAATCCTATCGACTGCCGACGAATACCTGGTAAAAAACCTTATCAATTTTAAAGAAGACCTGAAGAAAAAGGTAGAAGAATCGGCAAGGGAAATGGAATCCTGATTTGCAAATAGGCGAAGTATTTGAAGATTTGAAAATTTGAGGATTTGAAAATTTGAGAATGGGAAAAACTTGTTCGCCGGAATTTAAATATAGTTGGACAATTCAAAAAATCCGGTAATCCATTAATCTGTTTAATCCGGGTTCAGATAAGATTCTGCTAATTCTCAAATTCTGAAAATTCTGATTCAGACAGTCGCAATAGGGATGGGCGCGGATACCGGCCAAAGTGCGTAATGCCTGCAGGCGTATGAGCATACAGCCCGGGCCGCAGGCATTGCCCTTATCAAACTCACCACTCACCACTCACCACTCACCAACTAATTCAACGCCGGATTTTCGGGAAAATTGGCAATGTGTGCGTAGCGATTGCCGAGGCCTTTGATTACGTCTTTCCACAGGTTGTGCTCTTCGCCTTCAAAAAGGGTTTCGGGGGCAAACTTGTCGGTTACTATCCAACTGTCGGCGGCAATTTCTTCGTCGAGTTGCTGGGCTGTCCAGCCAGAGTAGCCGGCAAAGAACTTTATTTCAGTTTCGTTAAGCTGGTAGTTGCTCACCAGCTTTTTTATTTGCTCAAAATCGCCGCCCCAGTATACGCCGGAAGCAATTTCAATACCGCCCTCAATTTTTTCGGGAACCCGATGGATAAAGTGCAGGGTGTTTTTGCCTACCGGGCCACCCTCATATACCGGCATTTCGGAATAGGATACATCGGGCAGCACATCGCCAAGCATATATTCGCCCTGGTGGTTTAAAATAAAGCCCATGGCGCCATCGGCAGAAAATTCTGTGAGGATAATGACCGATCTTTTAAAGTTGGGATCCAACATAAAGGGTTCAGAAATAAGCAGGCGTCCGGCGGCTGCCGATATAGTACTTAACATACAGGTTTAAATTTAAATAACACAACAAGCATAGTAAAAATATGTTCAAATATGAAAATGAAAATATATCAATATATACGGATTAATTAATTAGTAAGTTTGCACAAATGGACGAGCAGCAACTACAAAATTTAAGGCAGGAGTATTCTGCCGCTACTTTATTGGAAAACAGCACCAAGGCCGACCCGATGAACCAGTTTGAACAATGGTTTAACGAAGCGCTGACCGCAAAATTGCCTGAACCTAATGCCATGACCCTGGCTACGGCAACTACAAACGGAAAGCCATCGGCGCGTATTGTTTTACTGAAAGGTATTAATAAAGATGGGTTTATGTTTTACACCAATTACCTGAGCCGCAAGGGTAAAGAGATAACTAAAAACCCGCATGGCGCCATCACCTTTTTTTGGGGCGAACTGGAACGCCAGGTGCGTATTGAGGGTACATTGGAGAAATTGAGCAAGGAAGAATCTGAACGGTATTTTCACTCGCGCCCTGTAGACAGCCAGATTGGAGCATTGGTATCGCCGCAAAGCCAGGAAATTGAAGACCGGAAAGTACTGGAAGAAAAACAGGCCCAGCTTACAGCCGAATACGAAGGCAAGGAAATTCCGAAGCCATCATACTGGGGTGGATACATTTTAAAGCCACAACTGGTAGAGTTTTGGCAGGGCAGGCCAAGCAGGCTGCATGACCGTATCCTTTACAAGAAAACTGATAAAAAAACCTGGAAAAAAGTACGTTTGGCCCCATGATGTTTAACGACATTAAATTATTACTTATCCAAAAATTTGGCGAGGCTGTTATTGCCGGCGAAGAAACCGGCGGCTTGCAGCCTGCCTTGCTAATTAATCCCGACGATATTGACCGGGTATGTATGGAGCTGCGTAATAATCCTAAAACATATTTCGATTTTTTATCGAGCGTCAGCGGCCTGCACTATAATGATGAGGCCAACCGTTATGGCGTGGTTTATCACCTCACATCTATCCCGTATAAAACGCAACTTACCCTGAAGATAAGCAAGCCCCACGACCGCGAAAGCGACCAATTACCTGAATTTAAAAGCATCACGGCCATATACCGCACTGCCGACTGGCACGAACGCGAAGCTTACGACCTGTTGGGCATCTTCTTTACCAATCATCCCGACCTGCGCCGCATTTTATTGCCCGATGACTGGGATGGTTTCCCGTTACGCAAGGATTATAAAGCGGCGGAATATTATAAGGGCATTAAGATAGATTAGGAGTAGCCCAGCCCCTCTAAATCTCCCCTGAAGGGGAGACTTTTGATTTGCAGACAGGCATCCTGAATCGAATGTCCTGGGGGAAGCGCATGTGATGCGTCTCTACAAAAAAATCAGATCTCGAAGTTGATGCCTTCCTTTTGGAGTTGAAAATATTTTTCCTGGTTAAAGCGAAACAAGTTACCTGGCCTGCCGGCACCCTCAAGTATCTGCTTTTCGGCTGTTTCTTCCAAAAAGCCAAATTTGATAACTTTCTTTTTAAAATTACGGCGGTCAATTTCCCTGTCTAAAACTGCCATATACAGTTTTTCCAGTTCGGAGAATGGGAACCGTTCTTCCAGCAGTTCAAAGCCTACAGGCTGATAAAGGATTTTGTTTTTAAGGCGATCATGCGCCGCGCTGATAATAGCCTGGTGGTCAAACGCCAGTTGGGGGATCTTTTTAATGTTGAACCAGGCTGCCTCGGCGGCATCAGTTGCAGCCTCAATCTCAAACGCGTCTGGCTTAACCAGGCCATAGTAGGTAATAGAAATAACCCTGTTGCGTGGGTCGCGGCCGGGTTTTCCGAAACTGTACAGTTGTTCCAGGTAGTTGATGCTAATGCCGGTTTCTTCTTTCAGTTCTCGTTGTACGGCATCTTCTAAGGATTCGTCGTTGCCAACCAGTCCGCCGGGCAATGCCCAGGTATTTTTGAATGGGTTGATATTGCGTTTGATGAGCAATACAGATAATCCTTCCTTCGAGGTGTATCCGAATACTACGGCATCTACTGCTACTTTAATATCCTGGTTGGTGGGCATGTGGCAAAGATATTAATATGCGGAAAATTTACGCAAATTATTAACGATGGGTGATATTTGTCTGAACCGGGATTCGTCGGATTTTTCAGATTTTTGACAGGATTAAAGGATTTTTCAGGATTGACAGGATTTTAAGATTTAAATCAGTAATTCACCCATTAAAAAAACAACAAATCATTAATTCAATAAATCACTAATTCAATAATTAAAAATCCTTCATCCCTGCGTAATAAATCACCAATGCACCGAGCCGCTCAATCAATAATTATTACATTAGCTTTTTATGAATAAACTGATCTTACTGCTGTTTTTGGGATTGATGATCCAGCTTTCGGCTTGCTCTACAAAATCTGCAAATTCGCATAAAACAGTTTTTAACATTAACCTGGAGGAGGGCCTTACCTCGCTCGACCCTGCCTTTTGCCGTAACCACTATACCATTTGGATGGATAACCAGGTTTTTAACGGCCTGGTGCAAATAAATGATAGCTTAAAAGTTACCTCATGCATTGCAAAAAGCTGGGATGTTTCTGCTGATGGATTGTTGTATACGTTTCACCTGCGCAATGATGTTTATTTTCACGACGATCCGCATTTTAAAAACGGCGTGGGCCGAAAGGCTGTGGCATCTGATTTTGTTTACAGTTTTGCCCGACTGATAGATCCTAAAGTAGCTTCATCAGGCTCCTGGATTTTCAGCGATAAAGTAAAGAGTTGCAATGCCTTCACGGCGCCCAATGATAGTACGTTTCAGATCAGGCTTAAACAGCCTTTCGCGCCCTTTTTGAGCATGCTTACCGCGCAATATTGCTCGGTTGTACCTAAGGAGGTTGTTGAGTTTTATGGCAAAGATTTCAGGAGCCATCCTATAGGCACCGGCCCGTTCAGATTTAAGTATTGGAAAGAAGGAGAGGTGTTGGTGCTGCTTAAAAACGATAAGTACTGGGAAATCGATAAAAATGGCAGGCACCTGCCGTATCTGGATGCCGTAAGGGCTACATTTATTGCCGATAAACAAACATCATTTTTGGAGTTCGTAAAAAAGAAACTTGATTTTTTGAATGATATCGACGGCAGCTATCGCGATGATATCCTCACCAAATCGGGTGCGGTTACTCAAAAATATAAAGGCAAATTCATTTTAAATACTGCCCCCTACCTGAACACCATGTACCTCGGCATTTTGGTCGACAGCAATTTGGCCATCGTCAAAAAATCCCCCTTGAAAATATTGAAAGTGAGGCAGGCGATAAACTACGCTATCGACAGGCAAAAGATGATTAAATACCTGCGAAATAGCATGGGGACTCCCGGTTATGCGGGCTTTATTCCCCAGGGTATGCCGGGTTTTGACGGCAAATGTGTTAAGGGGTATTCTTATGATCCGGACAAAGCCCGAAAACTATTAGCCGAAGCTGGTTTTCCCGACGGCAAAGGTTTGCCCGAAATTTCGTTGGCTACCACAGTAGGCTATCGCAGCCTGATTGAATATGTGCAAGGGCAGCTGGATAGGATAGGCATTAAAACCAGCGTAGAAATTACCCAGGGAGCCAGTTTGCGGGAGCTTGTATCGAAAAATGGCATCAATTTTTTTTACGGCCAATGGATAGCTGATTATCCCGATGGCGAAAATTATCTGTCGGTCTTCTACTCTAAAAATAAAATTCCCTACGGTCCAAACTATACAGGTTTCAACAATAAAAAGTTTGACGCATTGTTTGAGCAAACCTACCAGGTAAAAAACGATTCGGCCCGCTACGCCATTTACCAGCAAATGGATAACCTGGTGATGGAACAATCGCCTGTAGTGGTTTTGTATTATGATAAATTGGTAAATCTTTATCAAAATAATATATCGGGTTTTAGTTTAAACGGGCAAAATTTGTTGGTGTTGAAAAGGGTGGTGAAGAAGTGACATAAACCTACACCAATAATATTCCTTGATTACTTTCCTTTTTGTTAAATTTGATCTCTAAGAATTACTATGCTTGCAACAATCGAATTTCCTAAACTTAAAGAAAATGATACGGACTGGACTCAATCATCTATATTTAATGGAGATACAAGGACTTTAATTGAGGAATTACCAGATAATTTTTATTCATCATGCATAACAAGTCCACCTTATTGGGGTAAAAGAGACTATGGCTATGACGGTCAAATTGGCGCGGAACAAAGCCTTGATGAATATATCGATGATTTGGTAAAAGTATTCAGGTCGTTAAAAAAGAAACTTAAACACGATGGTACTTTTTGGTTAAACATTGGTGATTCGTATACGAGCGGAAATAGGACTTGGAGAGCGGAAGACAAGAAAAATCCAGCGAGAGAGATGTCATATAGGCCACGCACCCCCTTTGGACTAAAGCCTAAGGATTTAATCGGCGTACCGTGGCGTTTAGCATTTGCATTGCAAGCCGATGGATGGTATTTACGTTCTGACATAATTTGGTATAAACCAAATTGTCAACCTGAATCTGTAAAAGATAGACCAACATTATCTCATGAATATATTTTCTTGTTTTCCAAATCAGAAGACTACTATTATGATTATGAGAGTATAAAGGAACCTGCTGCAGAGAAAGGCAAAATGAGAAATAAAAGAACAGTTTGGCAAGTTAATACAGAACCGTTTCCTGAAGCTCACTTTGCAACATTTCCGGAAGAATTAATTAGGCCAATAGTATTGGCATCTTCAAAAGAAAGCGAATTTATATTAGATCCTTTTTTTGGAGCGGGCACTGTTGGAGTTGTCTGCAGTAAATTGAATAGGAAATATCATGGTATTGAATTGAAACGCCAATATGTTGATATAGCCGAGAGGAGATTAAAGTATGCCAAATAAGATAAGTTACCCCATATTTTCAGTCGACTTGCAAATAGGCTTCTATTACAGATTAAAAAGTATTAAAGATTTATATTTTCATGAAGCTTTAAGTAAAACCATTAGAAGCATCAAAATTTCGGACGTTGATCAAGAATTAAGTCAATTGGTATCAGAGGATGCGTTGCAAAAATTAGCGTCCTTTTCTCTTCGTGGGGAGACCATATTTCCGATTCCTATCTTACTAAGGGAAAACCCGTTCTTATTAGGCTAATACAGGCTACTTTTGGGACTTTCACAAAAGGAATTTTATTCAAAAGGGCCATTTGGGGTATTTAAATCCATGGAGGAGAAAGGTAAAATATCCAAATTGGCTGCAGACAAGTTAGATGCTTTGTGTCGAAGCTTAATTAAAACAGCTGAATCGTTGACCGTGCAAATCGCGGAATTTAACATCAATATTTTATCAGAGTTACAACTCTTAACAGTTGGTCCCCAGCTACGCGGCTCTATGAATAACGAGTACGGGCAAATTGCTACTCAAAAGACGTTTAGCATAATTAAAGATTTTGTAAAGGACTACATTTTATCCTCATGTAGACGGCAAGAAGGAATACAGAGTTTTTGGCAATTAGCACTACAGAACATTCGGCAAGAATGCTGTCGGGAAATCGGCAAGAATGAATGCAGAGTCCGGTCAAAAGTATGGTATTAGTTTTT
>Ga0307507_10001816_pt1 | contig 46837 bp, 10 predicted proteins | sample 7_EM_MG_FD_207223 | JGI IMG/M metagenome (GOLD analysis project Ga0307507, IMG submission 207223) | Populus trichocarpa ectomycorrhiza microbial communities from riparian zone in the Pacific Northwest, United States - 7_EM | ecosystem: Host-associated > Plants > Roots > Unclassified | place...
TAGTCAACACCAGAACCGCAGAGATCCTTGCAGCCTTGATAAGTTACCTGGGAGGAGAAGTTGTTATGAATACCGCGTGTCGAGCCATTGTAGCCATATATCCAGGACAATTCCTGGTTATTAAGATAGCGTATGCCGCATTCTGTGAAATTGGGCCTCATTATGATAGCTGAAAGTCGAGTATTTCTAGGTTGTCGTGTACAAGAAGATAGGGTTCCAGGAGTACGAAAAATAGGGGTTCAGTTGGCGCTTGTAGATTCATGTTAATAATCTTGATGACACCTGCTATTCATTGGCTAAGGTCCTAAGGTACCACAGTTAACCGTGGGGTATTAGAGGATTTGGGGGCACTTTGGGGTGGATAGAGCTTAGGAAACCAGTTGTAATCAAACCTTTATCTTGGCAGTGCCAGAGCGAGTTTCAATCTCTCCGGTGATGCCCAGTTACGTGAGATCTGTCCCATAGACCTTATAGAAGAATAAACGCCGGTGTGACATTAACCTCGTGCTCAAGGGGTAAGGCTGAGTCCTGATTCTCGGTCAAGAAAGTGGGGGCGGTTTTATAGTCAGAGAGGTAAAAGTAAGAGAAGCAGCGCCGACCTCTCTACATGATTGCAGTTCTCGTTCCTTGAGGTTGTAGGCATCTAATAGTCTCGAAATCGAGGTAGCCTGCGTGGGCGATTCCGAGAGCAGCCTGCCGTGGCTGCGACCTGAAAGCTGGCCGCCTGCCTTTTCTAGGCAAGGTTGAGGCAATTATTCAGGTGTGGCTGTTCGTCCATCGCTTCGAGCTTCAACAGAGTCATGTAGAAGGCGGTGTGCTGTGGCTGAAAACCCTCGAGCAAGGTCACCGCTGAGGTGGAAACACCAGACACATGGCCGAGGCCGGGAAACAGGGCTGAAATGGGACAGTACCTGAATGAAAGGCGGGTAACGGATCGATTGGCAGCTTCCTTGGCCTTAACTGCTACGTTTTTTTTTTTCTCATTCCCCATTTGATTCCCAGTTTGCCCATCCTACCGGGATTAACATCCCTGACGCATGGCGACATGTCTCGAGGGGCTCGATACCGCAACTCTTTTTTTCCACGAGTTTCCTTCTCCCCACCTTTCTCCTTGTGTTTCGCGATAGCTCTACCTCCCAACGTAGTGGAAATGCCGGTAAACATCCGAAACAGTTCGCACGAAGAAGAAAACCGGCAGCTGGAGGAGGAAGATCAGGGTGTAAGAGCTGACGATGATGGCCCAGTGTGTGTTCTCTATCTCCAAGGACGTCTCTGGTGGAGAACAGACGGATCCTCAAACATACTTCAGACCTGACAAACCTGTAGATGCCACTCTTGCCGGTATCTATATTTCCACCTAGGGCTATATCCGTTCTATTATCCGCATCGCTATCTTTATCTATATTAACTCTACTATATCCGTTACAACACTTATTTATATTAGTCCCGCTATCTATACCGCTATTAGGGTCGCTAATATCGTTAGGCCTACCACCTTGGTAATTGGTACTTTGGTCAGTCTAATTAGGCGATATATTATAAGGTGTATTAGGCTAAGTAATAGTGCCGGAAGGGTAGGAGGTGTCTAGGTTTAAGGAAAGAGACGCGTTAAGTACCTAGATATAAGTATTAGTCCAGAACTATTATTATAAGTAGTTATATACCAGTAGAAGTATATTAAAGCGCTACTTATTAAATCCTATATTATAGTTAGAGTCTAGGTTAGAAAGATTATTAAGATTAGGTTTAAATGGATTTAGAATTGCTTATATAGTAGGGTTATTACTATATATAGTTACTTAAAGTCTTTTTAAGACGCCCTATTACAGAAGCCCTAAAATCCGGTTCTGGCGCTTTATTAACTAATCTGCCTATATAGCCTTTATCCATTTCTATATAGCTAATATTAGAGTTAGTTACGGCGTAGCCTAGGTAGTTAGAATAAGGGTAGAGAAAAACTAAATTACTATTAAGATTGGCACCTACTTTAAACTTTTATTAAGTAAAACTACTACTTTTCTATTTATTAATAACGTGGCGGATTATTATATAAATTAGTATAACAGCCCTAGGGCTAATTAGGCATAAAAAGTGCTGTATATCTATACTAAATCTAAATCGCCACTTTCCTTTAAAGAATAACTTGGAGAAACTAGCTATAATAACTAGTACTATAAAGCGGGATTGTTATAGGACACCCCTATAACTCTTTTTGCACGTCTACCTATTTCCACTAACTAAGCAACTAGAGACCGACCACGAGATAGCAATTTAACGGCAATCTACTACATTCTGCTATATTTTACTAAGTCCACTAAATTCTACTAAGTTCTGCTAGGACTACTACCCAAATCCTATTCTACCCCGTATATATATTAACTAACTAAGCTAACAATATATACCCTTTCTTCCCGTTTTCTTACCTTCTTTCTTTATATAATGTTTTAACTTTATTATACAGTTTATATATATAGCTTAATAATATCTACTTTACTATATATTATCGTTACTTATACTTACTCTGTAATACTATATTATATTAAACCTATACCTTATACCCTATACCGTCCTATTTAGTATATAAAACAACCTAAAGGCTCCTATATCTATAAAAGATCTATATACTATATTCGCCAAATAAATAAAGAGCCTATAATAGGCCTTTATGGAAACCTGTAAGGGATATTATTGCGGTTATCTCGGGCTGCCCTTAGGACAACCTCTAGACGACTCTTAGATGGTCGCCGGTCACGTGCCAGAGGCACGTGCCCGTAGTATATAGTCTCTATAATCCCAGAGGCCTTACCTCCTTAAGGATTTGTCTCTCTTACCAATCTATCCTATTCTACAATTATGTCCTTATAGCCCCCTGTCTATAAAGTCCTGTCACAGTGCTGCAATAAAGTAGACTAAATAACTACGTTGTGCTATAAAGAAGAGAAGAAGGGTAAAAGGGGGTATTGTGTACAAAGAGTAGGGCCAGCCGCCAAGGCGCTAGTGGTGGGCCAGCTAATAGTAGGAAACAGTATACGTTAGGTTAGTGCTGTAACAGTACTCCTTTCTCTAGAAGGTTTGGTCCCCAAACCAAACAAATGACTTTAAATAGGTAGTATACGGGACCACCTGTTTTCGCTATAGAAATATTAAAAAATCCTAATTAGTCGGCTTATTAAATAAAGTTGGCGCATAGCGCTCTTGGCGAGAATTCTAACCAATTAGATAACTTTAACCGCCGGTTAAAGTTCTATAATATCTTAACCACCACAGATTTTTAACACGGTGGTCGGCTATAACCTTAGTATGGCTTTTCCTTATCTCGTGCCCAATATGGGGGTCCTGGCTTCTTAGGGTGTTGCTTATAAAAGCGCTGTATAGCTTATTTATAACCCTTTAGGTCCTCTTCTAGCTGCTAGGTTATATCCTTATAATATTTCCATTTAATCTTATAAGTTAGGCCTTAGGGGTCTTTATTATATACATTAAGGATTTTCTTAAACTCCCATTTATCTTCTATATTACTATTATCGTCTCTCTCTATTACTTGTCCTTGTATATTACGGCGCTCTATAGTATTAATATTTGCTTGGCTAGGGATCTCTTTAGCAGCCTAGAGGCGGACCTTAGATATATAGAAGGATTTATTTACTTAGATATGGTCCGAGAGGTCTACCGCAACTGCCCCTTAGTATACTGCAAGTACGGGGTATAGGCCGTCCCATTTGTCGTCCCATTTCTTCTTAGGTCTATTTATCTTTATATTTTCTAAGCTAACCATAACTATATCGCCTTTATAGAATAACGCACTCTTATCCCTATAGGTATTAATATTATCTTTATAGCATTGCTGTGAAATCTAGGCTAGGGCCTTAAGCTATATTAATATCTACTTAAAGCGGTTAGCTATAGAGTCTGCGCAGAAGAACTCCTTCTTTACTTATGCTAATAGTGTTAGTGGGTAGGGGCTAATAGGCTTAATTTTAAGGCGAGGGTTAAAGCCATAGTTTGTAAAAAACAGGGAGATGCCTATGCTTTTATTAACTTAGTTATTTGTAGCAAATTTAGTAAGTAGTAGGTAGTTAACCCAGTTATCCTATATAAAGCTAATAAAAGCACAGAGGTACTTATTTACGGCAGTATTAACAATTTTAGTTTAGCCGTCCGTTTCTAGGTACTAGGCTAAGCTCGGTTATAAGGTTATTTTAAGGTGTTTACTTAGTTATCGCCAGAAGTTGCTGACAAATTATATACCGTAATTAAAGATAATCGTGCTTAGTATACCGTGGAGCTTATATATATTATTAACAAAGCTATTAACTAGCTCCTCTGTTAAGAGTCCTATTACTAGAATAAGGTGTTATATTTTAGTTAGGCGGTCCATAATAATAAGGATATATTTATATACCTTACCATAGCGTTAGTATACTAGTAGCATTATAATATAGTTAATTAAAATATTAGTCTATAGGTAAGTAGGTAGTTCTAGTAGCTTTAGGAAACTAGGTAGGGTAAAATAGGGGGTCTTAGTATAAAAGTATAGGGTATAGTCTTTAACAAAGGTAGCTATAAACTAGGAGATTCCTAGCCACCAGTATATTTGGTTTAAGAGGTTAAGAGTCTTAACCTAGCTAGGGTAACTAGCGGGGCCGCTACTATAAGAGCAATAGATAACTTCTAGGTAGAGGTCTAGGGTATTAGTGGAAGTAAATCTGTCCGTTAATAATGCTATATTCTAACTTATTGCAATAAAGTAATTTCCTAATCTTCTTTAGCTAATAGTAAGCTTTCCAATTATATAGAGCCGCTACTATATCTCTTATAAGTTTATTCTCCTAGTATCCTAACCAGATTAGCTTATTTAGTGACTTTTTGGCCATTTTAGGGTCTAAAGCGGCTATAAACTCCATATTATTAGAGTTGCGGGATTTATATAGTAATTCTTCTAAGATTATAGGGTCAACTTTCTAGGGCGGTATAATAACTTAGGCTTAGTGGCGGGGGCGTTTATTATTAGCGTCCTTAGGTTTTATTTTTAGTAGTCGGCTTAGGGTATTAGGGAGCGTAGCTTTGCTACTAGGTCTATATATAATTACAAATTTAAACTATAAAAGGAACTCTACCTACTAGACTTAGTATTAGTTTAGCTGCTTAGTAGTTATAAACGTCTATAGGTTCTTATAGTTAGTAATAATTTTAAGCAGCTCCTTAGTCCCTTATAGCTTAGGACGCTATTTCTTTAAAGCCTTAATAATAGCTAAGAGTTCTTTATTATAGATCTTATAGTTATACTCTAGCATAAAGTGCTTTATAAAGAAGAATATAACCAGTCTTAGTTTACCGTTATTATTATACTAGGAAAGGACTCCGCCAAAAGCCCAATTTAATATATTTGTCTCTACCACTGTTTTCTTTATATAGTTATAGTATACTAGTACTGGTGCTGAAGTAAAGGCTCTCTTAAGGGCCTTAAATAACTTAGCTTATTCTAGTCCCTATAGCTATCTAACGTCCTTTCTTAAGAGTTTTGTTATAGGTGTAGTAACAGCAGAATAACTTTAGATAAACCTATAGTAAAAGTTTATAAATCTAAGAAACTGCTGTAATTTCTTAATTAAGATTGGGTTCTCCTATGCTTATAAGGCTTAGACATTTTTAGGGTCCATACTTATTCCTTCTATTAAAACAATTAAGCTAAGGTACTTTATTTTTGTTATATAGAACTCTAACTTACTAATATTAATTTAGAGGCTAGCAGCTTTAAGGCAGCAAATTACCTCTTTAATATGCCTAGTATGGTCAGCTTAAGTTTTAGAAAATACAAGGATGTTATTAAGGTATACTATATAATAGTTATCTAGTGTATTATAAAGAATATAGTTAATATAGTTCTAGAATATAGCTAGAGCATTATAAAGGCTAAATAGGGTTACTAGTATCTCATAGAGCCTAAAGCGGGTAATAAATACTATAAGCTATTTATGGCCCTTAGCAATACAGATCCTATTAAATACGGCGATAATATTAAGCTTAATATAGAATTTGGCGCCGTATAGGGCATTAAGTGTCTTATAGATAAGTAGGAGTAGGTATTAGTTCTTAATGATAACGTTATTAAGTCCTTTATAGTTATAGCAGATCCTTACCCCTCCTTTTAGCTTAGTAGTAAATAGGAGCGGGGCTATAGCAGCATTGGCAAAATATGGTACCCTACCAATGGCCTCAATGGTTGGTGGTTGACGCAATTGGCGCGCAGTTGAGGGTATTTGGCAACTCGACCGACTAGCCTATGTCGTGTTTTTTTGACACGCAACCTGCAACTACAATTATATTTGGAGCTATCCACCTCTTTTGTACCAACAGTATATTTTAGATAATAAACAAAGGCTACTTTAAAGCTATTTATAAGGCTAGCAAAGCAAATTATATACACTTCTTTATACAATCCATTATATTGTTTTAGACAATTTAATATAATATCCCAACTGTTTTATAATATATTCTAAAAGCATAAGACCTTTCCTGCTCTCCCTGCGACAATAATATACTATAAGTATTTAGCTTTGCTAGCATAGCACATATATATAGCCAAAAAGTAGCTACTAAGAGTAGCAGATATAGGCCGAAAGAAAGGTAGATTAAAAGCTAGTATATATAATAAAGAAGCCGCAGTTATCCTATAGGAGAGTATGGAAAGTCCTACACCTAATCTCCTACTAAAAACTCTACCGGCTCCTCTATACTAGAGTCCAGAGCATATATTACTGTCACGGAGTAAGCATAAGCGATAATAATATATAGCGAAGTAGATATTATTAAGCTATATACATAAACTATGTAATAAAGTTAAGACGTTGCGTAAGGAAAGGAAAGTAGGAAATAGGGGAAAAAGAGTATATAACATTCGCTTAGTTGCTAGGTTAACGGGTACTATACTATACACAAGTAGGGTAGAGCTTAGGTGGCGGTTCTAGTAGAACTTAGCAGAATTTGGTAGTTAGAGGTCCTTAAAGTTACCAGTTAGCAACTCCAATAGTAAAGATAGCAGATTATGGCAGAATACGGCAGTGTCATGGGACTCCTCCGTAACACCTTACACACGTCCACCTGTTTCCACCTACGCAGCAAGAAGAGACCGACCACAAGATGGCAATCTAACGGTAATCTACGGCAATCTAACGGCAATCTGCCGCATTCTGCTATATTCTGCCAAGTCCACCAAATCCTGCCAAGTTCTGCCAGGACCGCTACTTAAATCCTATTCTACTCCGTGCACGTGTCAACCAAGCAACCAAACTAGTGATATATACCCTTTCTTCCCGTTTCCTTACCTTCTCTCCTTACGCAACGTCTTAACTTTATCACACAGTTTATATACATAGCTTAATAATATCTACTTCGCTATATATTATTACCACTTGTACTTACTCCGTAATACTATATTACGTTAAAACCTACACTCCGCCCCGCCCTATTTAAAATGTAGAATAACCTCAAAGCCCCTATAACGGCCGCCGACATTATATCCGCACTCTAGGAACAATTGGCAGATATATAAAAGTCCTTTATAAACGCCCTCGCATAAAACTAAGCTGCTATAGCTTAATAGCAAGCCAAATAAGAAGCATAGTACTAGAAAACAATTAAGGCCCTCTAAGAAGAAATCCGCACCCTTAAGATGTCTACGCTAAGCCTTTAAGACCGGTCACTATTACTAGAAGCTAATACGCGGAACACAAGCCCTAAACCAGCAATAGTTATCCTACTAGTAAAACCGACTACTGCACTATAATGATCTAAACAATTACTAGACCCTTTAATATTTACTAGTAAATAATAAGAACTCCAATTATTCCTAAGCCGGCTTAAAAATAAGCTAACTAGTAACGTTAACCGCTACCTAACTAAAGCTAACTAACTCTATTATGCCCTAAGTTAACTAGGAGGAGATATAGCTAACCTTATTAAACCTCTTTAACCAAACTTAGTACTAAGCCTAATTATACTTCTTAAAGCTATATATAGTAACCCAAACCGCCAAGCTACTGCTTAGAGAAAGATAAACCATATAACTTAAGGAATAAAAAGCTTTCTAGTATACTTCTCCAAATTTAACCGTTATATAAAAGAAACAGGCTAGAATAACTCCGTACTAATTAACAGCCTTATTAAATCCCTAAGTCCTAAACTAAAAACCTCCCTAATAGGTATAGACCTACTGGGAGCCCTTAACGCCTGCGTAAACGTTATTAATAAACGGTACAATAATATACTACGTCTAACACTAAAGTCCGCACCTTAATATAATATAACAACCCCATAAATATCTACTAAGCTATTATCTTAGCCTAAGCACCCCAACGCCATAGATATTAACACTGGAACCCTAGGATACGCCCTACTAGGGTCCTCTAAATAAGAATAATGCACCAAGCTAGGCCTCTGTTTTAAGTATAGAAGTAGCTCCTACCTCTCTAACTACTGCTCCGTCTCCCTACCCTAACGCGAATTACGAACAGCTAATACTAGCAGCTATTTACCGTATTAATCCTCTAGTTACTATCCCTAATCTCTACCTAGTTCCAGCCCCGCATCTAGTAAGCACTACTTATAAGGACAAAGCTATAACCAACATACTATAAAAACTCCACCCCAATTGCCTCTAAAAGAAAGGTCTTGGAGCTAAGTCGCTCTTTAGGACAGCGCTGCCTCAGGATCTTATTAAATACTTTAGATGTCACGAACTCTAACTCTTAGAATCGCAGTATAACTATTAACTATCGTCTTTGGTAGAATAATTAATAGGTTAATATTTAAGTCCTAATTAATACAGGAGCCAGCAGCACAGGATTTATTAACAAGATCTTTATATAAGATAATGGTTTTACTCTAACCCCCCTTAACCGGCATATTGACGTATTTGGATTTAATGGTAAACACACTATCTTAGGCCGTATTACCTATATAGTATTCCTAAGACTCCAATATCTAAACCATAAAGAACTAATTAGGCTTTTCGTTACCACCCTAGGTCACTTAGTAATCCTTAAACAACCCTAAATAAAGCTATATAAGGTAACTATTAATTGGGACAACCTTAAGCTTCTATTTACCGCCTCCTATTATAAGCAGAAGTGTCTTACAACCTGCTACTTAGACCCCAAACCGAAATCTAGAAAATCCACTAAGATCCACTAGTCTAAGATTTCCACCAACGTCTACTAAGAACCTAGAAATAACATATAACTACATAAACCAACTTTAACTGCTACACCCCGAACCAAGTAGAAGCTTAAGCTTAATATATAAAAGTACCAAAAGAACTGGTACTCTACTATAAAAAGGATACTTAAAGAACCTAAACCTAAATCTAACACTAACTCTATACTTAATACTAAACTTAAACCCAAATAAGAAACTATATAAGAAACTAAGGACAATCCAAGTTCGCTTAACACCTTAGATATCTATATAATTGGAGCTACCCCGTTAGCATAACTCGCCAAGAAACCTAAACATATAATCTTCGCTATTACAATAGCCAATATTAAAAAGGCCTTAGCACTAAAGAAACACATTAACCCTACTACAAAAGTACTAGTATGCCACCATAACAACCTGGAAGTATTTTTACGAAAGGAAGCTAATAAACTAGCAGAACACTAACCATATAACCATAAGATCGTACTTAAAGAAGGAAAACAGCCAGGATTTAAACCCTTATATGGAATGTCCCAAAACAAACTCTAAGTGCTGTGGAAGTACTTAGACGAACACCTAAGTAAAGGATTTATTAGAGTAAGCTCTTTGCCTATAGCTGCACCTATAATCTTTATTAAGAAACCTGGCGGCGGTCTATACTTCTATATAGACTACTAAGCTCTTAACGCTATTACTATTAAGAATCGGTACCCGCTCCTATTAATTTAAGAGACACTAAACTGATTAAGTAAGGCTCGCTACTATATAAAACTTAACCTTATCTACGTATTTAACCGCCTCTATATTATAAAAGGAGATGAATGGCTTACCGCATTCCGTACTAGATATGGACTGTTTAAATACTTAGTAACGCCATTTGGCCTTATAAATGCCCCAAGTTTATTCCAATACTTTATAAATAATACCTTATAACCTTACCTAGACGTTTTCTATACTGCTTATATTAATAACATCCTGGTATATAGCAATAACCTAGCTAAATATAAGAAATATGTTAATCTTATCCTAGAAGCCCTACGTGGAGCTAAACTATAATTAGATATAGATAAATGCAAGTTCTATAAAACAGAAGTTCTATACCTTGGACTTATTATCTCTATAGATGGCATATAAATGGACCTAAAGAAGATTAAAGTAATTATAAACTAGCAAGAACCCAAGAACGTTAAAGATATAAGAGCCTTTATAGGATTTGCTAATTTCTACTAACGGTTTATTAATAACTTCTCTGCCCTAGTTTTACCTCTTATGGCTCTAACACAAAAGAACAAAGCCTTTATCTTTAATAAGGAATGTAAGAAGGCCTTTACCTATCTAAAAGTTATATTTACTACCGCACCTATACTCTAACACTTTGACCCAAACTAAAAGAGTGTTATAGAAGCTAATTTATCTAACTATGTTACTAGAGGCATTCTGTCTTAGTATAATAAGGAAGGAGTACTGCATCTAGTAGCATACTTCTTAAAATAATTAAGTCTAGCTAAATATAACTATGAGATCTATAATAAGGAATTATTAGCTATTATTAGATATTTTAAATAATGGCGACCTGAACTGGAAGGCGCTGGATTTCTAATTAAGGTTCTTAGCGACTATAAGAATCTACAGTACTTTATAACCATGAAATAGCCAAGTTATTATTAAGCCCGCTGGTTAGAATATCTATCTTGTTTCTAATTCTCAATTACGTACCGCCTAGGCGTTTAAGGTCAAAAACCTAATGCCCTAACTTGACGTTTATAAGACATAACAGCACAGGAAGAAGTGCGTGCCTACCACAATTAAACGCTGCTTTGCCCTAAATTATTTAATCCCCTAGCTAAAGACCTTACGGTATATGTCCTTAAAATAACTGATTAATCGATTAAGCAGATTATAGTTAATAAATACCTAAATAATGAGTTTATCTAAGAGACACTTAAGTTAATTTAAGATAGCGTTAGACGCTCTAAAAAGATCTTTCTAAGTGAATGTAAAGCTCGCGGAGAACACTTATACTATTAAAACCGCCTAGTTGTACCTGACTATGATAAACTTAAGCTTAAGCTCCTTAAACACGTATATAATCTACTAGTAGCTGGCCACCTAGGCTAAGGAAAAACCCTAGAGCTGCTCTAATAGGAGTACTACTGGCTAAATATGCACGATATAATATAAAGGTATATCTCCAGCTGTTACACCTACTGACGAGCTAAAGCCTTATATAAGAAGTACAATGGCTTTCTAAAGCCACTGCCTGTTCCGGACCGAAGATAGAAGGATATCTTAATTAACTTCGTTGTTAATCTCCCTATAAGTAAAGGCTGTGCGAATATTATAGTAGTTATAGACCGACTATCTAAAATAAGACACTTAATCGCCTGCCCTAATATATTAATACCTGCTATTGCCCAACTGTTCCTGGATTATGTATAGAAACTCTATAGACTTCCTAAAACAATTGTCTCTAATAGAGGCCGCTAGTTTGTCTTAGTGTTTTAGAAAGAACTAACTACCTAACTCTATATTAAAGCGCTATTGTCTACAGCATATTACCCAGAAACGGACGGTTAAACGGAACGTGCAAATGCTATAATGGAACAGTATATTTAGATATACACATTGTATTTATAGGACGACTGGATAGACTGGCTTATATTTACTAAGTTTACTGCAAATAACTCTGTCTTAGAAACTATAAAGGTCTCCCTATTCCTGGCTAATTACGGCTAGCACCCGCGAATGGGTTTTAAACCCTTTAGTAATGTTCCTTACCTAGCTTATTAGGCCTTATAAGTTGTAGAAGCAAATGAATTCGTAAAGAAGATAGAAGAACTATAAGAGTTTCTTACTAATAAAATGACATAGGCCCAGTCTATCTATAAAGCCGTAGTAAATAAGAACCGAACCCTAGCACTAGCTTACTAAATTAGTAACTTTATCTGGCTAGACGCAAGAAATCTGAATATAAAATAACCTATTAAGAAACTTAACTGGAAGAACGCCGGCCCTTATAAGGTTAAAAAAGTTGTCTCTTTTTATGCCTACTAACTGAAGCTCCCTAATACGGTTAAAATCCACCCTATATTCCATACGTCAATCCTCTACCCTGCCGCCCCTATATCAGACGCCCTACCTAGATAGATCTAAGACCCTCCCCCACCAGTTAAAGTAGATGGTGAGGATAAATACCTTATTAAAAGAGTTAACGACATTAAGTATGAAACGCAAATATATGTATCTTACGAAATGGAGAGGCTTTACTAAGCCCTTATAGGAACCCGTTAACTCTATAGGACTTATACAAGCCATAAAAGACTTTTATAAACTCTACCTAGAACTACCTTAGCCCCATCTCGCAGAAGCTCGAGTTTAAAGGGGGGGTACTGTTATGGGACTCCTCCGTAACACCTTATATACGTTTACCTGTTTCCACCTACGCAGCAAGAAGAGACCGACTATAAGATGGCAATTTAACGGTAATCTATAGCAATCTGACGGCAATCTACTGTATTCTACTATATTCTGCTAAGTCCACTAAATCCTGCCAAGTTCTACTAGGACCGCTACTTAAATCCTATTCTGCTCCGTGTACGTGTTGACCAAGCAACTAAACTAGCGATATATACCCTTTCTTCCCGTTTTCTTACCTTCTCTCCTTACGCAACGTCTTGACTTTATTACACAGTTTATGTATATAGCTTAATAATATCTACTTCGCTATATATTATCACCACTTGTACTCACTCTGTGATAGGTAGATTACTATCAGATTGCCGTCTTATAGTTAGTCTTTGGTTGTTTAGTTAGTGGAAACAGGTGGACATATATAAGGTGTTATGGGGGTGTTCCGTAACAGTACCCCCACTTTAAACTTGAGCATCTGCGAGATGGGGCTATAGTAGTTTTAGGTAGAGTTTGTGAAAGTCTTCTACGGCTTATGTAAGTCCTATAGAGTTGGCAGGTTCCTATAAGGGTTTAGTAAAACCTCTCCATTTTATAAGGTATATATATTTACGTTTCCGTTTATTATACTTAATGTTATTAACTCTTTTAATAAGGTACTTATCCTTACCATCCACTTTAACTAGTAGGGGAGGGTCTTAGATCTATCCAGGTAGGGCGTCTAATATAGGGGCGGCAGGGTGGAGGACTAATATATAGAATATAGGGTGGATTTTAACCGTATTAGGGAGCTTTAGTTAGTAGGTATAAGGAAAGATAACTTTTTTAACCTTATAAGGGCCAGCGTTCTTCCAATTAAGTTTCTTAGTAGGTTATTTTATGTTTAGATTTCTTGTGTCTAGCTAGATAAAGTTACTAATTTAGTAAGCTAGTGCTAGGGTTTAGTTCTTATTTATTATAGCTTTATAGACAGACTAGGCCTATGTTATTTTATTAATAAGGAACTCCTATAGTTCTTCTATCTTCTTTATAAATTTATTTGCTTCTGCAACTTATAAGGCCTAATAAGCTAGACAAGGAATATTACTAAAGGGTTTAAAACCCATTCGTGGGTACTGGCCATAATTAGCCAAAAATAGGGAGACCTTTATAGTTTCTAAGACGGAGTTATTTATAGTAAACTTGGTAAATATAAGCTAGTCTATCCAGTCATTCTATAGATATGACGTATATATCCAAATATACTATTCTATTATAGCATTTGCACGTTCCGTTTAACTATCCGTTTCTGGGTAATATGCTATAGATAATAGTACTTTAATACAGAGTTAGGTAGTTAGTTCTTTCCAAAATACTAAAATAAACTAGCGGCCTCTATTAGAGATAATTGTTTTAGGAAGTTTATAGAGTTTCTATATATAATCTAGGAATAGTTAGGCAATAGTAGGTGCTAATATATTAGGGCAGGCGATTAAGTGTCTTATTTTAGATAGTTGGTCTATAACTACTATAATATTTATATAGTCTTTACTTTTAGGGAGATCAACAATGAAGTTAATTAAGATGTCTTTCTATCTTTGGTCTGGAACAAGCAGTGGCTTTAGAAAGCCGTTATATGTCTTATATAAAGCTTTGGCTTATTAGTAGGTATAGCAGCTAGAGACATACCTTTGTGTTATATTATATATATTTAGCTAGTAGTACTCCTATTAAAGTAGCTCTAGGGTTTTTCCTTAGCCTAGGTGGCCGGCTACTAGTAGGTTATATATGTGTTTAAGGAGCTTAAGCTTAAGTTTATTATAATTAGGGATAACTAGGCGGTTTTAGTAGTATAAGTAGTCTCCATAAACTTTATATTTACTTAGAGAGATCTTTTTAGAGCGTCTAACGCTATCTTAAATTAGTTTAAGTATCTCTTAGATAAACTTATTATTTAGGTATTTATTAATTATAATCTATTTAATTAATTAATTAGTTATTTTAAGGACGTATACTATAAGGTCTTTAGCTAGGGGATTAAATAATTTAAAATAAAGCAGGGTTTATTTATAGTAGGCGCGCGCTTCTTCCTATACTATTATATCTTATAAACGTTAAATTAGGGTATTAGGTTTTTAACCTTAAACGCCTAAGTAGTATATAATTAAGAATTAAAATTAAAATAGATATTCTAACTAGCGGGCTTAATAATAACTTAGCTGTTTTATGGTTATAAAGTACTGTAGATTCTTATAGTTACTAAGGACCTTAATTAGAAATCCAGCGCCTTCTAGTTTAGGTTACTATTATTTAAAATATCTAATAATAGCTAATAATTCTTTATTATAGATCTTGTAGTTATATTTAGCTAGACTTAGTTGTTTTAAGAAGTATACTATAGGGTATAATACCCCTTCTTTATTATACTAAGACAGAATGCCTTTAGTAATATAGTCAGATAAGTTAGCTTCTATAATACTCTTTTAGTTTAGGTTAAAGTATTAAAGTATAGGTATAGTAGTAAATATAACTTTTAGATAGGTAAAGGCCTTCTTATATTCCTTATTAAAGACAAAGGCTTTATCCTTTTAGGTTAGAGCTATAAAAGGTAAAACTAGGGCGGAGAAGTTATTAATAAACTGTTAATAGAAATTAGCAAATCCTATAAAGGCTCTTATATCCTTAATATTCTTAGGTTCTTGCCAGTTTATAATTACTTTAATCTTCTTTAGGTCTATTTATATACTATCTATAGAGATAATAAGTCCAAGGTATAGAACTTTTATTTTATAGAACTTACATTTATCTATATCTAATTATAGTCTAGCTCTATATAGGGCTTCTAAGATAAGGTTAATATGTTTCTTATATTTAGCTAAGTTATTACTATATACTAGGATATTGTTGATATAAGCAGTATAGAAAACATCCAGGTAAGGTTATAAGGTATTATTTATAAAGTATTAGAATAAACTTAGGGCATTTACAAGGCTAAACGGCGTTATTAAGTATTTAAATAGTCTATATCTAGTACGGAATGCTATAAGCCATTTATCTCCTTTTGCGATATAGAGGCGGTTAAATATGTAGATAAGGTCGAGTTTTGTATAATAGCGAGCCTTACTTAATTAGTTTAGTGTCTCTTAAATTAATAGGAGCGAGTACTAATTCTTAATAGTAATAGCGTTAAGAGCTTAGTAGTCTATATAGAAGTGCAAACCGCCGCTAGGTTTCTTAACGAAGATTATAGGTATAGCTATAGGTAAAGAGCTTACTCTAATAAATCCTTTATTTAGGTATTCGTCCAAGTACTTCCGTAATACTTAGAGTTTGTTTTAGGACATTTTATATAAGGGTCTAAATCCTAGTTGTTTTCCTTCTTTAAGTACGATCTTATGGTTATATAGTTGGTGCTCTACTAACTTATTAGCTTTCTTTTATAAAAATACTTTTAAATGCTTATAATGGCATACTGGTACTTTTATGGCAGGGTTAGTATGCTTCTTTAGTACTAGGGCCTTTTTAATATTAGCTATTATAACAGCAAAGATTATATATTTAGGTTTCCTAGCAAGTTATACTAATAGGGTAGCTCCAATTATATAAATATCTATAAAAAGGGAGGCGAGTTGCTAGCTAGTAACTTTCTTTTAATTATCTACTATTTCTTATTTAACTTTAGGTTTAGTATTAGGTACGGAGTTAATATCAGATTTAGGTTTAGGTTCTTTAAGTATCCTTTTTATAGTAGAATACTAGTTCTTTTAGTACTTTTATATATTAAGCTTAAGTTTAGGCTTCTACTTGGTTTAGGGTGGTACAGTAGTTAAGGTTAGTTTGTATAGTTTAGTATAATTTTCAGGTTCTTAATAAAATTAGGTAGACTTTTTAAACTAATAGATTCTAGTGGATTTTTTAGATTTTAGTTTAGGGTTTAAATAGCAAGTTATAAGGCACTTCTGCTTGTAACAGGAGGTAGTAAATAAAAGCTTAAGGTTGTCCCAATTAATAGTTACCTTATATAGCTTTATCTAAGGTTATTTAAGTATTACTAAGTAACCTAGAGTGGTAATAAAAAGCTTAATTAGTTCTTCGTGGTTTAGGTATTAAAGTCTTAGGAATACTATATAGGTAATACGGCCTAAAATAGTGCGTTTGCCATTAAATCCAAATACGTTAATATGCTGGTTAAGGGGGGTTAGAGTAAAACCATTATCTTATATAAAGATCTTATTAATAAATCCTATACTACTAGCTCCTATATTAATTAGGACTTAAGTATTAACCTATTAATTATTCTACTAAAGACAACAGTTAACGGTTATGCTATAATTCTAAGAGTTAGAGTTTGTAATATCTAAAGCATTTAATAAGATCCTAAGGCAGCGCCGTTCTGGAAAGCGACTTAGCTCTAGGATCTTCCTTTTAGAGGCAATTAGGGTGGAGTTCTTATAGTGTATTAGTTATAGCTTTGTCCTTATAAGTGGTGCTTACTAGATATGGGGCTAGAACTAGGTAGAGATTAGGGACGGTAACTAGAGGATTAATGCGGTAAATGGCTGCTAGTATTGGCCGTTCGTAATTCGCGTTAGGGTATAGGGACAGAGTAGTAGTTAGAGAGGTAGGAGCTACTTCTACACTTAAAATAGAGGCCTAGCTTAGTGTGTTATTCTCGTTTAGAGGACCCTAATAGGGCGTATCCTAGAGTTCTAGTGTTAATATCTATGGCATTAGGGTGCTTAGGCTAAGATAATAATTTAGTAGACATTTATGGGTTTATTATATTATATTAAGGAGTAGACTTTAGTGTTAGGCGTAGTATATTATTATATCATTTATTAATAATGTTTATGTAGGCATTAAGAGCTCCTGGTAGGTCTATACCTATTAGAGAGGTTTTTAGTTTGGGGCTTAGGGATTTAATAAGGCTGTTAATTAGTGCGGAGTTGTTCCAGCCTGTTTCTTTTATATAACGGTTAAATTTGGAGAAGTATACTAGGAAGCTTTTTATTTCTTAAGTTATATAGTTTATCTTTCTCTAAGTAGTAGCTTGGCAGTTTAGGTCACCATATATGGCCTTAAGAAGTATAATTAGGCTTAGTACTAAGTTTGGTTAAAGAGGTTTAATAAGGTTAGCTATATCTCCTCCTAATTAACTTAGGGCGTAGTAGAGTTAGTTGGCTTTAGTTAGGTAGTGGTTAGCGTTACCAGTTAGCTTATTTTTAAACTAGCTTAGGAATAATTAGAGTTTTTATTATTTACTAGTAAATATTAGAGGGTCTAGTAGTCGTTTAGATTATTACAGTGCAGTAGTTGGTTTGGGGTAAGTAACTACTATAGGTTTAGGGCTCTTATTCCGCGTATTTATCTCTAAAGATAGTGTTTGGTTTTAAGGCCCTAATATAGGCATTTTAAGGGTGCGGATTTCTTCTTAGAGGTCTTTAATTAATTGCTAGTATCATGCTTCTTATTCGGCTTGTTATTGAGTTAAAGTAGCTTGGTTTTATATAAGGGTGTCTATAAAGGACTTCTATATTTCTGCTAATTATTCTTAAAGTACGGATATAATGCCAATGGCTATTATAGGGGCTTTAGGGTCGTTTTGCATTTTAAAGGGTGGTATATAGGGTTAATGCAATATAGTGTTACGGAGTGAGCATAAGCAATAATAATATATAGCAAAGTAGATATTATTAAGCTATATACATAAACTGTGTGATAAAGTTAAGACATTATGTAAGGAAAGGAAAGTAGGAAATAGGGGAAAAAGGGTATATAACGTTTGCTTAGTTGCTAGGTTAACGGGTACTATACTACACACAGATAGGGTAGAGCTTAGGTGGCAGTTCTGGTAGAACTTAGCAGAATTTGGCAGTTAGAGGTCCTTAAAGTTGCCAGTTAGCAACTCCAACAGTAGAGACGGCAGATTGCTGTCAGATTGCCGTCTCGTGGTCGGTCTTCAGTTGTTTAGTTGGTGGAAACAGGTGGATGTGTGTAAGGTGTTACGGGGGTGTCCCGTGACAATTACAAACTTTATATACTGCTTCTTATTCTTAATTAAATTTGATATTGCTTTTCCGTTACTATACTAGCCATAGCTGTCCTCTGCAAGGCTGTAGTACTACTTAAATTGTGTAAATAACTTATTAGATTTAAACCTTTCTGGCCTAGGCTTGCCGGTTCCTATATTTAGGATAAAGCGGTACACTAGGGCGGAGGATGTATATTCTACTAAATCTAATAAACTTAGCTAGTTCCAAAAGTTAAATTAGCAAATATTATAGTAGTAGTAGGGCCCTAGATTTTCTAGCTTACTCTAAAGCTCTCCCTTTAAGACGGACTTGGCGGACTAGTCTGGCCTACTCTAGAGCTCTCCATTTAGGACAGACTTGGTAGACTAGTCTGGCCTACTCTAGAGCTCTCCCTTTAAGACAGACTTAGTAGATTAGATAATATAGCCCAGCTCACTAATAAATAGCCTAAGTTAATAATCGCGTCAGTTTTGTTGTCGCTAAGGCTTATAAGGAACCTCTCTCTTGCGTCGTCGCTTAGATCCGCTATAAGGTCATTAAGGTCATCTTTATACGGGTCCTTAATAATTTCTATAGTCGATTAATCCGGCATTGGGCCCGCAGCATGTTTAATAACCATGGGCTAAAGCTATAGCTAGATTCCAGATTACCGTTTTCTAAACATCTAGTTCTAGCTGCCTAAGAGGTTAGCATAGGCTTCTATAACAGGTTAGAGAATAATAATAGGTAGTAAAATACTAGATATACACTAACCGCTAATAATAGTGCTATAAAAGTTGTCTGTTCCCTTAGACCCAGTTCTATACTCCCTAATTATATAATATATTACTGTTAAAACAAAAGCAATAGTATTGCCGGTAAGCTTTTTAAACATATTATAAAAGCAGGGTAATTAGGCAAGGCCGTTTCTTCCTCTACTATAAAATATACTAGCTATGCTAGCAACTATCGCGTTGGAACAGAAGCGGTTATCACTTAGCTATTAACTCTTATTAGCATTTTACTAAATAGTATAGGCAAAATACCTTTGTGTAATCTAGCGCAATAAAATTATAATTAGTTAGTAGTTCTATAATTAGTTTGGGCATATCGTTAAACCCTAGCCTATACACCTCCCTTACAACTATACAAGCCTTTGTAATTGTGTGGTTTTTAAAGTTCCCTATTGCATTAAATAGCTGTATATAATATTAAGATTGTTAGTGGATAATTTAATATAATATTTCTAGTATATAGATACCTTACAAGCGGACACTAGGTTAGGAATACAATTAGCTTTTTTTTACACTACTTTCGGCTGCTTTAAAATAGCTTCTAACTATGCCTTTTTTATTATATCCTTAATAAGGCCTGGAAAGCGATTGAACTATAGGTTAATAAGATGCCCGTTATAAGTTCTAGAGTTAGTTACCAGCCTTGCTAGTAAAATGGACCTATAAAGCGCAAATATAGGCTTATATCTCTTAGGTGGGCTTTCTTTCGTGCGTTGCCGTTATAATATTTAGAGGTACTCTTCTCTTGCCCATATTGCGGTAGTTAGGTTAAAATTATCTTTGTGGTCTAACTTGTCCTTACTTTCCCTAGTGCTATCTAGGTCCCCTTTAGATCGAACACTAGATTGGTGTACTCTATATTAAAGGGAAGTCACTTGTTTTGTAGACGAAGCTATATTAGGGTTTAGGCAAACACGGCTTACTAGGGAGAATGTAAAGCCAAATATTAGTTGTTTACGCGATAAGGTACGGATTAGGTGCGCAGGAGAGTATTTTAAACTAGTACGCAATTGTTTACGTAGTAAGGTACGGATTAGGCATATAGAAGAGTATTTTAAACCAATACGCAATTATTAAGAGCTAGAGGTATATTGCGAAGATGCTGCTTTTTATAGCAGTGGGCGGTTAGATAGTAAAGAGAGTGTTCTATTTACTAGGGCTTGCCGAGTGCTAAATAATAGAGGAGACTATTAAATATTACAGTTAGACTCCGGTTATATATAAAGGTGTAACCTACCTTAACCAAAAGATTAGGACTTTGCGTCTTTAATTAAGCTAGTTCTACTGCCAGATCATTAACAAATTTAGTAAATTTATTAATATTTAGTTGCTGTCATTTCATAGAAGAAGCAGGTATAGACTCACAGTCACTATCCTTATTATTAGAGATTACCCTTTTTAGCCAGAGGCGGCTATGTACATTCTATATATTGTTAGCCAGCTTAATATATTATATATAACGTTAATAGGGTCTATTGCATGCCTACTCCTCTTTACGCCCAGATATAACTAGACTAGAGTCGCTATTCTTATTATTAGATATTACCCTTTTTAGCTAGAGGCGGCTATGTACATTCTATACATTATTAGCCAGCTTAATATATTATATTTAATATTAATGGGGTCTATTATATGCCTACTCCTCTCTATATCTAGATATAACTAGACCAGAGTTATAATATTGCTCGTTCTGGCTGGGTTCCACGTGCTCATTTTGGCTGGGTTCTATATGCTTATTCTAGCTAGGTTCCACGTGCTTATTCTCTATTAGCGCGTTCTTCCTTCTATTAGCTAGGACATAGGCAACTCCTAGCAGTAGGCTAGGTAGAGACATAAGGTTAATTATACCAGTTATCCTTATTTCCTTATCCTATATTGACTTAAAGTAGGGTTCTTGCTACTAGTTTAAGTGTTCAATAACGCGTTTTTATATTTACCTACTATAGTAACACTCCTATATTTGCCTAGTTAGCAGAAGGTATAGCTTATAGCTAAAATAGGTTACTTTATAGCTATTTCTGTAATATCTAGGGCGTATATAGATTAACAACTTAAAAGAATGTATACTGGTATAGTATATATTGGACTAATAGCAGTATTAGTAGGAGTATCATTGCTATAGTACTTGCAAATAACTTAAATAGGGGTGCATTTATTGTGATTAGCTGCTAGTTCTAACCGGTTGCGGTTAAGCCGCGACCGCGACCTATTAACTTACGTTAAGTTAGTAGTTAAGAAAATATTATTATATAGTTAAAGATTGTCTAATACTATTTGCTATTATACGCGAAACTGTTTTATTCTATTAGCATATCCCTTAGCAGATACGGTATGCGTGTATAAAAGGTTAAATATTAATCCTAGCAACAAAAGCAGTAGGCTAGTAAGGCTCGTGTCTAAATTTAATAGGGAGATATCTTATTAAACCACTTTACCTACCTAGGGTGCTGGCTTTTAGATCCTGTACCTTATTCCAGTCTACCTATACCAGGTTTAACACCCGTCTTGCACTTAAAGCGAAGCTTATCTACCTTATCCATACAGCTCGCTAGTGTAGATAATGCTAGGGTAGGCATAGGCGGTATACAGGACAGTAATAACACTTCTATATGGTTATATCACTATATTCCACACCTTTATATAACACCTAGTATTTCTACCGCAAATATCTAATATTATTCTTCCGTGTTATTAACCCTACCAGCCTATAGTAAGCCTAACCTATCCCCTATATATATATCGCAATAGCAATCAAATTTAGTAGAATGGCAAGGAAAGCGCAAGCATAGATATAAGAATTGGGTGTTGGATACTGAGAGCGAGCTAGGGACAGTGTCAACATATATTACCCCAATAAGTTTACTAGAAAGAATGGGTGTAAACCTTAGGCTTTGTTGTTTAATCCCCTTAGGCGTTTTAAGAATGCCGGATAAGTTATAAGAATATCCTAGGTTATATTGTTCTAAGACTCCCTTACCTAATAGCACGCTAAAGGGCTCTAATATTAAGCCGTCTACCTTTATATGTGGTAATCCATTAAACTAGTAAGTATTCTGAATAAAGCAGTGGCTTTAAGGCGCATAATCTATGCTGCGGTTATAGTTGCCTTCGCCTTTTCTGTTGCGGGTTAAGGCGTAGAGTAAGGGCTCTTTTTTAACTAGGAGAGGTTTTTTGGGATAGCTATAGGTTGAGTATCGCCTTGGTATTAACCCGTTTACCAGTTCTACCTATTCTTATACATATAGAGTGCGAGTTGTCTAGTAAAGGCAAGGGTGCGGAAATAGAGGGTAAGTAATTGCATCGTTCTTAGCTAGCAGCGCAGACTATAAATATAAGTTAGTAACGCTAAATTAACTTTAAGTAGTAACCTACTCGTTCTTCTTTGTTCTATTATAAATAAAAACCTATCTATTTCTTATAGAAATATATCCTTAACCACACTGCGCTATTTCTCTTTATTTATAAGCTGAATTTGTCCTCTAGCTATCTTATTACTAATATAGTAGCAAAGCGTTTCGCTCTTAGGGTTAAAGTTAATATCCTGGCCTAGTATGTCTATAAATGTATCGAAGCTTAGATTATTAACGTGTATATCTAGGGTATTATTCTTGCCGGTTGCTAGCTTTTGGGTAGGGATAATTATTAGCTCTTTATCAGCTGCCCGCCGGATTAGTATTATTATTATTCTATATAACCTTAGTATTCCCTCCTACCTTATTACCTTTGGTATGCCGGCCGGTGGATAATACGCGATGGCGGAGTGTGGGAGTACTAGGTTGCCTATTATAATTTGCCTAATAGAAGCCGTTTTATTTATTTAACGCGTCGCGTTATAGCTATAGCGCTGGGCAAGTTGTTTAACATATTTAGTATATAGGTTCTTAAGTAAACCTAAAAACACAGATAGGAATTTATTAGAGATTTTGTTTAATATTTGCCGTATTTATACCTTACTTATAAGGGAGCGTAGTGGCTGTCCAAGGAGCCCACGCGTTAACATTTTAATTTCAACATTATAGTAGATCGTATTGTATTGTTTATTTATAACCTTAAGATCTCGCTTAAGAGTGTCTTTAATGTTATAGCTTAGGTCTGTTGTTAGTGCCATAATTCCAGAAGTGTTAGGGGAGGTGTGGTAGGAAAGACGTCTTAATTACACGCCAAGACCAATATATAGGATTGTGTAGACAGGTAACTATATTATTTAGTTATATATAAAATAATTAGTTAAATGTCTTATAAAAAATAAATAAGCATATTAGCGAATGCTTCTCTACCCGCTATACTACCTGGACTTATAAGCCTCCTCCTATCTATTTTACATCTCCTTTGTCTTAATAAGCTCGATTCAGCACCTAGATTTGTTAATACTTTATATATATATATATATATAATTTTTTTTTTATCTCTATTATATTATACTACATATAATACTGCGTATACAGCCTCTAGGCTATAGCGCTATAGTTCTATATATATAAATCCCTTCTAGGCAGCTTAACATGTACTAGTAACTATATTTATTAATACTTTAAGACGCCTAGTCAGCCCTTAACTGGTGGAGCCTGGTTAGCACAATTAGAGGTCCCAACCTCCGCTGAAATACTTAATATCCCTAATAAGGACCAGAATATTATTAGCGAAAACGGAGATATTCTACTATAAGTTAATAAGATCTTAGGTCCGTCTAGCTTGACAAAGAAGTATCTAAGCTCTTAGTATAATCTTTTAAGAGAAGATATAATTAAACTGTTAAGAGAGGTAGTGGGTTAAATCAAAGTAGACCCTTTTAGTTTGCCAGAATCTGGATATGGTAATGGAATTGGTATATATAAACAGGTAAGCATACTACAATTCTAAAGCAGTTATCCCCTAATATCTACAAGGTCTATATTAGCTTAATAATATTTTTACCTTAAGGGCTAGTAATCCGCGTAGCATTCTCACTTAGGAGAGTAGGAAAGATAATCTATTAGGATTAGTTAAAAAGACTAGTCACTAGGTCTCTAGTTGCTTTAACTCCTAAGACTAACAATTTTCAAACGAAATATATACTCGCAACAGCGGCGGCGAGACTATTGGCCGTATTAGAACAGAATCCTCTAGAGGTTAACTTACTCTTTAAGACCTAAAGAGATCAAGATTAACTTATCCGTATTATAGACAATAGTTAAGAAACAAACTGGATTTTATAAAGTCAGTTGCTATACTATATTGGCATTACAAAAGCTAATAAGAGAGCCGTAAGTGTGCGATGTTTTCTAAATAAGAAGATATCTAACTATTAATAGATTCCCGTTATTAGAACACCTTGTTTAAGTTTAATAGAATATTAAAGCACTATAATACGTTATAAATAAGCCTTATACGGATCTTAGCTTAATTGTAGCTATCAAGGATGCTTCCTTATTTAAGAATATTCACATTCTTAAAGACTGGCCAGATATAACTACTATAGGGCTTAAAGTCACTGCGCTAAAACAAGTTCTTACAAAGCGTCTTGTAATAATCTAAGGACCTCTAGGCACTAGAAAAACGTGGCTTTAAAGGCGTTGCTTAGCAATATAACAATAGGAGATCCCCCTATTATTATTATATATTATACAAACTATGCGCTAGACTAGTTATCTGGGCATATTACTTAAAGTAACCGTCTTAATACTATCGCTTATACGGACAGACGATATTATACTGTATTAGGCGCTAGTGCCATAGGGGTAGAAAAAAGAGGAAGCGTTAAGGCTCCCTCTTTTTATATCTTATATTTTATTTTTTTATATTGTCTTATATTGTCCTGCCATTGTCCTGCTATTATATTATATTATCCTATATTGTCCTGCCATTGTCCCGCCATTATATCATATTGTCCTAGTATTATCCTGGCATTGTGTTATATTGTCCTGTCATTATCCTAGCATTGTGTTATATTGTCCTATTATTGTCCTGGCATTATCCTAGCATTATGTTATATTATCCTATTATTATCTTACCATTATATTATATTGTCCTATTATTGTCTTATATTATCCTACCATTGTCTTGGTACTACTATATACTTTTTACTATTTACTAAGATTATAGTTGTAGGTATTTATTAGCTAGGATCCGGGCAGTAACTCTTGGCAGTAATTTTACTACCTAAATCTCTTGCCAAGTTTTGTTCTGCCAGTATAAAATCAGTAGCTTGGAGCTTGTTTTTAGTGTTATAGATCTAGATTTTAGAGCTATAGATTAATTAATTAGCGTAAAGCCGTTACATTATAGTAAAGCTATGTCTAAGCAATTATATTATAATTCTTAGCATAGTATTATATGTGGAAATATTCAATTATGAGATTTAGAAAGGTGTTTATATTTTAATTAAATTTATAAGACTATAACTAAGGGCCTTTATGGCGCAGTGGTATAGTAAGTTCTATAATTGCCTTAATTTAGGGTTGCTCGGTTACTGCAGGAAAGTTATAATACTTGGCGTAGTATTAAACTTAAGGTGCCTCTGCTACCGCAGTGGCAGACACCCCAAATTTCTAATAACCAAGATTTTGGATTAAGGCTCGGTTAAATCTAAAATTAAGTTAATCATTCTATAAGGCTCCAGATAAGGCTTAGAATTTAACTTTATATAATATATAGTTAATTTTAATAAGTAATTAAATAAACACCTCTCCTATTAGGCCTTTATTACTTAGAAGTTATGCCTTACAGCTATAAAGCCAATTCCACCATCTACCTCTATAGCCATGATTGAACTAAGATCCGTATAAGGCTTATTTATAACATATTATAGTGCTTTAATATTCTATTAGACCTAAATAAGGTATTCTAATAATAGGAATCTATTAATAGTTAGATACCCTCTGTCGGAATATTAGTTATGTGACGTGGTTATGAGACCGCAAAGTGAGGCTAGTTAACCTGACCTTGGAGCAACCCCTTACTTCTAGACAATTAATTATCCAACAATTAATAATGTATACGTATTATATAGTGATATTCGTGCCCGTTAATTAAAGCATGTATACCGACACTGATTAGTAGACGTACAGATTAGGAAATACGCAATAGCTAGCGCTTGAGGAGTAGTACTAGAAACAGTTCACTAATTGCCTAGTTCTTGTCTGTTTCATTAAAGGAGAAGACTACGACTTCTACTTAAGCTTGAGAGCGTGTATTGGCCTTACAGCTAATACAGCAGATTGCTGAGAGAATAGCAGCCTTGCTAAGAACACTTTATAGGTCCGACGGCTGTAGAGAACGTACATATAAACCTCAACCTCAACTATACCCTTACCCTCGACCTTACCCTCAACCTCGACCTCAACCCTTGACCTCAACCTTAACCTCGACCTCTGTTTAAGCCTTAACCCTTGAACTCCCAGACTAAGGACACTCTATAGGCCCTAAGGCTGTAGAGAACACCCTAAACCTTAAATCTTAAACCTTAAACCTCCTTACCTTTAAACCTCCACTTAAACCTTATAGATACTCAACCCACAACTACAATAGAGTGGTATGAGAAGATATTAAAGCATAGTAATAGAATTACTGCTGCTACAGCTTCCAAAGATAAGCTAGGAGACTATATAGCAACAAAGGTCTATATATACATACAGGAGAACTTCACAGACTACACATTATAGACAGTATTTAAGGAGGAATTTGAAGGCTTTACTACTAAAGATTTCAGACGCATGTGAGTTAATATAAGAGCAAAGTTACGCACTTATCTACTTAAGAGAGGAGTGTATGTGGGAAAGCACAATAGCAGATATTTAATCTTAGAAGCACTATTTAACCTCCTTTAAGAGGAAGAACCTTATAAATGGATAGATAAGGAAATTATAGAAGCTCTTAAGGCAGTTAGCCCTATAATTACAGTGGCGCTATGAGAACGGCTTAACTTGATATAAATAGCTCTAATATCAAATCAAGCTATACCCCTGTTAGTTATAGCCTCTTTAGCTCCTATAACCCCCCCCCGCAGCCCACTACTTTCCTATATGGTGCTGACGCCTGTAAGCCATTAACTACCTCCACTACCTCCAACGCCTGCAATCTAGCCTATAGCTATAGCCACAACACCTAGAACGCAAATACCTACCCCTATAATACCCTAACCAGCTGTTGCATCTATACCCTAGCAAACTGTACTAACCGCTACCTAATAGTAAGCTGCACCTACTTCTACCCAAGATTAACTACTTACTCTCCTTACTCAACTCCTACAGACGTAGAATTAGCAATTATTGCCTATGGTAACTGCCTCTACCCTCCCTCTAGTAACCGCTCCTACCCTACTTGGTCCCCCTCCTGCCCAGTATCTTTACCCTAGTACTGCCAATACCGACCCTACTATGCACCTGCCTATGTATAGTAAAGAGGCAGCCACTATTGCCAAGATCTACACAGACGACCAGAAGTACGATAGAGTGAGTGATAGCTTTGACTTTAAGTTAACTATCTTCTATAATATCTGCAAGAGAGCTGGTCTACCTCCTAAAGGCTATATAACCGCACTCCCAACTATGCTAAAGGGACTTGCTCAGGATTACTACTATAATAGTAGCCTTTTAACTAGATTATTTACTGAGGTATGTAACCACATGCGTTACTTCTTTGAAGGACTAGAGTACTATTGGAGAAACCTTACTAAATAGAACGCCACTAACTTCCAAGGAATTATTAATAAGAACCCTAATAAGTAAATCTATTAGAGTTTCCAACTACTCCTTAATAAGCTCTTAAAATATCGCCATAAATTATACCTAGAGTTTTATACAGACCTCTTCCTTATGAATAAGCTAGTTACCGCTTGCTAAGGAGTACTAGTATGCCGTATTGCTATTTCTAACCCTTCTAAAGACCTCTCCTAGTTGATTAGCAAGTTGCAATCTTCTATAGTTATATAGGAGAAGGAACACCCTTCCTAGGCCTTAATAAGACCGTCTTAAGAAACCTACTTTACGGATTGTATATACCGCCGTGATATCCGTAATAACCGTAACCGAACCCGCTCCTATAGACAAAACACCGTTAGATCCCTAAAGGCTAAGTGCTATGTTTGCTAAAAGGAGAGCTGCCGCTTATGGAAATATATAGAGGAGGAGCGGAACCATTCTAGAGATGAGTATAAAAGACGTTTTAATAATAATAAGGGCCGCAACGGTAACTTTAAAGAATGCTTTAGACAATACACTATCTATTGTAAAGGAGACGATAATAATGAGTATAATAAGACTTTTAAAGCTCTTGTGCTAAATATAGACACTGACAAAAATACTAATAACGACAACAGTGAGGAAGAATTAGAAGACCCTAACGGCTGCTACCTTACATTATTTAGGACTCTTACTATAGACGAAGCAACCTCTATAAGCATAGAACTAGCTAATAAGGCTTGTGTTTACTTACTTACTATAATCTCCACGGAACCTACTACGGAAACCGACCCGTTTAACTATAATATAACAACCGCCGCTTTACGCTATACTTCCACGGTATTTATAGGAATTATAATTGATACTAGTATATTAAAGAAGTCTACGGCCGGTTACGGACAATTCTAGGCACTATAGAACGTGGACTAATCCGTAAGACTTAATACCTCAACCAAAGGACAAGTTAATGTGTAGTTTGGCATTGGAATTGCTACCTCTATTGGAACTGCAGATATTGTTACCCCTATAGGTAAGATATAGTTTTATATTATCTATATGGATACCCCCTTCTTGCTCTGCTTAGCGGATATAGACAGACTTTAAATCTACTATAATAACCTTAGAAACGTTATTATCACTCGTACTAAAAAAGTACTAGTAGTACGACGGTTTGGCCACCTGTTTCTCTTATGGAGCTTATTACTATAGTTATATCTGTTTAAATCCTTTAACGCGAACCCCTACTACTTAACAGATATAGAGCTACGGCGCCTATATTGTTGATTTGGATATCCCTTAGTTAAGAAATTACAAAAACTACTCTACTATGCTGGCCATAAAACGGATAGAATGGCTATTAAGCAACTAACTAAGTTCTGCTACTACTGTTAGAAGTTTAGTAAATCACTAGGCAAATTCCGCTTCACCCTATAAGACAATGTTAATTTTAACTATAATATCATTATTGACATTATGTATATCAGCGGATCACCCCTCCTATATGTTGTTAATAAAGGAACGCGATTCCAAGCCGGTAGATAGCTATAAGACATTAGCGCCAAACACACATAGGATGTTCTATGGATGTGCTAGATTAACACCTACTTAGGGCTACTAGACCTAATTACCTATGACGCTAAAAAGAACTTTGTTAGTAAGGAATTTAAGCAATACGCCACTATTATGGGAATTAGTATAAAGGGAGTACCGGTCGAAGCATATAACTCTATTGGAATAGTAGAGCGCTACTATAGTCCATTATACCGAGCCTATTAGATTATTATAACTGAAATCCCTAAAATTGATAAGGAGATGGGACTCCAAATAGCGTTTAAAGCAATTAACGATTTAGCTAGCCCTGGAGGACTAGTTCCCACACTTCTAGTCTTTAGAGCCTACCCCCAAATGGTTGAATCCGATGCACCATCCCCTATAGTTATATAACGCGCTGCCGCAATCAAAAAGGCTATAGTAGAGATATAGAAGCTATGAGCTGAATGATAGATCGCTGACGCGCTGAATATGCGAAACGGACCCAATGCTGATGTGATTTATGATCTCCCACCAAATTCGCCTATTTTGGTTTGGAGAGAAGGAAACACTAGCCAAAGCGGCCATTAGGACGGGCTATTTACCTTGCTCACTATTAAGGGTAAAATATGCACTATTAAACTGTCTAGCGGACCTACAGCCTTTTAATCTACGGTTGTAAAACCCTACCTTTAAGCAACTGAATTGCAGGAGTAAATTATTGGACTAGAATTGCCACCTAAACCTCTATTTGGGTCAGCCCTTCCTAAGACTGTCTTAGAGAGACCTGCTAAAGCTTAGCAATAAACCCCAAAACAAGGTAGAGGACGCCCTCGTAAATACCCTCTACTTACGGCTATGGCTGATATTACCATCTACCTATAGGATGACAGTTAATTTAGTACTTAATTTAGCGCCTCCTGATAGAAGGAGCTTACTAGTCTACTTAAGAAGGGAGTTTTTGAGATCGTGAGACTTATAGATATACCACAAGGCGTACGACTCTTTAATTTATAATTTGTTGATGAGATTAAGAACAAGGGAACTAATAAGGCTTTTAAGAAATCCTAACTAGTTGTACAAGCTTATAATAACTTAGAAAAGGAACTGGTTTTTACCTAATTACTAACCATTTAATAAGTTAGCCAACGACTAATTCTCTGTATCGCCGCCATAAAGCTTCTATAGGCACGACTTTACCTCCGAGACATTTCACAGGCCTACGTATAATTAACCACCACACTGAATCGAGAATTCTATGTATAACCTCCGCATAAGCTAATTAAGCAACTTAGGATTAACAAGGCCTCTGTTTTAAAGGTTATAAAACCACTCTATGGAGTACCGGAAGCCGGTAACTACTGGTTTAAGATATATTACTTACATCACATCCAACAGTTGCATATGGACTAGTCTATATATAACCCCTGTTTTCTACAGAGCAACGAACCCTTTGGTATTGTAGGCCTATAAACTAACAATACTCTATTTCTGGTAGATAAGACCTTTACAAATGTAGAGTAAAACGAGCTATATAAGGCCAAGTTTATGGCTAAAGAATGGGAATAACTTACCGTTGATACGCCCATTAAGTTTAATGGTGGAGTTATTCAGCTACTAACTAACGGGAGTATTACGCTTACTTAGGAACAACAATATATAAACCTTAGTATGATTAGCACCAAGCTTGCTATAAGTATAGGATTAAGAGGAGCTATAAGAACCTTAACTCTAAAGGACCAGTACATTGCTTAACGCGCTAGAGGTGTATATATCGCTTTAGTTTGCTAGCTAGAAGCCTTATTTAATTTATCCTTTGCCGCCTAGGTGATTAACCCCAACGAGAAAGATGTAAAATAGTTAAATAAGCGTCTAAACTGGCAAATTGAGAACGCTAATAGAGGCCTTAAGTTTGTTAAGTTAGATATTAAAACCCTATAGCTCCTAGTGTTTACGGACGCGTTATTTGCTAATAATAAGGACCTCTCTTTGTAGATCGGCTACGTTATCATACTAGCTAATGCTACAAAGAAGGCTAATATCGTCCATTGGAGCTCAGTTAAGTGCAAAAGAGTTACTTGGAGCGTACTAGCTTCTAAACTCTATAGTATGGCCCACGGCTTTAATATTGGCGTTGCGATTAAATCTATAATAGATAAGATCCTATAAATTAACCTCCTACTTATGCTTTACACTGATTCCAAGTCCTTATATAACTGTTTAGTACGACTTGGAACTACCTAAGAAAAGTGCCTAATAATCAACGTAATGTGCCTCCGGCAAGCCTACGAATGGAGACAGATTACGGAGGTGAAATGGATTAATGGAGAGGCTAACCCTGTTGACGCCATAACGAAGGGAAAGCCCTGCGCGGCTCTTTAATGGCTTATTAATACGAACCGAATCGACCTATAAGTTGTAGGATGGGTTGAACGAACGAACTTAGATTTAGCTTAGCGTTAGGTAACTAATTGTAACGATGTGAACCCTAAATTCAACCAGCCAATTAGGATTTTCCATCCCCGGGATGGAAAATCGCTATTAGCTTGCTTACTACTAGCGCCTTGGCGGCCCTCGCGATATGTTAACCTGCTACCCCTAATGATTCTTCTTGTAATTATAGACCTGTAAAAGGAGCGTGGAAGCTATTGTGTATTAATTAGATCTCTAGCTATTGCGTATACGCTGCGAATAAGTCTAGAAGTAAACTTAGCTTTGGAATGTAGATTAGCCTTCTTTTTAGAGTTGCTCTAGTGTCGGAATATTAGTTATGTGACGTGGTCACGAGACCGCGAAGCAAGGCTAGTTAACCTGACCTTAGAGCAACCCCTTACTTCTAGACAATTAATTATCTAACAATTAACAACGCATACGTATTATACAGTGATATTTGTGCCCGTTGATTAAAGCATGTATACCGACACCCTCCTATTTAGAAAATATTATACACTTATAGTTCTCTTATCAGCTTTTATAATGCCAATATAGTGTAGTAACTGGCTTCGTCGTGCCTTACTATATTAGTATGCTGAGTACGGACCCTATACGGAAGGAGTACTATCGCGATTATAAAAGTTAGAATAAGGGCGTTATAAAATACATACAGCTACGATTGTAGCAGCATCGCGATTAGGGTGGGCAGAGACGCTATATTATAAGGAGTTGTTAATTAGGCGCGTATATAAAGCTTTAAATTCAATTTGGAGTTTAAAGGAGCTTTAAGCTCTTAAAGTCGCAACTAAATATTCCCTATAGGGATCTATCCCTAAGAATCTGGTTTGATTGTAAGGTTTAAAAAGGGGTTATAATTTAGTTAAATCTATAAGATTATATTCTAAAGTCCTTATAGCATAGTAGTATAGTACGTTCTACCCCTCGCCATTTAGAGCTAGCCCAACGTGATTAAAACTTAACGTGGAAGAGCTAATATGCTAAGTATATAGTGCTAAGATTTTATCAAATGTATAACTTTAGGCGTTATAAGACATATACAAAAATATAAGCTTAATTTAGAGCCTTACTAACGCTTAATTTAATAGAAAATAACCTTCTTTTTTAATATTTTTAATGCGTAATAAGTGAGAATTAAACCTGCTACCCCTAGGAGTCGCACTCGCGATGTCCAATTGCCCGATCTGGCTAGGAGGCTCGGCGGCAATACAATAGGGCTCGATAACGTGATAAGGCTTAACGGCAATGCAATAAAACTCAACGACGCAATAAGGCTCAGCGGCGTAATAAGACTTGACGACGCAATGAGACTCAACAACGCAATAAGGCTCAGTAACGTAATGAGACTTAACAATACAATAAGGCTCGGCAACGTAATAAGGCTTAACGGCGATGCAATAAGACTTAACAATGCAATAAGGCTCGGCAACGTAATAAGGCTTAATGGCAATACAATAAGACTTAACAATACAATAAGTCTTAGCGATGTAATGGGGCTTAGGGCCAGGTAATAAGGGGAAGACTTAAGGTTGCTTAGTTACTTTAATACCTAACAGCAAAATCTAACAGTATAGTACTGCTATTAATGTGTTCTAATGCGGATAGGCCATATAAAGGTTTTATCTGTAATATATCTAACATATCCCAAAAGTCTACCTTTCGCTTATCTTTAAGGTTAAATTTCTGGCCTATAATAAATTAAATATTATAGTCCGTAGGAACACAACAAATAACGGTATATTTTGCCCTATTATTCTTAGAACCATTAAATATAAAGTAGTAGATAGTCTATTAACCTATATCTATTAGTGCCGGCTAATTAAGTGCGCTTAAAACGTACCAATATTAATAATAGCTCTTTTGTTTTGCAGCATAACGGGCTTAATAGTAACAGGGTTTCAGTCCTTATTATTAAGCACATTTGTCTAACAGAGCTAGGTTTATTAATTATTCCAGTATAGCATTATATTATAGGTTGATTTGATATCTTACACCTATTAGAAAAAGGCAAAAGGCAGATTAAATAGAATAATTAGGGTATGCTTTTCTTCGCCATTAGGGATTTCGTATATACGCTGCAACTGTGCAATCGGCAGACGAAAGTGGTAGTTATAAATATTAGTTTGTTTATTCTAATGCCATCTTACTTCTTATGACAATTCGAGATATAGAGGGAGTTAGATGTTAATTTCCCTATATAGTAGATTTAGGACGAACCAAATGGGCCTAGTATAAGCTGTTATATAGTCCTTATTCGCATTATAGACGTCTTATTATATATAAAGCCGGAATCCAAAGAGTCTATATAGAGAATAGTACGTTCAAGATACCTAATCTATAGAGAGTGACGCTTTTTAGGAAAGTGGATTTAGCAAACTCTTTTAGTTATAGGAGGATCCTCTTACGTACCAATTAGGCTTTTGGAATAATAAAGATGGCATATATATATAGTCTATTAGTAGAGAGGATACACCTTAACAGGAATTGTTAATGTATATTAGGAACAAGAGTTAGTAGGGTTATAGGCTAGATTACTTAATAGGTGTCGCGGTAGTTAGTAGCCGGAGTAATATTAATCTAGACCAAATTCAAACTTTCTAAGGTTTAGTTAACCGTGCGTATTATTAAATATACGGTCTTAGCAAATGCACGGTGCCTCTCGCCATATACATTAAATTTCAACACTTAATATCTCCATTAATATAAAGCCGATTGACAAGGCATTGGCATCAATTTGTGGCCAAAAAGATATTAATTATACTGCCGTTATAGATAAATTCGGATGCAATCAATCTACCCTCTCTAGGAGGCATAGAGGTGTCACAACGTCCCGTGAGAATATTACAGCTATATACCACTCTTTATTATTAAAAGCCTAGCAGAATAAGCTAGTAAACTACATTAATAGACTCTCTAATAAAGGGATTCCTCCTACCATACCAGTTATCCGATTGCTTGCTATGGATATCTGTAAAACTAGGCCTGGAAAGTGCTGGACTTGGCGCTTCGTAAAAGCTTATTTAGATTACCTTAACCATGGCTTCCTATAGAGCATTAATTTAGCTAGAAGGAAGGTAGACTCTCTAGAGGTCTACTATATATAGTTTAAACAAGTATAAGGCTCCTAGCTTATAAGGTTATGGCTAATTATTAGTAGTTATACGCCAAAATACAAGAATATAATATATCTCCGCAAAACTTATATAATATGGGTGAGAAAGGTTTCCTAATAGGAGTACTTTATAAAATGCGAAGAGTCTATTTAAAAGAAGCTTTCTAGAAAGGTAATATTGTTGCTATAGGCCAGGATGGCAATTGTAAGTGGATTACCCTGGTTGCCTTAATCTATATAAATGGCTCCTAGATTTCCTTAACATTAATCTACTAGGCTATCTTAGGAGATATATAAGATATATAGGTTACTAAGGTAAACCCTATAGATTATAATATATACTTTATATTAACTGTAATAGGGTAGACTAATAAGAACCTAGGATTTAAGTGGCTTACTAATATTTTTAACCAATTTATAAAAGGGGAGGCTAGGTAAGGGAGAGACTACCGCCTTCTAATATTAGATAGGCACAATAGCCATTTAAATATACGCTTTATAGACTGGTGTAGTCTATATAGGATTATCCTAGCATTCTTTCCGTTGCATTTAACTTATTACCTCTAACCACTTAATGTTAGTCTCTTTGGACTACTTATATAATTTACTTAGAAGAAGCAGATCTATGGCTTTAATAGTATACTGGCTTAAGGTTGTTTATAAAAAGAGACTTCTCTACTATTTTCTGGGCAGCTTTTATAAAGGCCTTCTTAAAAAAGAATATTTTAAGCACCTTTAAGAAGACTGGTCTTTAGCTAAGAGAGTATAATTATATGGTTAAAGTAGTAACCCGGTAACCTCTAGAGGAAGATAAACACTCTTCTAGATTATTAGTCCTTTTAAGCTTTAAAGTTAGGGTTATATAGAAGCTAATTAAGAGAGTAGTGGACTAAAGTGTGAGTAAAAAGACTCGCAAATTAGTTAATACGGTAGAGGCGTTAACCGTATAAAATAAGCTTCTTAAATACGAAAATAATAACCTTAGGGGTTCTCTTATTAAGGAGAAGGGATAGCGTACCTGTAGCAAAGGTCTTTTTAAGCAAATACGCAATAATTAGTTGAGTAAGGCCTTAATCTTTAGTCCTAATAAGATCTAGTAGGCATATAATTATTTTGTATAAAAAGAGAGGGAAGAGGTTTAAGAACAGCTCTAAAAAGAGGCTAGGAAGGTTAAGTAATAGTTTAATAAATAGTAGAAAAAAAGAGACCTTAAACAGCAGAAGATTGATAAAGAGATTGTAAAGGAGGAAAGGCTAAAAAGGGAAGCTAAATTAAAGGCATAGAGACAGGCAAAGAAAGAGCAGCAAGCAATAGATAGACAGTTAAAAGTAGAGGCTAAGTAGGCTAATAAGAAGCCTAGGAAAGCACCTATTAGAAAGCTATCTTCTAAAAAGGTAGAGGTTAAGCCTAAAAGTGTAAATAATAATGCTGAGGTAGTATTTTAATATAAGCGACCTAGGAGGCAACCCAAACCTATACAGAAGGTTTTAGAGAGGGACAATTAAATAGAAAGTTTCGCATTCCTTTAAGCTTCAAATTTTGCTAAAAATAAATTAAATACGTTAAGAAATAGTGGAGTTATAGGTCGCTGAACTTATTTGTAAAAATAGTAAAGGACCGTGCATTTGGTAAGGCCGTGTATTTAGTAATACGCACGGTTACACAGTAGTTAATATTAAGATAATGTATTACAAAATATTAAACAGTTGCATATTGTCTATATATGTATACATTATACTAAGACACATTTTTATTACAGGTAATCGCTGCTCTAACTATACTAGCTACGCTATTTCCATTACATTATTATCAGCCTACTGAGTAGGTTGAGCTTTAAACACCTTATAGAACTTATTAATCGTCATCCTTTTAGTTATTATACGCCTTGCTAATATAACCATATCAATTAGGTTCTATTTATCCGTACTATATATTATTAACGCAGTAACTACTAGCGCTAGCTGTCCAGATCTAGCAGCTTGGCCGAACACTTGCACCTCTGCATCTACTATTATCACCGGTTTAAGCAGATAGACTCTATGCGTAGAGACCAAATTTAGACCCTCTCCTCTAACCCTTTAGTTAATAATAAGAAACTAGACTATATTATTCTAGTAAGGACCGCCTATTAGAATACAAAACGCTTTATAGATATCCTCCTAGTCTTTTAGGGATATCCTAGACTCCATCTAGCAAATAGTTAAATATTTAGACTGGCCAAGCCTTTTATAGAAATACTATATTATATTATTAGTAATAGTTTACTACTAGTCTAATAGCTAACTTATAAGGCGTAATAGCGTATATACCGCTAGTTTATAACTGCTAAACAGTAGTCTCTTATTAGGATTCCTTTTAAGTACTTTATTAACGTATTTTATAATTCCCTTTAGTTTCCCAGAGTTAGTAATTGTGCTCCAATTCTTCTAAAGTAGATTCTTATCTAAAGGTTCATCCCATTTTTCGCTGTAAAACTCGTCAACCGTCTACCTTAGCTTTATTCTAACTTTTTTCTTATCCTTCTACCATGCATCCTGCCACTTATCTCCTATCTTAGCTAGGCCTGGAAAGATAGCAAATTTTTTTAATAAGTGACCAGCTCCCTCTAGAAATTAATCTATATTAAAGATGGGTTCTTCTCCTTTTCTTCCTTTAGCTTTCCAGCGTCTAAAAGCTTTATTTAGCTGTTTAAAAGCTTCTAGGGATGCTCCACACTAGAGCTTCTTAATATACGGCTTAAATATTAAATTGTTTGTTATATAGCAGTCTTGGTAGACAACTAGTAGTAGCTTATTAATTACCCTTCTATCAAACCATCGGTTTTCCCCTATCCTATGTATAATCAAGATCTTTGTAATCAAAGAGGAGCATTCTTTAAAGCCTATAATAACCTTATTTGGAAGAGAAGAGCAATTAGCTACTCCTAGCTTTTCATATTTAATTAATGCTTTAATATTGCGACTATTAATTAATTTTATATTTGGGCGATCCGCCTAATTAGGGGCCCTAAAAATTTCTAAGGTAGAAATTAGACTTGTAAAACCTTTACTAGTTAGCGTACCGGAAGTAAACACTACTAAAGGTTAAGAGGTGTAGTAGGCTATTTTACCATTGCCGTCCTTATAAGACAGGCCCAGGCGTTAGAAGCGAGGAAATACTACTTAATTATTATACACTTATTTGGCCATTTTTATTAGATAACCTGTCTCTAACCTATCTATATAGAACTTGTTGGCAAGAATCCCACTAACAATACAACAAGGACCACCATCTCCATAGAGATTAAAAATAGTCTTATACTATTTCTAAGTGGTCCAGGTTATTACCCAAGTTTGCAACATTATAATTATAAGATATAAAGCCGATCTTAGGTCTATTTTCCACTAGACCTTTTTACCTTCTCCTTTATATTTTATAGGTTTAAGAATGTCTTTAGCTTTATCTATAAAATTGTACTTCTTTGTGCTGGACCTAATAAAAGCCAAATGGCGCATATGAACTTGTAGTTTGCCTCCAGGAATATAATCATTTAGTTTTAAGGTTTTAAACTATAATTCAACGTCTTTAACCGCTTAGGGCAGTAGATTCTGTCTAGTAATATATATAGTTAGTCCTACTAGCCGGTAAAGGAATTTTCTAGTAATACTTACCTTAATATAATAGCACTGTGGCATGCCATCTATTTAACTTGGGTATCGGGTATTAGGGGGCTGCGGGTATTTGTCTATACTAAGGGTAAGATAGAGACTTTTATCTCTACCTTCTTAATTTTCCTAATTAAGCTAGTTAAGGTTAATCTTGGTTATTAACATACTGGTATACTAGATTAAGAGCATTTAAAGTATTTTACCTAAACCCATTATATCCGCGAGAAAGGTCCTACCTAGGGCTGTATAATTATAAAGAGTATGGGTAATACTAAGCAGCTAATATGTCTATATAGCTTTACCCTTTTTTATGCCGTATAAGTGGAAGGTTGCGTCTTAAAGAGTATTACGAATAGTTAATAGAAACGAGAGGAACCGCAGCGCCTTTACCTATAATACTAGGTTAATGTGTACTTCTCGCACGTCCTTTAGGTAATTAACTTCCTAATTAACCTTCTTAATTCTATCCTTATACTTATCTTCTGGTTCCTTGTTAGTCGAAATAGGGTTAATTAAGGCGTTAAAGTAGCGGCGCTCCTATATATGGTTAAGCTTAATTTCCCCAATATAAATTAGGTTAGGGTTATTATTCATACCCTTAAATAATATATTAATAAACATTTCGCGATTAGACTTTGGCCATTTATTATACTATCCTTTTATCTCATCCTATGGCATTATCTTAAATGTTTATACTTTATCTAGATCTACGCCTTTTAAAAGCTCTAATTTATCTAGCAGGGGCTGGTCTTTACTACCACAGGTCCAGCTATAAGCAGTTTTAATTATAGCCAGCCGTACAGCTAATGATGCACCAGCAGGCATAGGTGGCGGTGACTTTAGGGTTAATGTGGGCTTTGGATTTAACTGCTTAGATATAAGTAGCATAGACTCTAGAATTAACTGCTTGTGACTACTTTAACCTAGGGTAGGTATACCTATTCTTCTCCTAGTTGGCACCGGTCGTGCAATATTAGGGTTAGAGTCGGACTTAAAATTACTCTTATTAAATCTTATACCTGTAAACGTACATTAGACAACTCTATACAATATTATACAATTTTATATAAGTTATAAAGTCTCTTACGCTTTATAATCCGATTGGGATTTTTAACTCTAATTATAATTATATTAAGTCCAGCCTTCTTCACAGAAAGCACCGTAAATGCTAGGTTTATATAGTTGAGAATTAGTGTACCAGTAGTTAGATCTACTATAGCCTAGCTATCCCTATATTTATCCGCTAAGAAGTTTATACTTATTGCGGCCTACAGCTTGTCATATCCATAGTAATATATATTAACTTTCTCTGGAGAATTGGATAATAGATACTTATACTTAGTTTTTAATACAAATCCGTATAGAATGGGGGCCCTATTTAATAGCGTTTTATTTAGGTAACTGTATATAGCAAAGCTCATTTTATAGAATGGTGTAGTTGTGGTATTTAGCTATTATAGGACTTTAATAGACAGACTATTAAGCACCTAGGCAGCCTCGGAGGTTACCCTTAATCTAGATAAGTCAATAGACTGCTCTCTAGAAGACAAGGCGCTATGCTTTAGAATAATATTAGCTATTATAACCTCCACACCTCCACGTCTGTTAGTCGTTATATATCGCCATATAGACTTTTTAGCGGCAATAGCGAAAGCTTTGAACTCTAATAGTAGATCGGATCTCTTAAACATGTGCCCATACTCGGTATTAAGAAGGTCAAAGACTATACACTTAACTCCATTTTGTACGGGCCTGGACGCTAGCAACCTACTACTAGACGCTTTATTAATTTTGCTAGTACAGTATTAGAGGATCTCTTTATATATTTTTTTATTAATCGCGAGTCCTTACTGCAGCTTTGGACCACTTATTTGCGATAAGTTCTTATTAGTCGTAGTGGTTAAGTACTAACTAGAGTCTGGATATAGCGCCGCCATTATAGTTAAGGACCCTATATATTTATAAGCGGGTAAAAGCTTTATACAGAATAGTATAGAGTGATTTACAAAGACAGTAGAGCGGATAATGTATTAGATAATTAGAAACAATCCAACAAGACAATCCTAATAGTTATAATAAGAAGGTATGCCAATAGTGTTAACTTAAGACAATAGCGGATTCTAACGAGAGCGATATAAGAGTAATATAAGAAATAGAACAGAATGCGAGTCTTAATGCAAGAAGTAGGATGAGATATAAGCTTTAATATAGGCAGTAGAACAAAATGCGAGACTTAGAGTAAGAAATAGAACAAAAGGTGTGTGGCGAGATAAGATATAAGATTTGCGCTACTAACCAAGTAAATAAAATTGCAAGATATAAATAGCAAGGCATATAAAAACAAGTGTAATCCGTAGTAGAAGCCTCAGAACATCAGTTATTATATACATTATATAGAAAACTAAAGAGTTATAGATAGGGTAATGGATATCCTAATAGGTACACTTAAGCAACTAGACTAGATATATAATAATAAGAGAGCTAATAATTCTATTCTTTGTATTATAACTGATTAGTGAAGTAGCTCTAGAGAGGTAGGGAAACAAGTTTAGAACAATCTAAGACATTAAAAAATATCTAAAATTGTACAAAAAAGTAAAATACAATATGGCATTTTATTCCACAAGTGCAAGGTAAGATAAAATGCATAGTAGAGAGAGGCGGGGGGATAATCTAAGACATTATAAAAGGTCCAAGATTATACAAAAAAAAGTGAAATATAATATAGTATTTTATCCCATAAGTGCAAGATAAGGTAAAGTGTATAGTAGAGAGAGGTAGGGGATAATCTAAGACATTATGGAAAGTCTAAGATTATACAAAACAAAGTGAAATACAATATGGTATTTTATCCCATAAACACAAGATAAGGCTTTAGGATACCCTTTTACCTAAAGTACAACCTATTTTTAAGCTATATCACTAACAAAGCAACTTTTTTTAGGTAAGCTATTATATCTATTATATAGGCAACCTAAAACTAGTATCCTAGATCCTATTTATAGCTACTACGCTTTATATTAAAGATATTCGCTAGACTTATTTGTATATAGGTCCCGTAGTCCAAATTATATATTAAGCTATCTATAACACAGCTATTGTTACTCTAGCCCTGTAACACCGTACTCTTATTTACGCGCCTTTTTCTTCTATTTCCTGCTATTGTTCGCTTAATCTTTTAAACTTCTATAGCCGCCTAAACTAATACCACAGCCTCTTTGTCTTTAAAAACATAGCTATGTTAAGCTTGCCTTAGCCTTAATTTCTCTAAACGCACACTGCCTAGAAATATATCCCGCCTTATATAACTACTATAAGCTCTACCTACAATATGGCGTCTAGTGCCCTAGCGTGGAGCGGGCTCTCTTAAAAGCTATATTATAATGCCTTCTAGAGACTAGACACCTAAAGCTTCTTTAGCCGCTGTAAATAAGGGAGATACTAATACGCAGATTAACAGTGGTATACTAGGTAGAGATGGCCCTAATCTTTACAAGCTAGGGTAGGATATTAAGGTTAAGCTAGCCAATTTATAGGCTGACCTAAATAACCTATTCTTTTCTAGCAAATTATTTAAAGAGCTTTAACTATATTTTAGCTCTCCGCACCCTAGTAGTATATAGGCTTGTGCTAACATGTCTATTTAACAGGAAACTAGAGATATTAAAAGGAATTCTAGAAATAAACTTTTGAAAGCCGTTAAAGATAAGCAGTTAGCCTATAAGACACGGGCTTTCTATTTGGTTACTTCGCGGGCTTTAAATTATCTATATTATTGCCAATACTTATTATCCGGCCTGGCCCTTTGGCGTTACCCTAATGACGAATATAAGACTTCTGGGCGGCAACTTAAGTTGGATATTAGTTAGAACTCTATATACCTAAAACTAGATATTGTGGTTCTAAGTACTAACCTATTTAGTTATCTTAACTTAACTAGCACTACCCTTAATCTTCCCTTTTTTTTTTACTACGGCTTATATAGAAACAATGGAATCTGCAGGTCCGGATAGCTAATATCGTTAGGCTCTATAATATCGGTAGTAAATAATATCTTCGCTGTAGCTGTGGTCCTGTAGCCATTGCCTAAGAATACTGTATATTGTTGTTTAGACGGATAAAGGTTTTTTACGTACCATTAAGTCTTTAGTTTACAGTGTCCAGTTCTACTACTTTAGACTCTTTAAGTCCTTAAGCTTAGTATTAAGCTTAGTATTAAGCTGGTTACACTTACGCTTTAGCGTATAGTTTGGCTACCTTGGACTCTTTTAAGTCCTTAAACTTGGTATTAAGCTAGTTATACTTGCGCTTTAGCGTCTATTTTAGCTACCTTAGACTCTTTTAAGTCCTTAAACTTGGTGTTAAGCTGGTTATACTTATGCTTTAGCATCTAGTTTGGCTGCCTTGGACTCTTTTAAGTCCTTAAACTCAGTGTTAAGCTAGTTATACTTGCGCTTTAGCGTCTATTTTGGCTGCCTTGGACTCTTTTAAGTTCTTAAACTCAGTGTTAGGCTAGTTATACTTATGCTTTAGCATAACTAGTTCTAGTAAGAAAATAAAAGGTATACTCTTAGCAGCTATAAAGCTAAGCCACTTATATAGATTAAATACCGGCAATTAACTATTAGTACTATAATACGCACTCTTTATGCCTAGAAATAATACCATATTATTTAATATATAATTAGCAATAATGTAGCGGAGCTATCTATGATGTTTTTATACCCCTAAGAGTTACGGCGGCCTTCACTAACACCTATAGTGCTGTAAAAGGCGACTACCTAGCTACTAATACGTCTACAAAAAAGCACGTGAAGAGATATAATACTTACACATTTATTGCGGCCCAACTGCTTACAATTTGTGATTAATTACACCACTCTTACTAGTTAGATAACGCGCGATTATAACTAGATGGTATAAATATGGATACTAATAAGTACGCTCTGGTGGCGGTAGAATATAAGCAGAATGCCCATCTAGTGCCTCTATGCGGTATACCATATCAAAAAAGTGTTATATTGTTATTATTATTACTTAGAGTAGAGACATTTAAAGCAACTAAGAATATAAAGGCGGGTAAACCAATTTTATGCAAGACTAATAATAATATATAGTAAGTTAGCTAGATAATTTTAGATATTACCATATTATAATAAAACAATAGCTAAAGTATACTATATAATCCTTTTCGTTTAGAGTTTAATTACGCCTTTTTAATATAGCTGTACCGTATTTGCTGTATAAAGGGAGACGTTAACGCACTACTTAAAGACATCCGCCTTAGCCCACTTTATGGCCTGATTAGCTTCTAATCTGTAAATTAATGGGAAGAACTAATTACTGCTATTTTATTTGGTATATAAGACAAACAATAGCTCTAATTAGAGTATAAGGTGGAATTGAACGTTAAAGGCTTTAAGTAGAGGGAATACTATATTCTTTACTAAAATGTTATAAATGTAATTACCTTTCTAATTGGCCATTAACCCTTTAAAGATACACTAGTATATGCACCAAAGAGACTCTATAATGCTGAAAACCACCAAGTCTATAATGAGCTATACAGCGGTGACTAGTAGTAGGAGACACAAGGTAAGCTTTCTAGTGGTGCTACAGTAGTTTCTATACTTATAGCAGTTAATAAGACCTAGCTAATAATGTACTATAGCAACAAATCGGCCTGGCCTATATATTTTACCATCGGTAATCTTAACTAATAAGTTTGGTACTAATAGATATTCCCTACAAATATCCTTATTAGCTTTATACTAGTTATTAAAAAAAAGGATAACAATATAAAAAGTAAAGTATATTATAAGGTAATAAGAACTATACTTAAATATAAGTCCTGCTTTAGTATTCTAACGCTATATCCCATTAACTAAAATATAATAGTAATTAAGCATCTTATAGAAAGCGGCGTAGACCTTTAATATACGGATAATTTTATGTGACAATATTATCCAATTATATATGGAATAATAGCAGACTATAAAGAATAAGTGCTGCTTACAGGTATTAAAAGCTAATAGCACTATACTATATGCCAGGTCCCCCCTTTAAAGCGCAAGAACTTAACTAAGAAATAATACCCGCTATGTACCTATAAGGAGATAAGAAAACAGATTAAATACTAGTAACTAAAGAACATTCTTCTATCTTTAAACAACTAGGTATACCTAGTAGAATATTTTATATAGCACTATCGCCTATTTAACATCTATAAGGGTATAATAGTAAATGTTCTATATTAGCTTCTAAAGGGTATCGTTATATAACTTATCAAATGGGTATAGAAACTAGTAGGCAATATTATCCAGCTAAAAAGAAAGAGAAGAGGGACGAAGATAACTACAATAAATATATCTATAGAGGCTTAGCTTAATTAGCGTTTTAGACAAGTCCCGGCTTTTATAGGGCTAAAACGGTTTAATAATCTGTTATTTAGTAAAGTTACTTAATAGATAGGTAATAAATAAAAAGCCATAGTTTGTTAACTTATTACTGTGCTAGCCCCACTACTATTGTCTAGGGAACTATATGCTATGCATTTTACAAGAGCCATATATAACTTCATTATTATAGCTTAGTATCGTATCTATAACGAGGAGATACTATGATATATACACCACGCCCTATATCAAATTAATATACTTAAAGGCGTGTTTTAAAGTTTCTGTCTAAAGGCAAAGGATTCTAATATGGGCTATTTTAATATACTAAAATTCCATGCCCTTGTACATTTTGAGGAAAATATCCGCCTATACAGATGCGCAGATAGGTACTACACTGGCGTAAATGGCGAAGCTGGACACCGTTATATTATTAAGGCGTTTTATAACTTAATAAATAAACGGGATTCGCTATCTTAAATCTACTCTTACAATTTAAGATGGGTAGTAGTACTAGTAATAGAAGACGAAATAGCTTTTATAAATAGTAATTCTGTACTATAGTCTTTCTAGCGTCTAGAGGTGCAGGTTACTTAACTAATATAGCATTTAGCAGTTGCAAAGCTTTGGTAGCCTTTAGAAGATATAGATAGGGCAATAGATCTTATCTAAAGGCGTCTTAGGTTAAAGATGTAGCTTTATATATCTTATATAGCAAACTGCTACAAAATCCCAGGGTTTCTAGACGGCATTATAGTATTTGTTTAAGAGTATAGGCGAAAGCTACAAGGTGAACGTGCCTAGAACTCTAATATAGACCGGAAAGAGAAGGACCCCTTATAGGTTAAACGCCTACTTGTTAAAATATATCTATCTATCCGCTATTGGAAACAAGATGGAAAAAATATAACCGACCTTAAGGGCCAAATTAGTAAGGTAGTACGTTATATATTAAATTAGCAATATTCTAACTAGTAAAGGCGTGATTACGTATGGGTCTAAAAGTATATAGATAACGGCGACCATATTAAAAAAGGCCGTACGCTATTAGGTGGAAGACTTATAGGCCAGCTTTAGCTAATTGTTACTATTTTAGATATTAAAAGGTTAGATAAGTACGGTGTATACGTATAGTATACTAGAGCTATGGTAGAGCTGCTTTAGCCATTAAATTATGGACTGCCGCATCTAATACACGGCATGGTTAAGGTGAAAAGGTAGCCACGCTTAAGCGTAAATACTAGGCAAGTACTTAGAGGTGGTTACTTTTATTTAATACCATCTATTCTATAAAGCGCGTATATTGTTCTAGCTGCTTCTTCTTGTCTAGATTTGTACTATGTTAATAATTATATTAATTAGGACTAATATAATACTCTATACTTAGACAACTTTCTTAAAGAAGGAACTCGCATTGCGTTATTATATAGAAGCCAGGATAAATAGCAAAAGCAGCTAAGCTAGTATAGAACCTATATAAGACTATATGGGACTATATAAGATTGTAACGTATTTCACGGGTGAGCTGGTTAAACGGGTAAGCTAATCACTTCAAAAACACACCAAAAAATGGAAAAATCACACTTTAATATCTTAACAACCACTTAATAATAAATTTTAATAATTTAAATTTGGACTTTTATATATACTCTCTAGCT
>Ga0307507_10001817_pt1 | contig 46829 bp, 14 predicted proteins | sample 7_EM_MG_FD_207223 | JGI IMG/M metagenome (GOLD analysis project Ga0307507, IMG submission 207223) | Populus trichocarpa ectomycorrhiza microbial communities from riparian zone in the Pacific Northwest, United States - 7_EM | ecosystem: Host-associated > Plants > Roots > Unclassified | place...
TTAAGACACGCCTAAACAAACTATGGAGGGACCCTAGGGTGCCCTATAGGAGAAGGAACCAACAACCCTAAAGTAGGGAAGATATATTAGGAAAACAGGTGGAGAAAGTAGAAGAAGAATAGTGCAGCACTAGGGCCCAGGCCTATATAGAGGAGGAAGGGAGACACGCAAGAGGCCAGCAAAGACAATAGTAAGGGAGAGAAAGGAGCCAAAGTAGAGCATAAAAGAGTACTAGAAAACCATCTACCGCAACACAATACTAGTTGGACCAACACTGGAAAGATAAATAGGAGTCAAAGGTATAGAGGCAGGCTCAGGCAAGGGGAACCCAAGCCGTAGCATAGGTAATACTATGGGAGGTAAATACCCAAGGGCTCTAAGAGGGCCTAATAAAGGCAGAAAATATAATAGCAACACTCTTAAGGATAGGAATAATAGGACTAAAAGATTGGCTTCACTGGGTGGGTGTCCTAGTAGGTAGCCTAAGGTGCAAATATAGCTGGCCAAGACAGACACCAAAATATGTAATACTGTTATGCCCCTTACACACTAGCTAAGAAGCAATACTCTCAGCAGCTAGCATAGAAAACTATAATACACTGCTCTTAATATAGAAAGGCCTCAAGGCGGCTACCCGGTGGCTTATTAGCTAAAATATGCTAGACCAGTTCTGGGTTACAAAGGAAATAGCAATAGAAGGCAAAGAGGTAAGTAATAGGCGCCCCCTAATAACTCTACAGGAGTAGAGTATAGTGTGTAATACTAGCGCGTCCGTAGGTTTATTACGGCAGCAGTGGTTCCCAAGGAGGTCAAAAAGTAAGGTAGTAGAGCACCACTGGTGACTCACAGGCGACTTATAAGCGAGCCCCAAAAGGCGGAAAGACGGATCATGGGGTTTTCTCAAATAGAGTTTTCTCCCCACATGTATATAAGGAGTAGTCCGCGTGGGCCCAATAGGGATCCGAATCGGACGTTAAGCAATGAATAATAATAATATTTATCTCTAGAGAAGGCGTTTAGTCTTAGGGCCCTAGTATCCCTTCCAACGGTAGCGTCTTACGAGAATTGGACCGTGCGCGAACACTAGAATTAGAAGTACGCGTATGGTCACAGAGCCTTAATCCTATTAATTCTATTAGCCAGCTCTTATCGATAACCGTAGGACGAATTGTACCGTTGGAAGGGATAGGCATTTTAAGGGTATAGACTTCTTAAAGGTCCTTAATTATTTATAGGTATTATGCTTCTTATTTAGCTTATTATTAAGTTATAGTGACTTAGTTCTGTGCAAGGGCGTCTATAAAGGACTTCTATATCTCTGCTAATTATTCTTAAAGTACAGATATAATGCTAGCGGCTATTATAGGGGCTTTAGAGTTATTCTATATTTTAGAGGGTAGTATATAAGGTTAACGCAATATAGTATTACGGAGCAAGTATAAGCGGTAATAATATATAGCGAAGTAGATATTATTAAGCTATGTATATAAACTGCATAATAAAGTTAAGACGTTGGATAAAGAAAGAAGGTAAAAAGACGGGGAGAAAGGGTATATATTATTAGTTTGGTTGCTTAGTTAATATATATATATAGAGCAGAATAGGATTTAAGTAGCGGTCTTAGTAGAACTTACAGGATTTAGTGGACTTGGCTAAGTATAGCAAAATGCGATAGATTGCTGTTAAATTGCTATAGACTGCCGGCAAACTGCCATAGATTGCCGTCTCGTGGTCGGTCTCTTCTTGCTACGTTGGTGGAAACAGGTAGACGTGTATAAGGTGTTACGGAGGTGTCCCATAACAAAACTATTAGCTTAAGTAGTTTCTCTATAGGTATATTTAAATGGTTAGCTAGCTTTATAGTTATTAGGTATATATTAAAGTAAAGGAAGAGACCTAATTATAGGCAATTATCTTTTATAGAGCTATAGCTTATTTAAGAGCTATAGCTTACCTTAATTCTATATAATTAAGCTAGCTCTAAGTAGAGACTATTTAGCTATTAACTAAAGAGCTTCCAAGACTTAACTATATATAGTTATCTCTTTAAGATTAATTGTATGTAATTACGTCTTACCCTACTAGTAAATACTCTTTTTTTACCCTAAATTAGGCCTTTTTTCCTACTAGGTTTTAGCTATAGGTTAAGGTTTTTATTAAAGTTACTTAGCTAATCTTTTTCCTTATTTCCCTATATAAGCAAGGCTTTAGTACTACTTACCTTTTTATATATAGAAATTAATTTATTTAGGTATATAGGCAAGGGGCTAGCTTTAATAAAAGAAGGGGGTAATATAAGTGATCTTTTAGCCCCTTACTTAGGTATATGTCTAAGAGCTCTTAGAAGCTACTAAGGCTAGCCTTTAGCTAGCCCTTAGCACTTCCTTATAAGCTCCTTAGGCCTATAGCCCTTCCCTCCTTATTAGTTTGTCTTTATACTAAGGTATTACTATACCTACTCTTTACTATATTATCCTCTTCTATTAACTCTTTTTATAACTTATACTTAGCTTACCTACTCCCTACTATATACCTAGGCAATAGCTTTATAGACTAGGTATACCCTAAACTTATAGTAGAACCTAGCTATATAGCTTTCTATTCAATTAGCTATAGGTTATATAACTAGTACTATAAAAGTTATAAATTGTACTAAGGCACTATAAGCCGTTTTTATATTACTTATAGTCTAGTTTAAGAGATTTCTAGCCTTAAACCGCTTAGTATATACCTTAATTTAGTAGAGGTCTTAGTTAATAGCTAGGTAGTAGTCTATAAGTTCTTTTAACATCTATATAGTAGTAAAAACTAGTAGTATGGATTACTATAGATCTAAGGTAAGCTTATTAAAAAGGTCTAATTATAGATCTTTTTAATAAATTTAGGCCTAGTTAGCTAGGTATATAAAGTAGGTCTAAAAAGGCTAAAAGGTATTTATAATATTTATTAGGGCTTTATAATTAAGGTTGGCATTCTATACCTTAAAGGGGTCTTTATAAGTAGAATATAGGTAGTTAATTATCTTTTCTTCATAGAGAAAGGAGCTTATTAAGTCTTAAGCATATCGCAGATATAGGTATATTTAGGTATTTCTATTAATACGGCTAAAGATAGAGGCTATTTTTGCTAGAGTAGTAAAGAATAGTCTATATTAACTTTAAGCTTATTCTATAATTAAAGTTTTTAGTTATTAAATATAGAATTAGTCCCGTCTATAAGTAATAGGGGATTTATAACCTTTATAGACTATAATAATACTATATTTTAGGCTAGTACCTTAAGGCCTATAGTAAGTTTATTTAATAAGTTATTACTAAATATAGGGGTATCTCTAGTTTTAAATAGTTCTTATAGCCGTTTAATTTTAGTATTAGCTACTATAAGCTCTTTTTAGAGATTAAAAATAGTAACTATTTTATTATTAGAGGTATTTAAAGGTCTTATAACTACTTTACTAGCTACTATTTTTTTTAGTATAGTAGTAGGGGCGTTAGGTAATTTCTAGTAGTTTTTTTAAGGTCCTATTCTTAAGGTCCTATTAATAGTCTTTTAGTATAATTTTATATTCTTATCTTATTTATAGTTTATAGATATATTTAAGTTCTTTCTTTAAAAATAATAATAAGATCTTTAGATAATATTAGCGACTTAGTTAATTAAGGTATATATATAGCAGGGAGGATGTATATTAGCCTATATAATTAGATTATCTATTAATAGGGATCTAAAGCTCGAGAAAGAAAAGGGGAAAATTGCAATGCTACTTAAAGTAGGGTTTTTATATAGTTCCTTACTATTATAATACTTATAATAGGTTTTTCTTAAAAGGTATCTTGGCTAAGATATAGTTAGATAGATAAGGGGTAAGAGGTTTTATTAGTATTATAAAAGGATTATAAAAGAAACTAGTTCTCTTTTAGAGAAGAACTAGTAATTATTCTTTAAATAAAAAAGGTTAAAAATAAATTATTTACCAAATATATATTTTATATTTTATATTTAAACTACCTATAACTCTGATTTAATACTATTAATTAGATAATTATATATTTTAGTTAAAAGCATTACTAGCCTCTTATAATAGCATAAAATACTTTATACTAATACTTTACCTATAATTATATATTTAGTAGAATTTTAATATTATAAATAAATTATAACCCTATTATATATATTATATTTAATTAATATAAAATATAGTTAAAGAAACCTAAAACTTTTAGTTAAGTAATTCTCTAAATTTTAAGAGACTACTTAGGCACTATATAAGTGCTATAAACTAGAGAAGTTTATTAGAATATCTAAGAAAATTAAAGGGGGTATTAAAATTCTTAATAACCTCCAACGCCAGAGAAAGAACCCCAATTTTGCAGATTATATAGGAAAATTCTCTAGAAATCTCGGAGAATTTAAAAATTCCTCTTTAGAATAAACCAAGCAAAATATAATTAAGCAAAAAAGATAAAAAAAAATCTATATATTGTCGGTAAAACCAAAATGCTAGACTAAGCTACTTATCAGAATCTAAATCTTTAGGAAATTTATAAGGAGCTAGCAAGATTTATTAGTAAATTCTAAGAAAAATAAGCTATTTTATATACCTAGTTAAAGACCACCCCTAGACTTAATTTTAAAAACCTTCTTTAATGCAGCTACGCGAGCACCGTCAATATTCAACATCTTAATAGAAAATTTAAGAAATTAGCTAATTTTACTTAGAAAAAATATATATTAGAAAAAACGAGAATTAAATACCTTTTTAACTAAGAAAGTACTAAAAAGAATCCTAAAAAAGGAAAGTGGGCAAGACCTATATCTTCTAAATACCTTAGACATTCAATTATTTTTATTAAGGTTGGAATTTCCCTAAAAAAAAATTAGTTTTACTAAAATATATAAGAAATAAACTAGATTTCTTACCTTTTAAAGACCCTTCTTCGCATACTAAAGCTTAAGAATGGATTCCTAAGTAAAGTAAGAAATTAAATTATAGGTATTAAAATTTTTGATAATATACTTCGTAATTATAGCTATAAGGAAGTCTCTTAACTGCCTTAGTGCTATTAATCTTACCTTTAGCAGGCATTTTCTAAAAAAAATATTAAATTAGTTATTTCTTGTCTAAAAAATAGTAAAAACTTATTATATTTTAGATATATTAGGTATAGCATCTAGAATCTACGTCTTTGTATCCCTAGAAACCAGCCTTAAAATATTAGAAAAACTAAGAAAAAAAGTAATATTTCTTACCTTAACTTCTCCTTAAGGTCTTTGTCTTAATCCTCCTAGATAAAATTAGCATATTTTTAAAGCTACTAAGAAAAAAAATACCTTTAACGGCTTCCCTAATAACTACCTTTTTTAGTATACTGCCTTTTTAGCAGTAGTAAGGGCAGCAGCACTAGTAGATCTAGTATCCAAAATTTAAAATAATTCTTAGAAAAAATAAGAAAATAATATAAAGGAAATAGGTAAAACTATAAGTTAATATAGCAAGAGACCATATATTAAATAATTCTTCTTAGCGAGAAAGAAAGCCTAGGATATTGGAAAATCCGATAATTAAGTCATCGCTATAGTAGAAAACTAAGAAATGAAAAACCTAAAAATTTAAACTTAAATTTAAGTTGTTAATTTAAAGTTAATATCTTAAAGTAAACAAGAAAATGGTAAGCGATATAATATAAAACTGAGAAAGGAAAAAGAAATCTTTTTAAATTTAAAAATATAGTGCTAGAGGCCTTTTTTTTCTGAAAATACATAAAAATCACTTAACTTGAAAAATCACTTACTTTAGAGGCATTTTGAAGGCTCTAGGGGGGCGGTGGGGTTATAAATCTAGTTTATAAGTTAGTATATAACGTATATAGCTAATATAAAGCTCTAACTTACTTGAATTTGGCTCATCAATTGAGCGTTATGGTGTTTGAGGTTGAAGAGCTTGATTGAGAGTGAAGTTATTCTGGGGCGCCAAGCCGTCGCTTATGCTAGGCCGTTTCGGGCCTGGCGCCCCGACCGTCCGCGCCTGGACGGTTACCCTACGATAGGAAGACGCGTGCAAGCCTGTACGATTGGTAGTCTACAAACGAGGATCCAAAGCTAAGGAAAGGAAAGGGGAAGAACGGCAGCGCCGCTCGGAGTTATATACAATCTTCAAGTCACGTGATTGCAACTGCCTGCCATTTACTACCGCAATCTGCCGCAACCTGCCGTTTTCTACCAGTGCCGTAACAACCACAGTCCCTACCTAGATGGTTCCTTTCTTTATAGTAAATCTTAGAATATAATTAGAGTTAATCTATTGGGCGACCACTCCACCAGTTATTATTACATTGTTGACTTCTTGTTTACCTACACACCTAGCCCATTAGCGAGTCTACCGTAGTGTTTCCTGATGCGCGTAACCTGGATAGGGCCTAGTTAGGGGGTTCGCTTACGCCTTGGCGCGTGTACATAGACGTGTCCGTTCCATGACCTTCTTCTTCTCCTCAGTTTGATATCCTTGTTGGTAGACAATCCAATTGTACAGGCTTGCATACGTTCTTTACGGCGCTCGTGCCTCGATTGACTGCGTCGCTGTGACACAAGGCTTCGTTACAACCCATCTTCTTATCTAATACTATTTATATTACTACGTTAACTAATAGATCCCTTAGTGGAGACTAAAGAGTATTAGAGCACCTCTAGCTTCTATAAGGAAGAAGAAAAGAAGAAAGAAAGGTATAGAGAAGGGAGTATTTATAGATAAAAGGAGGCCTATAGGTATAGGAGATTAGGCAGCTATAATATAACTAGATGTATTCTTATAAAAAGAAGTTAATAAGCTACTAAAATACTAATTATATAACTATAAAATCGTACTTAAAGAAGGAAAACAGCCCGGATTTAGACCCCTATATAGAATATCCTAAAACGAACTCTACAGTCATGTGCATGACCAGCTTCCACCCCCCTCTAGTAAAAATTGTATTTCGCTACGGTACGCGGGCTCGCCTAATTGCCACTAACTATGTATAGCAATCGTAGCGAACGCCCATGCTTGGCTGTAAGAACTTCAAAACTATTTGCGCTCCACAGTACCGTCGTTGGCGTAATGCATTAACACATCGAATCCTTGGTGCGCTTCGCAAAAAAAAAAACACGCCAAATTAACACGCCAAATTAAAGTTATTATATATAGAGCCGCATGTAGAGCCTCCATACGCAGAGCCTCCGTATATAGAGCTTCTATAAATAAGGATCTAAAGCTAGAGAAAAGGAAAGAAGAAGGGTAGTAGCGCCGCTCGAAGTTATATATAATCCTCCGGTTATATAACGGCAATTTACGGCAATCTAACGGCAATTTGCCAGTACCGTAATGCTTAACGCCGTTACTATCAGGAACTAATATCTAATCCCGTTAATATAAGAGATACTAAGGTAACTAAGTGAGGCTCGCTATTATATAAAGCTTAATATTATCTCTATATTTAACCGCCTCTATATTATAAAAGAAGATAAATAGCTCATTGCATTCCGTACCCAGTATAGATTATTTAAGTACTTAGTAATACTATTCGGCCTTATAAACGCCCTAAGCTCGTTTTAATATTACGTAAATAATACCCTATGTCCTTACCTGGACATTTTATATACAGCTTATATTAACGATATACTAGTATATAGTAATAACCTAACTAAATATTGGAAATACGTTAACCTTATTCTATAAGCCCTATATAGAGCTAGTCTATAATTAGATATATGAATAAAAATATCATCGACAACACTGGAATCGGGAAAGACCAGCAACTTCGGGAATATCCCGATAGATAGGCATCCACTTAGAGAGAGCTGGCCTACAAGCTCATAGTCGCGCTTGTAGCTTGCCGAGTGACAGACTAAAGGAATAACCACAGCCCATTCAGTGATGATTGTTGGTATGTCTGGGACTAGTAGAAATGGTGCAATGTTTAAGGCACCAAACTTATTGTTGGCGCAGAATAGGTACAACGGCATGACCCTGGAATATATTCACAAAGACCAAACGCGAAGAAATTCGTTGAATCATTTTAAGAGTGCTCGGACTTCAATGGGCACAAGCGCCTTTTTTCACCTTGTCGACCAAAATCGGATTTGCTTACCACCCTGTTGTTTACCACCCTGTTGTTTACCACCCTGTTGTTTACCACCCTGTTGTTTACCACCCTGTTATTTACCACCCTCTTGTTGCCTGCACTTACCTCATGTATATATAGTCTCTTTTCTTTCATAGACCGATCGACACACGAGTTCCTGACCTGATATTTCTAGTCAACAGTTATGAGCCCAGGTGACTTCGAGCGTATTTTGAGAATCACCAATGACTACAGGACACGACGCCAATTCTTGACCTGACATTTCCGATCAACGCACCCTTGAGCTCCCATTTGCTGTGAGGCGTTGAAGGACAATTGCGGGGCCATTGGATGATTACAAACGTCACTAAAAGGGGGCACTTTGGGAGAAGGACAGCACTCTGGTAAGGCTCAATTGTGGCAAAAAAAAAGATTCTGATTCGCAAATTCTGGTGTTGGAGAACAGCCTGCAGCATCAACCTCGCATTGGTACAAGGCTGCGAATTGTGAGTGATAATCATTGGATGCCTTGGGAAAAGTTGGTTGTTGCCTTCTTCCATGCAGCCTAGAACTAGCCAAAGACAAGCCTACACGTAATATTTGAGCATAAAATCAACTAAAACGTCCCCAAGTTTGATGATACATGATTGTGAGCTTCCAATGCGCAAGGCAAAACTGCTAGTCTATAGTATGAAGGCATATTCTACAAAATAAATAAGCAAGCCATTAATTTATTATTATTATAGAAGACTTCTTTTGCCCTACAGTCAATACTTTAACAGCGTATGAAAGTCTTGGCGCCCACTTCCAGCCTTACCTCTTCTGATGGTTCAGCTTTGAGCGCACTCACATGATCACTATGCAATCGCAAACACAGGGAGGCTGAGGCATACTAGAACGACGTATTGCTAATATACATAGCATCTTCCTTCTGCCATTACCTTGAGCCTGCTCTAATTGTTCCACGTCGTGTCGTTACTCGAGATGGCATCGACCAGCCTTCGCGTCGAGGATTATACAATCGCATGGATATGCGCCCTACCAATAGAAATGGCTGCCGCGACGGCCATGCTGGATGATCGCCATGACCAGCTCTCACGACATTCCCACGACAACAATACCTACACCTTTGGCAGCATCGGGCCGCATAATATTATTCTTGCCTGTCTGCCTGCTGGAGTCCCTGGCACCGCCTCCGCCGCAATTGTGGCTACCCAACTGCTTTCAGCATTTCCCTCAATAAAATTTGGCTTCATGGTCGGTGTCGGAGGCGGCGTGCCTAGCTCGACGGCTGACATTAGGCTAGGAGATGTCGTGGTTAGCAAGCCAAGCGGCACATCGGGAGGAGTTATCCAGTATGACTTTGGGAAAACAGTGCGGGAAGGCCGATTTGTGCGGACTGGGTCACTCAACAAGCCTCCAAGGGTGTTACTCACTGCGGTGTCGACCCTCGAAACAAAGTGTTTATTAGAGGGGAACAAGCTGCCGAAATACTTATCAGAACTTTCACTAAAGTATCCACAGCTACGGTCAACTGCCGCCTATCCTGGTGTAGAGCACGACAAGCTGTTCGAAGCGGGGTATGAACACCAGGGTGATGGTAATGCCTGCACATCTTGCGATACTCGAAGATTAGTCCTGCGGTCAATACGTAGTGAAGACAACCCGACCATCCATTATGGCGTTATTGCGTCTGGCAATCAAGTGATAAGGCATAGTGCTATGCGGGAAACAGTGCGTAGGGAGCTGGACGTGTTATGCTTCGAGATGGAGGCGGCTGGGTTAATGGACAGCTTTCCATGTCTGGTAGTCCGAGGCATCTGCGACTACTCAGATTCACACAAGAACAAGTTGTGGCAGCCTTACGCGGCAGTAACAGCAGCTGCTTGCGCAAAGGAGCTTCTGTCAGTAATGCCTCCCGCTGAAGTAGGCCAGACAGAGACTCCATGCGACACTATCATCCGTAGTGGTATATCGAGGCCTGTCTATCCTAGTTTCATACCAGGTACTCGGGGTCGGGCTTATAGCTCTGGAAAGGATTCTGTGCGAGACAGAAATAGGTATGAAGACAGTGATGACGCGGCAGGCTATGACGTCCACTGGGAAAGCCAACAGGCTGATGACCAATGTTTTTCTTGCGGACGGTTTGGCCATTGGGCTAAGGACTGCTCTAGGATGAAATGCTACAAATGTGAGTAAGGATTATAAAAGCTCCACCATTTCCCTGTGCTTGATTATGCTAACCGACTAGGTGGCATATTTGGCCACCGTGCAGCGACATGTACTCGCCGGCCTGGATATTGTTACAAATGTAAATGTCCGTAATTTATTGTTAATGGCAACAAAATTAATATTTCTATTAGGCGGTACACGGGGTCATTATGCAAATACTTGCTGGAAATAACCGGCCAGGATCCGGGCAGTAACTCTTCGCAGTAACTTTACTGCCCGAATCTTTTGATCAGCGGCGGCCCAGCAGGAGGTAAGGGTAGCCAAGGCACTACTCGGGAACCTATTCTACTAGTAAAAGCCATACAAATGCAACGTTCACCAATACTCCCCTACCCCTGCATGCTCCGCAAACTGCTGCACGACAGACCTGCGGAGGATAGTTATCTCAGTAAGCGACTCAGCCGGCAACCAAGACAGTAAATCTCGCTAGTACTTAAGTAGTATAGCTTTATTAGACCCTTGCTAGTGTAATAGAATTAGGGTTAGTTAGGATTACTTAATAAAGCTGTCTTGGTTGCCGTCTGAGAGCCTTTGGTGCGAAAATGTATAAGTGCTGACTTAGCAGTTAAACGCGACGCTATTAAAGAGTAATATATCTCTACCAGTTAACTAGTTAACCACTTTAAAAGGTAATTAATTGTATTTTAAGGGCCACTTTATTTATCTATATACTTATTTATGCATTTTAGCTAAAATAAAGTTCTAAAATTATGGGTCGAAATTTCTTAATGCGATATTTTATAACGACTTATAAATTCTCTCTTAATGCCTTAAAGTAAGTAGTATTACCAATACCAACGTGGCAACTTGCGCTATAACCCCTTAATTTCTCTAGCCTTTTTAACTCCTCCTAGGGCCTAGTTATATACTGCCTAAATAAAATATATACTAACCTTAACTATCCTACAGCTCCGGAGACTTGTATTAAATAATTTTAAACCCTAGAATATAAAGCATTAGATAGAAATGCTTACCTATATTATATACCAACTCCTTAAAGGAAGAATCCCCATACTTAGTAGGTTAGGGTACTTTACTAACTAGTTTATAGAATAGGGGACACTATATTTATTGCAAAAACTGGCTTTAGTAAAAGTATTATATTCTATACTTTCTTAGTCTTAACTGGCCAGATTATAATATAGCTTATCCTATTAAGTAAGCTTAAGGGGAAATAGGTTTAGTTAATTTATTAATACCCTGGTATAAACCCATATTTAATATTAGCAGATATAAAATTCCAGAACCCTTAACTGCTTAAGGACGTTAAGAATAGTATATATACCTATATACTACTTAGGCTAGAGTAAGCTATATCTCCTAAATTCTAAAAGATCCTATAGGATCCATCCTTCTAGTATTAAGTTGGACTGATGGCTATTAATAAGTGTTATATACTCTACTAGTAGGAGGAGTTTTATAGCAACTTTATCTTAATCTATAAGCTACGCCAGTCTCTCCTGTTAAGTATTATTTTCTTTAGCTGCTCTATAACTATAGATATTAAGATAGAGCAAGTAGTAAATAAATATTGTGGGTTTTAGCCGGAGGGAACTAAACTAGATATATTAGAGATTATCTATACGTCTATTAACCGACCAGATATCTTAATTTATATATTTCCGATACTAAAAGGAAAGATAAACTACTATAAGCAGTTATACTTCTTACTTAATTAAGCAGTTAAATCTTTAGGTAGTGGCTTAACCTCTTAGAAAATCTTAAAAATAATTATATTTCTTAACGGTAGAAGACGTATTATAGTAGTCTCTTAGTACCTTAAGGAGTCTTTTATCTAGAAGGGCTACTTAGTATATCTTGCAAACTAGATAGTTGGGATATATATCTTATATAGCGAAGCATAATTAGGATAGGATATATAATATCTTCCATAGTAAGTAGTTAGATATTTGGATTATAGTAGCCACGACTACTCTTGGAATGGGTATAGATATTCTGGATATTTATATAGTTGTCTATTGGAATTTCCCAATTATAGATAATATTGGAGATCTATAGTAGAGGTTTAGTTATATAGTAAGGGGTCGCAATAAAACCGGAGTAGCTGTATTTTTTATACCATATTAGGCATTTAATTAATTAGAATATTAAAAGAAGTTAATTTAAGAAGAAGTTACTAGTTAAATAACGTCTAAGCCAAAACGTAGGCGTAAGATGCTCTTACGCAATTACTAGGCGAGTTAGTTATAGCAATTATTTTCTTAGGGAAGCAGTTGTAAGTCCAATTTAGATTATAATGGTAGCTTATTAGACTAGTACCCTTATTTAAACCGGGAACTTAACGGTATAGCTACTAACTAGTTAACTGGTAAGAATAAAGTTTATTTTTAGATAAAGCAGGAAATTAAAAGTAGGGACTCTATAAGCGATTATTAGAGGGCTATACTAAACAGCAACTACTACCGTAAATACCCACTTAAGTTTCTCTAGAAGGATAAATATAATCCTAAGACGCAAACTCTAAAGGCACCATAAGAAAGTTGTTATAATGGTATAGGTTATAACCCTAACTTTCTTATTATAACCACTGCGCCAACTACTCCTGTCTCCCTTTAAAAACCAACCTTAGGCTTAAAGTAAGGTATTACTCTATAATAGTTGGTTAAGTAGTATTAAGTATAAGTAGATAAGTTGGTCCTAATAGAAGAGAGATTTACTCTAATGCCTTCTTTATATTTCTTGTCACAGTACGTGCGGAGGGTCAAGGTACGAGGTGACTGTATAACATTGACAAACGATGTCGTGTGAGGATCTATGTACAGAGGTGAGGCGGTATATATACGTGTCGCTCAGGGGTCAGGTCCGTGCTCATGCATACGCGTAGCCACAACAACGCGTCAGGTCAGTGCCGTGACATTTCTTGCCTAGTTACTACTAGTAGGTAATTACACGTGCCTTTAATAAGGTTACCTTAGCTACTAAGTTTCTAATACAAACTATAGAAGATCTCTATAAGTATTTCCTATTAAATAAGTAAAAGCACGCTATAGCTTAGGGAGAGTAGCTAGTTTAGTTCCTTTGCCAGAATATAGATAGTATACTAGCTAAATAGTTAGAGTCTAGGAAATCCAAGAAACTAGTATCTAGCACTAGTAACTTATTACCTAGGGCTAGTAGCGCTAGTAATAGTAAGCTTATAGCTAATAAACAAAGGGTATAGGTTATGGAAAAACAAACTAAGATTAATAATAAGACTGCTTTACTAGTCGCATTATAGCAGAAGAAGCTTATAGAGAACTATATACGCTTATTTAGCTCAGTACTAGAATTCCCCTTCTTAATAGTGGTGCCATCTTTAGCTAGAGGAGTCACTCTATCTCCTCTTAACAAGTATAGTATGCCATCCCCTCCGCCATAGTATAACCAGTTACTAGGACGAGATTATAGTAGTTCTTTACACTAGTCGCAGTAGTAAGAAATTAAATATAAGTAGTTGCAAGAACTAGAATTGTAGAGTAGTAAGAGCGTAGTGCTAAAGACTAAACTACTAGTGCTAGAGATTTAACTACTGGTACCGGAGACTTAACTAGTAGACTTATAGACTGCTTCGCCAACTAATAGTATAGAGCCTAGCTTGGAATTACCTATAACTCCTAGTAGTAGAACTTATAAAGGTAGAAAAAGAAGGGTAAGGACTGTAGATTCCACTACTAATAAGATATAGCGGAGTTTAGAGGGTGCAGCTTCTATCTTATACAGGCGGTTAATATTAGCACCTATTAATAAGAATATTAGCGGCCTAGTGTTAAAAAACTATAGTAAAGAGATAAGAAATAATAGGTGTGATAGATGTAAGCGGTTATTAATACCAAAAGCTATGTATTTATGAATGTGGGAGGTATAAATAAGAAGGGCTTAGTATTTCTAGATAGTAGTTTATTACGTGCTAGTAGGGTATAAGCAGTTAATCTCTAAGTAAACTTTTATATTAAGTTAAACTAAAAAGCAGTTAAGGAATTAATTGGCCTATTTATTTAACTATTCTAAAGGCTATAAGTTACTACTTATTTATCCTAAAAAGAAAACTATAAACCCATCTGTTAAACTATCTATTAAACTATAATCTACTAGTTATATGCACGATTTCTAGGCAGCTTATAAAATATACTCCTTATTATTATACACGTCTATAAATATAGGCCTAGGCCAATAGGTTAATTAGGGAGGAGCCTAAGTAGTTAATAATAGAGGATTTTAAGCAGCCTAATTATAAGGAGTAAACCGCTAGGAGAGAGGCTGGTAAGTTAAAGTAGAAGAAGTCTAAGGGGTTAAAGCTAAAGGAGTAGAGCGTTAGGAGGGAGTCTAAGGAGTTAGGTAAGGATTTGTAGAGATGCGTAAGAGCGGCTAAATTAAGGAGTTAAGAGGAGCTGGTTAATCTACTAGCAAAGGTACACTATTATACCACTTTATCTAGTTTAAAAACCAAGCTACCTATTTTTTAGAGTTGCTAGTAAACCGGCTAACCAGTTAATTAAGACTTAAGATATTATTAAAGGAAATTAATAACGTGCGTGTTATATTGCCGTATAGCGGCAACTTATTAAAGAATAAATTAAGTAGTTGTACTTAACAGTTTAGTTAATTATAAGTATTAAGACTCGCTACTACTATATATTAAGGTGGAAGGAACGCCGAAGTAGTTAACCCGTGTATAATGCCAATTATAATAGCACCTTAATAACTCGCTATATTAAGAAGATTGGTCTGACGTTCCTCTATTAGATAGACTAGTAGTAGTTAGGTAGACGTGCTTAAGGCTACGCTATAAGACGCTAGAGCATCACAACCATAACCAGTTAATGTTAGAGTACTCCCACTAGTTAATGTTTAACCTATGAAGAAGGTATATAGCTATTATTACCTCTCCCTAAGAGGCGTGGGCTCCTTATTATCCAATAGCTTAATAGGGTTAGACTGCTATAACTCCTATAAGGCATATAGACGTTATTATCTCTCCCTAAAAAGCGGGGGCTACTTATTATTTAACTACTGCAACTACTAAGACTGCTAAAACTACTCCTAGCCGGTATTACCCTTATCCTTATTACTGCTAATTATAATTAATTCACTAGTATCCTTACCACTCTTATTATTACTAATTTAAGTTAGCCTATTTAAGGAGCTAAAGCGGATAGCATACAACTAGAGAGGCTAGCAGTAGTTAACTAGGTTACGGTTTATGTCCTAAGTTAACTACTAGCCTACTTAACCCCTATAAGCGACTGCTGCCCACCTATCTATAGCGACAGTATTAAAGGTGCCAATTAACCAGTCCTTAATATTATCTAGAGTTACTATATCTACGCCCTTAGGTAGAGTTTAGTTGCAAAGCCTATTGGGGTGGAGATAAAGCGACAGCTGTTAAATCTATAACTTTAGGAACCTAGCAGTGTATATTTTAAATGGGTTAAAATAGAGAATATTAAAAAAGTTAATGTTAAGAAGAAAGGAGTTAGAACGGCTAGTAAAGCTATTAGGATTATAAATACTAACCATAATAAGTAATCTACTATAAGCAGTTAGTAAGACGGTTTTCTTAAGATAATAATATAAGAGATATTAGGTATAAACTATATAGTAACTTAAAGGAGTAGACTGCGAGGAGTAAGGAGTTAGTAAGTAGTTATTAACTGTAATAAATAAGGTAAAGAGAGTAGAAATAAGGGTAGTCTTTAACTAGTAGTTATAGAAAAAGTGGTTAATAATAAGCTAAATAAGTAGTTAGGGAGGTAGTAAGTAATAAGCTAAATAGGTGGTTAAGGGGTTAAGGGGGTAAAGTACAGTAGTTAAGTTAAGTAAAGTTAAAGTAAAGCAGTTAATAACTTCCATCTTTAGTATAAAATATATTATTAATTGCCTCTATATAATCTCTAAGTACTAATAGCTTAATAGCAGTAGTAGATTACTCCTTATCTTTAGATAAAATAGAAATAATCTTATTAGGTATAGTAACATTTTAAAGATTAAATAAGTAAATCTTTTCTTTAAGAAGCTCTGCACTATTAGCAAGAATATTAATAAACTTAAATTAACTGTTATAATTACTATTAACTGCTTAAATATATATATAACCTTTAGCCCAGAGATAGTGTGTAGGACTAAATATATCAGCAAGTACTAACTTTTTACTATACTTAGAATTGGCTCTTTAACTAAATAAAGTCTCTAGTATAGCATATAGTTAAGAAATATATAAACTAGCAAGCGCAACCTGTTTAAATATCTTTTTAACATTATAAGTAGAGTTCTTATATAGTTTTATATTAACGGCATAGTAGCAGTTAACATACTCTAGGGCAAGATTAATTACTTTAAAGGTATTTAGTTAACCCGCTAGATTTACTAAACTTAATGCAAGAATTAATTATTAAAGCTTAGCAGTTATAATTTAATCTATAAGAAGCTATTAAAGATAAAGCATCTTATACCCGTACTATAACTACTTAGCCCTATAGAACTAGACAGAAAGTAGATTAATAAATTAGTGGATTAGACTAATATTGTTATAATAGATAGCATACCGTAGGACTATAAAAGCTTTAACCTATTAAAGATACCAATACATACTAAGAAACTTCTTGTTATTATACCCTTAACCAATTCAAGTAGAGTAGGTAAATGCTTATTATTATATACGCTTAATTAACTTAAGAAATTAAGATGGTATTAGCTATATAATAGTATTATTATAGGACTCTTTCCTATTATTTTTCTTGCTATTAACCTCTTAGAACCATCCCTTAGTACTAAGTATATTATACCAGAGTGTAACCACTTAAGCCGTCTAGCCTTATATAATTAATAGCTTAATAAAATAGAATTTAGCATTCTCTTATAAGATTCTATGCTAATTCTAGTAGCTAATATTATAAAGGAGTATAGCCTTTAAGTAAGTGCTAGGAGGACTCTCCTAGTAAGTGTAAACTATAACATAGAGGAAGCTTTAAAGGATATAAAAGAACACAGGTAGCCTAAGTAACTAGTCTTAATAGTTAAAAGCTTAACTAGTAAGAGACTACTTGGTTTTTACACTCCTAATATATTAAACGGTCTTCTAATCTCCCTAGGCAAGCTAAAGGCGCTAGGTAAAATATCCTAACTTATTGTCCTCTTTAAGGCCAAGTTTGTAAATCTAGATATCCTAATAGATACCATATATACCTTTATTATAAAAGATCGCACCTAGCTATTATAAAGCTGTCTTTTAAGTAGATAGCAGGTTAAGCTTTAGTACTATAGGAAAAAGACCTAGCTCGCTGCTAAAAACATATTTAACTGCTTATAAATAAAGCTTACAGATAGTAATCGCAATAAAGTATATTAATAACTGCTATAAGATATGGTCCTGTCAAAGACCTAGAAATAAGATAATATTATTAAAAAGAAGTGGTTATAACGGGTTAAACATTAACTGCTTAAGGCCAGTAGTTAGAATCTTAGGATAAAGGATAAGAAGCGCAGTAGTTATATTATATATTCTTATTCCAAAAGACCTAAGCACTTAATCTCTAATATCGTCCTTAATATTAAAGTTATTATAGACTAGTAGCGCTTAAGGATTAGCTATAAGGCTTAGTAGCTTATTCTTTTTATTAGTTAGCTATATAAAATATAGGCTAGGGGGTTAAACCTTCCTTTATATTATTAGCAATATCTATAAGGTGTTAGTTAATATATTTATAACTATTATAGTGTAACGGGACTAGCCCAGTTACAGTAGGAATGTCTCGGTGAAATACTTGACAGATAAATTCCGACGCTTTGATCAAATTCTGCCAAATTCTGCTAAGTTGATTAAGTTCTGCCAAATTCTACTAAGTTGATTAAATTCCGCCAAATTCCGCCAAATTCCGCCAACTCGATTAAATTCCACCAAATTCCACTAATGTAATAGAATTTGGTTAAAACCTGTTAAAATCCGTGTAGGCTTATGCCCACGCATCTACTGCCAAGACCCTAAATATTTAGTTATAAGTTTCCTATATTCCTTTCTCTTCTTTATATAACATCTTATACTTAGCAAGAGCTATATACCCTTAGATTTAGATAGAATTTATATTATTCCTTTAAATCTTCCCTAAAGCCTCTTTACGCCCTTATATTACATTATATTAAAACAACTACTATTAAAATGGTAAACGAACCCAAATCCGCTTTAATAACTATAAGCATTATATCCCTAGTTAGGGAATAGTTAACCATAATGCAATAGTCCTTTATAGATGCCTTAGCTTAGCAATAGGCTATACTAGAAGCCCAATATCAGCAATTAATGGAAGCACTCTGCAAAGAACTTTGTAACGTTAAGGCACTTATATTAGAGACCCTAATAATAACGCCTGTAAATAAGATTAAAGCAACTGTATCTAAACCTAGCCTATTAAATGCGAACACTAAACTAGCAATAGTAGCTTAACCCGTATCTATAATAAATTTAATACCTACTATAAAATCTAAAAAGCTCCCTAATCCTTTAATGTTTAATAGAAATTAAAATAACCTACGTCTCTTTGTAACTAAGCTCCGTCTTAAACTTTTAATAAACTATAACTAATACCCTATTAAAGCTAGTAAGATTAGCTATAGAATGTCTTGTTTAAGTAAGGACGCTGTATATACTATGGATCCATTCTTCCGTAACGGCACCTTTATTAATTTTAAAATCTTTATCTCTTTACTAGAATGAATATATAATAACGCTAGCTGCAAATATATAGCTATTACTAAACTTAAAAACCTATAATAATGAAACCGAGACTTTACCAGCGTCTTTTTGGAATTTTTAGGCCTTATTAGCGAACTAGATTAAAATAAAGCCACTAGAGTTGCTGCCCTTTAATAAGCTATTTTAGATAAGATTAGAGCCTAGTTAGTAGGTAGAGAACTGCCGAAAAACCTATCTAAATTTGCTATAATATGTTAATAAATTAATAAAGATCTTTGATATAACAAATAGACTTATTCTCTAAAGTTAACTATACCTTGCGTTTAAAACTCTATAAAACTGGTATATGCTTTAAAGCGCGATCCTTCTCCGAGACCTAAAAGCCCTATATATAACCCTATGGACCTTAATGCCGCTTAATCCTATATACCCTTGGGAACTAATAAATAAAGAACTTAAGCCATAAATAGAGAATGCTTTGGATGTGGTAAAAAAGGATATATTTAAAAGCATTGCCAAACTTACCCTTTTGAAAAAGTCCGCCGTAGTTCCTCCCGTTTCTTAAATTATACTTATTTCTTAAGTTATACGCGTTCCTTAAATCTTACCCGCTCTATAAATTGTACTTAGACACTATAAAGTATCTCGCCTTTAGTTAACTTAGAAAATAAATCGTTCTAAGGCCAAGTTGCGCCTTAGGATAAAAAGTGGAAGAGTATAAGTATCTAGGCTCTTCTAGCGCTGATATATAGCACAACTCCGTTAATATACTTAATAAAATTTAAATACTTAGAAAATGGAAGAAGGTATAAATCCTAATAGATAGCGGAGCTACTAGTATGGGCTTTGTTAATACAAACTATACAAAAACTTAACGCCTAAATTTAAAGAAACTTGATAAGCCCTAAAGCCTATAAGGCTTTAATGGCAAACCCTTAATATATAGCGAAATAACGCACTACGCACTAGTAAAAATGTGGATAGGCAAATACCTTAAACACGTCTCCCTATTTATAATACCCTTAAAGTAATATAAAGTTATACTCGAATATAGATGGCTAAAATAATATAACCCTTTAATTAGCTAGGTTAAAGAAATACTAAAGTTTTATATAATTTACTACCAAAGTTATTGCTTAAAAAACTATTTGCCTTATAAATATGCACATAACTATTTAAATTTAATATAATATAAATTACCCTTGCTATAAACCTTAAGCCAATATAATAAATTTATAACTGATAATTATGGTAAAGAATATAAAGATGTTATATTAAAACCTCTTAAAATTTATATAATATAGGCCACGCCTTTTATCTTATTAGTAAAAAGATAAAATTATAAAATCTTTACTATAACCATAGAAGATATTAAAAAAGTACTAGAACTAAAATAATATCCTAATTCTTAACCTTTTATACCTAAAGAGTACTATAACCTAATTAATAAGTTTAAAAAATGTTTTATAGACTAACTAGCCCCGCACTAAGAGAAATATAATTTTAAGATAGAACTTAAGCCCAGTATAACACCAAAGTTTGGTCTGCTATATAGTATGTTATAAGAAGAACTGCTTATAATATAATAATACCTTAACAAGCATTTAGAAAAAGGATTTATTCGCCCTAGTTAATCTCTATTCGCCTTATCTATACTATTTATTAAAAAGCTAGGAGGAGGCTTAAAATTCTGTGTTAATTATTAAGCTCTAAACATAATTATAATTTAAAACTAATATCTAATTCCTTTAATTTAAAAGATGCTTAACTGTTTAGTAAAGGCATGGTACTTTATAAAGCTTAACATAGTTACCGCCTTTAATAAAATCTGTATATATAAAGGAGATAAGAAGTATATAGCTTTTTATATATAATAGGGACTCTTTAAATACCTAGTAATGCTATTTAGCGTAAAGAATGGTTCTAGTATGTTTTAGTAATATATTAATAATATACTTTATAAATTCCTTAATGTATTTATTACCGCATATATTAATAATATCTTAATTTACTTATCCTTGCTTTCTAAATATTAGAAACACATTAGAATAGTTCTTAAATGCTTATAAGACGCAGACTTATAATGCGATATTAAGAAATATAAGTTCTATACGTCTAAGGTTATATACTTAAGCTTAATTATATCCCGTAATAGAATTAAAATAGACCTTAAGAAAGTTACTGTGATTATAAACTAGGAAAGCCCTAGCAACATATAAAACATTTAAGGATTTTTAGAATTCGCAAATTTCTATTACTAATTTATTAACTACTTCTTAGAAATTGCCTAGCTCTTGGTAAACCTAATAAAAAAGAATATAAAATTTAAATAGACCGCTAGATGCGAACGAGCATTTAATAATTTAAAATATCGCTTTATAACTGCTCTAATCCTTACTTACTTTAACTCTAACCTTAAATGTACCATTAAAACTAACTTGTCTAATTATGCGCTAGGGGGAGTGTTATTATAATATAATAAGAATGTCAAACTATGTCTAGTAGCCTTTCTTTCCTAAAAACTCGCCCCTACTAAATTAAACTATAAGATATATAATAAGGAACTGCTTACGATTATTAGATGCTTTAAATAATAGCGTCCTAAGCTAGAAGGATTGTTATTTTTAATATATATATTAATAGACCACAAGAACCTGCAATACTTTATAACTATAAAACAATTAATATAGCACTAAATTTGTTGGGTTAAATACCTCTTACGATTTAACTTTAAGATTATATATTAACTGGGCAAACTTAATTAAAAGCCTAATATATTAATATAACAATTATAAAACTTACCTATAAACGCTTTAGATAAATAGATTATAAATTAATTATAGATCTTACTGCCCCCTAAACGTTTTAAAAAACTACGTCCTATATTTCTAGATATAGAATTTAATAGAAATAAATTGGAAGTTAATAAATAGGAAATAGAAATTAATAAGCTAATGGAATACAAATATAAGAATAATATATAGATAGTAGATGTAATAAAGGTGATCTAAACTAGAAAACAATAGTATAAGAATATTACACTCGCTAAATGCAAAATTTAAAATAATTAATTATACTATTAATAGAAGATGATAGTTCCGAATTCCAAACCCTTATATTTTAAAATACTTAAATTTGTATATAACTCCCCTGTGGTAGAATATCCTACCTATATAAAAACTTATAAAATTGTTTAATAAGTATATTACTGGCCTATAATGTATAACTATATATATATTATTCATTGCTTAACGTCCGATTCGGATCCCTGTTGGGCCCACGCGGACTACTCCTTATATACATGTGGGGAGAAAACTCTATTTGAGAAAACCCCGTGATCCGTCTCCCCGCCTTTTGGGGCTCGCTTATGTATAACTATATATAAAAATACGTTTAAGTATATAGAATGTGCGTGTATGGAAAGACCTCTTATATAAAGAAGCAATGAGTACTTTAACCGCTACTAATTCCAATATAAAAATAGCGCGATATCTTAATTAACTTTATAGTTAACTTGCCTAATAGTAATGGATTTATAAATATTATAGTAGTTGTTAACCGCCTTATAAAAATGCGATATATAATTCCTATGGACTTAATTAATGCAATATTAGTAGCTAAATATTTTGTTAAATACGCCTTTAAGCTACATAGACTTCCTAACTTAATAATATCTAACTATAGAAGCTAGTTTGTTTTAGACTTCTAGTAAGCTTTATATAAATAATTAAGCATTTAAATATAACTCTTAACTGTATTTTATCTAGAGATAGATAGCCAAACTAAAATTGCAAACGCGATTATGGAATAATACTTATAAATATACTGCTCCTACCTATAAGATAACTAGGAAAAATGGCTGCCTTTAGCTAAGTTTATTGCGAATAATATAATAAACGTATTAATAGGCATAATACTATTCTACGCGACCTACAGATAAAACCCTTAACTTAGATTTAAACTATAACCTAATATTAATATAATAGGACCCATAATTAAATGGATCCAGTTAATTAATATATATAACTTTGTTAATTAAATAAAGCAGTTAACGGAACTATTATAAAGTGAATTAACGTACGCTTAAATATTATGGGAATAGTATGCGAATAAAGGACGAGCTCCTATATAGGACTTTAAGGAAGGTAATATGGCCTACCTAAATACACGAAACCTAAAGACTTAACGGCCCTTAAAGAAACTTAATTAGAAGTTCACGGGCCTATATTAAATTAAGAAGAAACTATGCCTATATGCCTATAAGCTTAAACTACTAACAAAGATAAAAAAATATACCTGACGTTTTATGTAAGCTTATTGCAACCTTTAAAAGACGATTCTATGACTTATAAAGTACCACCGCTACCTCCTATAATTGTTAACAATGGTAACAGTTCTTACTTTATTAACTTAATTAATAATATACAATAGAAAACACGATCTAAATAATTTAAACTTCTTATTAAGTGGGAAGGATATAAAATATAAACCTAGGAAACCTATAAATAAATTAAGGCTAACGCGCCTTTCCTGGTAAAAGAATTCTATAAAAACCATCCTTTGCGGCCTACTTTAGCTAGATAGACATAATATAAAGGTAAATAACTGCTACCTAATATAAAGACACGAAATATAATAGCAGGAAACTTAAAATTAAAAAGAACTTATAATATATTATAACGCTTATAATATAATAAGTTATAAATTATTTTAGACCTTTGGCTAAAGGGGGGGTACTGTAACAGGACTAGCCCAGTTATAGTAGGAATGTCTTAGTAAAACACTTAATAGATAAATTCTATTAAGTTAATTAAATTCTGCCAAATTCTGCTAAAGTCAATTAAATTCCGCTAAATTCCGCCAACTTAATTAAAATCCACTAAATTCCACTAATGTAATGGAATTTGGTCGAAACCTATCGAAATACGGTGGGCTTATGCCTATATGTCTGCTGCTAAGACCTCAAATATTTAGTTATAAGTTTCCTATGTTCCTTTCTCTTCTTTATGCAACGTCTTGTACTCTACAAGAGCTATATACCCTTAGATTCAGATAGAATTTATATTGTTCCTTTAAATCTTCCCTAAAGCCTCTTCGCGCCCTTATAACAAGCTACAAATATCCTTTAATTGGGATAGATCTATAGGACCTATAATGGCCCACGAACGCCTTAGCTATAAAGAGGCCCAGATATTCGCTAAGAGAATATATAGGGCCTAGGAGACTGCCTAAGTAATTATAAAAAGGGTATAAGAGAAGAAAGAGGCTAATATAAACCAATATTGCCATAAGGTAGACTTCTAAGCAGGAGATAAAGTATAGGTATTAATAAAAAACTAGAAGACCCAGAGGCTAAACTATAAACTAGACTACTAAATAGCTGGCCCCTATAAAATCCTTAAAAAGAAATGGCACTCTTTTAGAGCTAAGCTACCAAAGTTAATAAAGATCTACCCTATTTCCTTTTTAGACCGACTGCGGAAGGCCACAGACAATCTATTACCTAGATAGTATAACAACCCACCACTACTAATTTAGATTATAGAGGATGGGGAATAGAAAGTTAAGGAGATCTTAGCAGTTAAAAAAGACCATAGTGCCTTAAAATACTATGCGAGCTAGGTAGGTTACGATAAAGACCTAGAATGGTACCCCGTATCTAATTTTAAGTACTTGCCCTATAAGCTACAAGATTTCTACCTAGCCTACCTAGATCTCCCTAAACCATCACATAAACTAGATAGCTGGATTAAATGCTAGGAGGAAGGGTTAGACAACTATAATAATCTAAATAATAATAAATAACTTGGACAAAGCCTAAGGGTAGGCTTTTTTAGGAGGGGGGGGGGGTGATGTAATGGTGCTAGAGCGCATTACCTGCTACTTTCTAGGCATTCTACCAAATTCTGCCAAGTTGCTATTGGCTCGCTTACCACTAGCGCCTTAACGACCCCTTTATATCTTGCCAGTCTCTACCAGTCTTCTTCTTCTCCTTAGCTTAGTATTCTTATATAGTAGCAATCTATAAGCTTTGGTTTAGAAGCATTTGTATAAGCCCGTCACAAAGAGGCCTAAAAATATATCTTTAACTTATAAGCTAAAGTAGAAGAAGTTTAAGGTAGGTAGCTAGGTGCTTTATAGAGTAGTATACTTATAGCTAACGTGTGTCTTTTTAGGCCTTTTATAAAAAGAAGTAGTATTATAACAGCAATACTGTTATAGAAGAAAAGCTACTTCTTTTCCTTATTAAGGAGGTTATAGGCCAGCCACTAAAAGTAAAAAGCCGTAAGGTTAGTAATAATATACCCTAAAATAAGATATAGCTCTTTTAGCGTTTAGTTTACAGCTATATTATAGCCTTAATAGACCTCTACTAGGTATAAAAGGCTATAAAAATAAATAGTTACTAGTCCCTATAGGAGAATAATATTAGGGAGTATTTAAAGATTCTGTAATAAAGGGACGCGTAGTAGGAAAAGGACTAGTTTATAGATAAGGGTAGAGATATACTGCTTAATAGATATATAAAGGATAAGTTTAAGAATATCTATTACTAGCTATAGGCCTGTAAAGACTCCTTACTAAAATACTACCTTTATATACTTATAGATATCCTACTAGGCCACTATATACTTACCTATAGTGGTAATAAGCGCTTTACCAAAATCTTAAACCTATTTACCTTTAAGTTTAAGGGCGAAGGCCCTACGCGCTATATGCCCCTAATATTTACTCTATTAAAAAAGAAAATGGAGGTCTAACTGCCGGTTTTGGAGGGTTCTGTCGCCGTTTTTAGAGGTTGCGTTGCCAAAACTCCCTGCCGCCCTAAGCCTCTTGCTTGCTGGTCTAACGTTAAGCCTCTCGCTTACCGCCCTACACCCCTTGCTTTTTAACAGGCAGACCATGATCCTTCTACGCGCCTGGCACTGAAGCTATATATACTCCATAGCTCCCACCTCTAATCCGTTTAATCCAGGCCCAGTTTCTCTTATTCTCTACCATCCCATCTCCTTAACCCCATATTGCTCTTTAGATCCTTTCCACCGTTATTGCCCTCTAGGTCCTTCCCGCCGTTACTACCCTAAGTTCTCTTCTAGCTCCCTAGAATGCGGCGCGCTTAATTATTAGATTGCAGCTTGTCGTCTAGCGTTACTAATAATAAGTATATAGGCACAGACAGTGATGGTAACAGCTATAGGACAGAGCCGACCGTCTTTAACAGTAATGCTGACAGTAATGCCAATAGTAACGCCAACTACGACACCGACAGTGGCATTAACTGTGACGCTAATAGCATTGCTAGATCTAACGATGCTTGCAAAGCGCCTACTTAAGCATGGCTTTATAAGGATTAAGACCATCCACTAGAATACTACCTTAAACAGTTAGAAGAGTTTAAGGAATCTGATTTTACGACGTAGGACTACGCCAATGGCAGTACGAATCTCCTTGACTGTATTAAAGATCAATAGTATCAGTAAGTAATAACCTGTTCTGCGGCTTTCTCTTAGGCTTGACCTAGAGCTAATAATTTCTAGATACTGCACCTATATAAGGAAAGACCCCAAAAAAACGTACCAAGTCCTCTTGCTTTGGCTGCTTTATAGCTTTTTTAACTGGCTCCTAAATTAGAAATAAGGGAAAGGGGGTAGGAAACGGTGTGGGACAAAGCTTTCTAGCTCGCTTAGTGTATACTAGAAGTACTATCGCCTTATATACAAGAGAGCAACCAGTAGAAAAATTGCTGGCAAATTAACCCGTTAGATATATAAGGTAATTACGTTCCTAGTTACCCCTTTAGCCTAGCAAAGTAAGGCGGAGCTAAGATATCTTTTCTAGGTACTTTAGAAACTGGTAAAGAAATATGGCTTAAGTGATAAGAAGTGAGAAAAGCCTATTATGGACGTAGAGGATCTCGCCCTAGTTTTTAAGACCAACTTGGTTACAATGAGAAAGAGATATGCAGTTAGGCGACATTGGATGTAAGTCCATTTCTTGCTATAGCTAGGCCTTTACACTGTAAGCTGACCTAAAGCTCTTCTTAACCTATGCTACTAATATATAATAATTACACTTATTTGTAACCCAGAAGGCGGGCCTTACAAGATTATGCCTAAGTTTACATTTGAATTCACTAAGGAATATCTTGGCATGAAAGAAGCGTATATTCCCTTTCTACCCTATTCCTCTCCTTACGCTTACGGAGAACTAGTAATACTTTCCCAATTCCTAAGATTATCTTCAACCCTTTACTTATTCTTAGCCCTTACATCTTTCTTTTAGGCCTTCTTTTTGCTAATAAAGCTTTTAAGGCCCCTAATCTAATGTCCGCAGAGTAGCTTAGCAAGCTATATATTAAGCCTAGGCGTAACAAGTTGCCGCTACCACTCCGTTTAGACCTAGATAATATCCCTATATTTTAGCAATTGATTAAAACTTTCTAGGGCTATAAGGTCTCACCTAACCAGCCTTTACTATACTTAACCCTTTTGCCGTGGATTAAGGACCTTGGCGTAATTACGGGATTTTGGCAGGTTGCGCGCCTATATAGTCTCCGTTACGGCGTAGGCAAGGCATTTAATAAGAATAGTAAGTTCTATTATATAGGGCTAGTTCTACTAAGACCTTTTTAACGCCTATACTACCTAGGTAATATAAGTGACGCCTTTTAGAACCTAATAATGCAGTACGCTAACGCTTAAACATTTCTAAAGCACTACCTTCCGTGGCGTGTTGGCGTAGATATATAGGCAATTGTTTAAGGCTTAGAGCCTTAAGAAAAGTTAATAAAAGCAGTATACTAAATAAGCTGATTAATTAACCTATGGCGGCCACAGCACCTAAGAAAAAAACAATCCTTATTGGTTAACGAGAACCTACGTATTTATTCCTTAATTGAAGTTTGAAATAAGCTAAAGCACAGCCTTAAGTGTAAAGCTATAGGAAGTATAGAGTACTAAAAGCTTAACTAGGAAATTATAAATGAAAGACAATGTTAAAGAAATGCGCTATTAGAAAATATTAAGAAGAATTAGGACAATGAATAAGCTGTAATTAATATTAAGCGGCAACTTTCTGGGGTTAAATTTAGCGAGGATATTAAAGCAACCTTAGAATCCTGTAATAATAGATTAGTTAAACATAAACGCCTTATTAAAGTGATTATGACGCTTCCTGGCACGTTACTAGAAGATAAGATACGCAGACGCAATAATGCTATTAATGTGGTTATAGATTACTGCAATGTTAAGGAAGGTAGAGCGTATTGGCTAAGTTATCGCCAGAGACAGTCTAGGATAGGTATCGCCCTTGGCCAAGTTAAGATTAAAGAAGATGCTAAGATTTTAGAAGCGGCTAAAGCGCTAGAGAGGGCAAAGGCATCCTTATATAAGGAGAAAAGACCAAAGATATGCTTTATCTGCCTTGGGAACTAAAAGCTACCAATTAGCAAGCGTATATATAAGTTTTATACTCCAGCTGCTCTTACAAAACATTTCTAAGAAAGGCATCTTTTTAAACTCCTATAGCAGGGTAAGATTAAATGCAATGTTTATGAAGTAACCCTTAAATACAAAATGCATCTTTAAAACTATGTGTTTAGTGTACATGGGACCTTTTCCTAGTCATTGCGCGCTTATCTTATTATTCTTTGCCACTTTTTATTTTATTTTAGTCTATTATTATCCAATCCTATTTTAGTATTTAGTAGAGTAGATGCAATAACTGGGATTCTATAATTTGTCTGGGGGGGCAAGGGGTAATAGGTAAGATGAGGGTGAGGTAAGGGTGAGGTGAGGGTAAGGTAAAGGATGAGATAAAGGGTAGAGTAAGGGGTAAGGGGTAAGGTGAGGGGCGAGGGTAAGGGTTGGTTATATACTTTACCTTAGGTAAACTGGTTTTGGTAAGGAGCTGTTAGAGTTCAAATTCTATATAGATGATGTAGCTCCAACCCGTAAGTAAATAAGGGGAAAATTATACCCGTTCTGATTAGCATATAACCACACGTGATAGCAAGCTAAGGTAAAACTAGAAAGCTTAATTAGAGATTGCTCTAAAGCGGACTGATCTAAAACGGACTACTTAAGCCTATAAGCGAGAGAGGCATTGTAGGCTGAGAAACGACTTAGGAACATAATACTAATTAAACTTTGCCTAATGTGGCTTAATAGAGTATAGAGCCTTAATCTAAGCCACGGGAACGTATTACCCTATCACCACTAACAATGGGGCATAACGCTAGGTAAACTATCCTACTATAGGTTTAGGGGGGACACCCTAAGAGGATATTTCTACTCCAGATGGCACTAAAGTGAAATTAGTCTTAGGGTGATGCTCCTAGGCTATAGGTTGGTCCTAGGCGCCACGACAGTATACTTTCTACAGCCGGCATATTTTTTAAGCTGCATATTTTTTACAGGCCGCCATTACTAGCACCTAGCTCCTAGGAGTCCAAGGCTCCTAAAATACTATTCCTAAGACCTAAAACTTTCTAAAAGTCTAAGGATTCTAGAAGACTAATCCTAGGACCTAGAAGCTTTTAGGAGACTATTTCTAGGACTTGGAGGCTCCTAGGAGACTATTCCTAGGATCTAAAGACTCCTTAAAGCTTAATCCTAGGGGGCTATCCCCAGGACCTAGAGACTCCTAGGAACTTAATAGGTATAGGAAGTATAAGGAGAATACTAGGCACATTATCCTCAAGTGCCTAAATCTAGCCCTTACTAAATTTAGTCTTCTATTTTTAGGAGGCGAATTTTATAGGGCGTCCAAAACGGGCACCTAAAGCCTTAATAGTTGTTAGCGAAACTGGCTTCGCCCATTCCCCTAGGGGAATAATCCCCTAGGGCAAGGCTTTGTTCCCCTAGGGCTTTGTTCCCCTAGGGCTTCGTTCCCCTAGGGCTTTGTTCCCCTAGGGCTTCGTTCCCCTAGGGCTTTGTTCCCCTAGGGCTTCGTTCCCCTAGGGCTTTGTTCTCCTAGGGCTTCGTTCCCCTAGGGCTTTGTTCCCCTAGGGCTTCGTTCCCCTAGGGCTTTGTTCCCCAGGGCTTTGTTCCCCTAGGGCTTCGTCCCCCTAGGGCTTTGTTCCCCCAGGGCTTCGTTCCCCTAGGGCTTCGTCCCCCTAGGGCCTCGTTCCCCTAGGGCTTCTTTCCCTATGCTTCCTCTCCCCTTGGCCTCTAAGCTCGCTAAGATCTGCCCTTATACGCGGGGTAAACCAAAAGCATAAATTATACTTTTGGCTTACTAATGACGCTAAGAATACCAATATAATATCTTAGCATATATCTGAGCACGTATTAAACCCTAGCCATAAACCGGTTGTTAAGAAATCTACCTTTAAAAATGGATGCTTTGCGCCTTGTTTTAAGGGTTAGGAAGTCTAAGGATAGAGAAAGCTTGTATTACTATTTTACAGCTAAATACTTCCTGCTACTAACGCCACAAAAATAAGGGTCTGGTTAGTGCGGCTTGACTACCCTCCCTGCTAGTGGGGGCGAGCTGGAAGTATTTTACGCTTTAATTACCTGCTGTAAATACCGCTAATTATACTGCCTGTCCTAATAAGCCTTTGCAGATATTTGGCTTGACTTAGCGCTCGAATGTGTTTGTATGGTGAAAACGGTCAAGTTGACCTAAATCTGGAATAATTGCAGGACCGACATATGTAGGCAGCAGCTTAATTGAACTGCCCCGCCTCCGTAAATACAGTCCTAGAATTATCCCTTAACTCTAGCATAACAGCGCAACTAAAGTCAAGAGCTATTAGCGTGGGAGTTAATATACAAAACCTTATGCAATATATCATTATCTTAATTAGCTGTGGTTGAACTTATTCTAATAGGTTAAGATACATAGGAGGATAGATTATTTGCGGTAGGGTTTAACAGCAACTAGACAATATTATTTTAGCTAACGGCTAGGTATAGAGGGTAAATGTTCCTAAAGTATATTCTAGATATTCTACTAACATACTTAGTTATAGGAAGTAAGTAGACCTATAAATACCAAGATGCACGGCTGCTGCTAACCTTGGCCTGTTTGTTAGCGTAGGTCGTAAGTAGACCTATAAATACTAAGATATACGGCTGCTGCTAACCTTATCCTATTTGTTGGTATAGGATATAAGTAGACCTATAAATACTAAGATGTATAGCTGCTGCTAACCTTGGCCTATTTGCTAGTATAGGTTATAAGTAGACCTATAAATACCAAGATGTACAGCTGCTGCTAACCTTGGCCTATTTATTAGTGTAGGTCATAAGTAGACCTGTAAATACCAAGATATACAGCTGCTGCTAACCTTGGCCTATTTGTTGGTATAGGGAGTAAGTAGACCTATAAATACTGAGATATATAGCTGCTGCTAACCTTGGCCTGTTTATTACTGTAGGTTGTAAGTAGACCTATAATACTAAGATGTACGGCTACTGCTAACCTTGGCCTGTTTGTTAGTGTAGTAAGTAAGTAGACCTATAAATACTAAGATATATAGCTGCTACTAACCTTGGCCTGTTTATTGGTGTAGCTTATAAGTAGACCTATAAATACCAAGATATATGGCTGCTGCTAACCTTGGCCTATTTGTTAGTGTAGCTTATAAGTAGACCTATAAATACTAAGATGTACAGCTACTGCTAACCTTGGCCTATTTATTTGTGTAGTTTATAAGTAGACCTGCAAATACCAAGATATACAGCTGCTGCTAACCTTGGCCTGTTTGTTGCTGTAGGTTATAAGTAGACCTGCAAATACCAAGATATATAGCTGCTGCTAATCTTGGCCTATTTATTACTATAGTTTATAAGTAGACCTGTAAATACCAAGATGTATAGCTACTGCTAACCTTGGCCTATTTATTAGTATAGCTTATAAGTAGACCTATGAATACCAAGATATACAGCTGCTGCTAACCTTGGCCTATTTATTGGTGTAGCTTATAAGTAGACCTGCGAATACTAAGATATATAGCTGCTACTGACCTTGGCCTGTTTATTAGTGTAGGGAGTAAGTAGACCTATAAATACTAAGATGTATAGCTACTGCTAACCTTGTCCTGTTTATTAGTATAGGTTATAAGTAGACCTATAAATACTAAGATATATAGCTGCTGCTAACCTTGGCCTGTTTATTGCTGTAGGTCGTAAATAGACCTACAAATACTAAGATATATAGCTGCTGCTAACCTTATCCTATTTATTAGTGTAGGATATAAGTAGACCTATAAATACTAAAATGTACAGCTGCTGCTAACCTTGGCCTATTTACTAGTGTAGGTTGTAAGTAGACCTGCAAATACTAAGATGTACGGCTGCTGCTAACCTTGGCCTATTTATTAGTGTAGGTCATAAGTAGACCTGTAAATACCAAGATATACAGCTGCTGCTAACCTTGGCCTATTTGTTGGCGTAGCGAGTAAATAGACCTGCAAATACCAATATATACGGCTACTGCTAACCTTGGCCTATTTGCTGGTGTAGGTTATAAATAGACCTACAAATACCGCGATCTATAGCTACTACTAACCTTGGCCTGTTTGTTTGTGTAGCTTATAAGTAGATCTATAAATACTAAGATATACAGCTGCTTCTAACCTTGTCCTGTTTATTAGTGTAGCTTATAAGTAGATCTATAAATACCAAGATATACAGCTACTGCTAATCTTGGCCTATTTGTTAGTGTAGCTTGTAAGTAGATCTGTAAATACTAGGATATATAGCTGCTACTAACCTTGGCCTATTTATTGGTATAGTTTGTAAGTAGACCTATAAATACTAAGATGTACGGCTGCTGCTAACTTTGACCTATTTGTTCATGTAGCTTATAAGTAGATCTATAAATACTAAGATGTATGGCTGCTGCTAACCTTAACCTATTTGTTTATATAGCTTATAAGTAGACCTATAAATACTAAGATGTATAGCTGCTGCTAACCTTGGCCTATTTGTTAGTGTAGCTTATAAGTAGACCTATAAATACTAAGATGTACAGCTACTGCTAACCTTGGCCTGTTTGTTAGTGTAGGTTATAAGTAGACCTATAAATACTAAGATGTACGGCTGCTGCTAACCTTGTCCTATTTATTGCTATAGGTTATAAGTAGACCTATAAATACCAAGATGTATAGCTGCTGCTAACCTTAGCCTGTTTATTAGTATAGCGAGTAAGTAGACCTGCGAATACCAAGATGTACGGCTGCTACTAACCTTGGCCTGTTTATTAGTATAGGTTGTAAGTAGACCTATAAATACCAAGATATACAGCTGCTGCTAACCTTGGCCTATTTATTGCTATAGGTTGTAAGTAGACCTATAAATGCCAAGATGTATAGCTGCTGCTAACCTTAGCCTGTTTGTTAGTATAGGTTATAAGTAGACCTATAAATACCAAGATGTACAGCTGCTGCTAACCTTGGCCTATTTTCTTATATAGGGAGTAAGTAGACCTATAAATACTAAGATTTACAGCTACTACTAACCTTGGCCTGTTTGTTGGTATAGGGAGTAAGTAGACCTATAAATACTAAGATATATAGCTACTGCTAACCTTAGCCTGTTTATTACTGTAGGTTATAAGTAGACCTGCAAATACTAAGATATACAACTACTACTAACCTTAGCCTGTTTATTAGTGTAGTGAGTAAGTAGACCTATAAATACCAAGATATATAGCTGCTACTAACCTTAGCCTATTTGTTGGTGTAGCTTATAAGTAGACCTATAAATACTAAGATATACAGCTACTGCTAACCTTGGCCTATTTGTTAGTGTAGCTTATAAGTAGACCTATAAATATTAAGATGTATAGCTACTGCTAACCTTGGCCTGTTTATTTGTGTAGTTTATAAGTAAACCTGCGAATACTAAGATATATAGCTGCTACTAACCTTGGCCTGTTTGTTGCTGTAGGTTATAAGTAGACCTATAAATACCAAGATATACAGCTGCTGCTAACCTTGGCCTGTTTGTTGTAGGGAGTAAGTAGACCTACAAATACTAAGATATACAGCTACTGCTAACCTTGGCCTGTTTATTTGTATAGCTTATAAGTAGACCTCCAAATACTAAGATATACAGCTGCTGCTAACCTTGGCCTATTTATTAGTGTAGCTTATAAGCAGACCTATAAATACCGAGATATACAGCTGCTACTAACCTTGGCCTGTTTATTGGTGTAGTAAGTAAGTAGACCTATAAATACTGAGATGTACGGCTGCTGCTAACCTTGGCCTATTTATTGCTATAGGTTATAAGTAGACCTGCAAATACTAAGATGTACAGCTGCTGCTAACCTTGGCCTGTTTGTTAGTGTAGGAAGTAAGTAGACCTATAAATATTAAGATGTATAGCTGCTGCTAACCTTATCCTGTTTGTTAGTGTAGGTTATAAGTAGATCTGCAAATACTAAGATATATAGCTGCTGTTAACCTTGTCCTATTTATTAATATAGGGAGTAAGTATATCTGCAAATGCTAAGATATACAGCTGCTGCTAACCTTGGCCTATTTGCTAGTATAGGTTATAAGTAGACCTATAAATACCGCGATCTATAGCTACTACTAACCTCGGCCTGTTTGTTTATATAGCTTATAAGTAGATCTATAAATACTAAGATTTACAGCTGCTGCTAACCTTGTCCTGTTTATTAGTGTAGGTCGTAAGTAGACCTATAAATACTAAGATGTACAGCTGCTGCTAACCTTATCCTGTTTGTTGGTGTAGGTTATAAGTAGACCTATAAATACTAAGATGTATAGCTGCTACTAACCTTGGCCTATTTGTTGGTATAGGAAGTAAATAGACCTATAAATACCAAGATGTATAGCTGCTGCTAACCTTGGCCTATTTTCTCTTGTAGATTATAAGTAGACCTATAAATGCTAAGATCTACAGCTACTACTAACCTTGGCCTGTTTGTTAGTGTAGGTTATAAGTAGATCTATAAATACTAAAATGTATAGCTCTGCTAACTTTGTCCTATTTATTAGTGTAGGTTATAAATAGACCTACAAATACTAAGATGTATGGCTGCTGCTAACCTTGGCCTGTTTATTAGTATAGGTTGTAAGTAGACCTATAAATACTAAGATGTACAGCTGCTGCTAACTTTGACCTGTTTGTTAGTGTAGGTCGTAAGTAGACCTACAAATACTAAGATATACGGCTGCTGCTAACCTTGGCCTGTTTATTAATGTAGTGAGTAAGTAGACCTATAAATACTAAGATGTACAGCTACTGCTAACCTTAGTCTATTTGTTAGTGTAGCAAGTAAGTAGACCTATAAATACTAAGATGTACAGCTACTGCTAACCTTAGCCTATTTATTAGTGTAGTAAGTAAGCAGACCTGTAAATACCAAGATGTATAACTGCTGCTAACTTTGGCCTATTTTCTAGTATAGGTTATAAGTAGACCTATAAATACTAAGATGTATAGCTACTACTAACCTTAGCCTATTTGTTGGTATAGGGAGTAAGTAGACCTATAAATACTAAGATGTACGGCTGCTGCTAACCTTGGCCTATTTATTAGTGTAGTTTGTAAGTAGACCTATAAATACTAAGATGTATAGCTGCTGCTAATCTTGTCCTATTTATTAGTGTAGTTTATAAGTAGACCTGTAAATACCAAGATATATAGCTGCTACTAACCTTGTTCTATTTGTTGGTGTAGTTTATAAGTAGATTTGCAAATACTAAGATGTACAGCTGCTGCTAACCTTGGCCTGTTTATTAGTGTAGGAAGTAAGTAGACCTACAAATATTAAGATGTACGGCTACTGCTAATCTTGTCCTGTTTATTAGTATAGGATATAAGTAGACCTACAAAAACTGAGATGTACGGCTGCTGCTAATCTTGTCCTATTTATTAGTGTAGGTTGTAAGTAGACCTATAAATACTAAGATGTATAGCTGCTGCCAACCTTGTTCTGTTTATTGGTATAGTAAGTAAGTAGACTTGCAAATACTAAGATGCATGGCTGCTGCTAACCTTGTCCTATTTGTTGGTATAGTGAGTAAGTAGACTTATAAATACCAAGATGTACGGCTGCTGCTAACCTTGTCCTGTTTATTAATGCAGGATATATATAGATCTGTAAACGCCCCTTATACGCGACCGCTTAAACTGGTACTAATATAGATGTAGCCTAATAGCTGGGTCTATACCTTTAACAATACATTTGCTTAAAATTTCGTAAAAAGCTTGCTATTTAGCACGCTACTGAGCCAGCTTGCCTTGGTCTAGTGTTGTGCCTACTGCAGTACCATTATAGCTACTAGCTGCAATGTTAATCTTTCTAAAGTCCGTGCTGCAGAAAAAAGTTGTTAGCTCTGCGCTTTACTCCTCCGTACAGTTAAACGCTACTACAATAATAATAAACCATATGTTTAAATAGTTAGAGAACAGTCAGCATTGAAAATAGAAGAGGGGGGGCCACGCATTCTCCGGTTGTGTTCTGATTTAGGTTAGTATCTTTAAGTCCTTATATGCGCTGGGCAGGGCCATTACTTACTGTATATCTTTGCGCACAGAATATTTGCCTAATAATGGCATCTAGATTAGCTTCCCAGTCTTACCTAAAGCTAAAAGTCCTATATAATTTACACTACTTCACGTATGGCTTTGTTGGTATAATGAGTCCTATAATTATAACAAGTATGTTAAATCCAACACAAAATTGCTGATAAGACTACTCTACGTTAGTGATCTGGATGATCTAAATTATAATCTAGATGTCTTGCGTCTTAATTGCGCTATATAAATAGATGGAGGAAAATACATTGCTTTATCCCATTGCTGGGGTAAACTTTTAATTAAAGATAAGAAACAATTTTGTATAACCTAGGATAACATTATCTAATGGCTGGGAGGATTTAGTATCTCTAACCTGCCAAAGACTTTCTAGGATGCTGTTAAAGTGACTTAAGAACTTCGCGTACCATACCTCTGGATTAACTCACTCTGTATAATCCAATATAAGGACAATGAAGAAGATTGGAAACTTGAATCTAGGCGTATAGAAAAGGTCTTCTCTTTGGCTTACTGCACAATTGCTGCAACTTCGGCTATCCATTTGAAAGCGGGATTCCTTAAGCGGAATGTAAGCACTAAGTATATCCTTATTCAAGATGCCTCAGGCAGGCAATTCTATATTTGCGCCGGTATAGATAATTTTAATAACAATGTAGAGAAGGCTTAGCTTAATACGCGAGCATAGGTAATATAAGAAAGGGTTTTGTTACGATAAACTATCCATTTTAGTAATAATTAGACATATTGGGAATGTGGTAAAGGGGTTTACTACAAAAACCTTACTAGACTAAAAAGGTAAGAGCTTAAGCAATATCTAATAGACCAACATCTTCCTAACTTAGATATTTTGCTCCTTAGCTCATTTTAAAGGAAGTTCTTTATACTTAATCCAAACTTCCCAAACCGGCTCCTTAAGTCAGGCCACCAGCGTACTATAGAATTTATTTACTTTCTTTTTAAGGCTTACTTAAAGCGCAACCTTACAGAGAGGACCGACAAAGCTATTGCAACATCTAGGTTAGAGGCCCGTATTGCATACACTTTAGAGTATTAAAGCAGATACGGCATCTTTTAGCAGTACCTTTACAGGAATCTTTTATGGCAGGCGTCTAACAATAAGATGGAGCGAATTGAGTACCCTACCCGGAATATGCCATTGTGGTTATAGATGGCATATAATGGAGGCATTCAGTTTATGGACATCCCTTTTAGCACAGTTAATTGGATTTATAACCTCTGGTTTAATGAGCGCGAACCTGCACTAATCACCGACATAGGGGGGTTTCGGGATTGTATAATAAAACTGGATGGGAAACATTATGCCGTCTTGGATTTCGGCGGAATGGAAAGAGGATGGATACAGTATAATGTTGAGGAGGGTGAGGATCTTTGTAAAGAACGATGTATTGTTGCCAGGAAGAAGTCTAGCAAGGATGGGGATAAATTGGATGTTAAGCGGTACTACATATTGGTTATTAGGCCGACCAGTGTGGATGGCGAGTATAAGAGGGTTGGAGTTGGGTTGATTTAGAGTGACTACGTAGTAAGACAGAGGTTCAACGTGCGAGTCATATGAAAGACTTTGCACTAGAAAATCTTGGCAGAGCAGCCGATGCATACATGGATTCAATGTCAAATTATAAGGCATTGTTTACTATAGCCTTCATCTACTTATGGTGTAGGTGCTTGCTCAGAGCTGGGGCGACTAAGGAGATAAACCAATTTGTACGAGATACTTTACGGAACATTGTAGTAAGCTACAATGGCACACTATATCCTCATGTAGCCGTCTGAGCGTGACGTTTGACTATTCTGGGCAAGCTCACTGCCAAGACTGCAGCCTGAGGTAAATATGAGTAGTTTTGCTATGCGCTCGGCTGCGGGGCTACCTTCTACCGACGCCCGCACTTTGACTTACAAGGGGGTGACATGAGCGGGCCAACCGCCCTCCCTCCAAGTTTTGGTGGCATTATAGTAGCGTCCCGATAAAATGCTGCTGATATGGTTATAATGCCACCAAAACTTGCAGGGAGGGCGGTTGGCCCGCTTATGTCACCCCCTTGTAGCACCGGACGGGTTCAGCGGCAGCATAATTAGCGGTATTTACAGCAGGTGATTAAAGCGTAAAATACTTCAAGCTCGCCCCCGCTAGCAGGGAGGGTGGCCGAGCCGCACCGACCAGACCCTTGTTTGAGAGGTGTTTAATTTTTAACGCGAATGAAGAGAGAAGTTGGTGTTCAAACCCGCTTTTCGCCACACGATGGTATGTAGAGGTAAAGGTTGGTGGGGTGGATGCCAAGAGTTTCCAATGGCGGGGCAAATGCCAGCTAGGACCAGATGAGGATCTCCGTGAGGGAACTTACAAGTACTCAATCGGCGGATCATTAAGCATACCAACCAATGTTTGTACCTTATCAGCAGTAGGGAATAAGTTAACGCTTAACTTATTACATTCGCTTTGCATACTATCTTATTGCATTTAATGCGATTTTAACTTCAATTAAATATATTGTGTTAAGGTTATATAATTTAAGCACTTCCAACTCGCTTCCTAAGCAATAGTTGTTTAAAACTCTTATATAAGGCCAAGCTTATTATCACCATTACCATTATGGACCACGTCCGCGCCTAGGTTAATGCTACTCTATTATCTCTAGAGAACTTTAAAGAACCTACACGTTAAATTTCCCCTTAATCTTATCTTAAATAAATGCATTGCTCTCCAAACTCCTATTAATAAGTCCGCCCTAGACCTAACCCGTTATTATAATTATCTACGGTTAACTCTTTTAAGATGGACTTAACTACCAACACCTCTTCTATTACTTTACTTAACTTAAGGAGAAAATTAAAAGTAATGGGTCCATTAATAAAGCGTAAAGGCTTATAAAGTCCTAAGCTAACCTAGTACGTCTTGCTTAAACAAGGGAGACCTCCTATTTGCATTTAATAACTAGATAGCACAAGTCAAATTGTTCTATTGTAGGAACTTTAAGGTATACTTTCTAAAAACTTTTCTAATAAATTTGTTCTAATATACTTTAAGGTACATTGCTATAAGCCTTTTTCTTGCTCTAATATGCTAAAAGCTAACTGGCGTCTGGTCTAGTGTCGCCTCTACTAAGCTAACCCCATAGCTTTTAAAAACGATATTCGCTTCTATATGTTCGACCAATTAGATGAAACACAATTAGATTAGGCAGAAATGGATAGGCTAGAGTCTCTCTAGAGTTATATATAACGTATTTACGCAAGGGTAAAATAGTGTAATAATAATAATAAAGATAAAAATGCTTGGGTAAGAGTTATCTGGGACGCCCTAGAGGCAGTAGTTAAGGAGGATAATATCACTTCCCTAGAAATTAACAGCGTGTAAGTTTTACTACCATTATTTGGTCCCTAATCCATATTACTAATATCTAAGCTATGCAGTTAATCTTAGAATATCCATTCCAATTTCCTATCTATAGGCACTTCTGGGCTAACTATTTCAAAAAAGGCGGACTTTATAATTGCATTTAACTAAGACAACGATAATAACGTTTGCAGAGTCTATGAAAATTTTAGGTCTAATAATAATGGTGCTATACTTAGCTTAATAACGGACGCATACACTTCTGGGGTTGCTCTTGCATATGCTATAGAGCTAAAGGAGGCTAGAGGGAAAGCCACAGAGGCTAAGATGCAGCTTGTAGTCTACTATATAGCTATACTGTAGAAAATTTAGGAACTAATTAATATAAGATAAAGAACACCGATAAATAAAGAGGAGGTTAAGAAGCTAGTGCTATTAGTGGTAGGATAGACTGTTATTAGGCATAAATGGTTATTATATATTTCCAGCTTGTTGCCTGACAACAGTATTGTATATTATACCTCCTCTCTCTCTTTAGAATCTCCTTGCTTTTAGCTAATGCTTTATTTGTTAGATATGCTAGGGTCCCTTTGACAGGTTATAGGCCAGTACATCTACCCGCCACAGCATACTCCTCCTTCTTGACTTGTTAAAATGTATCGCTGTCATGGCTTTTAGTAAGCTATAGCCTATAATGCGAGAGATACTTAATAGGGATAAGGTTTAGGGATGGAGACATCATTTTAAAGAACCAGATGATAATAAGATATAAATTAAAGGGAGGGATACAATTAACGACCATTATAAATATTATAAAAAGTCTTCACCTGCATCTTCTATTTCTATATAACTTGTAACCTTGGACTTTTATACTTTAGCACTTTGCTAGACGTCTACCTCACCTTTATATAAATGTATTTAACTTTATCAAAGCAAGGTCTTACTGTGTAACGGAATCCCCTAGGAGGTACATGTCAGATAAGACGGTAGGAGGTTTCATCAATGTCCTGCCTACGTCCCATGTATGTTCCAGAAGAGACATAGTTAGACAGATAAGGGCGAAAGGTTTTACTAGTGTCTCAGAAGGTTTATATAGGAAGCTGGTTCTCCTCTAGAGAAGAACCAGCGATTAGTCTCTAAATGGAAGTGGTTAGAAGCATTTGTCCTTCAATACGTAAAACTTATTCTACCTTTAATTTACCTTTAACTCACCTTCTACTTACCTGTAACACTGTCGATTAGATAATTATACGTTCCGGTTAGGCTGGCCTCTTACAATTCTAATCGCTTACAATCCGTTAGGAACGTACGGCTATTAATTAATAATAACGGGCCATACTCCTTTACCCTACGAAGCAACGCCCTCACCTTAAGAGGCTCAGAGAGTCTCTCTAGAGGAGCGCATTCCCTCTACTTATAAAGGAGTAGACTAGAAAGCCATGGCTAGTCCGTCTAACCTTCCAAGACCCTCAGGAACGATCACCGCTGGGAAGTTATTAGAGTGGTCGCTACGCGAGACCCTACAAAAAACAAAGGAGTTAGAGATACGATTAAGATAAGCATATTAAGACTACCAAGGACAATTGCAAGAACAATTGGGAGAAGCACAGACACCCCAGACACGAAGCGGACTTAAAGGGGCAACGCCACACTACGCTATAACGTTAGATAAACCTAAATTCCGCATAAAGGAACCTGATAAGTATAATAGTGATAGTCTTAGAAACTGTAATTGTTTTATCCGTTAATATAAAACCAAGTTTTGGCTAGATCCGAAACGTTACTCTAATAAGTATAATCAGACACTAATTACTTCTACCTTCCTGCGTGGCACCGTCGAGAGTTCATGGACATGCTATGAGAAGAAACTTACTATACCCCTTAAATTTAGCGAACTTAAGTCCTGGTTGGTCAATTAGGTCCAAGACCCTACTAATTAAGGGATGGATTACAACCAGCGATACTATAATACAAAATAGCAAGAAGGCCAGAGTGTAGTCTAGTTTATAAACTACTTAGAAGAGCTAGAAGACAATATACCCTACTTAGACTTATAGGACGACGCTATATAACTCTATTAGCTACTTGCCAAGTTACGACCTAAGATTCGACAGGCTATATAGGAGAAGGGGGAAATTCCTACCTCTTAAGAAAAGCTTATCTCTGAAGCTACTCAGATTAAGAACGCTAAAAGAGACCATCTGGGGAAGTAAAAGAAACGAGACGCTAATAATAAAGAGCATAGAACTAGACCTAGCTTTAATAAAAGGGGCAGATCCCAACCTAACCACTCTACAGAAGGATAACGCGAGCAGGCTTTATAACCCTAGAGCAACGCTGGTTAACCCCAGAATAATAATGGGCAGAAACCGTAGAACCAAGAGTCATGTAGCTGTTATAACTGCGGCAAGAAAGGCCACATACAGCGCTTCTGCCGATAGAAGAAGCAAGAGGATACTTAATCAGGAAAAGAGAGAGCCTAGTAGATCTTTACTCCCTCATACTAGACTAGTAAGAGAAGGAGGGAGTAAGCTGCTGTATAGTTATTCCCGTCTCTATTTAAGTTAATGACGAATAGGTAACGTAAGACTGCCTTATAGACAGTGGCGCGACCATAGGGTTTATTTCTTAATTACTGGTAAAGGAATTGGATTTGGACCTTAGTGGCTTACAGGTACGCACTATTTAAAGCATTAGAGGCTACTGGATTCCGTGCTATAGGGAACAAACTTTTTCCGTGGCCAGCCAGGACCGCGATGGTCTATAGGATACGCAAGAGATACGCTTCTATGCCGCAGAAATTAAGGGGTATGACCTTGTTTTGGGATACCTATAGCTTTAACAGGTTAATCTAGATATTGATTAGCCTTTAGCCTTATATTAACACCAGAAGTCTTAACCGCGTATTATAGTTAAAGATTAAAAGACTTTCTTAAACCATATATAAGAGGAAGGGTGGGTGTATGCCATATATACCACTTTTAACACTAAGAATAGGGACGCGGAGTATTTATTTTCAGATATCCGGCTATGCGCAGTTAAGAAACCAGAGATTTTATAGGAATATGCGGACCTAAAGGATATTGCTAATAAGGAAGCTGCGCACACCTTACCTAACCCTATATTGGTGGAGCATGAGATAGATATAGGAGACAAGAAACCTCCTTTTGGACCACTATATAACCTGTCAGAAAACGAGCTGGCAGTATTGCGTTAGTATATAGTAGATAATCTTTAGAGAGGATAGATTTGGCCTTCTATAAGCTAGGCAGGGGCACCAATTATATTTATACCTAAAAAGGACAAGACCCTTTGCCTCTATGTTAACTATTAGGCGCTAAATAAGATTACTATAAAGAATTGCTACCCGCTACCCTTAATAGGGGAGCTTATTAACAGGCTATTAGGCGTAAAGATATTTATAAAATTGGATCTAAAAGATATATACTATTAAATCCGGATTAAAGCCGGCGATAAATAGAAAACGGCGTTCTAAATATAGTACGGCCACTTTAAGTACCTGGTAATGCCATTCGGGCTTACCAACGCACCGGCGACATTTTAGGCCTATATTAATAAGGCATTGTCGGGCCTATTAGATACGATATATGTGGTCTACCTTAATAACATTATAGTCTACTCTAATAACTACGAAGCATATACGCACTATATACAAATAGTACTAGAAAGACTGCGGGAATATAAACTCTATATAACCCTAAAAAAATGCTCGTTCTATGTTACTAGCATTAATTTTCTAGGCTTTATTGTTAGCGTCAACGGAGTGTTAATGGAGAAAAGCTGGGTAGACGCTATTAGGGAATAGCCATACCCTATAACGTTTAGGGAAGTACAGGTTTTTGTAGGCACGGCGAACTTCTACTAAAGGTTTATTGTTTATTACTTATAAGTAATGCTCCTAATTACCAATCTGCTAAAGGGATCTAAGGATGGCAAGAAGTTAGGACCCTTTGTATTTAGGGAAGCTACTAAGCAGGCTATAGACCGGTTAAAGGATTTATTTATATCGGCGCCTATCCTAATATACTTCTGCTGGGAGCTATGTATATACCTTAAAACGGATGCATCCGGCTTCGCCCTAGGGGCAATTATATCTTAATTAAAAGACGGAGAATGGTATCCTGTGGCGTTTTGGTTAAGGAAAATGACCCCTATAGAGCAGCGTTATATAACGCACGACTAGGAGCTACTCGCAATAGTCACAGCAATAAAGCACTGGCGACATTATTATATAGGAAGCAATTATCCTATTAAAGTCCTTACAGACCACAATAACCTAGAATACTTTATGACTATAAAGGTGTTAAGTGGTTGATAAGCCAGATAGGCGGAGGCACTATCGCAGTATAACTTTAAAATTATGTACCGCCTAGGAAAGACAAATCCCGCTAATAGGTTATTAAGACGTCCGGATTATAAGACTAGGAGAATCTAGGACAGTATAGGGGAAATAATTCCCACATTATAAAATTTGCTTAGGAAGAAAGAAGAGTCTTTTTCTAGAACTATAGAATTCCGCGGTAGGGCAGAGGTCCTAGCAATGCAGCTGCGAAGCACCATAATAATAGAGCCGTAGGATATAGTTATGGACTAGGTTATAGACCAAGCAGATATTATAAAGTTGGCGTACCCTAGAATTAGCGAAAATTCTATGGGATGTGCTAGGGGTGTTGCGGTACCTTCGACTTAACGGCGTACTAGCTACGAGTTTCCGGATCCAAAGGGGATAGGCAAGATGCCTATCCGCAACGTGGTATACTGCATAACGGTAGGAGAATCTGCTGGCACTGATGGTTTAAAACGTCTTATGCCACGCCTAGAGTCTATAATAGTGGCGGGCGAAACGGAAATAAGCGATCTATATAAAACCTTTCCGGATCTTCTTCTTTAAGTATAATAAAGGGACGCCTTCGTTTCTAGGGAGAGGTGGAAAGACGTAGTAGAGACTAACTTAGCTGGAGTTACTAAGAAGCTGTGGCAATAAGACTAAAAGGGTCTATTACGCTTTAAGGGTGCTGTATATGTTCTAAAGGACCAAACGGTTTAAGACGAAATTCTAAAGGTCTTCTATAATAACCCTCTTAGGGGTCACTACGGTGCCAACAGGACCCTTAAAGCCGTTTGAAGGAAATACTTTTGGGATGGAATGTCTAAAGAAGTTAAGGACTATGTATTAAGATATAATACGTGCCAAAGGGTACAGATACCCAGGTATTGCCTATATAGCGAGTTATTAGTGCTTTCTATTCTGTAGGGACCCATATCAGAATTAATAATGGATTTTATAATAGGCTTACCCCCTACTAAAATAAAAACTAGAGAGGTTGCTGACGCTATCCTAGTAATTATTAATAGATATACAAAGTTTTTAGGGTACTTTACTGTTTTAATAACAATCATAGTAGCAGAACTGGCAGACCTGTTTTTAGAGCGGTGGCTCCTATTTAGCATGCTAAGGGGAATCGTGTCCAATAGAGGTACCATATTTAACAGCGCATTTTGGTCTTTATTCTGTCTCTTATTAAAGATACGGCAAAGAATAAGCACTGCCTTCTACCTATAAACAGATAGGTAAACAGAGCGTCTAAATACGTTATTAGAACACTACCTCCGCTGCTATATTAATTATCAACAGGATAATTGGCTATTGTGGTTAGCTCTAGCGCAACATATATATAACACAAGCATCCACAGCAGCATAAAAATGACCCCTTATAAAGCACTGTTTGGGGTAAAAGCAAATAACCCCTGGAACGTTAAGGACATTATTCCCGAAAGAGAGGCACTAGTAGCATCCGAGAGAATTAAGCAAATAAGAATTCGCAGAAAAGAACTTAAAAAGCACTTGCTAAACGCCTAGGCTACATAAAAAAGGTACTATAATAAGGGATATATACCTAAAGAATTTAAAATAGGAGACGAAGTCTTACTATCTATAAAAAATATCTGGACGAAACGTATTAAGAAGAAGCTAGACTATAGGTGGCTTGGACCCTTTAAGGTAGTTAGAAAAACTAAAGGAAATTAAACCTATAAATTGGAATTGCTGAAATTATATCTAATATATCCCACATTTTATGTTTCCTTATTAGAGTTATACTGGAGAAGAGACGGTGTAGAACTACCCCTACCTAGCGAAATTAATAGGGAACTAGAATGGAATGTAGAAGACATTCTTAATTAAAGATAGCATTAGAAGAAACGCGAATTTTTAGTTTATTAGGAAGGATACTCCTAGGCGTATAATAGTTGGGAACCTAAAAAGCACCTTCAGCCAGGATATAACACGGTAATTAAAACTTTCCTAAAGACCATAAATTAGGATTTAGCAATGGGTCCAAATATACTATAGGCAAGATAATAGGGAAGACCCCGTAAATCGAAACCATAAGGTTAAGCACAGGCATTAGAAACGGGAACGTTTCGCTATTATAATAGGGATCCTAGAATCCTATAAGAGAAAGCTATAGGGATCTATATAAGAACCACTAGGGATACTATCCAAAGAAGACGCTATTTAAGAATAAGTAGTAGTACCAGAAGAAGGGGCCCTAGGGACTCAGAAAGATTCCCTAGGGATAAAAGGAGAGTATCCAGTCTGATACTAGAGATACGCAGTAGAGTTAATAATACAAAGAGGACCAAAAAGACACAGAGTGAAGATTTAGAAATTTTAAGAAATTATAAAGTACCTATAAGAATACCACCCGTTCATTACATACGGAAATTATGGCGGTATACTACTTTTACATAGACTGTCACTAAAAATAAGAATAGAGGCATCCCCAAAGTATAAAGTTAATTCCCAGTACTAGGGCATCCTAGAGGCACTAGAGAGGCACCCTATAAAGCTATCCTATAAGAAGAAAGAAAGAATAAGATAATAACTTAAATACTAGAAGTAGTAACGGGAG
>Ga0307507_10001818_pt1 | contig 46759 bp, 27 predicted proteins | sample 7_EM_MG_FD_207223 | JGI IMG/M metagenome (GOLD analysis project Ga0307507, IMG submission 207223) | Populus trichocarpa ectomycorrhiza microbial communities from riparian zone in the Pacific Northwest, United States - 7_EM | ecosystem: Host-associated > Plants > Roots > Unclassified | place...
GACAAGAATGGCCACCGATTTAATATACCCGTATCTCCTTCCGTAGAGGAGAGACTTACTGAAATATTTGGGCAGCTCTTACAAGGTGCATCACCCCTACGTTCTCAAGTTGTGCATAATATTCGGCAGTTTATATTAAGTACGGTTGCTGATAATACAATCCTCAAGCGAACAAATTAAGAGCTTCTTAAAAGACAGAAGAAGGAGCGTATTAATAAGATAAGGGCTGCCTATGGGAAGGCACGAGTTTTATTAATAGCAGAGGCACAAAAGAAGAATAAGGAAAAGCTTTAAAAGGAGCAGGAAGAGAAGAGGGTAAAGGAAAGGAAGGCTGCATTACGGGGGGTTATTACCTTTATAAAGAAGGTTTGGAAGGAACTACTAATGGATTATAGTGTATTTATATAATAGGGTAGATTTGGGTTGATTTGGGTTGATTTTAGGGTTAATTTTGAGGTCAAATTAATTTTGATTTTCCTAGGAGGCCCGTGCACTGTCTCGGGTGGGTGGCTGTCTCGTCTGGGTGGCTAAGACGTTAGATGTAGATGCAGATGCAGATGCATCGGTTCGTGCCGCTGTTGAGCTCTTCACCCTTACCACCACAACCACCACCACCATCACTATTACCACTCCTACGCCTCATGAGCTTTTGATTAATCTCTTTTTTTCCCCATTGGCATTTCAGGCCGGCGTGCACACAGCGCGGCGTTTGATGGCGTGTTGGTCCTGTTTCTTCTTTTCTTTCTTGGTCCATCAGACCAGGGAATTTTCAGTTCTTTATCTTTCGCACTCGATTTCCGGTTCTTCGCACAGGGCGGTTCTCGGTGCATAAAAAAAATGTACAGGGGTTGCTTTTATGCACGACGCTAGATATTCTCGCTCGGTAGGTGCTCCCTTCCTTTTGGCTTCTCTTCTTCCCCGAGTTACGGGCCTTGGCGAACCGGAATGCTGGATTGCCATGCGGTCGTGCCGGCATCACCCATGGTTATTCCCACGGTTATTTCCGGCGTTTTACTGTTACCACTTTTTTCTTCTTCTTCGTTACCTTCCCCTTAAGGACTCAAAAAAAAAAGTTCAATCTCCAAGTCTTTCGGTTTTGATTTCGACGAAACACGCGATATCATGTTAGCAACGCAACGCAACGCCCCTTCCCCTTCCCCGCCCCGGGTACAGGGCGCGGGTTTTTCTGCATGCATTCCTGGGATTTGATGGTGAGGGTTCCGGTCTTGCCTGGACCCGGGTGGGAAGCGTCCGGTTCTGGGATTCCCAGGTTGGGACGGGCATTGTGATGCTTTGCCAGGGTTTTCGGCCGGAAGAGAGGGGGAAAATCAGGGCGGAATTGAGCCTAGGCGAATTTCCTTTGTTCCTGGGCTTCTGGGAGGAACGAGGACAAATGGAAAGGATACGAAAATGTAGGGGGGAGATAGCGGAGATAGGGAAGGAGGGTGATGCGATGTGGATGTGGTGTAAAGTAAAAAGGATAATGGGGATGGAGAGGGGCGGATTGGGACGAGATGTAGACGGACAGGGCTGATGCTAGTAGTATTCTTGGTCCTAATTGCTGGATACGTGAGGTGATTTTCAGGGGCAGGACTTTGGCCCGCCGTGTTGGGGTTGATAGCCGATGCGAGGTCGGGACAGATAGTGCTGACGGCCTGCCAGCAAACACGATTACACCACCTTGGCGCATCCGGTTGAAAGTGCGTGTTAATCCTGGCGATCAAACGGCAGAATTTTATACCTTAAAGTAAGAAGTACGACCATTTTAACATATTTTACCGTATTTTTGGGTATAAATTCACGTAGTTTGACCTGCGCAATCAACATGCGGATGCGCTAAGGCGGTGTACAGACCTCTTCTCGCATCCTATGGTTAGTCTGCAGAAGGCTTTTCCGTGCAACAAACACTCTATCTGTGGCTTTGCAGCCTTTTTTACCCAACCGAATGCAGCTCCTCAGCTGTATTTTAGCCAGTTCCAGCTGTGCATTAGATGTGGGGGAAGTTTGGTACTCTTGCCCTATGGCAAGATACACGCTTTGAAGTAATTGATGAAAGGGGAGACTAATTGCGACATGCCTTTGACTTTGGTCCCTGTTAAAATGACCCTGCAAGGCGATGGGGAGGCCGAAAAGGGTCGTATGAGCTCCCTCTGGCGACATATGCGGGGCATTTTGGGCGCTAAGACAGTGCAAGCTTGTGTGAAGTCGCAGAAGGAATCATGGTGATATTACAGGGTGTTTTGCTTTGCTGTGCAAACACGCTTTAGCCGATGATGGGAGGTTAGGATGTTTGCTCATGGATGATGCCGTCAGGTGAAATCTGTTCTCGTACCTTTTTCTTGCTCAGAATGGGTTCGATGCGTAAGGTTCTATAAAGGGAGGAATGGAGACGTGCCAAGGCGGTCACGGCGGACGATGGAATGTTGTAATATGCGCTCATGAGTTGCGGCTAGCGGCGGGCAAGCGGCTCTTTTTGGTAATGCTACAGTATAGTGAATACGTAGTCGTCATCCTGATGCTGGGAGGCTGGCTGTGCGACATGGAACATGGTTAGATGCGGGATTGGCAGCAAGCATGTGCTGAACAGGGGTCTCGAGTCAGCGCTGGGCGTGTCGGCGCGTGTTGAGAGTGAGCGCACCGGTCTCTTGGACAAGGCTATCCCATGCACCGTTGAGGCGGATGGGACTATGCAGTCAACCTTCTCCCGACTTCGTCGTCTTGAATGTCGTCTGATGTGTAGGGACGCTGTGAATATTTCAATTAGAGGTTTTTCCAAAAAAAAGGGAGGGAAAAAAAAGAAGGAAGAAAAGCCGAAGTCAATTCGCATGGCTATCTGCATGACGCTGTTGGAAGAACGGACAATACGACGAATTGGCGTCTCGCTTGGTCGAGCATCAGCCGTTAAAAAACAGTGCATGGCAGCGCAGCTGATTCGCGTAAATATGAAAAAAAGCAGAACCCAACCAACTGGGCGATCCGTTACACGAAATGGCGCCGCTGCGAGGCTGCGTTGGTTCGGTACGGGCCGCGGGACTACCGCGCGATCTCATGCGGCGCAGCTTGCAGCTGGTCAACGGCTGCCAGTGGTGAGAGTGAGGTTACCATTACTGTGCATAAGACGATCAGGCGTGAGGAATCCTCTATAGCTAGATTAGGAAGTCCCCACTTCTGGGCGCAGCAAGACTAATATGAGAGTGGAAGGGCAGGGAGTCGTACGACTGGCGGAGGATCCCGCATGGAACTGAGAGGGAATCCATCTGTGTGATTCTGATTTTTTTTGCAGATTATGAGATCACTGGCGGGGTTGGCTTGAGCATCTTGGGTTGCTGTAAAGGGGTGAGGGCTTGGGAACTGTGGTATATGGGACGGGTGTGTTGGCTGAAGGTGGTGGAGATGAGACAGCAGGGCAGGATGGGCGCGGGCGGTCATGTAAAACAGAGCAGTCACCAAAGACGGAGGCGAGCAGAGCTGTAACTTGCAGTAATGATAGAAGAGGGATGGAAGCCGCTTGACGCACGCTTTGAGCGCGGCGAGGCTAAGGTTTTGAGCGGAACACTCCATAGAAAGTTACGGAGGAACATTGGGTAGATGATTGACGGGTGGTTTGTGGGGTTTTTCTGGGAATGCTGCGCTTGCTGCGCTCAATGTTTGATATGGTTCTTGCCTGAAGGCGTAGGCGTGTTTGGATTGTAGACGGTGGAGGTTAGAGGAGAGGGAAGACTCTGAGCATGTAATCAAGCGCTAGAGGGAAATTATTTTCAGTTCTGGAATGCATACAGCTACTGCGCGCTATCTCTGGTCGGGTGTAGCTGGAAAGACTGCAGCGTACCTCCTAGGAGGATGATTGTGGGAGGTATTTTGGAGAGTTTACGATTGCACCACCATTCGTGAACAGGGCATAAAATACCTTTAAGGTTGCGGAAGCGGCCTCGATGGGTGACAATAAAATAGGGTTTCTACTACTGCAGGCAATCGAAGGTGGAAGCTGCCTTCTGATTTGGCGCAGCTGTTGGTAGTTCACCGCCATCGAAGCTATTAGGGACCCCTAGCCATTGAACTCGACGGAATATTGACGCCATTTTGGCGTGCATAGCCACGACTTAGTCCTAATTAAGGAGTCACCTCCGGGGTTCGTCGGACTCGATATTGCCAAGATTAATATCGTGTCCAACGGCCGCTTATAGTTAGATCCTAATAACTAAGCACGATATTTAAATGTTAAAAGGCCCCTTTTATCTCCTTATGCCCTACTGTAGTAAATATAATATATAGGTATATTACTACCTATAGCCTCCTATTTATATACCCTGTCAGACGCTGAGCAGGCTGATGGAAATGACATATATGATACTCTATCAGTAAGAATCTCAGGGGCTCGAAGGTCCTGAGAAGGTATCTACAAGATGGCCCGCGCGCTGTCACGTGACACGTCACGTGCACGTCGCTGAGCTCAAAGAGACTGCCCAAGTACCCCCCCCTACCAACATACCCTACTAAAAAGTAATATACTATAAAATCATAGAGCTTAATAAAGAAAACCTAATAGTATAAAAATTATAATATTTAGTTAGATATAAGGATTGTCCCTTAACCCATTAGGATCCTTAGAGAATTCGCTGCTAGATTTAATTGGGGTTCTCCAATTAGCTGGTCCCTTATCGATGACCGTAGGACCCAAATTAACTGGTTAAGGGATAAGTCCCACCAGTCGCATTTTACCTATTCGCGACTAAAAGTTATATCTAACCTCTCCCTTTCTACTATTAGCTTTTTAAGGCCATAGATCTACCTCTACTATGTGCATCGCCCATACCAACTCTATAGAATTGCTCATTTTGATAGGGAAGATATTGCTAAGCAACCCTAGCGCGGACCACAAGCACAGCTGTGCGTCAGGAGGTGGCTCGTCAATCTCTAGCGTCAATATTTGGCCAAAGGTCCCTATTTGTCGAACAGTCCTGTCGAACGGACACCCTTACCGCTTTGCATTACTCGCGTGCAGGGCTCAACGTTTATGCGCCCGCAGCCATCAGCCTGCCAAGGAAATGAAAGAAGGTTCTGCGGCGCTTCCGAGTACTTTAGAGCGACCTTAGAGCGACCTTAGAGCAACTTTGGTACAAATGCGGCTTGAGATGGGCTCGTTTCGCCACGCGTTAGAGACGATCGCCACTCTGAAACGCCCAGTGCCCTGGCCGGTGGTAATACCATGGTGCTGCGTATGCAAAGTATGTAGGGATCTGTAAGGGAGATGGGCGGAAATGATCTGACGACAGGACGACTCTTGTTGTCTTTCGGTTCTAGCTTCTAGCTGCTGCTGCTACTGCTACTGCTGCTGTTATTACTGGGAGATCTTCACGAAAACAGGCGGGTGGAGAGGTCCCTCGGGTGGTCCCTCACTCAGGCTGGAGGGCCTTTGCCCGCAACAGGGCTCCCATGATAAAGACGCGCACCGGCCGAATCACAGCGAAGCGGTTTTTTAAGGACCTCTCTGGCAATTTGGCAGCTTGTGAAGGGGCCGGCCACTATCCCGTGCCCAAGCTCGTCTCGTCTGCTTTCCAGCGTGTAGCAGTTAAGAGGCTACCTCGGTCTTGCAAGCATCCAAACCTCATTGCCTAAGCTTAGACGGGGTATTTTGCTCTTCCCAAGGCCATACCTGCCCCATCCTCTGAGTAACGGTTGTGCGCCCTCTTCCCCCCTCTTCCCAGGAGCAGTCAATCAGGCCCATCTTACTGCGGCCCGCTAGCCGACAGGGAAACGAGGAAGCTGGCAATGGAAACCTATCACTCCTTTGAACCTCCAAAACATCAGAACCCACCTCCACGCCGCCTCAAAAAGCCTCCGCCACCTGCATACAATAACCAGAGCTCTCATCAGCTCCGCAGGACGCCCTCAGCGCCTATCTATCCGTCCTTCACCTCCGCGCAGTCGCCTGGTCATCAGCGAAGCCCAACGTTGCCAAGTCCTGTATCCGCTCAGCCCTCTTCCACCACCTCGTCCCTCCGCAGACAGAACTCCAACAGCCCCGTCAACCACTCCGCGTATGTAACGTCCAGTCCGCACCTCGCTCAATCCTCCTTGGCCTTCCCCATTCACTTACAACCCGCACCGCCTTCACGACACTCGGTGACGAGCAAGACCACCCAGGAGCTGATTGGCGCCCCGTTTGACGCTCAGGCAATCTACAAGAACATCGAATTGGTGCAGTCCTCTCAACCGCCGCCACGTCCACGTCCACCCCACCACGCCTACACAGCCGACCCACGCTTCATTTCGCCGAAGTTACGGCAGTCCGCCAGCTTCGCGGCCCTTGGTCATAAGATGGAGACAGTGACCCCGCCTCGATCAGAGGGCGGAACGAAGAGCCCGCGACAGCGATACTCAGACGAGGGGGATGCGGGCAAAAATCGCAAGTCGGACGGCAGTAAGAAGAAGGGTGGTTTCTCCAGCTTCATGAACAGCATGCTGGGCTCACCTAGGAGGCCCACTATTTCCACCCCTACGAATCCTATGCATGTCACCCACGTCAGCATCGACAATGAAACTGGAGAGTACACGGTATGTGACACGTACCCCGCTCTGCGCGGGTTCCTTTTTCTCCCCGAAAAGACACGATTGGGTCCCTCAACCATCTCCGATACCCCACCCTCCCGTCAACGTTTGCACGTCTCCGCGCTTCTACTGACACTTTACAGGGCCTACCAAAGGAATGGCAGCGAATGCTAAAGCAAAATGGTATCACAGAACAAGAGCAAAAGCAGAATCCTCAAGCTCTAGTGGACGTGGTCACTTTCTACAAGGAAAACACAGAAGGGAAAGTCGATGACTCCATCTGGGATAAGATGGGACCCGCTCATCCTCAGGGTTATGCTTACCAGGGAAGCTTAAATCCCAACTTTGTTGCTTTACAACCGGTGCTCAGTCCACCGGCGAGCCCTCGCTTCCCTCGAAATGACCATGACAGCTTTGAGAATCCTCGTGCCCCACCTCCGATCCCACGTAGTCACACCTCAACCGCTATCACATCGCCCAGCTCGCCCGCCGTCAATGGCAATCTCGTTCCGAATAGGCCAGCTCCGAAGCCACCGGGTGGTGCCGCATCGGCAAGCTTGGTTCCTGCCAGACCAGCTCCTCCAGCGCCAAGCTCTGTCATGAACCTGCCACTAGGACAGCCCCGCCAAGCTGACGATCTTCCACCTGTCACTTATGCACCTCCAACCGTGCTCGAGAACCTTCAAGGACCTCCTCAAACCGCTTCTGCCCCTCGCAGTAGAGCAAACACAACCGGTGGAACCCCACCTCGTTTTGACTCTCCACCTATTGGGACTGCCTACCAGTACCAGCAACAGCAAGCACAGGCTATGATTGCCGCTCAGCAGTCAATTGAGAACAAGCAGCAGCAACCATCTCGAAGTCAAAGTCAGCGACAGCCACCACCTCTACTTACTCCCGTCCAACCTGTACCCTCGCAGCCTTCACCTCAACCGCAGTATGTACAACAAGCCGATCCCCAGAACATTCCTATCCCCTCTCAGCAGGCGAGGGTTGGTCCTGCGCCTCGACCCCGTCAACGCCCACGTCAGAGCCAAGCACCCGACATCGTCGCCAAGCTCAATGCTATATGTACAAATGCCGATCCGACGCAGAGATACCGTAACCTCAATAAGATTGGGCAGGGTGCATCTGGTGGAGTTTTCACGGCTTACGAAGTTGGGACGAATAAGTGTGTTGCCATCAAGCAGATGAACCTGGAACAACAGCCCAAGAAGGATCTGATCATCAACGAGATTCTGGTCATGAAGGATAGCAAGCACAAGAACATCGTTAACTTCATGGACAGTTTCCTGGTGAGAGGAGACCTGTGGGTCGTCATGGAGTATATGGAAGGCGGAAGCTTAACGGATGTCGTTACTTTCAATATTATGTCCGAGGGGCAGATCGCTGCCGTCAGCAGAGAGGCAAGTTTACAGCATGTGATAACTGATAAAGCTGACCCGAATAGACACTTCAAGGCTTGCAACACCTACACTCCAAAGGCGTAATCCATCGAGATATTAAATCCGATAACATTCTTCTTTCGCTAGAGGGCAGTATCAAACTCAGTAGGTCTCCGATAATCCACACATCCGCAGTATCCTAGCCGTGCCAGCCCATTCAGCCCGCCTCACGCTCTTCACTTAACCCAATTCCCTCTTCATCCTTCGAATGTGGCTGTGTAGTAGCAATAACGTTTTCTAACGCTCTACATTATAGCTGATTTCGGTTTTTGCGCCCAAATTAACGAGAGTCATACCAAACGCACTACCATGGTCGGCACGCCCTATTGGATGGCCCCCGAGGTTGTTACCCGAAAGGAATATGGCCGTAAAGTCGATATTTGGTCACTAGGAATCATGGCTATCGAGATGATTGAGGGTGAACCACCATACCTGAATGAAAGCCCCCTAAGAGCTCTCTGGTTGATTGCGACGAATGGAACACCGACGATAAAGGACGAGCACACGCTCACTCCTGTGTTCAGGGATTTCTTGCAGTTTGCTCTCAAGGTGGATCCGGAGAAGCGAGCGAGTGCACATGATCTGCTCACGGTAAGTCAAATCATCGGTTCTCTCTTGGCATGCAGGGAATGATTGGCTTGGGTTTATAACCGGGTGCTTATTACATCGCAGCATCCATTCATCCAGACAGCAGAGTCTCTGTCCACTCTCGCACCTTTGGTTCAGTCGGCACGAAAAGCTAGAGCCGAGGAGCGCCGCAAGAAGGGTGGTATGTCTTGAGTACATTTATCTCTAAACATTGCCTTCAAAATCCTTTTTGTGAACTTGTATACGAATTCGCTCATCCTGCACTACTTGTCCGCATCGTCTGCTGGAAAAACATATACACGTTTTATACGCATGTTGAACACTCGATGCATCTCTAAACTACTAAAGATGGAAGCTTGCTGCATTGGAAAATTCCCTTTCTCTCTCTTTGATCTTGTGGAGGGCCCCGAAGGCATTTTTCGCATATTTTATCATTGAATCCTGGAGGAGAATCTGAAGGTACCACTACGCTTATTTGGCTGCAATTGCCTAGCAATTCCGATAAGATTTCTTTACGTTTTCGGTTCTCAGGTGTTAATCCTGCCTGTATATTTTTTTTCACTACTCTTCCATTCTTTTGCGACTTTGACCAGTCACTTCTGGAGCCGTGCTCGACGACATCTGAGCTTGGGCCATATTCTGGCTTTTGCACCATCTTATAAACGCGGCGACGCGGCCCGCTTAAGCGCTTATTCCTTTCTCTTTTATTACTTGTTATCGGCTGCTCTCCGCCGTCCTGCATTGGTCTTTGCAATATTGGCCAATAACGCTGGCTTGCCGTCGTTTCTGCGAATTTTTCTTTTGTCCCGTTGCGGTTAAAGAGATGCTATGTGCAGCACATGTACTGCCTTGGTCAACGCATGGTGCGCCACATGTGGGGGAGGAACTTGTGGATGGGAGGCAGGAGATGAAAAGGCAACAGCGAGCGAAACGGACGGATGGCTAGACGAACAAGGCGTTCTTCAATGGAACGTCTGGATTGGGATTGATGGGATGGTGAAGTGGTGGCAACGCACCCTCTTCCTTTTGAGGCATCAACTTGTCCTTACGGTTGGCTCTTGGTAATGGAGTCATGGCGACGTTTGTTTCAATGTGTATTTGATTGACTGGCAAATCAAAAAGGGGATGGATGGGTATGAAATCTGGAGTCAGGCATTGCTTCAACGAGTTAGAAGTCTATCGTGCCTCTTCTCCAAAATACGCCCAGCTGCTGAATGCGTAGGTGATATGAATTAAGCATTTGGATTGCGACAGCGCATAGCAATAGCAGGCGAAAATGTGGCAGAGAAGACTCGCATTTTCGTCTATTCTGCCAGACCCGTGCAAGCTCCATTCGTAAGCTCCGCCGCCATGGTGACGTTTCTGCCCCCCAGAGCCAAGCTGGTGGTGCGGGCGCAGCTAAGGCGAACCTCCAACTGCATACCTCACCCAAGTGCACCAAGTAGCAACCTGTACTCCTTCAACACCCACCTCTCACTCCACAGAACCTTCTTAACACTCTTCTTTTCCCTCTATTACCGACTCGCGGCCGCTTCCGGAGTAGTTGAAGAAGAAACACAATGTTCCGCGCGCAGCAGAACGCCTTCGATGATGTCGTGGGTAGGTGACCTTTTTGGGGTTTGAGCTTCGGGATTCGCTTTCTGCGGGCGAGCTAGTGGGGCAGCAGCGGGCAGCGCAGAAGCAGCAGTCGGGCGAGTCGTGGGCGGCGGAGCGGAGAAGAAGGCTGAACTTGTGATTTGTGCGTGTGCTAATCTACTGGGTTGTTGCGAATAGTCAAGGCCACCGACGAGAACCTAACGAGCGAGAACTGGGAATACATACTTGTACGCTGTGCCCCCGACAAGCCCAGAACCTACATATTCCCTCCCTCACTGCTATGTCCCTCAGATAGCATACATAACTGAAGCGTATGGTTTTGAGGAGAGAAGGATGATTGAAGCTTGGGGACCGACCAGGCTGACGAGCTTTCCTGTGCTTTAGGATGTCTGCGACAAAGTTAATCAGGAGGAGACGGGAGCCAAAGATGCCGTAGCGGCCATGATCAAGCGGCTCGCGCACCGCAATGCGAATGTGCAGCTGTACACGTTAGAGCTAGCGAATGCGCTGAGCCAGAACTGCGGCATCAAGATGCATAAGGAGCTGGCCAGCAGGAGCTTTACGGATGCGCTTTTGAGGCTCGCCGCGGATAGGGTAAGTGCTAGATTCCTATACGGAAGGGAGAAGGTAGTGGATGGGGATTGAAGAAATGTTATACTGGCTTAGTTCTAAGGTGGAGAAGAGATACTGGGGATTTATGGTTTTGGACGGGCGACGCTAATATTGGGGTACAGAACACTCACCCACAAGTCAAAGCGAAGATCTTAGAGCGGATGGCAGAGTGGACGGAGATGTTTGCTAGTGATCCAGATCTAGGGATCATGCATGCAGCCTACATGAAGCTGAAAACGCAGAGTATGTCATTTTTACCTAAGATGAGGCCCCAAAAGCTTACGGCAATGCAGATCCATCTCTTCGAGCACCGTCGAAGCCACAAAAAACACAGATCACTGACATTGACCGTAAGAAAGAGGAAGACGAACTCCAGATGGCCCTCGCCCTCTCCATCAAAGACAAGGCCTCCGCCGCTCCGTCAGCTGCGAAATCAAACCAACCCGCGGCTGCCGCTGCTTTGATTGCCTCACAGCCTACAGAACAACAGTCACAACCCATCTCATCTGGTACCACCGCCGCAACCGTTTCCCGTGTTCGAGCACTCTTTGATTTCCAACCCTCTGAACCCGGTGAGCTGCAATTCCGGAAAGGCGACGTCATTGCGGTACTCGAGTCTGTGTATAAGGACTGGTGGAAAGGATCGCTGCGAGGGCAGACCGGTATCTTTCCGCTGAACTATGTAGAGAAATTACAGGACCCCACGAAGGAGGAATTAGAAAGGGAGGCACAAATGGAGGCAGAGGTGTTTGCTGAAATCAGGAATGTAGAGAAATTACTTGCCCTACTGAGTACGAGCTCGGGAGCTGGCGAGGGAGATGTTAGGGACAATGAAGAGATCACGGTATGCTATGGAGGGAACATGCTCTTCGAACGCCCGGTGCTGACAACGTTGGTATAGACACTATACCACTCTACCCTAGCAATACGACCGAAGCTCATTGAACTCATTGGCAAATATTCGCAAAAAAAGGGTAAGTACTTACAATCCCTTATCTCGGCTCTTTTCGTCCTTGACGAGGTGCTAAACTCGATTCAAAGACGACTTCACTCAACTCAACGAGAAATTCATCAAAGCCCGCCGCGACTACGAATCCCTGCTGGAAGCATCAATGTCCCAACCGCCACAACCAACATACGGCCGTCCACCCTACAGCTACGGTCCCCCTCAACAGGCCACGTACGGCGCACCCCCAGCCGGTCCGGGCTACCCACCACAAAGCCCACCACCGCAGCAAGAGCCCGCGCGCTACTACGGCGGCGGCCCACCCAACGCTCCCTCCGATGCCGTGCCCCAGTATCCCGGCGGCCCGAACCCGAACGGCCCGAACGCAGCCTTCTTCATGATCCCCCCATCCCAACAACCCCAACGAGCAAGCCCCAAACCGGGCTCCACAGACCCCTACGCGCTGCAGCAAATGCGCGTCGGGCAAGGCCGGCCGCACTCGATGGCATTCGGCCCGCAGGAGCTCGCAACAGGCCACTACGACTCCCCCGTCGACAACCGCGCCAGCTTCAGCCCAACCCAGGGCCTCCCGCTCCAACCACAGCAACAGCATCAACAACAGCAGCAGCCATCGCAGCCCCCGTCGCAAGAACCAGGCTTCGAGGGCTACGCGCCATCCAACCTGCACCAGAGCCAGCACCCCTCCGCTCCTCCGTCGCAGCAGCAGCAGCAACCGCCGTCATCATCCAACTACCCGCCGCAGCAGGCCCAGCAGCAGCCGTACGAGCCGCTCTACTCGCCGCAGCTGCCGCACGTCTCGCCGCAGGAGCCGTACGAGCGCCTCCAGCCCGCGTACCCGCCGCCCGGCGTGCCGAGCAGTCCGCCGCTCGACGGCGGGGCCGGCAGCAGGCCCGGTGGCGCGTATCAGGCGTATCATCCTCCACAGCAACAGCAGCAGCAGCAGCAGCAAGGCAGGTGGGGCGCGGTGGGGGCGCGCAGGGCGGAGGGAGGTGGGGCGGACGGGGATGAGGAGTTTTATCGGTAGGGGAGGGGATGGAGTGAGTTGGGTGGGGGGTTAGGAGGGGGGAAGGAGGGGGGGTGGAATATGCATGCGTGCAATGTCGTTCGTCTTTGGTCATGTAACAGCACGTGGTGGTTGGTATACCGGGTTCGTAGCGGCCAGTGCCGAGGCACCGTGTGGGGCGGAAAGACTGATAGCGGAAAATATCACGTGTACAGAGATATGTCAGTTATGCTAAGTTTGTGCGGATGGAATGCAATATATCAGTATGATAATTATCTAGGTGCTGGGTAATGAGACTGTTTTCAGGAGTGGTGTCCGAGGGACCGGAGTATCTTCCCGCAATGGACTTGTTGGGTTTTAATTTTTCTCTCTTCATGGCTGAGGTGAGCTGGTTGGCGGTAATGTGACAGATAGGGGGCAGGGCACCTACGGAGCGTGGAGGAATCTGGAAAGTTTGGTGAGGCCAGGCTGAAATGATAAATCGGGGTACGGCGGATCATCGCAGAGCGCATAGAGGGCAAGATGTAGGTTCTAAAGCGGTTCAAGGGAAGAAGTGATAATAAAAGGCTACCCATCTATATGCGAAGGAGCTCGAGGCAAGCCCACAGGCGAAAAGAGCGCCACAAAAAGCAGTTGGGTTGAAGGATGAGGTCTGAAAGTGCCCGTTTCTACGCCGGTTTGAGGGGATGTGGGAAGTTTGTGCAAGCCATGCTAGGTCGAAACAGCACGAGTACAACGATTCAAGTCCATCGCGAAAAAGGAAGGTCCAAATACCCAAATACGAGAAAGTAGGACAGAAGTTTGATGAAAACGTTATCCCGCAGCCGACACAACCTCCCCCGACCCCGAATATTCCCGGTGTGTGCCTCTCCGTGAGGAAACCCAAAGAATTGTGATAGTCAAGCGTGCGTTTTTTTCCTTCTTGCCTACACTTCTAGCCGCAAACCACCCTCTATCGTATCCGCGGCGCCGCGCTCTATCTCTCGGCTTCGTGGTGATGGGGCAGCGCTCGCTCACTGGCTCTCTTGGCTTGCCTGCATGTACTTGTAGGCGCCGAAAGCGAGAAGACCGCCGAGGAGGATCACAGCATAGAGACCGATGCCCATACCGGCATTATCAGTGCCTGAGGGCGTGGCGCCCGACTCGTACGTCTTCGGGGCTGGGTCGCCGGGCTGGTTGGACCAAGGTTCTACATCAGCACATGCAAATATCCAAAGTACCACATTTTAAACAGGGGACTTGGATGGTTTATGTAGGGTAGCGGAATTGTTCCGAGGTAGATATTGAGCTCGCCCGACAGCCGACAGCTATGGGAATTATCCGAGGAGTTTGATTTTGTGGAGATGGAGAGAAGGGAGGGGAGCATATCGTACCTTCCTCTTCAGCACGCCAACGAGTAGTCCCTCGAGGATTTCACGGGCCTCGTCGCTGTGGCCGACATCCTCGAATGCTTCTGTTGCGTCCTGGCCGGCGACGTCTAGGAGGACTTCCTCACCACCTCTGTAGCGAGCGTTGTAGAGTTAACAGATGATCTGTAGATAAAAACATTGAAAACGCTAAGCAGAATTGCTTAAGGACGTCGTGTGTATGCGTGCCCTCTTCAACAATTGTTGAGGGACCAAGCATATATTTAGGAGCAGTGGGAAGCCTCAAGGGAGTAAGGTTGAAAAAAGGCCACGTACGGATGCTCGTCCACGAAGCTCGTCGCATTGTAGACCTTGTCGTGGACGACGAGATAGAGATCCTTCTTGGAGCTATGTTCCGAGACGTCGGAGTAGCTGAATTCCTTGGTTGCCATTGTTGACAGATTAACCGATTATGTTGGCTCGAAATAGGCGGATTCGTCCTAATGAATCTACTTTCGATATAGCGATCTAGCAGGATTGCCGAGTCGGACGGACAAAGGGGAGCACGGAGTGTTTGCGAGTGGTGTGGAGAAGGAAAGGCCGAGGCGGAGGAGGAGTTGGACTTAAAAGGGAAGAGAGGTAGGTGTGGGCAGATGTAGCCAGACTCGCAAAGGCAGCGTAGGGATGAGAATTGGCGGCTGTCAATTGGACAGATAACTACGGGGAATAACTAGCCGGCGCGGAGTTTGAGGACACTTGTCGGTGGGCCGATTTTTATCCGGGGGGCCCCCCTGAAAAGGGAAATTTGATCCGTGCCGGGTAAGGTCGCTGCCTTGCAGTCCACGTATTCTTCCGGCATACTCTCGAGACGACAGAAGAGCGGCATCTGGTGACATCATCCTATTGATGCCTCCACAGATGGACATATTTCTCGCAGCCCGGAAGCAATATCCAAAGCGGAAATCTACTTCCAGGACGCATACGACTCCGGTTTTCAAGCGTTTACTATCAAACGTAGTGAATGCTTGCTGAACTTGCTTGTTAGCAAGTCTGAGCGTGAACATTGGGTGAGCTCATCATTTTCTGAGATCTCCGTATTCTGATTCACGACTTGGATATTTTGGTCCATGTCATCTGACAGTGGTTTTGCCATGAGGTTCATTCCGATTAGAGGCGGAGTATGGAAATATAATCACGATAGATGTTTTCTATCGCATTTGTCTTGAAGTATTGGTCTATAGCCCGCAGCCCGCAGTATAAACGATTGTGCGATATTGACCGGTAATTAGAGAATTATTTCAGGTCGATTATATAAAACTGCCTGAAAATAGTTAGGGCGTGTTCAGTTGCAGCTCCAGATTAAATCTGGAGGCTTCAGAACCGAGTTGATCTGAAGCCTCAATCTAATCTGGAGGTGGGTGTTCGGTTAATCTGACGACTTTCTAATCTAGAGCTCCTCCAGATCGGCAACCGCGTCAAATTCGCACGCTTTACTGTATATAGTAGTTAAACTTAAGCTCTTAGCGTTAGATTAACCTATAGCTTTTTTTTATAGGTTAATCGTCAAGTCAAATCTAGAGCTCTGCTTATATACCTATCCGATTGCCTATTATAACCTTACCGCCACTACCCTTACTAACAATGGTATTACTGCAGCAGCTGTAGGCCCTATATAACGTCCTCTTCTTAATCCTTACTGTTGCCGTTTAGATCTAACTAGTTGGCGTTTATACTTAACACACTAATATATAGCGGGGGACGTTATAAATAACGCAATTGCTCTATAGCCACCTATAGAGGCTTTATAATTTAACGAGGATATGACTAGAGGTATTTAGGAAGTTGCTTAAATGGCTTTAAATTAACGGCGACTTAAAGGATATGAAGCTTCTATTAGTAGCAGAGAAGCTATTAATATTCCAGCTAATATTTAGTAATAATTAGTTATACTAATTAGTTTATAAGGAAATGTAACATACCTTATTAACGGTCAAAGAGTAGGTAATATATACTTTAATATAGTCTTTTTACCGGAGCTAATTTAGTATATAGAGTAGTATATATAGTTCTTCCTAGGCTTGTTAAATTGTATAAGGAGCTTATTAATCTACCTAAAAACACTACGCTAGATAAGATTGTAGATGACCTAAAGCAATATCTATTCTTTGCCGATTGTATTAGAGCGCTTGACGGTACACATCTACTAATTATAATTAAAGGCGGGTATAAGAAGCAAGCTCCCTAGCGCGGTAGAAAAGGTATATTAACGCAGAATATTCTAGCTGCCGTTAATTTTAATATAAACTTTATATACGTTCTAGCTAAATGGGAAGGTACCGCTTATAACTATAAAGTTATTAATTCGGTAAAGAAGAAAGGCTTTAAAGCTCTATAAGGTTAATATTATCTTGCTAACGCTAGTTATTTAAATACCTCTATAACGTTAATACCATACTAAGGCGTTTAATATTATCTTTATAAATAAGCTTAGGTAAATATAAGGCCACAGAATACAAAGGAGCTGTTTAATCTACATTATATAGGACTAAGAAATGTTATTAAGCGTGCCTTTAGAGTCTTTAAGAGACAATTTTAATACTTTAAGGCGGTAAGATAGAACTTCCCTCTAGTAATACAGATTCTTTTAGTATATGCATTAACAGCGGTATATAACTTCTTAAATATATATAATCCGGATGATCTAGAGGACTACGGTGTAGTAAAGGATAAGGAGGTTAATAAGGAGGATGCGCAGATAGTAGAGAAAGAGAGTAAGGTTGCTATAAATTAAAGATAAAACGAAATTGCAGAGCTTATATAGAGAGGCTATTTTTAGGCAATTAGGAGGCCTTTATAATGCATAGGTATATAATCTATAGACAAATTACTATACTAAATTATATACCAATACATTTTACCGCTATATAGCGCGCTTTAAAAGAGCCTTTTAATATAATAACTTCCTAATAATCACATATAGAAAAGCGGTTACTTTAATTTTACAGAGTACATTTATAATAGGTTTAAGAATTTACTAATTTATATATAAAATCCTTACTAAAAAATAAAATTGTTAATAGCAAAGTAATTATAAACGCAAAGTAAAAGCAGCTACTAATTTTAACCCTTAACGTCTTCCTTCTTCTTTATTTTTGCTAAAGTTCTATTTATTAGTCTCTTCCGTAACGCCCCTAATATAATTAAAAAGGTCCTTGCCATTAATTCTGTCTTAAAGGCTTCTAGAATAAGCACTTAATTGTCAAGGTCTATATTATTAAACTTATTAAGGAACTCTACTAAGGCCTTTTCTAGAGGCGGCTTTTAACTAAAAAGCTCTTGCGTAACTCTGATCTCTTTTAATACTAGCTTTATAGTCTCTCCTAATAGGTTCTTTGTCCGTTGCCTATCTTTAGGTTGCTGACGCTTTGCATCTAGTTTATTTAATATAGCAGCTTATTTAGCAACGCGTTTTCTTATAGCCAGCAAAGACTTTTAAGTAGGCGTTAACGAAGGCGTATAATAAAGGCTTGGGCCTGCTAAGGATAATAATTGTTAACTAAAAGGTATAGTAGAGCGATTATCTAAGGAAATATTACTAGCTGATAAAGCTAACTAACGCTGTTCTATAGAAGATTAAAGTTTATCCTTATTAGCTACCTTATTATCTTTCTTATTATAAAACTTATCCTCCTTACTCCTGCTGTCCTATATAGTAGCAGCGCTTTCCTCCTCTATTAGCGCAGGATTAATTGGCGGCCTATTCTCCATTTAATTAAGAGCTTTATTAACTATAAGAGCATAGTTACCTGTTATAACTACGCCTTAAAATAGCTTATTAAGCTTCTTTAGAAAAGGCGGCGGAGTGTCTTAAAACTTTACAGTGTTAGGATTGGCTTTAAAATATCTATCTATAACGTCTTTAGAGGCAACTGGTATACCTTTATTATCATCCTATCTTTAGCTAGATTAATTATAGAGCTCCTTCCATACCTTCTAATCCCTTTTTTAACTATCGTGCTTACTTTTAAGCTGCTGTATAGTAATTAAATATTAAGTCTTTGCCTACGCGGCGTTTAGAGCTATCTGCCAGCCTTCCTTCTTATATAAGTTATTTACACGGAGCCCTTTCCAAACAGCCTTTACTAGGCCTTTAATTATAGCTTTTTCTATTTTATAAGTCTAGCTAATACGCTGTTTCTTTGCAGTTACTTGGCGAGCCATAGGCTGTATATAAAGGGGTAGAGGGCGCGAGGAACGTAGTATATATATATTAGTAGCAGGAGTAGGGGTGGTAGTTGTTAATAATATGGTAATAAAACACCAAAATAAGGAGCTAGTAGTAGAGGTTTAGTAGTAGGTACATTTTAGCAGAGGATTAATTAATATAGGCAGAAGATATTACTAATTTTAAGCCTTATTTAAGGCCTTTTTAGAATAATTAACTGAACAGTCGGCTTTATTTTAGATTAAGTACAACTACTAGATTAAGCGCCACTAATTATCTACTAATTGACGCCGGCAAAAGCACAGATCAACGTTAGATTAAAAAAGCTCCAGATTGTAACCAAATACGCCCTTAGCTATTTTCATAAGAAAGATTTGCTTTAGGGCGTGTTTAGTTATAGCTCTAGATTAAATCTAGAGGCTTTAGAACCGAGTTAATCTAAAGCCTTAATCTAATCTAAAGGTAGGTGTTTAGTTAATCTAACAACTTTCTAATATAGAGCTTCTCTAGATCGGCAACCGCGTTAAATTCGCACGCTTTACCGTATATAGTAGTTAAACTTAAGCTCTTGGCGTTAGATTAACCTATAGCTTTTTTCTATAGGTTAATTATTAAGTTAAATTTGGAGCTCTACTTATATACCTATCCGATTACCTATTATAACCCTACCGCTACTACCCTTACTAATAATAGTATTACTGCAGTAGCTGTAGGCCCTATATAACGTCCTCTTCTCAATCCTTACTATCGCCGTTTAGATCTAACTAGTTGGCGTTTATACTTAACACACTAATATATAGCAGGGGACGTTATGGATAATATAATTGCTCTATAGCCACCTATAGAGGCTCTATAATTTAATAAGGATGTAACTAGAGGTGTTTAGGAAGTTGCTTAAATAGCTTTAAATTAATGGCAACTTAAAGGATATAAAGCTTCTATTAGTAGTAGAGAAGCTATTAATATTCTAGCTAATATTTAGTAATAATTAGTTATACTAATTAGTTTATAAGGAAACACAGCACGCCTTATTAACGGTTAAAGAGTAGGTAATATATACTTTAATATAGTCTTTTTACTAGAGCTAATTTAGTATATAGAGCAGTATATATAGTTCTTCCTAGGCTTATTAAATTATATAAGGAGCTCATTAATCTACCTAAAAATACTACGCTAGATAAGATTATAGATAACCTAAAGCAATATCTATTCTTCGCCAATTGTATTAGAGCGCTTAATAGTACATATCTACTAATTGCAATTAAAGGCGGGTATAAGAAGCAAGCTCCTATAACGGAATCCCCTAGGAGGTACATATTAGATGAGATAGTAGGAGGTTTTATTAATGTCCTGCCTACGTCCCATGTATATTCTAGAAGAGACATAGTTAGATAGATAGGGGCGAAAGGTTTTACTAGTGTTTTAGAAGGGTTATATAGGAAGCTGGTTCTCCTCTAGAGAAGAACCAGCGATTAGTCTCTAAATGGAAGTGGTTAGAAGTATTTGTCCTTTAATATATAAAACTTATTCTACCTTTAACTTACCTTTAACTTACCTTCTACTTACTTGTGACACTGTTGATTAGATAATTATATGTTTTAGTTAGGCTAGCCTTTTATAATTCTAATTGCTTATAATCCGTTAGGAACGTATGGCTATTAATTAATAATAATAGGCTATACTCCTTTACCCTATAAAGCAACGCCCTTACCTTAAAAGGCTTAGAGAGTCTCTCCAAAGGAGCGCATTCCCTCTACTTATGAAGGAGTAGACTAGGAAGCTATGGCTGGTCCGTCTAACCTTCTAAGACCCTTAGGAACGATCACCGCTAGGGAGTTATTAGAGCGGTTGCTATACAAGACCCTACAAAAGATAAAGAAGGTGGGGATACGATTGAGATAAGTATATTAAAACTACTAAGGATAATTACAAGAACAATTGGGAGAAGCATAGACACCCTAGACACAAAGCGGACTTGGAGGGGCAACGCCATACTATACTATAACATTAGATAAACCTAAATTCCGTATAAAGGAACCTAATAAGTATAATAGTGATAGTCTTAGGAACTGCAATTATTTTATCCGTTAATACGAAACCAAGTTTTAGCTAGATCCGAAACGTTACTCTAATAAGTATAATTAGACACTAATTGCTTCTACCTTCCTATATAGCACCGTTAAGAGTTTATAAACACGCTACAAGAAGAAACTTACTATACCCCTTAAATTTAGCAAACTTAAGTTCTAGTTGGTTAATTAGGTCCAAGACCCTACTAATTAAGGGATGGATTACAACTAGCGATACTATAATACAAAACAGTAAGAAGGCCAGAGTGTAGTCCAGTTTATAAACTACTTAGAAGAGCTAGAAGACAATATACCCTACTTAGACTTATAGGATGACGCTATATAACTCTATTAACTACTTGCTAAGTTATAACCTAAGATTTAACATGCTATATAGGAGAAGGGGGAAATTCCTACCTTTTAAGAAAAGCTTATCTCTAAAGCTACTTGGATTAAAAACGCTAAAAGAGACTATTTAGGGAAGCGAAAGGAACAAGACGCCAATAATAAAGAGCGTAGAACTAGACCTAGCTTTAATAAAAGGGGCAGATCTTAACCTAACCACTCTGTGGAAGGATAATATAAGCAGGCTTTATAACCCTAGAGCAACGCTAGTTAACCCCAAAATAATAATAGGCAGAAACCGTGGAACTAAGAGTCACACAGCTGTTATAACTGCGGCAAGAAAGGCCATATATAGCGCTTCTGCCAACAGAAAAAGCAAGAGAATGCTTAATTAGGAAAAGAGAGAGCCTAGTAGATCTTTACTCCCTTATACTAGGCCAGTAAGAGAAGGAGAGAGTAAGCTACTACATAATTATTCCCATCTCCATTTAAGTTAATAATAAATAGGTAACGCGAGACTGCCTTACAGACAGTAGCGCGACTATGGGGTTTATTTCTTAATTACTAGTAAAGGAATTAGATTTGGACCTTAGTGGCTTATAGGTGCGCACTGTTTGAAGTATTAGAGGCTACTGGATTCCGTACTATAGGGAACAAACTTTTTCTATAGCCAGCTAGGACCGCGATAGTCTATAGGACACGCAGGAGATGTGCTTCTACGCTGTAGAAATTAAGGGGTATAACCTTGTTTTAGGATACCTATGGCTTTAATAGGTTAATCCAGACATTAATTGGCCTTTAGCCTTATATTAACACCGGAAGTCTTAACCACACATTATAGTTAAAGATTAAAAGACTTTCTTAAACTATATACAAGAGGAAGGGTGGGCGTATGCTATATATACCACTCTTAACACTAAGAATGGGGACGCGGAGTATTTATTTTTAGATGTCTGGCTATACACAGTTAAGGAACTAAAGATTCTATAGGAATATATAAACCTAAAGGATATTGCTAATAAGGAAGCTGCGCACACCTTACCCAACCCTATATTGGTAAAGCATAAGATAGACACAGGAGATAAGGAACCTCCTTTTAGACTACTATATAACCTATCAGAAAACAAGCTGGCAGTATTGCGTTAGTATATAGTAGACAATCTTTAGAGAGGATAGATTTGGCCTTCTATAAGCTGGGTAAGGGCACTAATTATATTTATACCTAAAAAGGATAAGACCCTTCGCCTTTATATTAACTATTAGGCGCTAAACAAGATTACTATAAAGAATCGCTACCCGCTACCCTTAATAGGGGAGCCTATTAACAGGCTATTAGGCGTAAAGATATTTACAAAATTAGATCTAAAAGATATATACTATTAAATCCGGATCAAAGCCGGTAATAAATAGAAAACGGCGTTCTAAATATAGTACGGCTACTTTAAGTACCTAGTAATGCCATTTAGGCTTACTAACGCACCAGCGACATTTTAGGCCTATATTAATAAGGCATTATTAGGCCTGTTAAATACGATATATATAGTCTACCTTAATAACATTATAGTCTACTCTAATAACTACAAAGCATATACGCACCATATGCAAATAGTACTAGAAAGACTGCGGGAATATAAGCTCTATATAAATCTAAAAAAATGCTTATTCTATATCACTAGCATTGATTTTCTGGGCTTTCTTATTAGCGTTAATAGAGTGTTAATAGAGAAAAGCCGGGTAGACGCTATTAGGGAATAGCTATACCCTATAATATTTAGGGAAGTACAGGTTTTTATAGGCACAGTAAACTTCTACTAAAGGTTCATTATTTATTACTTATAAGTAATGCTCCTAATTACTAATCTACTAAAGGGATCCAAGGATGGCAAGAAGTTAGAACCCTTTATATTTAGGGAAGCTGCTAAGCAGGCTATAGACTAGTTAAAGAATTTATTTACATTGGCGCCTATCCTAATACACTTTTACTGGGAGCTATATATATACCTTAAAACAGATACATCCGGCTTCGCCCTAGGGGCAATTATATCTCAATTAAAAGACGGAGAATAGCATCCTATAGCGTTTTAGTCAAGGAAAATAACCCCCATAGAGTAGCGTTATATAACGCACGACCAGGAGCTGCTTGTAATAGTCACAGCAATAAAGCACTAGCGACATTATTATATAGGAAGTAATTATCCTATTAAAGTCCTTATAGACCACAACAACCTAAAATACTTTATAACTATAAAGGTGTTAAGCGGTTAACAAGCCAGATAGGCAGAGGCACTATTATAGTATAACTTTAAAATTATATACTGCCTAGGAAAAACAAATCCCGCTAATAGGTTATTAAGACGTCTGGATTATAAGACTAGGAGAATCTAGGACAGCATAGGGGAAATAATTCCCATATTACAAAATTTGCTTAGAAAAAAAGAAGAGTCTTTTCCTAAAACTATAGAATTCCACAACAGGGTAGAGGTTCTGGTAATACAGCTGCAAAGCACCATAATAATAAAGCCGCAGAATATAGTTACGGACTAGGTTATAAACCAAGCAGATATTATAAAGTTAGCGTACCCTAAAATTAGTGAGAATTCTATAGGATATACTAGGGGTGTTGTGGCACCTTTAACTTAACAGCGCACTAGCTACAAGTTTCCGGATCTAGAGGGGATAGGCAAGATACCTATCCACAGTATAGCATACTATATAACGGTAGGAGAATCTGCTGGCACTAATAGTTTAAAACATCTTATGCCACGCCTAAAGCCTATAATAGCGGCGGGCGAAACGGAAATAAGCAATCTATATAAAACCTTTCTAGATCTTCTTCTTTAAGTATAATAAAGGAACGCCTTTGTTTCTAGGGAGAGGTAGAAAGACATAGTAGAGACTAACTTGGCCGGAGTTACTAAGAAGCTATAGCAACAAGACTAAAAGGGTCTATTGCGCTTTAAGGGTGCTATATATATCCCAAAAAACCAAATGGTTTAAGATAAAATTCTAAAGGTCTTCTATAACAACCCTCTTAGGGGTTACTATGGTGCCAACAGGACCCTTAAGGCCGTTTAAAGGAAATACTTTTAGGATAGAATATCTAAAGAAGTTAAGAACTATATATTAAAATATAATACGTGCTAAAGGGTACAGATACCTAGGTATCGCCTATATAGCGAGTTATTAGTGCTTCCTATTCCATAGGGACCTATATTAGAATTAATAATAGATTTTATAACAGGCTTACCCCCTACTAAAATAAGAACTAAAGAGGTTGCTAACGCTATCCTAGTAATCGTTAATAGATATACAAAGTTTTTAGGGTACTTTGCTATTTTAATAACAATCATAATAGCAGAACTGGTAGACCTATTTTTAAAGCGGTAGCTCCTATTTAGTATACTAAGGGGAATCGTGTCCAACAGAGGTACCGTATTTAATAGCGCATTTTAGTCTTCATTCTATCTCTTATTAAAGATACGGCGAAGGATAAGCACTACCTTCCACCTGCAAATAGATGGGCAAACAGAGCGTCTAAATATATTATTAAAACACTACCTCCGCTACTATATTAATTATTAATAGGATAATTGGCCATTATAGTTAGCTCTGGCGCAACACGTATATAATATAAGCATCCACAGTAGTATAAAAATAACCCCTTATAAAGCACTATTTGGGGTAAAAGTAAATGACCCCTAGAATGTTAAGGACATCGTTCCTAAAAGAGAGGCACTGGTGGCGTCTAAGAAAATTAAGCAAATGAGAATTTATAGAGAAGAACTTAAAAAGCACTTACTAGACGCCTAGGCTATACAAAAAAGGTACTATAATAAGGGACATATACCTAAAGAATTTAAAAATAGGAGACGAAGTCTTACTATCTATAAAAAATATCCAGACGAAATATATCAAGAAGAAGCTAGACTATAGGTGGCTTAGACCCTTTAAGGTAGTTAGGAAAACTAAAGAAAATCAAGCCTATAAATTAGAATTACCGAAATTATATCTAATACATCCCATATTTTATGTTTCCTTATTAGAGTTATACTGGAGAAGAGATAGTGTGGAACCACCCCTACCTAGCAAAATTAATGGGGAACTAGAATGGAATATAGAAGACATTCTTAATTAAAAATAGCATTAGAAGAAACGCGAATTTTTAGTTTATTAGGAAGGATACTTTTAGGTATATAATAGTTGGGAACCTAAGAAGTGCCTTTAGCCAGGATATAATACGGCAATTAAAACTTTCCTAAAGACTATAAATTAGGATTCAGCAATAGTTCCAAATATGCCACAGGCAAGACAATAGGGAATATTACGGACGCTTTAAGTACGATGTTACGACTACTTAGGGAAGAGTCGCAGGAAGCTAGTTAGTTGATACAGGCACGGTCCAGGATAGATCCGGTAGAACTATGTAACGAGGAATGGTAACCAAGGTCACGTAGCGTTGAACGTATTAACTATATTAAACGGAAGGGACGTTATATTTAATACAAACAACACGTACCTTACATACAAGAGAGGATTTCTTAGGCGTATAGTTGTGTATTTAAAGGACCTTAGTCCCTACCGTAGAGAGTTCTCTCCTTATAGTGAATCTTAGAATACAATTAGAGTTAATCTATTAGGTAACCACTCCACTAGTTATTATTACGTTGTTGTTTTGTTTTTACCTATATACCTAGCCTAATAACAGAACCCACTATAGTTCCTACTACAAGGTTCCATTACATATTTACTACTAAAGTTACAGTATTAAACAAGATTAAACAATATGCCACTAAGAGCACTAGTCATAACGGCATTAACGGCAGCCACAACCTTAGGGCCAGGTGATACTAGTATGGACAATAGGGATTCTCAAGTAGTTACGCAAGGTTAGTTATAGGAAATAGTTAATTACTTATAAAATAATAATAGGATACTTAAAGAACGCATTAATAGAATTAGAGTAGTAAAAATTAAGCTACCCTTAATTAAATAATTCTTAGGAAAGAAGTCGAAGCTAAGGGATTTCTTATATAAATGCACTTTAAGGTAGTACAGAAAGGAGCAAAGTTAGTAATATCGTTAGATTAAGTAGCCTATACAGGATTGTTCCTAATAGGGAGGGCACTTAAGTAGTTTAAACCATATCTCACGGAAATATAGGCTAATGGCATAACAACTACTAACTAGGACGTACGGTATATATTTACCAGTTAGAACGGGTTCGCAAAGTAATTAATATAAATATTTAGAGACCTAGAGGCCATAACCACAGTAGAACAAAAGCTTTAGAACTTAGTATAACGCACTTTAGCAATTAAGTATATAATACAGTTTTAAACACTAGCTATATAGGTTAAGTGGAATAATAGGGCGCTTATGGTATAGTATAAATAGGGACTTAAGGCTAAAGTCTAGGACGTAATTATCCTAATAGAAGATGCGGATACTCTAAGGGAGTTAATAGATTAGTTAATAAAGATTAATAACTAAATCTATTAAAGGGAACAAGCTAAGAGAGGGCAAAACAGAGTTCCATAGTTATATAAGGCGCAGAGTACGCAATAACAGACGCAGAGTTAAAAACTATGGAATAGCGCAGAGCTAATAGACCTAAGTGGTACCAAAGAAACCTAAAGATGGGAAAAGAAACTATGGAAACCTAGAGGTTAAGAATTAAGTAATTAAAGGACTAAGAAGTAGAGGCCAAACTAGGGATCTTAGTAGTAGAAGACATTTAGGCGGACTCCATAACAAGAAAGATGGTTTAAAAACGGAGCTTGCATAAATTATAGAAAATAGGGTTATTTCGCCAGAGACTATAGAGGTGGTTAGAGTAACTATATAGTAAAGGGAACCAGACCAGCAGACGGCACGTACGTATAGAGGGACGATGGTGCACTGCAAGGAATAAAAGAGTGTTTAATTAACAGTTTTGCGTATTGTTACAACAACGCATGCCAAATTTATAAGGACGCTAAGTACGGCGCAAGCTATTAGCCATAGAAGCTAGAGTTAAAAGGACTCCGAGGAACCAGAGAGTTAGATAAAAAATAAGATTAACTCTATAAGCTAGATTAAGATGTTATAGTAATATACGAACAAAGATTAGCAGCAATAATAATAGAGTTAGAGTACTTATTAATCAACAGTAATAAGGACGAAAAGGGGGCTAGCTAGGAGTACTTAAACCTTAATAACGCAATAGAAGTAGAGACTGAGACTATTACCAAACAAGGTTTAGTAACGGATATTATAACACCGTTAGATACAATTTCCATCGCTTTATAAGATAATAGGAGCAACGTTTAGAAGAAACTAAGCAAGCAGATAACTGCTAGTGCTAGCTTATTACTTAATAAAGGTAAAAGGCCACAGGCTTAAAATTCTTAAGAAGAGATATAAAAAGCTTAAGACTTTTAAGACAAGATAAGACATACCCAAAAACCCATAACGGATAAAAACTAATAGGAAAGGGTAGTAACTCAGTTTAGTAATAAACAAATAAGTATAGGACGCAAGTTTAAGAACTACAAGTTTAGGGAATAAATAAGAACGTTAGTAATTCTAGGTAAGTATAGTGTTTAGCCTAAAGATTAAAAAGTTAATACTAGGATTAAAAAGTAAGATAACTATAAGGATCTAGCTGCAAGACACAGAAAGTAAGAAACTATAGATGAGTTTAGAACAAGAATTATTATATAGTAAGAGTAAAAGATAGATAAGAGATTAGCTATGCTAGGTTGTATAAGGGACAGAGCACCCATATAAAGAGTTACTAATAGGCCAAGTGCAGAGATACTTAGGGTAAAGTGGTTAGATAAACTAGAACAAGAAGAGGATCTAGATATTCTAACTAGGTTTAAAGAAAGGCATACCAAAGGATATTATAATGCAGCAATAATAAGGTACTTTCTAACGGATAGACCATACACACTAAACCAGTTATACGGAAAGTGGTATAGGCAACGACACAACAACAAATAGGAAGATTTTTATATATAGCTAGATAAAAAAGTTATCTAAGACCAACCTATTACGGAAAAACATATAAGTTATATTAAAGGAGCATTAATCATGATGTTAAGGAACCTAGAAGAGAGGTTTAGGGACTAGAGAAGTAAGTAATAAATCTTAGTACCTGTAGCAGAGATACCAGTGGTTAGGTTAACTAGGTATAGGTTTAAACTTAAGGACAAAGACAAACTAAGAGTTAACCTAAAACATGCAGCGCATTATACACTATTGTGGATAGCTTGTATGGATAATATATATAATATATATAGAGCACCTAAAGATAAGAACCGGAAGTACCTAGTAAGGATATATTAGGCACCAGAGGAAAAGCGGTTCAGGAACGCTAAATATATACATAGTTGGCACCCAGTAGAAGTATAAGGTTAAGGGGATTTAACACTTTAACCAGGAAGATTCCTTATAGAAGAATGCCTAGATAGATAATAGTGGTAGGAGTGCCTAGAGAATACTTGTCTATAGCATATAGAGGAAAAGAAACGAACTAAGTATTAGCTAAAGTTGGACTAAGTATAGGCAGGATCAAGCAGCTAATAGTTAGGAAAAGGGGAGGCATACGGGACTAGAGGGAACTAGTGTTAGAGCCTTAGACCCTTAAAGGAATTTAAGAACAGCACCTGAATTTAAGGGCTAAGTGGCAAGATCAGCAGTTTAAAGCGTTGGTAGACAGTAAAGCAATAAGGAACCACATATTACCAAAGGCAGTGGAAAGAATAGGGTTACTATATAGATAGAAGGAACACCTATATCCACTTATAACAATTTCAGGAGATTAGATAGCCTATAGAGGAGGCATTATTAATCTTAAAACAGGACCTATTTAGATAACTATTAAGGGGAGACCAGTCAGAATGTCTTTTAATATCCTACCGTTGGGACAGGATAAGGTGATACTAGGAATGCCTTGGTTACAGAAGTATAATCCAAAGATTAATTGGGTTATAGGTTAGGTTAATATTAAGGATATATAATAACGCAAAGTGCAATAGTAAACCAAGTTGGTATAGTACCAAGTTAGAGCAACGTATAAAGAGACTAAGTAAGGCTTAAGTTATGTACCAAAGAGATACCACAAGTATGGAAAAAAGTTATAGTTACTAGAAAGTGAGAAGCTATTAGAGCATACAGCTTAGGACTATAAAATAGAATTAGAAGAGGGAATAAGTCTAAGGTTCTTTCTAATCTACAAGCTTACTAAAATAGAGTTAGTAGCGCTTAAGGAGTTTATTTAGGAGAACTTATAAAAGGGATATATTAGACTGTTATAGTTATTAGCAGGATATCCAGTACTGTTCGTCCTAAAGAAAAACAGAAAACTTAGGATGTGTATAGACTATAGACAGTTAAACAGCATTACTAGAAAGGATAGGTATCCTTTACCCTTAATTAGCGAAATCCAAGATAGGATAGGCAATGCAAAGATCTTTATAAAAATAGATCTGAGATAGGCGTACCATTAGATTAGGATTAAGGAAGGCGACAAATAGAAGGCAGCCTTTAGGTTAAAGGAAGGACTATACAAGCTATTAGTTATACAATTTGGACTTATAAACGCACTAGTAATGTTCTAGAAGCGAATTAATAGTGTGTTAGGAGAACACCTAGATAAATTTATTATAGTATATCTTAATAACATTATTATCTACTTAAAGAGTAAGGAAGAGCATGGAGAACACATAGAGTGGGTCTTAAAAAGACTATAAGAAGAAAAGATGCCAGTAGCAATTAAGAAATGCGAGTTTTTCACCTAGAAGACCAATTTCGTTAGATTTATTATTAAACCAGGCCAACTTAGTATAGATCTAAAGAAGATCGAGGCTATAGTAAATTAGCAAGAACTAGAGAACGTTACGCAGTTAAGATCGTTCCTAGGGTTTTGCAATTACTGCAGAAGGTTTATAGCGCAATAGTTATAGGATATTAAGCCGTTTACGCGGTTAACAAAGAAAAAAGAACTGTGGGTATAGGGAAAGGAATAACAAGAACTATTTAAGAAAATTAAAGAGTTATTTACCTAGGAGCCAGTTCTTAAGATCTATTAACCAGGTCTAAAGACGGTTGTAGAAATGGATGTATTAGACTTTACACTAGGGGCATGCTTCCTATAGAAATATTAAGATAGATAGCACCCAGTGGCATACTATAGTTGAAAGATGACACCACCAGAGTTAAACTATGACATCTACAACAAAGAGTTATTAGGTATAGTTACAGCACTTAAGAAATAGAGAGCATTCTTATAAGGCATAGAGAAACCGTTTGTGGTTAAGACAGACTATAAGAACCTTATAGGATTCCTAACAACAAAGAAACTCAACCAAAGACAGGTTAGATGGGCGGAAATGCTTATAGAATACCATTTTGAAATTCAGCATACCAAGGGTATAGACAATGCACAAGCGGATGCTCTAAGTAGAAAAGCTGAACTATAGAACAGTAAAAAGCTATCAGGAGCTTTATTGTGAAGGGATTAAGACGGATTAATTAGGTATAATTATCTAAAGATTATAGCAACTAAGGAAAGTCAGATCCATAAATTACCAAAGAGTGATTAGACATAAAAGATCTAAGAGGTATAGATAGAGGATCTAGACTTAGAGCAATATAAAAATAGAAAGGCAACGTATATGCCTAAGTCTATTACAGAAGAATTTGTTAAGGAATTCCACAAGGGAATAACATAAGGACACAGCGGAGCTACAGGCTTAGTATTAAGACTTTAAGAGGAGTATATTATTTAAGGAATCTGGGGACTAGCAAGACAAGTTATAAGGGAATATTTAGATTGTTAAAAAAACAAACCAATAAGGCATAAGCTATACGGAGGGCTATAACCTATCAAGACACTAGGAAGACTATAGGAGGTTATATTATAGGACTTTATTATTAAGTTACTAAAGTCAAGAGATCCTATTACAGGATAAGATTATGACGCAATTTTAGTAATAGTGGATAAGCTAATAAAGTGGGGATACTTTATAGCATACACTAAAGAGATATTAGTAGAAGATGTCGCTAGAATCTATATAAAAGAAGTATTCGCAAGACATAGAGCACTAAATAAGATTATATTAGACAGAGATCCAAGATTTATAACAGCATTTTAGGAAGTATTTCTAGCAGAATAAGGGGTTTGTGTAGTAACATTTACAGCGTATTATCCGCAGACGGACGGACAAATGGAAAGACTAAATTAGACACTAGAGCAGTATCTAAGGCACTATATTAATTACGTATAGAACAATTGGGTATCGTTACTACTAGTTACACAATTTGCATATAATGCAACACTATAAGAAGAAATAGGGGCATTACCATTTAAGGCGAATTATGGATACGAGCTAAGAACATCGTTATTACCACATTAAGCAAAAAAGACGAGTAGCACAGCTAAATAAAGAATAGAGACGTTAATAAATCTTTATATAGACCTTAAGGAAATAGCTAAACTAGTACAAGAACGAATAAAAAGGTACTATAATGCTAAGAGATCTAAAGGACCAGATCTTAAGGAGGGGGATAAAGTGTGGCTACTACACAAAAATTTCAAGAGTTGACAACTAAGCAAGAAGTTAGACTATATTAGACTAGGACCTTTTAAAATTAAGTAAAGGATTTTATTAGTTACGTATAAGTTAAACCTACTAGCCAAAATAAAAATTTACCCTATATAGCATATCGTAATGCTAGAGCCAGTATACGGGAATATTAAGCCACTAGTCTATAAGGCAGACACGTATAGAGGATAAGAAGAAGACAAATAGCAAGTTTTAAAGATTATTAGTTACAAGGATGTAGATAACAAAATATAGTATAAAGTAAAGTAAATAGGCTATAGTGAGACTACCTAGAAACCACTAAGCAACCTAGGGAATACTATAGGAAAGGTACAGGAGTATCAGAAGAGAGTAGGTTAGGCAGTATTAATAAGAAAAAATCGCTAAAGAATAAGTCACCTAAGGGGGACCTAAGAGGAGTAATTGCTAAGCTACTTAGAGTTGTTTCCCTTGCAGGAGGAAAGCCAGTCCTTTTGTTACCTAGCTTAGACAAACCCTATTAAACAAGTTTCTACTCCTTAGAACGGACCTTCTTACGCACTTTCTTAAGACAAAGCAGATGAGCGTGAGTAGAGGTATAAGCTTTAAGGGCACAACGCTCCTTATCTCTTACCCACTTAGCGTAAGTGTGGTCTTTATCCTAAAGACAATGAATCTCGCCTAAGGCACTAGAGAGCTCAGCGTTAAGTTTTATAGCAGTAGATTAAATACAAGACCCTATAATAAGTTACTTAGGGAACTCGAAAACTGTTAAGAGTTATAGGACGCGCACACTTAGCGTTAGAAATAGAATGAACATCGCAAGATAAGTAAACGTTTGCTTTAGTGCACTCCAAATAAGAGGAAGGTTGTTAAGCAGTAGGACTTGCTAGCGCAACACAAACTAACCCCTCTTTCGCACAACGAGAATATAGAGACGGCATTACCTTACCTAGCAATAGTATGGAGGAAACCGTACGCGCACAACAAAGGGTTAAAGAAGAAGAAGAAGGAGCTTTAGGCATAATAAGTAAGGATGTTAACCAGATTAATTAAGCGGACATCACACCTCTAGTAGATAACTTGGAGATGTTAGGAATCTTCAAGGACAAAGATAAAGAGGAGGGAGATGGTATTACGGACACTTTAAGTACAATGTTACAACTACTTAGAGAAGAGTCGTAGGAAGCTAGTTAGTTAATATAGGTACGGTCCAGGATAGATCTAGTGGAACTATATAACGAGGAATAGTAACTAAGGTCACATAATGTGATCTATATAATCTATATAATCTGTGTAATCTATAGGATAGAGTAGATAGAGTAGACAGAGCAGGCAGAGCGAAGGGATTTCTTAGGAGTATGGTTATGTATTTAAAGGACCATAGTCCCTACCTAGATAGTTCTCTCTTTATAGTAAATCTCAGAATACAATTAGAGTTAATCTGTTAGGCAACCACTCCACCAGTTGTTATTATGTTGTTGACTTATCGTACCTATATACCCAGCCTATTGACAGAACCCACCGTAGTTCCTATTACAAGGTTCCGTTACACTTTGCCTTTAATCTTATTAACTATTCTTGACTTAAAGATACAAACTCTATTAAACTTAGTAGGGTTATACTTTTCAAATTTAAAAACTCCTCTTATAATAAGACTATCGATCTCCTGCTTATTAGATGCTTGGAAAGGAGCTTCTAGAGTTATAATATAACCTTTCTTTTAGAGCTGTTTTGCAAGTTCAAAGTCAGCCTTCTCCTTGGCTGTCATAAAGGCTATTAATAGCTTAACTCTATTCTTAATAGCGGTAATAAATTGCTCTTTAAAATTAATAAGATGTTAGCGATTTCGTGATCCTTTTGGGCGACCTCTACCGCGTTGTGGTTGCGGCGTATCTACTATAATTGTATTAGGATCGTGGTCGCCTTCTAGAGCACATTAATTATAGCTCTCCTCTAGGGCGTCTTCTATAGCATCCTACAAAGGCTCGGAACTGTTATCTTTGTAGTAAGGCTTAATAACAGTTAAACAGAATTAAGTGGGTCCGTAAGGCATTTAAATAGTGCAAGTTTAACCATTAATTATAATGAGTTGATATAGGCCTAACTACCCTCCCTTTTTACGCCATACGCGTACCTTAGACTGGAGTGGCAGATCGAGTATAGTTAAGGTATTTGGGCCATTTCTTATTCCTAGTGCGTTGTTAACCTAGCGTATAGCGTAGAGATGTTATACCTCCTTTATTACCTTGCGAATAGCCTTAGCTCGTTGCACAATAGAGGGAGATAGTGGAGAATTGTCAGTTATTTAAGGGTAGGCGCTAAAGACTAGTAATATAGGTACGAGTCCATCTGGGCCAGCGGAATCATTAACGGCTTTAATAGCTATTTACAAGGTAAGTTCTTCGCTAGCATCCTCTAGTTCTAAAGAGATAATCTTATATACGCGGCGTAATGGCGTGTAATATCGCTCTACTTTTCTAATACTATTATGTGCCTTAACGGGGACTTCCTTAACCTTAATTGCTATTGCCTTTATCTATTATTGAAACTCTGTAGATAAGAAGTTCTTTCCTATATCATAGACGATTTGATTAGGGGGTCCTAGATAGACATTAATCTAGTATAATTAAAGGGTATCCTATGCGTTCCTGGCTAATATATCCTTTAAGAAACGTGCGGCTTAGAAGGAGGTTAAGAAGTTAATAACTTAGAGTACTAGCTTGCCGCTAAGATATATAACGTTAATGATAATATAGAAGTTAAAGTTATAGTCATCTTTAAGGGTAAACTTAAATCGGCTAGGGGACTTCTGGTTCATTTGGCAGTAATGGCAGTACTTTATAAGATGTTCAATTGCCTTAACCCTAACTTTATGGCCTGCTTGCTGAAGAACCCTAAGCAATTGGTAAACGGATAGGTGGCCAAAATGACGGTGTAGTTAACATAGCTCTAACTTGGTTAAGTGGCTTTAAGCAACGCTCTTTTCTAGTTAATAAAGGAGCAACTAGGGGTGACCCTATTTACGTATAATAGGCACCCGATTATCTCCCTAAACGAGTATATTCTTAAGGTTATCAAGTTTAACGCCTAATTTATCTATATCTCTAATGCAAAATAGAAACGGGGTGTTCGCGGGAATAATATGGAAAGTAATATACCCTAAGGGGGTTTTGACCTTAATTGTGCCGAGAGAGATTGTAGTACCCTTGCTAAAACGAATTGTATGTTAGCCTGCCGTTAATTGGTTAATCTAAATAGAGCTATTAAGCTGCTAAAGAGCTCAAACTTAAGGTTTTCCTACTGTAGATACTCCTGCGGCTCTAGTATCTAGTATAATACTATGGAAGACGTTCGCCGAGTATCTATTATTAAAGGAGAATATAGAACTCTTCTTTAGCTTATTAAAGATATCTAACTTCGTAATAGCATGGAGCGTAGATTAGTTATTAAGAATAGCAACGGTTTGTGTGCCATCTACCTCACCATACTTAGTAAAGTATTGGTTAGGAGAGTAGTCCTTAATTTCTATATCTATAAGAAGCTGTTTGGCCTTGTTAACCTTACCCTTAAGATCTTCTTCGCCTTCATATTAAACCAGGAAGCTTTGGAAGTAGGCTATAGTAACTTCTTAGTTTCCGACGTTTTATACGCTCTAGCGAAACTTATTATATACCTCCTTTCGTCTATTAAGGGGGTGTCTAGTTAACTAGCAATTTAGCTTCTCACAAATATAGCATTTCTTCTACCAATTGTTGCGAAATGAACCTCCATGAGGACCTCCACAATTGCTTTATGGTTGACGTTAATTGTACCCTCTACCATATCCCCTGCCACGACCACTATATGTTTAATCAGTCCAGTTGTGATCGTGTTAGTCGGCCGGGTCGATTAAAGTAAGTTAGAGTTAGGTGTTAAATTGCTGTACTTTTTAAGAGCGTAGGGCGGTGCCAATAGAGGATCTTAATTAAGTATATACTCCTTTATAAGTACTTGTAGGGTTAAAGAGAGCAAGGTTATATTTTTTAACACCTTAGCATACGCTAATAACTTAATCGCGTAGGCTGAAGTCCTCTTAATATAATTCAGATAAACCACGCTAAATTGTCTGGAGTTAATTAAAGAGCTTTTGAAGATAATCGAGTCGAGAGGCACCTAGGTTTATAGCAATAATTCTTAGGAAGGTAGTCTCTCTCCACTCTAATATATACTGCTGCTTATTCTCCTCTATTTTAAAGTGGCATCTTGTTTTATATATTATTCGGTTAAAATCGTATCCTTTTCCTACCAAACGATCATAATAGAAGGTACTAGCTCGGCCCTTAAGCATAATGGAATAGGCGTTGTGGTATTGATTAGACTCTATTCCCACCTTCTAGCAATAGTTATAGAAGATACGTAGTTTTAAATTAAGAACATTATATAATTCCCTACCAAACTTCTTCTCCTAATCCGAATAGAGCTTCGCAAGCTCTATAAGCAATTTTAAACTGCCTCCAATTTGAGATTAAGATGGAGGAGGTGGGGGTTGCATTATAGGCTGCAGTAGGGACGTAGGTCTGGTTAGTAGAGTCTAAAGGTTGTTAAATCGCGAAGCAATAGGATCCTGTGCCTGCTCTTATTAGGGTGTAGTATCCAACGTCAAGGTTACGGGTTAAATTAGATACAGAGGAGTTAAAGGTAGAAATAGGTTCGTCTCTAGAGGTATATTGCTTAGGTTCCATCGTAAGTTAAGCTTCCTTATAGTGCGTAGTTAGTGTTTAATTTCTTATAGAGTCCATTTATATTCTTCTTTTGCGTTAATAACCTGCTCCTAAATGTTATCTCTAATAGTACCCCCGTCCTTAGGGACAAATACTCCATTCTCCTAAAGGAAGTTACGGAAGTCCTATACGATATCCTTGTTTACGGGGGCCTATATTTCCTTTATCCATCCAACAAAGTCCTCCTTCATACATTCCCATAGCGCGGTATCGTTGTATTTACTATCCTTATAATATACTATACGGTATAATAAAAATCCATTTAAGTCTTGTTTATTAGCGTTTGCAAGGTTAATTATAGCTTTGTTCTATATCTTTAGGTTAATATCTTCCTTATACTTCTTCAGGTAGGTTAACGCTATAGTAGGTATAGAATTAACGGGGTGTCGTATATTAAAGGTAGGTAGGATTTTCGGTTTTATAGGATCTCGTAGGTTTGCTATCAAGAGGTAGGCAATTTAAGATATTGTTTAACGCGTTTTGGACGTCGTTTAACGCGTTTCGGACGTTAACTTGGGACCCTAGGTTTAGTAATACTTCTGACCTAAAGTACTTAACCAAATCTTCATAAACGCGGTTGTTCTGCGTAATGGACGCAACTTGGTATCTCCTAGTACTTAGTAACACTTCTATTACTAGTTTTCCGCAAGTCTAAGGTAGTATAGTATCGCCGGGATCCATTCCATATGAGCGCATATGGCACCCCTACACAAGACTGTCTCTTCTGTTCGAAAACCTAGCTGCTCTATAGTTGACTGTGTATTCAACTACTGATTAGTGTTGGAAATATAGGGCAAATCACCAATACTACTCGAGTAGATACAGTGATGGAAAAGGTTGTTATTCTAGATAGGGGAGGGTGAGGAACTTAAGGTTCCTCACTATGCTAGTGCCGCGATGACACGTGATGGCAACTTGCCTTACGTGACGGCAACTTGCCGCATATAGTGGCAATTTGCCTTGTTCCCAACAATATATAATCTAAGTATAAATAGTAAAAAAAAATAGTAAGTAATAAAGTAGTAGATGATAAAGTAATAAGTAAATCTAATCTTAGTTTATAATAATAGGAATAGTAAATAGTGGAGTAAAAATAATATATACCATATAAGCTACTTATTATAATACTTTTAATAATTTTTATAAAAGAACTTATAGCTTTAATAAAAATATTATCTATAGTACTAATAAGAGGTAATAAATAAAACAAAAGCAAAATTATAGCTAAGGCGCGTCCTAACTATAGAGCACTACCTCTAAAAAGTAAATTTAAATTAATAAAACTAATAGTTATAAAAATATAAAAATATATTATTAAAAACTATAGTACTAATAAAAGTGCTTTAAACTATAAAAAAATATAGCTTTAATATTAGGCCTTATTATCTAAAAAGTAAAGCGGTTTTTTATTTAAGAAATTATGTATATAAAAGGCTATATAAAAGAGAACCTTATATAAAATTCTATAAAGATAATAGTAGAAGTAGTACTAAGAGTAGTAATAAAATAATAGTAAAGGTAGGAATAGTACTAGAAGCGATAATAAAATAGTAGTGAAAGTAGAAACTAAAATAGTAATCAGAATAATAACTATAGTAGTAAGTACGGTAGTAACTATAGCAGCAACTAGGGTAATAACTAGAGTAGTAGTATAAATTTAATAATTATACTAATTATATATTATATTTCTACCTCGCGCTTATAGCGGTACTATAAATCTAATAATTATACTAATTATATACTAATATATCTCGCGTTTATAAAATAGCCTAATTACTTACTATTTATTACTACTATTACTAAATAAGGCTATTATAATGGTAAATATTAAATATATTAATATAATAATATAGAAATTCAAAATATCTTAGTATAAAGTAATCGCGTTAATACTATTTGTTACTACTACTGCTACTAAATAAGACTATTATAATATTATAGAATAATAAGTAAGCTTTAGAATAATTCCAATAGTCTATTAAATTTTAGTAATAGCATAGAGTTCTACTATCTTTAATTATTAAATAAACTAATTAATATTTTCTTTTTTAGGAATAGAAAATCGCTATTGGTTTAGTTAAAGATAGTAAGCAAAACTAATATCACTATAGATTACTACTTTTTACCTTATATATACTTTTTTTAAAATCTTTATAACCTTTTAACTCCTTAGTATATAACTTAAATTTTTATATATAAATAGCTCTAATCTCAAATAATCTTATTTAAGTTAATTAACTTCTATTAAAAGTTAAATTATTAATTAAATAATAAATAAATAAAGTTTTAGTTTATAAAGATAGCATTTCTATATACTATATTTAATATAACGTAGTTAACGGGGTTTTGACCACTACCCTAGTTATAACCGCGCTAGCAGACCGCTTTCTTCTTATGGCTAGCCTATTGCCTAAAGAAGTATACTGCCGCTCCTTGTGTTAACAATTAACTTTCTTAGCTACTTTTCTATACCTCAACTCCATAAAATATACTACCAATCTACGCCTATGCCTCGCTAGCCTCAAGCACTAGATGCAGAAGATTGTATATAAGCTGCTCTTACTGCCTGGCGAGTAGGTAGCTTATATCACAGCCCCCAAGCCTGCGCGGATGCCCATGGAGTTCCTCCTACTACTTTTCGAAAACGGCTCTAGGGCAAACACTAATCTTACTAAGTTGCCTATACTAACCAATACCGCATAACTCCCGCTAGCGAGGCGGCGATTATTTAATACTGTATATATCTTACTAAAGCTAGGTTTCCATGTTAATTCTATATAATTTGGACAATTGCCTCCCTTATTCTTTAATAGGAAAACTCCTACCTTCCTCACTATTACAAAATTGCGCCACTAGGTAAAAATTGGATACAATCTTTTCTAAAACGCCAGGAAGAGCTTTGGACTTGCTATATATAATTAATTAGCCTAGAACGCGCTATTACAAGCAATAATCCTGCTCTAGTTAAGAGGTTCTTTGCTAACTACTCTAGGGCTAAAACCTAGTATAATATTAATAACGCCGATGTATGGAATATGGATAAAACTGGCTATACTATAGGCTTCGCTTACGGCGCTAAAGTAGTTATATTAAGAGGCAATATTATCAATTTTAAAACAATCGACGGCTCTAGGGAGTGGGTCTCGCAAATCAATTTAATTGGTATATATAGGCAGACAATTCCACCGTTTATCATCTTTAAAGGACGCCAATATATAGAGTCGCTATGGCAGGAAGCTAAGAAGGCTGTAGGGGAGTGTACAATTGCAATAAGTGAAAATGGATGGTTAAATTAAGAGCTTGGCGTGCAATAGCTAAAGCACTTTAAGCGCTATACCCAACAAACTAAGGCATGGAAGAGGGCAGCTAAAGACAGAACTAATAGTAAATACAATAGCTATTAACTCCTAATTATGGACGGCCATAGTAGCCATGTTAATATTGAGTTTGTTAAGTTCTGCTGGTTAAAGAAGATTATACCAATCTACCTCCCTCCGCATTCAACCCACCTCCTACAGCTACTAGATTTGGTTATATTTTTAGTTCTTAAGCGCCTATATTTATCTAAAGTTAATAAATTCGCGGCTTGCGGTATTACCGGTATTAATAGAGACTACTTTCTACGTATACTTAGTGAAATTCGGCCGCAAGTATATACTTCAGAGTTGATTAGAAGCGCGTTTAAGGCTATAGGCCTCCTTCCCTTTAACCCAAATTAAGCCCTCGCGTGCTACTCCAAACGGCCTACATCTATTGAGCCATCTACACCTCCACCTTACTATACAGAGGCGACGATCCTCTCCTCCCCTATACATCCTCCCTCGCCAGACAATGAGCACGCTTGAGCTTGGTATACACATACAATCCTTTATCTAGAAACTACGCTAAAGGCAACAGAGGCAGTCGTCTTAAAGTTAATACAACACCTATAGTCTTTAGAGGAAGGCCTTAAGCTTATATAAGTTAAAAATAATAATCTTCGGCAACATACTAAGGAGAGGAAGGCTAAGAAGAAGTATAAACGGAATATGCTCTCTACTAAATCAGTTCTTACTTTAGAAGTAATAAAGGAGCTTGCCACTACCAAAGAGGCCGCTTAGAAGGCTAAAGAGCAGGGCCAGCTTACTAGGAAACAGCTTAGAAAGGATTATTAGGTAGTAGTAGAGCTTGCTAAGGAGCAAGTTAAGGCTAAAAAGGTAGCCTAGAAAAGGGTTGCTAATACAAAGGAGCTGGCTAAGGTTCACCATAGAGAGGCAGGGGAGGCAGGAAAGGTGGCTAAGAAGGCGCAGAAGGACTCTATTACCGCCGCCAATATAGCTCGCAGAAAGCATACTAAAAAGGCTTAATCAGCAGCTAATATAGCAGCCAATTATACAATATTGAAATAATTAACTGCAGATAAGCTCTAGAAGCGAGCAGAAGAGTTATCTACTACTGCTGCTACGGCTGCGGTTCTTATTAAGCAACTTCAGAAGGCCGCTAAGAAGGTAGTAGAAGAAGCTGCTCTACCAGAGGGCCTACAGGAAGGGCAGGAGGACGATAATATAAGCAATTTAAGCGACGAAGAGTCCTCAGATAAGGAAGCTGAGTTAATTGGCAACATTTAGGAGCCAACTCGGTGGTTAATTAAACCCTAAAACATCAAAAGTTGACTCTATATAGACTCTATTATATATATTTATGACTTCAAGACTTTTCACTAACAATGCGATGACTTATAATGGCTTTTACTAGTTATTTACCACTAAATCAGCATTTTGGCGAATTTTGATTTTTAAAACGGTTATAACTAGGGTAGTGGTCAAAACCCCATTAACTACGTTATATAACTTTACATTATTTATTTATTAATAATAATTATAAAATCTCTACATTTTTAAACTTTTAATTAATATTATATATAAAATAACTTATATAACGCTTTATTATTATATTTAATTTATATATAAAAATGTATGTATTAATATCTATTAAGGTAGAAGAAAAAGTATATAAAAGGTAAGACTATAGTAAAAATTGATAAGGTAGCCTAACGTCGCAAACAGCAAAAGGCCACCTGAGTCGAGCCGCGAGATGTTACGGACAGCTTAAGTACAATGTTACGACTACTTAGAGAAGAGTCGGAGGAAGCTAGTTAGTTAATACAAGCACGGTCTAGGATAGATCCGGTGGAACCATATAATGAGGAATGGTAGCTAAGTTATATAACGTGCTATATAAGAAACGCAGAGAATATAGTAAACGTACGTACCTTACGTATAACACGTACCTCGCGGAGCGGAGGGATTTCTTAGGCGTATAGTTGTGTATTTAAAGGACCACAGTCCCTACCTAGATAGTTCTCTCTTTGTAGTAAATCTCAGAATATAATTAGAGTTAATTTGTTGGGCAACTACTCCACTAGTTATTATTATATTGTTAACACTGTTCTTACCTATATACCCAGCCCAATAATAGGACCTACTGTAGTTCCTGCTATAAGGTTCCGTTACACATTTACTACTAAGGTTATAGTATTAAACAAGATCGAATAACATGCTACCTAAAGCACTAGTTATAACAACGTCAACAGCAGCCACGACCTTAGGGCTAGGAGATACTAGTATAGCGGACACGGATTCTTAAGTAGTTATATAAGGTCAGTTACAAGAAATGGTTAATTACTTATAGGATAATAGTAGGCTACTTAAAGAACGTATTAATGGAATTAGAGCAGTAAAGGTCAAGTTACCTTTAATCGAACGGTTCTTAAGAGAGAAGTTAAAGCTTAAAGGGTTTTTTACGCAGATGCATTTTAAGGTTATATAGGAAAGAGCGAAGTTAGTAACACCTACGGATCAGATAGCATACGCAGGACTATTCTTAATAGGAAGAGCTCTAGAGTGGTTTAAGCCTTACCTTACAGAAATACAAGTAAACGGTGTAACGACTACTAACCTAGACGTACGGTATGTGTTTGCAAGTTGGAGCGGATTCGCAGAATAGTTAACGCAAATATTTAGAAACCCTAAAGCAACCATAATAGCGGAACGAAAACTTCAGAACTTAGTATAACGCACTTTAGTAATTAAGTATATAACACAGTTTTAAACACTAGCCATATAGGTTAAGTGGAATAATAGGGCGCTTATAGCACAGTATAAGCAAGGACTTAAGGCTAAAGTCCAGGACGTAATTATCCTAATAGAAGATGTGGATACTCTAAGAGAGTTAATAAACTAGTTAATAAAGATCAATAATAGGATCTATTAAAGGGAACAAGCTAAGAAAGGGCAAGACAGAGTTCCATAGTTATATAAGGCGTAGAGTACGCAACGACAGACATAGAGTTAAAAACTATGGAATAGCGTAGAGCTAATAGACCTAAGCGGTACTAAAGAAACCTAAAGGTGGGAAAAGAAACTATAGAAATCTAGAGGTTAAGGATCTAGTAATTAAAGGACCTAGAAATAGAGGCTAAACTAGGGATCTTAGTAGCAGAAGACGTTTAGGCGGACTCTATAACAAGAAAAATGGTTTTAAAATAGGGCTTGTATAAATTGTGGAAAATAAGGTCATTTCGCCAGAGACTATAGAGGTGGTTAGAGTAATTATATAGTAAAGGGAACCAGGCCAGCAGACGGCATATACATACAGAGAAATAATGGTGCACTATAAGGAATAAAAGAGTGTTTAATTAACAGTTTCGCGTTTTATTATAATAACGCATGCCAAATTTATAAGGACGCTAAGTATAGCGTAAGCTATTGGCTATAGGAGCTAGTGTTATCTAAGTTTAGAGGAACTAACAAACCAGCTTGTAGATCGGACATTAAAGATAATAAGTTTAACATAGGCGAAGCATTTACTAATAACAAGGCAATAAAGGCAGCTTACTAGGAGTATGCAAACCTTAGAGAAGTTAAAACAGAAGCAGAAACTGAGACCATTACAGAACAGGGTTTAGTAACGGATGCTATAACACCATTAGATACAATTTCCATCGCTTTATAAGATAAAAGAAGTAACGTTCAAAAGAAACTAAATAAGTAGATAACTGCTAGTGCTAGCTCATTACTTAATAAAGGCAAAAGGCCACAGGTCTAGGACTCTTAGGACGAGATAAGGAAGGCTCCAGACTTATAAAGTGCGACAAGGACAGCTCTAAAACCCACAATGGACGAAAACTAATGGGAAAGAGTAGCGACTTAGTTTAGTGATAAACAAATGAGTATAGGACGCAAGTTTAAGAACTATAAGTTTAGGGAATAAATAAGAACGTTAGCAATCCTAGGTAAATATAGTATTTAGCCTAAAGATTAAATAGTTAATACTAGGATTAAGAAGTAAGATGACTACAAAGATCTAGCTACAAGACGCAGAAAATAAGAAACTATAGATAAGTTTAGGACAAGAATTATTATATAGCAAGAGCAAAAGCTAAACAAGAGGTTAGCTATGCCAGGTTATATAAGGGATAGAGCACCCATATAAAGAGTTACTAATAGGCCAAGTGCAGGAACACCTAGGGCAAAGTAGTTAAATAAATTGGAATAAGAAGAGGATCTAGATATCCTAACTAGATTTAAAAAAAGACATACTAAAGAATATTATAATATAGCGATAATAAGGTACTTTCTAATAGACAGACCATACACACTAAACCAGTTATACGGAAAGTGGTATAGGCAACGACATAATAACGAATAGGAAGACTTTTATATATAGCTAAATAAAAAAGTTGTCTAAGACCAACCTATTACGGAAAAACGCATAAGTTATATTAAAGGGGTATTAATTATAATGTTAAGAAACCTAGAAGAAGGATCTAGGGACTAGAGAAGTAAACAATAAATCTTAATACCCGTAACAGAGATATCAGTAGTTAGGTTGACTAGGTATAGGTTTAAACTTAAGGATAAAAACAAACTAAGAGTTAACCTAAGTCACTTAACATATTATATACTATTATAGATAGCTTATGTGGATAATACCTATAACATGCATAGAGTACCAAAAGATAAGAACTGAAAGTACCTAATAAGGATATATTAGGCACCCAAGAAAAGGCGGTTTAGGAATACTAAGTATATATATAGATAGCACCCAGTAGAAGTATAAGGTTAAGGAGACTTAACACTTTAACTAAAAATATTCCTTATGGAAGAATGCCTAGACGGATAATAATAGTGGGAGTGCCTAGAAAATACTTATCTATAGTATATAGAGGAAAAGAAACGAACTAAGTATTAGCTAAGGTTGGACTAAGTATAGGTAGGATCTAGCAGCCAACAGTTAGGAAAAGGGGAGGCGTATAGGACCAGAGGGAACTAGTATTAGAGCCTTAGACCCTTAAAGAAATTTAAGGACAATACCTAAATTTATAAGTTAAGTAGCAAGATCAGCAGTTCGAAGCGTTAATAGATAGTGGAGTAATAAGGAACCACATATCACTAAAAGCAGTAGAAAGAATGGGGTTACTATATAGATAGAAGGAATACCTATATCTACTTATAATAATTTTAGGAGATTAGATAGCCTATAAAGAAGGCGTTATTAATCTCAAAATAGGACCTATTTAGTTAACTATTAAAGGGAGACCAGTTAGAACGTCTTTTAATATCCTACTATTAGGATAGGACAAGGCAATACTAGGAATGCCTTAGTTATAGGAGTATAATCTAAAGATTAATTAGGTTACAGGTTAGGTTAATATTAGGGATACTTAATAACATAAAATGCAACAGCAAACTAAGTTGGTATAGTACTAAGTCGGAGCGATATATAAAGAGACTAAGCAAGGCCTAAGTTATATACTAAAGAGATACCATAGGTATAGAAAAAAGTTATGGTTACTAAAAAGTAAAAAGCTGTTAGAACATGCAGCATGGGACTATAAGATAGAATTAGAAAAGGGAATAAGTCCAAAGTTCTTTCTAATCTATAAGCTTACTAAAACCAAGTTAGTGGCACTTAAGGAGTTTGTCCAGGAGAACTTACATAAGGGATATATTAGACCATTATAGTTATTAGTAGGATATCCAGTGTTATTCATCTTAAAGAAAAATAGAAAACTTAGGATGTGTATAAACTATAAATAGTTAAACAGTATCACTAGGAAGGATAGGTATTCTTTACCCTTAATTAGCGAAATCCAAGACAGGATAGGCAACGTAAAGATCTTTATAAAGATAGATCTGAGGTAGGTATACCATTAGATTAGAATTAAGGAAGGCGACAAGTAAAAGGCAGCCTTTAGGTTAAAAGAAGGACTATATAAGCCATTAGTTATGCAATTCGGGCTTATAAATACACTAGTAACGTTCTAGAAGCAAATTAATAGTATATTAGGAGAACACCTTAATAAGTTTATTATAGTATACCTTAACAATATTATCATCTACTTAGAGAGTAAGGAAGAATATAGAGAACACGTTAAATGGGTCTTAAGGAGACTATAGGAAGAACAAATACTAGTAGCAATTAAGAAATACAAGTTCTTTATAAGGAAAACCAATTTTATAGGATTTATTATTAAACTAGGAAAAATTAGTATGGACCCAAAGAAAGTTAAAGCTATAGTAAGTTAGCAAGAACTAGAGAATGTTATATAGTTAAGGTCATTTCTAGGGTTTTGTAACTACTATAGGAGGTTTATAGCATAGTAGTTAAAAAGTATTAAGCTATTCACAAGACTAACAAAGAAGGAGGAACTATAGGTTTAGGGTAGTAAGTAGAAGAAGCTGTTCTAGGAACTTAAAGAGTTGTTTACCTAAGAGCTAGTCCTTAAGATCTATTAACCAAGGTTAGAAACGGTTGTTAAAACAGACGTATTAGACTTTACACTAGGAGCATGCTTGCTACAAAGGCACCAGGACGTATGGCATCCAGTAACATACTATAGTTAGAAGATAACACTACTAGAGTTAAACTACGACATCTATAATAAGGAGTTGTTAGGTATAGTTACAGTACTTAAGAAATGGAGAGTATTCTTATAAGGTATAGAGAAACTATTTATAGTTAAAATGGACTATAAGAACCTTACTAGATTTTTAACAATAAAGGAACTTAACTAAAGACAGGTTAGATAGGCGGAAATGCTTACAGAATACTATTTTAAAATTTAGTATACCAAGGGTATAGACAATACACAAGTAGATACTTTAAGTAGAAAAGCTAAACTATAAAGTAACGAAAAGCTATTAGGAGCTTTATTGCAGAGGGATTAAGATAGATTAATTAGGTATAATTATCCAAAGATTATAGCAACCAAAGAAAGTCAGATCTATAAATTACTAGAAAGTAATTAGATATAGAGGATTTAAAAAGCATAGGAGGAGGATCTAGACTTAGAGTAATATAAGAATAGAGAAGTAATATATATGCCTAAGTCTATTACAGAGGAGTTTATTAAGAAATTCCATAAGGGAATAATATAAGGACACAACGGAGCTATAGGCTTAGTGTTAAAACTTTAAAAGGAGTATATTATTTAAGGAATCTAGGGACTAGCAAGATAAGTTATAAAGAAATATCTAAATTGCTAAAGAAACAAACCAATAAGGCATAAGCCGTATAGAGGGCTATAACCTATTAAGACACCAGGAAGACCATAGGAGGTTATATTATAGGACTTTATTATTAAGTTACCAAAGTTAAGAGATCCTATTATAGGATAAGATTATAACGCGATTTTAGTAA
>Ga0307507_10001819_pt1 | contig 46752 bp, 27 predicted proteins | sample 7_EM_MG_FD_207223 | JGI IMG/M metagenome (GOLD analysis project Ga0307507, IMG submission 207223) | Populus trichocarpa ectomycorrhiza microbial communities from riparian zone in the Pacific Northwest, United States - 7_EM | ecosystem: Host-associated > Plants > Roots > Unclassified | place...
TTCTAAACTTATCTATAGTTTCTTGTTTTCTGCGTCTTGCAGCTAGATCTTTGTAGTTATCTTACTTTTTAATCCTAGTATTAACTGTTTAATCTTTAGGCTAAACACTATGTTTACCTAGGATTGCTAACATTCTTATTTATTCCCTAAACTTGTAGTTCTTAAACTTGCGTCCTATACTTATTTATTTATCTATAAACTGAGTAGCTACTTTTTCCTATTAGTTTTTGTCTATTATGGGTTCTTGGGTGTATTTTATCTCGTCTTAAGAATCTTAAGCTTTTTGTATTTCCTCTTAAGAATCTTAAGCCTGTGGCCTTTTACCTTTATTAAGTAATAAGCTAGCACTAGTAGTTATCTACTTACTTGGTTTCTTCTAAACGTTACTCCTATTATCTTATAAAGCAATGGAAATTGTATTTAATGGTGTTGTAATACCCGTTACTAAACCTTGTTCTATAATGGTCTTAGTTTCTGCTTCTGTTTTAACTTCTCTAAGGTTTATATACTTTTAGTAAGCTGCCTTTATTGCCTTATTATTGGTAAATGCTTCGCCTATATTAAACTTATTGTCTTTAATGTCTAATCTGCGAGCTAGTTTGTTGGTTTCTTTAAACTTAGATAATAATGGCTCTTATAGCTAATAGCTTGCGCCATATTTAGCGTCCTTATAAATTTAGTATGCGTTATTATAATAAAACGCAAAACTGTTAATTAAACATTCTTTTGTTCCTCGCAGTGCACTATTATCTCTTTATATATACGTGCCGTCTGCTAGCCTAGTTCCCTTTACTGTATAATTACTCTAACTACCTTTATAGTCTCTGGCGAAATAACCTTATTTTCTGTAATTTATATAAGCCCTATCTTTAAACTATTTTTCTTGTTGTGGAGTCCGCCTAAACATCTTCTGCTACTAAAATCCCTGGTTTAGCCTCTGCTTTTAGGTCCTTTAATTACTAAATCCTTAATCTTTAGGTTTCTATAGTTTCTTTTCCTACCTTTAGGTTTCTTTAGTACCACTTAGGTCTATTAGCTCTGCGCCATTCTATAGTTTTTAACTCTATGTCTGTTGTTGCGTACTCTACGCCTTATATAACTATGGAACTCTATCTTGCCCTTTCTTAGCTTATTCCCTTTAATAGATCCTATTATTAATTTTTATTAACTGGTCTATTAACTCTTTTAGAGTATCCGCATCTTTTATTAGGATAATTATGTCCTAGACTTTAGCCTTAAGTCCTTATTTATACTATGCTATAAGCGCCCTATTATTCCACTTAACCTATATAGCTAGTGTTTAAAACTGCGTTATATACTTAATTACTAAAGTACGTTATACTAAGTTCTGAAGTTTCCGTTCCGCTATTATGGTTGCTTTAGGGTCTTTAAATATTTGCGTTAACTATTCTGTAAATCCGTTCTAACTTGCAAACACATACCGTATATCCGGGTTAGTAGTCGTTATACTATTTACTTGTATCTTTATAAAGTAAGGCTTAAACCACTCTAGAGCTCTTCCTATTAAGAATAGTCCTGCGTATGCTACCTGGTCTATAGGTGTTACTAACTTCACTCCTTTCTATATAACCTTAAAATATATCTGCGTAAGAAACCCTTTAAGCTTTAACTTCTCTCCTGAGAATTGTTTAATTAAAGGTAACTTAACCTTTACTGCTCTAATTCTATTAATGCGTTCTTTAAGTAGCCTACTATTATCCTATAAGCGATTAACCATTTTCTATAACTGACCTCGCGTAACTACTTAAAAATCTATATCTACTATACTGGTGTCTCCTGACCCTAAGGTCGTGGCTGCCATTAACGTCGTTGTGACTAGTGCTTTAGGTAGTATATTGTTTGATCTTGTTTAGTACCGTAACCTTAGTAGTAAATGTGTAATGGAACCTTGTAATAGGAACTACGGTGGGTTCTATTATTGGGCTAGGTATATAGGTAAGAACAAATTAATAATGTAATAATAACTAGTGGAGTGGTTGCCTAATAGATTAACTCTAATTGTATTCTAAGATTTACTACAAAGAGAGAACTATCTAGGTAGGGACTGTGGTCCTTTAAATACACAACTATACGCCTAAGAAATCCCTTCGCTCTGTTAATCTGTTGATCCGTTAATCCGTTAATCTGTTTATAGATCCCATGTTCCCCTAATTCTATAGATTACAGATTAACTACGTAACCTCGGTTACCATTCCTTGTTATATAGTTTTATCGGCTCCATCCTAGACCGTGCCTGTATTAACCAACTAGCTTTCTCCAACTCTTCTCCAAGTAGTCGTAATATTATACTTAAGCTGTCCGTAATACAGGGTCCTAATATTACGTAACTAATTAACCGACTAATACAAACCAATTAATTGACCTTCTCTAAACTAACTCCTTGCCCAAGCTATCCTTTTAAGTTATAGTGTAATTTACCTAGTGCTTATAGCTGCTTGTAAAATTAGGTTTCGCTTTTTAGTATATATATATAGTTTAAAGGTGTGCATACCCTGCAGCTCTTAGTATAGACTTTACTTAAATCGACTTAGACCTTATATGAGGGCGTAAAGAGGCTTTAGGGAAGATTTAAAGGAATAATATAAATTCTATCTAAATCTAAGGGTATATAGCTCTTGTAGAGTACAAGATATTATATAAAGAAGAGAAAGAAATATAGGAAATGTGTAACTAAATATTTGGGGTCTTAATAGTAGACGCGTGGGTATAAGCCTACGCGGATTTTAATAGGTTTCGACTAAATTCCATTATATTAATAGAATTTAGTAAAAACTAGTGGAAATTAATTAAGTTAGCGGAATTTGGCAGAATTTAATTAAAGCGTCGGAATTTATCTATTAAGTGTTTTACTAAGACATTCCTACTATAACTGGGCTAGTCCTGTTATAGTCCCCCCCCCCTTTAGCTAAAGGTTTAAAATAATTTAACTTAGTTAAGAATTTATAATTTTATTATAGGTTGTATTTTAGCACTAGGTGGCGGTTTTAGTAAGGTAAATCTAACCAATTAGATAACTTTGACTAGTAGTTAAAGTTCCTTAATATCTTGCATGTTATGTAACCGTATTATAAACATTATAATACTTTTTAAGTTCTTTTTAAATTTAAGTTTCCTACTATTATATTTTATGTATTTATATTAGGTGGCAGTTATTTACCTTTATATTATGTCTATTTAGCTAGAGTAGGCCGTAAAGGATGGTGTATAATTACAGCACCTGTTGTACCAACCGCGTGCCTATGCGTTTGGTACACCAAGTACGTGTTTACGCGTTGGTGCACCAACCACTGTTTACGAAGCACTGACTAATTAGGGGGAGGCATATTAGTATATAGACCTCGTAGTCTGCTTCAATATAGAAGACAGTCACCATCTAAATAAGCATACAATACTACATGTATTTCGTGCCCGTGGATATGACTTACTTGTGCTATTAAGTTAGTACGAACACTGATTAGTAAGCGCGCATAGATTAGTAATTACTCGACACCTCCCCCAAGCGATACTTGATAGCGACCACCCGTTTAATCCCAGTACGACCTGCCGGAAGGTTGGAAGGTGAAGGATTACGGACTTATTACCAACTCTGTATACTTATTTAAGTCTTAGTACGGTTTACCGGAAGTTATAGATGTAAATATAGACCTGTATAGAACCCCCTACCCTTAACCTATCTTTAAACCTTGAACCCCTATTCCTACTATACCCTCCTTTAATACCCCCGACCTCTTTTTAGACCCCTTATGGAGACCCCTTACCCTTCTGCAAACCATTACGGATATTAACCGCCTTTATGGAACACTATAAGACCCCTCCTACCCGCCACGTACTATACAGTATGGCAGATATTAGTAAGCAAATCGATAAAGGCTAAGAGAAGTAGAGCTAGGGAGTTGACCTTATGTCTATAACCGACGTAAACAACTATATTAAATTTAAAGTCCTTGAATACGAACACTTTAAGCTTATAAATGACGACCTGTGGGAGCAATATAAGGAAGACTTTGTAGGCTTTACGGAAGCTATTTTTAAGGCTTACAGTATTATACCTATCTGTAACCTATGAAACCTTTTACGTCACCAAGGTGTATGGGTTGAAAAAGATAAACAAGTCACTATTACACGGTCCCTGTATGATATACTCTGTAAGGAAGACCAAACGGAATGGACTAAAGAGTAGATCTTAGACCATATTAGAACTAACGGACTCTTCGCCTACTTTAAACTTAATAGGATCTCTAGCCTTATATTTGACCTATTTAACTAAATTCGCCCTATAGACCTAAGGGGTTTTGGAATTGACCTTATGGGCTAGAGCACACCCAGTACCCAAGTCGCGGACTGTAACACCCCTGTAAACTAAAATATGGACCAAATTACCCCTATTGTTTAAGTTATAGATCCGCAAGCTATATATCCGCAAGCTATATATCCGCAAGCTATATATCCGCAAGTTATAGATCCGCAAGTTATAGATCCGCAACCTACCTAAGTAAAGACCTATGGTAAGGAGCTAGCTAACCTAGCTAAGCTCTATACTGACGAATTTAAGTATAGCGGTGAAAATGATAATTTTGACTTTAAACTGACTATCTTTACGGACCTCTGTTAAAAGGCTGATATCCCTAAATAGGAGTTTAGCTAAGCCTACTCTACTATGCTACGCGGCCTAGCCCTTGACCGCTATTATATTAACCTTAAGAGTAACCCCCTTGGTGTTCCTTTTGATAAGCTATGCGAAGCTACATGTAACTACTTTGAAGGACCGGAATATAAGCGTGATATCCTTACCTAATGGAATGCGACCAAGCTACGGACCGTAATCGACAAGAACACCGAAAAATTGACTATAGAGTGTCTGCAAATCCTTATTAAGGACCTTCGGCATTTATAGTATGGCCTTGACATTAAGCTCCGAATAGATGACTTCCTATATAATAAACTTATTACAGCTTGCTAGGAAGTAGAGTCTTGCAAATACGCCTACTATAAGCCTGCAGATACCTTAGCCGGCCTTATTAATGACCTATGGTCTTCTATTGTAATATATAAAGTCTCAAACCCACTAGGTAGCACTTAAACCTTTACTATGGATATTTAATATCCGCAATATCTGTAAATAGACTTAGACGCCTACTTTATGGACTGCTGCTACTGCTAGCAGTATATGTATTAACCAAGTCCCTATAACCCCCGCGGCAACCCCCGTATGAAAATATACCCCCGTAGACAAACCAGCTAGAAGTGCTTCGTGTGTGGTAAGGAAGGATGTTGGTCTATAAGGTATACCTAGGAAGAACGCGATAGGTCTAAGAAGAGATTTGATAAACGGATTAACCAGTTTATCTTAGAGTATGAAGGAGAGGAAGTAGAGGAGTCTCTTAACGAGTTAATGGAAGCCCTTATAATTGACTTTAACTTAGACGCTTAGGAATAGGAGACCTTAGAGACGTTCCTTACCACTTTTAAACCTTTTACGGACAGCTAAGCCTTTAATATTACAACCGTATTAGCCGACCGTTCTTTTGTATACTTAATTGCGCCCGAAAACTAACCCGCAAGTACCCCTGTTATGGACGTTATAGACTATGAACAGGACCCATTTGCATATATTACCACAGAACGCTATACCCCTAGGGAATTTTATGGTGTTATGATTGATATAGGTACCTCCAAGAAGTCTACTGTAGGCTATGGACAATATCTTGCATATAAGACCACCATAAATGATAATATGGACATTGATATTACGCAAACTGGGGCTGTAAATGTCTAATTTGGCATCGGCTTAACCGTATTAATTGGATTAGTAGTAGTTAAGACTCTAATTGGCCTAGTTGACTTCTATGTAGTAAAAGCGGATACCCCTTTCCTACTCTGCCTTGCGGACATGGATAGATTATAGGTATACTATAACAATGTTACAGATACCCTAATTGGCCCTGTAATTGCCTTAGGAAGTAAGCATGTCACCCTACCAATTATACGATGATTTGGACACCCGTTCCTTATATGGGGAGAGACTTTACGGACCTATATTTAGGAATCTTTTGACTATAACCCGTGCTACCTTACTAGTACTGAGATCTACCGCCTATACTGCCGTTTTGGCCACCTGTTAGCCGAAAAGCTGTATAGAGTCCTTGAACGCTCTGGATATGATGATGTTGATAGAAAGGCAATTGACCACCTAACTAAATACTGCTCCTTCTGCTAGAAATACGGACGTTCCCTAGGCCGATTTAAGTTCACTCTTTATAAAGACCTTAATTTTAACCACTCAGTGTACGTAGATATTATGTACATTAATGGCAGCCTAGTACTATATATAATTGACGAGGCAACCCGCTATTAAGCCGCCCGTTGGTTATAAAATATATCCGTAAAACACACTTGGGATATCTTATGCACTTGCTAGATTGACATATACGTTGGACCCCCTGAGTATATTACCTACGACGCTGGCAGGAACTTTATCAGCAAGGAATTCCAATAGTATGCTATGGCTATGGCTATTTCAACAAAAGCTGTTCTAGTTGAGGCGTATTGGTTAGTTGGGCTTGTTAAGCGAGCTTACCTAGCTTTATAGAGAGCTTACCAGATTATTACGGACGAGTGTAAGGATATTTAAAAGGAACTGGCCTTATAGATGGCTGTAAAAGCCGTTAATGACACTGCTGGCCCTGACGGACTAGTACCCACCCTCTTAGTCTATGGAGCCTATTTAAGGATGAGCAACCTAGACCCTCCTGCCCCGTCTATTATGGAATGAGCAGCTGCAATACGGAAGGCAATGGCTGAAATAGTTAAACTGTGGGCCAAATAAACTGTTAACAGCGCTCTGTACTACCGTAATGGGCCAGACATGACCTTAGTTTATGACCTCCCGCTTAATTCTGAAGTCCTTGTATGGCGTAAAAGCGGTAATTGGACTGGACCTTACTGTTTACTGGCCGTAGAAAATGTAACGTGCTATATATAACTTCCCAGCGGATTAACTAGCTTTAGGAGCATGTCTGTAAAACCCTACTTTTAATCTGAAAACACCTATGATATTAAACTAGACGAACTGGAAGCACCTGCCGGACTAGATGAACTGGAAGTACCCCTGCCTACCTTAGAAGTCCCCTAGGAACTTACTGAACCTATTAAACCTGCTATAAAGCGTGGCTGAGGACGCCCCTAAAAGTACCCTATAACTGAGAACCCTGTGATAGAGAATTACCTGACCTCTATAGGCATATCCGCAAGGCAATCTCCGTCTATGGATATATTAGTTTTAGTATAGGAAACCCCTTTTACGGACTTATGACGCAAAGAGATTAATGGACTACTTGAAAAGGGCGTCTTTGTAGTTATAATAGAGAGAGATGTTCTGTAAGGCGTCCGTATATTTAACTTACGCTTTGTTGATGAAATTAAGCACCCTGGTACTAATAAAGCCTTTAAGAAATTAAGGCTTATTGTATAAGCTTATAATGACTAAGGAAAGGACTTGGTCCTTATATAATCGCTTATGATTTAATGAGTTAGTTAACGGATTATACTTGTACTTATGCCTGGACTATAGCAAAGCAAACCTGTAGCCCTTTACTTACGGGACATCTCACAAGCCTATGTACAGTCCAATACCTACCTAAGTAGGGATATCTTTATATAACTACCCCGTGAGCTTAACCTATAACCAGGAATAATTTTATGGGTTGTAAAACCTCTTTATGGAGTACCAGAAGCTGGAAACCATTGGTTTAAGACGTACTACTAGCATCATATTAGTAAGCTTAAAATGGAATAGTTGACCTACGACCCCTGCCTCCTATACAGCCTATTAAACGGCCTTGGTATTGTTAGACTCTAAATAGATGATACCCTGTTCCTAGCCGACTAGACCTTTGTGGATACTAAAGAAACTAAACTGTAAAAGGCCAAGTTCTTGGTAAAGCCGTGAGAGCAGTTAACTGAGTAGACTCTAATTAAGTTTAATGGAGGCCTAATTATATAAAAGGGTAACCTAATTAAGCTAACTTAGGAACGCCAAGCTTAAAACCTAAGGCTTGTTATAGCAAGGCCTGCGGACCTTACTAGCTCCTGTGGAGAGACCCGTAAGACTGTAAATATAAAGGACCAATACGTTGCCTAGCGCGTAAGAGGCGCCTATATTGCTATAGTCTGTTAACCTGAATCTGCCTATGATTTGTCCTTTGTGGCCTAAGCAGTAGACCCGCAAGAAGAAAATATTAAGCAGCTTAATAAGCGCATTTAGTGGCAAATTGATAATGTAGTAAGGGGACTTACTTTTGTACCACTAGACCTGAATTCCCTTAGCTTACTGGTATTTATGGACGCATTCTTTGCTAATAACAGGGACCTATTATTGTAAATTGGCTTTGTAATTGTACTTACGGACTATAATTAAGATGTAAACATTTTGTACTGGTCCTTAATTAAATGTAAATGAGTAACCCGTAGTGTACTAGCTTCTGAACTATATGCACTAGCTTATGGCTTTAATATAGCAGCCGCAATTAAATTAATAGTTTAGAAGATTCTATAACTGGAGCAGTTACCCCTGGTTTTATATACCGATTTAAAGTCCCTCTATAACTGCCTAGTCAAACTAGGTATAATATAAGAAAAGAGGCTTATGGTTAACCTAATGTGCTTATGTTAGGCCTACGAACGACGCGAGATTACGGAGGTTAAATGGATTAGCGGCAGAGATAACCTAGTAGACGCTATGACTAAGGCAAAGCCGTGTTAAGCCCTTAAAACCCTAATTGATATAAATAAGCTCAATCTGAAGGTTATGGAGTGGGTAGAATGAGACTAACGGAGTACTTATGGTTTATTTATGGCCCGTTGGAAGGCCATATGGTTTATCTACGGCCTGTTAGAAGACCGTACGGTTTATTTTACGGACCGTAAGCAGGACTTATAACCAGCTTGAAGCACCGTTTGAAAAGCAGCCTAGACGGCACCTTGGAGGAGATTTCTTATGTATTTTCTTTTGTGTTCTACAGTTGTATTGAAGCAATTATGGAGGCTGTATATAGGTGGTTTCATTTTTCAAGTACCGCCAGTGTATAATTACAGCACCTGTTGTACTAACCGTGTGCCTACGCGTTTGGTACACCAAGTACGTGTTTACGCGTTGGTGCACCAACCACTGTTTACGAAGCACTGACTAATTAGGGGGAGGCACATTAGTATATAGACCTCGTAGTCTGCTTTAATATAGAAGACAGTCACCATCTAAATAAGTATACGATACTACATGTATTTCGTGCCCGTGGATACGACTCACTCGTGCTATTAAGTTAGTACGAACAGATGGTCTTTATAGAATTTTTTTACTAGGGAAGGCGCGTTGGCCTTAATCTATTTATAGGTTTCCTAGGTTTATATTTTATATCCTTCCCACTTAATAAGAAGTTTAAATTGTTTAGATCGTGTTTTTTATTATATATTATTAATTAAGTTAATAAAGTAAGAACTATTACTATTATTAATAATTATAGGAGGTAGTAGTGGCACTTTATAAGTTATAGGATTATATTTTAAGGGTTATAACAAGCTTACGTAAAACGTTGGGTATATTTTTATCTTAATTAGCAGTTTAAGCTTATAGGCGTACGGGCTTAGTTTCTTCTTAATTTAGTATAGGCCTATAAACTTCTAATTAAGTTTCTTTAAGGGCCGTTAAGTCTTTAGGTTTTGTATATTTAGGTAAACCATATTACCTTCCTTAAAGTCCTATGCGGGGGCTCGTTCTTTATTTGTATACTATTCTTATAATGTTTAAGTATATGTTAATTTACTTTATAATAGTTCCGTTAACTGCTTTATTTAATTAGTGAAGTTATATATGTTAATTAACTGGATCTGTTTAATTGTGGGTCCTATTATATTAATTTTAAGTTATAGTTTAAATCTAAGTTAAAGGTCTTATCTATAGGTTATATAGAACAGCGTTATGCCTATTAATATATTTATTATATTATTTGTAGTAAACTTAGCTAAGGGCAGCTATTTTTCCTAGTCGTTTTATAGGTAAGAGCAGTATATTTATAAGTATTGTTCTATAATCACGTTTGTAATTTTAGTTTAACTATCTATCTTTAGGTAAAATACAGTTAAAAGTTATATTTAAATACTTAACCGTTTATATAGAGCTTACTAAAAGTCTAAAACAAACTGGCTTCTATAGTTAGATATTATTAAGTTAGAAAGTCTATATAGCTTAAAGACGTGTCTAATAAAATATTTAGCTACTAATATTATATTAATTAAGTCTATGGGGATTATATATCGCATTTTTATAAGATAGTTAACTACTACTATAATTTTTATAAACCCATTACTGCTAGGCAAGTCGACTATAAAGCTAATTAAGATATTACGCTATCTTTGTATTAAAATTGGTAGTGGTTAAAGTACTCCTTACTTCTTTATATAAAAGGTCTTTCTATATACGCATATTTTGTATACTTAAACGTATTTTTATACGTAGTTATGTATTATAGGCTAGTAATATACTTATTAAATAATCTTATAAGTTCTTATATAGCTAGGATGTCCTACTACAGGGGAGTTATATATAAATTTAAGTATTTTAAATTATAAGGGTTTAGAATTTGGAACTACTATCTTCTATTAATAGTATAATTAATTATTTTAAATTTTGCATTTAGCAAGTGTAATATCCTTATACTATTATTTTCTAGTTTGGATCGCCTTTATTATATCTACTATCTATATATTATTCTTATATTTATATTATTTTTATTATTATTCATTGCTTAACGTCCGATTCAGATCCCTATTAGGCCCACGCGGACTACTCCTTATATACATATAGGGAGAAAACTCTATTTAAGAAAACCCCGTGACCCGTCTCCCCGCCTTTTAGGGCTCGCTTGTAAGTCACCTGCGAGTCACCAGTAGTGCTCTACTACCTTACTTTTTAACCTCCTTGGGAACTACTGCTGCCGTAACAAACCTACGGACGCGCTAGTATTACACACTATACTCTACTCCTATAGAGTTATTAGGGGGCGCCTATTACTCACCCCTTTGCTTTCCATTGCTATTTCCTTTGCAACCCAGAACTGGTCTAGCATATTTTAGCCAATAAGCCACCAGGTAGCCGCCTTAAGGCCTTTCTATATTAAGAGCAGTATATTATAGTTTTCTATGCCAGCTGCTAAGAGCATTACTTCTTAACTGGTGCGTAAGGGGCATAATAGTATTACGTGTTTTAGTGTCTGTCTTAGCCAGCCATATTCGCACCTTAGGCTACCCACTAGGACACCCACCCAGTAAAGCCAATCTTTTAGTCCTATTATTCCTGTCCTTAAGAGTGTTGCCATTATATTTTCTACCTTTATTAGGCCCTCTTGGAGCCCTTAGGTATTTACCCCCTATAGCGTTACCTATGCTATAGCTTAGGTTCCCCTTGCCTAAGTCTACCTCTATACCTTTAACTCCCATTTATCTCTCTAGCGTCGGTCCAACCAGTATTGTGTTACGGTAGATAGTTTTCTAGTACTCTTTTATGCTCTACTTTGGCTCCTTTCTCTCCCTTACTATTATCTTTGCTAGCCTCTTATACGTCTCCCTTCCTCCTCTATATAGGCCTAGGCCTTAGCGCCGCACTATTCTTCTTCTACTTTCTCTACCTGTTTTTCTAATATATCTTCCCTACTTTAGGGTTGTTGGTTCCTTCTCCTATAGGGCACCCTAGGGTCCCTCTATAGTTTATTTAGGCGTGTCTTAATATACTTTATAACGTTAGAGTTACGTTCCTTTTGCACCCTTTACATTGTATTAGCTTCAATATATAGTTATAGGGGGGGAATATTGGCTTCCTTCTTAAGCAGTGCTGTAGCCGTTCGCTTATACCTGCCTATTATACTCCTAAGGCAGGCTATTTGGACCTTTTGGAGTGGTTTAAGGAGTAATTTAGGGGGGCCTTTCTTGGTTTCTCCAGTGGCCTAAATGCTAGATCCATACGTCATAGTTAGCCGGACAACTGCTGTGTATAGTAGGCGTGACCTCTAGAAGCATAGACCCTATATAGAATTAATAATCCTAGACATGGCGATATACTATACTTGGCCCTTATGGGCCGCTTATGCCGTATATATACTCTACTAGAGCTTACTGTCTACCTATACTCCCAATACCCTTAGGCCTTAAACCAGTTAACTCCTAAAGCCTTAGATATGGATTATATACTAAAGATCTACAGATTAGTTACATTTTCTTATAAAATAGATTAGCTGGTATTTCTCTAGTGAGAATTGGACTCTATGTCGTCTTACCTATTCTATATAGGTGTTATGGGCTTTCTCTAGTGTTCTATAGTTCTCTGCGGCTGTTGGCCCATATATAATTAGGTTTATGTCATTAATAAAGCCTATCCCCTAGGTCGCCCCTTCCTTAAAGGTATTAAGCAGGTTGCTTATAAAGAAGAGGAAGAGTATAGGCAACAGAGGTGATCCTTATAGTATTCCTATTATAACTGTAATAGGGGGGCTCTGGTATCCGCTAAAGACTAGTAATGTTTCTTTCTGGCCTATAAATCCTTAAACAAACTAAATAATCTATTTTAGGAAGCCCTTTGCCCTAAGGATATATAGGAGACGCTTATAGGGTACATTATTATAGGCGCCGCTAATATCTAGGCTAAGCATTAATACTATAAAGTCCTTTCGCATAGCCCATGCAGTTTTAATGGTAGTAGCGAGTAGTGTAAGTGCTAATAGCGTTAAGCGATTCTTTCTTGCCCCCATTTAGCTTTGTGGTAGTAGGGCGTATTTCTCTACTGTGTCTACTATATAGTCCGCTATAACCTTTTCTAAGATCTTGCTTAGGGTGTTTTCTAAGGTAATAGGGCGGTAGCTTCCTAGGATTAAGTAGTCTACTTTACCTTCTTTTTATAAGATAACCGTTATCATGGATCTTCTAAGTTATAGGTAGTAGCCTATTATAAAGCATACTCTGGCTACGTCTGCAAGCTAAGGTGCTATAAGTAGTCCACAGGTCTTTAGGGCTTCGTTTAGGATCCCATCTAGTCCTAGTGCTATATTGTTTAAGAGGCGGCTAATAGTTCTGGCCATTTCTTTAGTTGTTATATCGCTGTTAACCCTTAGGCGAGTTACTAGTGTTTTACTAGTAATATTGCTAAGGTCTACTAGAGCCGGTTAAGGAAAAAATCTTTCTATAAGGATCTTTGCCTTCTTATTATTGTTGCTTGTAGCCTGTGGTTCGCCTGCTCTTTATAAGGGTGGTAGGTATAGATCTTCTACTAGGCATCCCGCCTTTTTCTTTACCCATTTCGCTATGGTCTAAAGGCCCTTATTATAGGGGAGACTCGGGTTAGTAGTATATTTATTTATAAACCATCTCCAGTTATTCCTTGCTTCTTTTCTTAGGGTATTCTTTAGCTGGTTTTTTATGTCTTTATATTGTCTCTTGTCCTTAGAATTATAGCTACTTATATATTTCCTCCTTGCTCGTTATTGGCCGGCTATAAGGGCCGCGCACTGTGCGGACCATACATATCACGCATAGGGGCCCGGTTTTGAAACTAGGCAGTGCTTTTTTAGCCCACTTTTAATTACTGCCTAGATCCTTTCTAGTCTTTAATTAATTTCCTTAGGGGTAGCCAATAAGCCTCACTTGTTTAGTATTAGGTGGATTTCTTCTAGATCTTAAAGTTATTATTTAATTATATTAAGGAAGCTATCTATATTAAGCTTCCTTATTGCGTATCTTTTACCATTTAGTTACGCCTTAATATCCAGATCTAGTTGTATCTAGATAGGGATATAGTCTAAGGTAAGTACCCATTCTTCTTTAGGGGAGCACCTTTTAAGTCTCTGGTATAGGTTTTTATCCATAATTATAAGGTCAATTATACTTTTGGTAGTGCCCTATTGCTATATAATTATACCTGGGGGGGTAGCTAGCTTAAGGCCCCCGTTATCTATAGCTCTTAGTAGGCACTCTGCCTATTAATTGGCAGCAATATAGATGCCCCCCTACTATAGGTAGTAGAGGTTTATATCTCCTAGTAGGATAAACTCCGCGTGTTTAGTTTCTAGCAAGCTTATTACAGATATAATATTCTCTATTTGTGCTACCCCTTTAACCCTAGGGTTATAGATATTAATAATTTATACTAGTCCCCTATATATCTGGATAGTTATAACTGCAATATCTAGGTTAACTGCCTACTATAACTATAAGGCAAGGCTGATATTTTTGCTAATTATAAAGCATACGCATATGGCTGCTTTTGGTTTATATAGGAGCTAGAATCCTTAAGGGCAGTATATTAATTATATATAGGTATTATAATACGGCTCTTATATAGCAAGAATATGGTGTTTCTCTAGGTCTAGACTATCTAGTAGGGGCCTTACTAGACGGTGGTTTGTATTGCCGCAGTTATACTATATAATGGTTAAGTAGCGGACCCCTAATAGGGGTCCTTTGCCTCTCCTTTACTCCTCGCTTTTTCTATTTCTACTTTCTCTAAAATATTCAGAACTTCTATCTCCTATATTTGCTCCCTAGCCACTACTTATTTTATATAAAGCTTTCCATTCCTATATCTTGTGTTCCTACTAGCCTTTCTAAATCTAAGTCTGTTATTGCCTCTAGTTCTTCCCCCATTCTCGCCAATTGGCTGTATGCCCCTTATAAGCCAGCTGCGTGTATTATATTTACCACGTTAAATCTAATTCTTAATTATCCCGGCCTTAAACTTACTATAGCCGTCTATAGGGGTCTTCCTACTGGGCGTCCTCTCCCTTATATCCTATATATCCCTTATATCCCTATTCGGTCTGGTAATATTACGCGGCGTTACTTTTAGCCCATTAAGGCTTAGGATGGCTGGCTTAGCCCCCCAGTATTAAAAGTAGGAAATGCTAGGAAGACACCTATATCCCCCTAGCTTATTGCCTGTTGTTTCCATTTATATAACCTAGCATGCAGTTATTCCCGTAGCTGTTAAGCCCTTTCCTTCCATCTCCTATATTTAATGCAGTCTTCTCTCTTCTACGCCTTATATGTGCTTTGGTAACAGTTTGCGCATTTTATTTAGTCTTAATTTATATATTGTCTTATATTATAGGGGCCTGTATAGTGGCCGCAGCATACCTGTGCTGCGTATATAGATTGGGTGTGTCCCTATTATGCATAGTAATAACATCATTCCAGGTATAGTCTGTGGTTATAGAGCCTTGTATTGTATATAAGGCCATTTATAATTATTCCTTTTTAGATAAGGAGTTTTTGCATTCCTAGTGTATGTACGCTAATAATAAGGGAGCTATGCGTTCGTCTATTATCTCCCTAGCAAGTCTCTAGCGCCCCTTATATCCTCTTATTATTCTCATTATATGCTTGGTTTATATTTTCCTATTAAAGCCATTGGATTTAGGTAATTACAAGTCCTAATATAAGGCGTTCCGTTTATTTTACTATCTCCTATATAGTTGCTGTATTGTCCGCCTAGTGTCCCCTTTCTACCCTAAGGCTTATGGGAACCGATAGGACTTCAACTAGGTAATTTTTACGAAGCACTTTTATGCTAATACGCTCTCCTAGCCTGTCCCCTACCCTTACGGCCCGTTCCTTTACCTATTAGTCTTTTAGGGTAACTCTAATGTCTCCACTCCTAAGGTGTCGGACTGTGACAGCGTTATAGACCTCCTTGTAAATCTTTATAAGAACTTCTATTTCTAATTATCCCCTAAGTTCCTCTGCCTTTTCTATATTTGGTTATATTATAATTATATACCCGGTTATTGTTTTTAGGGGGGTAGGTTCCCTATGCTATAAGAGCACAGCTACGGCGGCCCAGGTGCGGTTCGCCTATAGGGGGGGGTTTTATTTATCTTTAATTTTGTTTAGCCGTTGGAGGATTTAATTAAGGGTTTACTAGAGGGGCGCCTAAGGTTCGCTAGACTGGAGCTATTCTGCTAGCTGTATTAGTTTATAATAGCTAATAGATACTCCCCTATAGTTCTGGATACTAGACGCGTCTAATAGGCTTTATATTTTGTTAGATGCCTTCTTAATTAGGGTATTTTCGCTTTCTAGTATAGTATTTACCCGTCCTTGTTGTTGTTGTGGGGGGCTATTATTAGGTATAGGTCTGGCGGTTGCGTACGACTGCGTACCACCGTCGTTCCACCTGTGCCTTCCCTATAATGCATGCATCTCAGGGGATTATCAGGGTGTTTTTCAGGGTTCTTTTAGTTGGTTTGGTCTTTTTAGGCCAGGTGCAGCAAGAGCTCCAAAAGTTCTTACTGTCTCTTATATTTATATTCTATTAGCTTATTAATTTCTATTTCCTATTTATTAACTTCTAATTTATTTTTATTAAGTTCTATATCTAGAAATATAGGATTTAGTTTTTTAAAATGCTTAGGGGGTAGTAAGATCTATAATTAATTTATAATCTGTTTATCTAAAGCGTTTATAGGTAAGTTCTATAATCATTATATTAATATATTAGGCTTTTAATTAAGTTTACCCGGTTAATATATAATTTTAAAGTTAAATTATAAGAGGTATTTAGCCTAATAAATTTGGCGCTCCATTAGTTGTTTTATAGTTATAAAGTATTATAGGTTCTTATAGTCCGTTAATATGCGTATTAGAAATAACAATCCTTTTAGCTTGGGATGCTATTATTTAAAGCATCTAATAATTATAAGTAGTTCCTTATTATATATCTTATAGTTTAATTCAGCAGGGGCGAGTTTTTAAAAGAGAAAGGCTACTAGACATAGTTCGCCATTCTTATTATATTATAATAATACTCCCCCTAGCGCATAATTAGACGAGTTAGTTTTAACAGTATATTTAAGGTTAGAGTTAAAGTAAGTAAGAATTAAAGTAGTTATAAAGTAATATTTTAAATTATTAAAAGCTTATTTGCATCTAGCGGTCCATTTAAATTTTATATTCTTTTTTATTAGGTTTACTAACAGCTAAGCAATTTCTAAGAAGTAGTTAATAAATTATTAATAGAAATTTATAAATCCTAGAAATCCTTAAATATTTTATATATTACTAGGGCTTTCTTAGTTTATAATTACGGTAACTTTCTTAGGGTTTATTTTAATTCTATTACAGGATATTATTAAGCCTAAGTATTATTATTATTATTATTATTCATTGCTTAACGTCCGATTCGGATCCCTATTAGGCCCACGCGGACTACTCCTTATATACATATAGGGAGAAAACTCTATTTGAGAAAACCCCGTGATCCATCTCCCCGCCTTTTAGGACTCGCCTTAAGCCTAAGTATGTAACCTTGGACGCGTAGAACTTATATTTCTTAATATTACATTATATGCCTATATCTTATAGGCGTTTAAGGACCATTCTAATATATTTCCAATGTTTAGAAAGCAAGGATAAGTAGATTAATATATTATTAATATATATAGTAATAAATACATTAAGGAATTTATAAAGCGTATTATTAATATATTACTAAAATATACTAGGACCGTTCTTTATGCTAAATGGCATTACTAGGTATTTAAAAAGTCCCTATTATATATAAAAAGCTATATACTTCTTATCTCCTTTATATATACGGGTTTTATTAAAAGCGGCAACTATATTAAGCTTTATAAAGTACTATGCTTTTATTAAGCAGTTAAGCGTCTCTTAAATTAAGGGAATTAGATATTAGTTTTAAATTATAATTATATTTAAAGCTTAATAATTAATATAGAATCTTAAGCCTCCTCCTAGCTTTTTAATAAATAGTATAGGTAAGACGAATAGAGATTAACTAGGGCAAATAAATCCTTTTTTTAAATACTTGTTAAGGTATTATTATATTATAAGCAGTTCTTCTTATAATATACTATATAGCGGACCGAAATTTGGTGTTATACTAGGCTTAAGTTTAATTTTAAAATTATACTTATCTTAGTGTGGGGCTAGTTAGTCTATAAATTGTTTTTTAAACTTATTAATTAAATTATAGTACTCTTTAGGTATAAGAGGTTAAGAATTAATATACTATTTTGGTTCTAGTGCTTTCTTAATATCTTTTATAGTTATAGTAAAGATTTTATAATCTTGTCTTTTTGCTAATAAAATAAAAGGTGCGGCCTATATTATATAAATTTTAAGAGGTTTTAATAAAACATCTTTATATTCTTTGCTATAATTAGTAGTTATAGCTTTATTGTCTTGTTTTAAGGTTTATAGTAAGGGTAATTTATATTATATTAAATTTAAATAGTTATATGCATATTTATAGGGTATATAGTTTTTTAAGTAATAACTTTAGCAGTAAGTTATATGGAACTTTAGCGTTTATTTAACCTAACTAATTAAGGGGTTATGTTGCTTTAGCCATCTATATCTAAATATAACTTTATATTGCTTTAAGGGTGTTATAAATAGGGAAATATATTTAAGGTGTTTACCTATCCTTATTTTTACTAGGGCGTAGTACATTATTTCGCCATATATTAAGGGTTTACTGTTAAAGCCTTATAGGCCTTAGGGCTTATTAAGTTTCTTTAATTTTAGGTGTTAAGTTTTTGTATAGTTTATATTAACAAAGCCTATACTAGTGGCTCCGCTATCTATTAGGATTTATACCTCCTTCTATTTTCTAAGTATTTAAATTTTGCTAAGTATATTAAGGAAGTTATGCTATATATTAGCGCTAGAAGAGCCTAGATACTTATACTTTTCCACTTTTTATCTTAAGGCGCAACTTAGCCTTAGAATAATTTGTTTTCCAAGTTAACTAAAGGCAAGATGCTTTATAGCGACTAAATATAATTTAAAGAGCGGGTATAATTTAAGGAATAAGTATAACTTAAGGATTAAGAGGAACTACAGCGGACCTTTTTAAAAGGGTAAGTTTAGTAATGCTTTTAAATATATCCTTTTTTACCGCATCTAAAGCATTCTCTATTTATAGCTTAGGTTTTTTATTTGTTAGTTCCTAAGGGTATATAGAATTAAGCGGTATTAATGTCTATAGGGTTATATATAGGGCTTTTAGGTTTTAGAGATAGATTGTAATTTAGGGTATATACTAGTTTTATAGAATTTTAAATATAAGGTATAGTTAACTTTAGGGAATAAGTCTATTTATTATATTAAAGGTCCTTATTAATTTATTAATATATTATAGCAAATTTGGATAGGTTTCTTAGTAGTTCTTTACCTACTAGCTAGGCTCTAATCTTATCCAAGATAGCTTATTAAAGGGTAGCAACTCTAGCGGCTTTATTCCAATTTAGTTTACTAATAAGGCCTAAAAATTCTAAAAAGAAGCTAGTAAAGTCTCGGTTCCATTATTATAAGTTTTTAAGTTTGGTAATAGCTGTGTATTTACGGCTAGTGTTATTATATGTTTATTTTAGTAGAGAGATAAAGATTTTAAAATTAATAAAGGTGCTATTATAGAAGAATAGATCTATAGTATATATAGAGTCTTTACTTAAATAAGATATTCTATAGCTAACCCGCGAAGCCCTACTGCACGCGTCTACGTCGCCGCGGGTGGAAACATCATCTGGAATCCTATTCCTATTGATGGCCAAGTGCAGAGGCGATGGTAGAGAGCCGTCGCAGCGCGTGTAGCGCTGTCGTTCGACTCTGTGGTGATGGGCCCGCGACGCGTACAAAGCATCGCCCTTAATAACACCAGGAGCCTTACTGCCTCCGCTTAGAGCTCTTGTTCTACCATCTAGGGAGGCCTAGTAAGGGAAACTGGGATATAAAAACCGCCCGATATACGACTACCTAGCTTGCAGCCAGGCCTGAAACTGGCCTTATTCAGCTAGTTAACGTAGACGCGTCCTAGGCGTATAATAGGACACCCTTGGGCTTGCACTAGCTCTAAAATCGCGAAGTATATGTAATAAGGGCATAGGGATCCTCCTTTTATAAGAACTTGTTAAGGTTAACGCGTTATAGATACTTTATACAAAACTTATTAAGGCCCTAAGGCCACTATGAAGAACTTGTTAAGGCCCTGCCTAGAGAACTTATTAAGGTCCCTTTATAAGGGCCTATCTGGTATCTGGTACACTTAGGTAACTCAGAAGAGGGTCTTAATAGGCGTAGTGCGCGCGACCTAGTATAGCAACGGTAATGTAATGGCGACGTGACGGTGACCAGATGGCTTAATAAGGTGGAAACACGGGTAAAGCTCTAGGCAGCGGAAATACAGGCCAGCTTTAACGGCCCTATAGCGTTTAACTTACAGTTAACTTACAGTTAACCTATAGTCGACTTACAGGCGACTTATAGGAGGGTCTTAATAGGTGTAGTGCTTGTAACCTAATGCATATATATAGGGGAGGCTATAGGGGAAACATAGGCTAGTTGGATAAGAACTTGACAGTTAGAGATATAGGCCAGCTTATAAAAGGGGGGGACATAAGCTTAGTTAGTAGGAGAGGGGAGAGTAGGTTGTCTAGTATAGGACCTAGTGTCTCTACGGCCCCTCTCCTATAAGACACGGTTGGCCTGTTATAAGAAGACTCTTATAGGTAACGCGAAACGGGAACTGGCAGCAGTATAGGGTATTACGCCCCTATATTACTACTAGCCTCCTGTGGGGTGTAGTGCGTAGTAGCTACTACTGGCTCTAAGGACCTTACCCTTTAGCTAGGCCCTGACCCTTAGTGTACCTAGTAGGTAGGCAGGATTACGTCCTAGCCGGAGAGACTACTACGTGGCTTAAGAGAACGGATGCGCGTATTAGTATACTAATAGACGGAACCATTCGCCTCTAGGGCGGTATGCTAGTAAGGTATGCTTAAGGAGCAAATAGGAGTTACTTAGGCAGGGGAGGCTTTTAGTCTAGGCCTTAACTGTAGAAGGTACCCAAGGCTTCTATATTGCAAGATGCAGCCACAACGCCCTTATAGGATTACGCCAGTAGGCATGTAAGAAGGGAGTTATAACCCCTAGAAGCGGCAGCTTATGCCTATACCGGCGGAAATAATAAAGAAAGGCGTAAAACTAGAGGCTATGGAAGGCTCTTAAGCCGTGCAAAAGCATACTAACTCTAGGAGGAGATTCTTATATAGACCGCTAGGGGGCAGTCTAGTACTTAGGTTAACCCCATTATAAGATATCTAAAAGAATGGTAAAACCCCCTGTTAATTAGTAGTGGCAGCTAACTGCTTATAGAAAGCCCCCTAGGCCTTTAGGCCTAGGTAACTGGGACTAAATACTAGAAAACTGGGGTAGAGGCCTAGATAAGCAGGCATGTTAAACTCTACTATATAACTACCTAGCCCTCGTAGGATTACGCCAGTAGGTATATAAGAAGGGAGTTATAACCCCTAGAAGCGGCAGCTTATGCCCATACCGGCGGAAATAATAAAGAAAGGCGTAAAACTAAAGGCTATGGAAGGCTCCTAAGCTATATAAAAGCATACCAACTCTGGGAGGAGATTCTTATATAGACTGCTAGGGGGCGGTCTAGTACTTAGGTTAACCCCATTATAAGATATCTAAAAGAATAGTAAAACCCCCTATTAATTAGTAGTGGCAGCTAACTGCTTATAGAAAGCCCCCTAGGCCTTTAGGCCTAGGTAACTGGGACTAAATACTAGAAAACTGGGGTAGAGGCCTAAATAAGCAGGCATGTCGAACTCTACTATATAACTACCTACTAGAGGCTATAGAAGGCTCCTAAGCTATGCGAAAGTATACTAACTCTAAAAGGAGATTCTTATATAGACCACTAGGGGGCGGTCTAGTACTTAGGTTAACCCCATTATAAGATATCTAAAAGAATGGTGAAACCCCCCATTAATTAGTAGTAGCAGCCAACTGCTTATAGAAAGCCCCCTAGGCCTTTAGGCCTAGGTAACTAGGACTAAATACTAGAAAACTGGGGTAGAGGCCTAGATAAGCAGGCATGTTAAACTCTACTATATAACTACCTACCTAAAGACCTATGGACCACTTATAGCACCTTGGCTTGCAGACGTAGCCAAAGCATACTTTGCAATAGGCTACTACCCGCGACTTGGAAGATCTATGACGACGGTCGTTTTATAAAAAGAAGGCAAAGCAGACTACTTAATCCCAGGAAGCTACCGCCCTATTGCCTTAGAAAACACCCTAAGCAAGATCTTAAAAAAGGTTATAGTGGACCGCATAGCAGATATAGTAGAGGAACACGCCCTACTACCACAAAGCCAAATAGGGGCAAGAAAGAATCGCTTAACGCTATTAGCACTTACACTACTCACTACTACTATTAAAACTGCATGGGCTATGCGAAAGGACTTTATAGTATTAATACTTAGCCTAGATATCAGCGGCGCCTATAACAATATACCCTATAAGCGTCTCCTATACATCCTTAGGGCAAAGGGCTTCCTAGAATGGATTGTTTAATTTATTTAAGGATTTATAGGCCAGAAAGAAATATTACTGGTCTTTAGTGGATACCAGAGCCCCCCTATTATAGTCGCAACAGGAATACTATAAGGATTACCTCTATCGCCTATACTCTTCCTCTTCTTTATAAGCAACCTACTTAATACTTTTAAGGAAGGGGCGACCTAGGGGATAGGCTTTATTAATAATACAAACCTAATTATATATAGGCCAACAGCCGCAGAGAACTGCAGGATACTAAAAAAAGCCCACGACACCTATATAGAATAGGCAAGATAATATAGAGTCTAATTCTCACTAAAGAAATACCAGCTAATCTATTTTATAAGAAAATGTAACCAATTTGTAGATCTTTAGCATATAATCCATATCTAAGGCTTTAGGGGTTAACCAGTTTAAGGCCTAAGGGTATTAGGAGTGTGGGTAGACAGCAAGCTCTAATAGAGCGCATATACAGCGCAAGCGGCCTGTAAGGGCTAAGCACAGTATATCGCCATGTCTAGGATCGTTAATTCTATATAGGGTCCATGCTTCCAGAGGTCACGCCTACTATATACAGTAGTTGTCCGGCCAACTATAATATATATTATTATTATTCATTGCTTAACGTCCGATTTGGATCCCTGTTGGGCCTACGCGGACTACTCCTTATATACATATGGGGAGAAAACTCTATTTAAGAAAACCCCGTGATCCGTCTCCCCGCCTTTTAGGGCTCGCTTATAAGTCGCCTATAAGTTACTAGTGGTGCTCTACTACCTTACTTTTTGACCTCCTTGGGAACTACTGCTGCCGTAACAAACCTATAGACGCGCTAGTATTACACACTGTACTCTACTCCTGTAGAGTTATTAGGGGGCGCCTATTACTCGCCCCTTTGCCTTTTATTGCTATTTCCTTTGCAACCCGGAACTGGTCTAGCACATTTTGGCCAATGAGCCACTGGGTAGCCGCCTTGAGGCCTTTCTGTGTTAAGAGTAGTGTATTATAGTTTTCTATGCCAGCTGCTGAGAGCATTGCTTCTCGGCCGGTGCGTAAGGGGCATAACAGTATTATGTGTTTTGGTGTCTGTCTTGGCTAGTAAACCATAACATATAGATCTAGCATTTGGGCCACTAGAGAAACTAAAAAAGGCCCCCTTAAATTACTCCTTAAACCACTTTAAAAGGTCCAAACAGCCTGCCTTAGGAGTATAACAGGTGGGTATAAGTAAACGGCCACAGCACTACTTAAGAAGGAAGCCAATATTCCCCCCCTATAACTATATATTGAAGCCAATGCAATGTAAAGGGTGTAAAAGGAACGCAACTCTAATGTTATAAAGTATATTAAGACACGCCTAAACAAACTATAGAGGGACCCTAGGGTGCCCTATAGGAGAAGGAACCAATAACCCCAAAGTAGGGAAGATATATTAGGAAAACAGGTAAAGAAAGCAGAAGAAGAATAGTGCAGCGCTAGAGCCCAGGCCTATATAGAGAAGGAAGGGAGACGCGTAAGAGGCTAGTAAAGACAATAGTAAGGGAAAGAAAGGAGCCAAAGTAGAGTATAAAAGAGTACTAGAAAACCATCTACCGCAATATAATACTGGTTGGACCGACGCTGGAGAGATAAATAGGAGTTAAAGGTACAGAGATAGACTTAGGCAAGGGGAACCCAAGCCGTAGCATAGGTAATACTATGGGGGGTAAATACCTAAGGGCTCCAAGAGGGCCTAATAAAGGCAGAAAATACAATAGCAACACTCTTAAGGATAGGAATAATAGGACTAAAAGATTAGCTTTACTAGGTGGGTGTTCTAGTAGGTAGCCTAAGGTATAAATATAGCTGGCTAAGACAGACACTAAAACACGTAATACTATTATGCCCCTTACGCACTAGCTAAGAAGCAATGCTCTTAGCAGCTAGTATAGAAAACTATAATACACTACTCTTAATATAGAAAGGCCTTAAGGCGGCTACCCAGTGGCTTATTAGCTAAAATGTGCTAGACCAGTTCTAGGTTATAAAGGAAATAGTAATAGAAGGCAAAAGGGCGAGTAATAGGCGCCCCCTAATAACTCTACAGGAGTAGAGTATAGTATATAATACTAGCGCGTCCATAGGTTTGTTACAGCAGCAGTGGTTCCCAAGGAGGTTAAAAAGTAAGGTAGTAGAGCACCACTAGTAACTTATAGGCAACCTATAAGCGAGCCCTAAAAGGTAGGGAGACGGATTACGGGGTTTTCTTAAATAGAGTTTTCTCCCTATATATATATAAGGAGTAGTCCGCGTGGGCCTAATAGGGATCCGAATCGGACGTTAAGCAATAAATAATAATAATAATAATATTCTATAGCTAACCTTACTGGCTTTAGTAGGGTATTGGTTATAGTTTATTAAAAGTTTAAGACGGAGTTTAGTTATAAAGGGATATAGGTTATTTTAATTTCTATTAAATATTAGAGGATTAGGGAGCTTTTTAGATTTTATAATAGGTATTAAATTTGTTATAGCTATAGGTTAAGTTACTATTACTAGTTTAGAGTTTGCGTTTAAGGGGCCAGGTTTAGATATAATTATTTTAATCTTATTTATAGGTGTTATTATTAGGGTCTCTAACATAAGTGCCTTAATATTATAAAATTCTTTGCGGAGTGCTTCTATTAATTACTAATACTAGGCTTCTAGTGCAGCCTACTACTAAGCTAAGGCGTTTATAAAGGACTATTATATTATAGTTAACTATTCCCTAACTAGGGTTATAATACTTATAGTTATTAAAGCGGATTTAGGTTCGTTTACTATTTTAATAGTAGTTGTTTTAATATAACATAATATAAGGGCGCGAAGAGGCTTTAGGGAAGATTTAAAGGAATAATATAAATTTTATCTAAATCTAAGGGTATATAGCTCTTATAGAGTATAAGACGTTATATAAAGAAGAGAAAGGAATATAGGAAACATATAACTAAATATTTAGGTCTTAGCAGCAGACGTATAGGTATAAGCCCACGCGGATTTTAATAGGTTTTAACCAAATTCTATTACATTAGTGGAATTTGGTAGAAACTGGTAGAAATTAATTATGTTAGTGGAATTTGGCAGAATTTAATTAACTTAATAGAATTTAGCAGAATTTAATTAAAGCGTCGGAATTTATCTGTCGAGTATTTCACCGAGACATTCTTACTATAACTGGGCTAGTCCCGTTACACCTTATAGGGGCAGCGCGGGCCAAATATTTAGATTAGAGCTCTGTTAAAGTGCGGTTAATAACAAGACTGGCTTTAGCTTAAACGTAATTTAGGCTTAGAGCGCCGAGATAAGCTCGCTTATATAGATTCCGCCGCTATATAGAAACCGCCAGCTCTACTAACACGTACTGTAAGCACTAAAACTTATATTTTATCTACTACAGGCCTTATATAATGGACAATTGCGAGCTAGCTATTTAATCAGCCATCTAGGACTTTAATTCTGGTATTTATTCCTCTAGATCTACTGCCGCTAAGGTATACGGTCTTCTTCTATTAACCTTTAGAGGGCGTCTTAATAGCGTAATAAATTAACGCGCTAGCTATAAAAACTAGTAGCAATTAACTCCTCTATAAGAGGAATTTCTTATAGATTAGATTTTTAAAGAAGATACCTATAGCTACCCTTGGGAGAGAACTCACCCGGTTACCCAAGCGATGCTGTAAAGCGTCGATACGCGGCATCCATGTCAAAAGGACGTTAAATCGTATTTTAGCAGCGTTCTGCTGGCGAACACTAGACATTCTTTCGGAAACGCCTTGCTTAGTTGTCAAGAATATTGAAGTATCGGAAGCTACTAAAGGTGCATAGAAAGAGGTAACTCTCTCAACTACACCTATACCTCACTTAAGGAAGGTTTCAACAACATCAATGAAGTGGGCTTGGTGAATAGAACCCCTTTTGAACGTATCTCTACAATTTTTAATACACAACTCACTTGGCTAGACAATTCAGCAACATGACAGCAACTCCTCTCCGGGACTGCCTAGGGAACCTACCGAGAACATCGCCATCTTTTAACCTGACCTTAATTTTGACCTTTCCCCTTCAATGTTGTCTACGCCGAAGGATGTTTTACCGCTTCGCCACTGAGTATTTCGGTCCAAAGGTTTCCATGCTCTCCCATAAAACCTTCAAGCACTCATTAGGACCTCCCAACATCAAAAACAATCAGAGCTTGTCTACGGGAATTGAGCATCTCTACAGACTATCTCCAAACGCGTCATCTGTGTGAGCTCTGCCTAGAATCTGACAACTTAAAGAGAATGGGCTCCATCTACTCCAAAGGGATGTGACCCTGACGTTGTCGATCGCACAGTAATCGTTATGCATTTTGCTATCGCAACAAGCGACATTCAACTGGAAGTCATATCCTTAATCAATACCGCATATTATATCAAGCCACCAATCCGGCTTTATTTCCGGGCAAGCTTAATGGGGTCGAGACGCTCTGTCGCAGATCAGTAGTTTCAAGTTCATTATATTAAGCTTTCGGCGTATGAATGAGCCCTTAGAGGCAGCCTTCGATGATCTCAGACAATCCCTGTCGTAGATGGCCCGTTTTGGTAACTTTAAACTGGCAAGTGTCTAAGGCCATCAAAGTCAAGAAACTTCATTTAGTACGAATACGTATATCTGTTGAGTTTCTAGGAGAATTTGTAAACCATTTCTTTCCACCGTTCGAGTTCTTTCCCATGATATCATTAACCTTCTAAAGCCCGGAGACTGGCGGTTGCTGTTGGAGATGATCAGAAATTGTACCTTGTGGGATAAAACCCTTATCGTATCAGAAAGAAAATGGCGAGGAAGTTACTACCTACGGGAAAAAACATCCACTCCGCTACGGAAATTCAAACTCCGTTGCACTTATCTTGCTTACAGAAAATGTATTTAAGGTTGCGACGGCTACTGTGCCTTTCTTTAGAAGGAACATCCTACTGGTGCCCGTAAAGGAACTCGGTCATTGTTGCTGATTGTTGGCATTTCCGGGAAAAGGGAAAATGGAAAAGGGCTATTTGATTTTTTACCTCCTATCTCTACTTGTATGAGTACATTTCCGCTTCGGAGATCCATAAAGAACTTATAGACGCAAAAATATGCCGTTCTTAAGTGATTCATAATAAACATGGAAAAGAGGTTAACCCGTAGCATTCTTGGTGCATTACCATCCACCACATACAATAAATAAAGATAAAGAATTTTATAAGAATCTATACCTAATCCAAAAACCCCATAACCAACCTAACCCAGAGCAACCCAAACACTCATGAGTGGTTCATATTATCCCATATGTGCGTATCATCATACGTCTCAGTCTCCATTTCCCTGCTTTTTGGGTCCTCTCCCCTCTTGAACGCCTCACTCCGTAATTTCTCCATTTGCGGATCTAGCTTATGAATTTTGTCCTCGAGTTCCTTCATCTTCTCCTGGGCTTCTTTTGTGACCTCGAACTTCCTCCCCTTATCCTCCGCCTCCTTCTTCTCATTATTATACACATTCAACTCATCGTACAGCTTGTTCCGCTCATCCATTATCGCGAACCACTCGGCGTATTTGACCGCTCCGCCAAAGCAAATATCGTAGCCGTCACAATAGCAGGAGTTTGCAGAGGGGCAGTAAACCGCATTGCCCGTAAAGACGTACTGCCAAATATATTCAAAAACTCGCCCACTGTACTGGTCATCCAACGACGTGTCAAGCAGCCATTTCCGGTAGTGTATGAACCGCTCGCGCGGCACCTGCCTCACACGTTCTCGACTGACCGCGAACTGCGCACAGCAAGGCTGAGATAGCGTAGGCGGGATCGGCGCGCCCGGGTGTAGCTCCTCCCACACCGACTTGCGGTAATATATTTCCTCGGGCTTCTTGAAGAAGTCAAAGTCGATGGCCGGCCGGTCCATGTGGATCCAGTCCGGACAGCCTGGGTCTTGGTGGCAGCGCGTGTTCATGTAGCCCATGCGTGCGACGCGCGCGTCGTTGAGGCGCTTGATCGCTTGCGCGCTGTCCAGCCCCATCAGGACGTTGTTGTGCCAGGCGTAGCGGTGAGAGTGGAAGAAGAGGATCGTGTCGGGGAGGTCGTCGTAGTGGTCAATTAGGTAAGTAAGGTAGACCTAGTTGCCGGGTCAGCTGTCAAGGCCGAGATGTAAGGGATGGGAATGAGAATTGAAATACCATGGCTTCCCGGCCCTTGTTCTTGGGAACCCGAAGCTGAGCAGTCGCATTATCAACTTCATATACAGCAAGCGGAAGATCGGGCAGTTCGGCGTGAATCCATCCTATCTCTTCCTCGGCGGTTTTAGGAAGGACGAGAACGCGTGAGTAGTTAGAGCCAGGCGGTTTGGGGTTCCCCGGTTGGAACTTGATTGGTATGCTAAAGTCTAGGGGGTCAACTGAAGACTTAGAAGGCGCTGAGGGCGCTTCCGAGGGCGATTTCGGGGACGGGGAGTGGTGGTAGGTTAGAGGAACATATCCGCGGACAAGTTGGAAGTACCACCAAACTAATACCAGGAGAAGGAAGATGGTGATAGCGGACACGAGTCTTGGAGGGCCGGTTAACATGATGTGAGTAATTGCTAGACTCTCATCTGTTCGCCGAAAAGGATATTGACATGTTGATATAGGGACAGAATTCGCTCGTGAAATTCAGAAAGTAAACTCTCCTCCTAGTGGTAGGCCTTTTGGGCTGACGAAACCCCCAACAGTAAACCCACCAGAACGTCAGGATTTTAGAAACACTCTCATTTGTTTAACATTACGACCTGCGCCGATCAAAAGCTTTTTGTATTCATGCTAGAATTCAAGAAACAATTAAATGTGTCAAGTCTGAAATCTCAGCAGCTTACTGGTTTCACCATGCACAAGTTAGGGGTGCAGCAGTTCGGCCAGCCCAAGATTTCTCTATTTACTGAGCCGGGAAGCACATGCAAGCACGCTGTCTGAAGTATTTTAGTATTCCCGTGGGGTGCTCTATCTACGGAGTACTGTACTTGTATCTGGTAATATGAAATATGTCCCAGTCTCACGTGAACGGAGATGGTAGAATTTTAGCTGAACCCAGTTAAATTAGCACGTGCTTGGTTACGGCCCTCACACGTTATCGATAAGGATTTCATCAAATCAATGCATTAAAATCGCCGTGCTCAGAAATATACATCTGATGTCGAGAGGTTCAAAACCGGGCAACAGCCAAGGCCCTGGGGGAGGCTTTTTTGAGACACGATTTGGTTGAACGTTGTACTGAGTCGGCTGAACAAGTTTTATAACATTGGAAGTACAATTAGAAGGCATAGTTAATAATTTGTATTGATCAAATCTATACAGCCTACACGCGTTGTTCTGATCCTGGTGTTTCGCACGGACCACTTAATTTATGGGGATTTTTAAATTCTACAACGGAGCGTCTAAGGGCTTAGGCTAACGCAGACGGCTCCGTATATAGGGGGAAACCCTATAAACTACCTTAGTAGGGTGAAAAAACTCCAGTTAACTATCCCTTAACATGATGGTGCGGGTCCTCAGGCTATCGATAAGAACTAACCAATTAAATTAGCTGAATTCGATGTCCGTACTTAGGAATCTGGGCAACGGCCAGGGCTTAAGGCGGGTTTTTTTGCACTTTAATTCAGCCGAACGTTAGACTAAGTAGGCTGGACAAGGTCTATATCGATTCTGGTACGATTGGAAGGTATAGTAGTGGTGTAATCGCGTTATTTTGATTCTGGTGTTCGTGCACGGACCACCTACTCTGAGGACCCAATCGTGTTAACGTAATCCACCCCCAAGCTGGCCATACCCCCAAGCTGGCCATACCCCCAAGCTGGCCACCTCAAAACTCACCAAAAATTAGAAAATTCATACTTTAATATCTCAACAACCACTTAATAATAAATTCTAATAATTTAGATTTAAACTTTTATATATACTTTGCAGCTTCTATTAAAGTTACATAGTAATTAGTTTAGTGGTTTTTAAGATATAGTAATTTAGCTTTATTTTGCCCCCTAAATTATAATAAATTATAATATCTTAAAACCACTTAATTAATTCCTATGCAACTTTAATAAAGGCTGCAGGGTGTATATAAAAGTCCAAATCTAAATTATTAGAATTTATTATTAAGTGGTTGTTGAGATATTAAAGTATGAATTTTCTAATTTTTGGTGAGTTTTGAGGTGGCCAGCTTGGGGGTATGGCCAGCTTGGGGGTGGATTACGTTAAGGGATATGTAGCTGGCGGCCCCCAAGGCTGCTTGGTAGCTATATCTAGACTTCCGCCAGATCTTAGATATCTATTAGCACTACTATTGTGGTGGTGTAGAACGGTCTTTAGTTCATTTCGGTCAGGGTGCCTCGGCACCTCTTTCGTGTATATATAGAGCCTTCGGTTCTACCTTTACCTTACTACCTTCTACCTCGCAGAGCAAGCGTATACATTCTTTGGTCATCCTTTCCTCTGTGGAGGGCTTTGCTCTATTATGTGATGGTGTGAATGTTATCACGTCTGTGGGCCCTAACCGATCCACGAAGGGTTTGATTCAGTGCTTTTATCCATATTCGATATTGTTTATCATTTACTGAATATTGAATATTGACGATTTTAGAGTTAAGGTGGTAAAAATAAGGTGTAAATGCCTTAGTAAGAGACTTTGACCTTTAAGTAATACATATATATTTTATATTTATTAGGTAAATATATATGACCATCGACATGCCAAATGGATGGATAGGCTAGGTGATTAATATCTGACGATCTGTGTAGAAGGATCTTGCTCTGAAGAGAGCTCGAAGTGTATAGTATCAATTTGCTCTTTCGAAAGAATACGCAGGGGTGGCAATAATCAGTTAGTTAGTTACATTGATTATAATTATCATATAATCATAACTAATATAATCAGAATCAAGGTCCAGATTATATTATATTAATATAATTATATAATCACCTAGGGCAAGAAGGGGAGGAAGTAGTGATAGAGCTTAGGTGGTGAGCGGTGGTTTAGTTGATTTGGCGATCATCGGCAGATGTGCCGCGGTACTTCTGAAACGCGAAAAAGACACCAGAATACATACAAATAAAAGCCGTGCGCGCCCCCGTTGAGGTACCTGGCCACAGCACCGTATTCTATTCTTCCTTATTGTTAATACCACCCTCCCCCAAAACTTACCAATGATGCCTTACTTACCCCCAATCTCACCCGTGTCCAAAAGCGCAAATGTCAAGAAGAAGAAGACGCGGGTTTTAGCCTCAGCGAGCACGATTCGCGCGAGTTCGATGACGCTTTTTGGGCGCACGTCGTACAATCTCATGGGAGCGTTCAAGCCTTGGAGCAACGGTAGTGGAACAAACGGGGTGCTTAAAGAGCTAGATTCGTGAGGTAGTTAAATTGGGAGGCTTTGCAACGGCAGATATCGCGCTTAATGTGGAGGCTATTGAAAAAGGACTTGATCAGGCGCAGGATAACGATTTGGGCAATAATAAGGCAGTAGATAAGGTAGCAGATGAGGATTCGGAGCACGAGCGAACTCTAGAAGGCTATCGCCGACTTCCTAATGCGGGAATTAGGCAGGCACGCGACATTAAGTATTTTGGTGAGACTTCCGAGGCCCTCTACTACACCAAAAATCCCACTAACTCCTATATTAGGTAATTAAGGTATAATCATATAATCAATATAATCAATCAGAATCAGAGTTGGTGATTATATGATAATCAGAATCAGGTCGGCGATTATGATTATTTGATTATTGCCAGGCCTGAGAATACGCATGCCTTTCACATCCATCCTTTCGCTAATATTTATTGGCGTGGTAGCTTAGGGTCACCTCGAATGTCAATAAACAGTGCCCTTACGGCATAAAGTAATCCTGCCCAGCTATCCGGCCTCTGTTGGCATTTTAATACCAACTGTGAGATATCGTAAGCGAGGTACTCGTGTAGAACAAGCAGCCTTTGCTAATAGCAGACAAAATTCCGTTGTCAGGGAGAAAATAATGTGCAGATACACTCAGTACGTCGCCTGCTAAGTAGCGCACGTATATCCACCGAAAGTTCGCTTCTGTATTGTAGATATTCAATTTGATAAATGATTTGTAAGCGAAGGCAGCCCCTAACCGCTGGCATATGCGCAAGACCCCATATCCATCTTCTTAGCTGGAGTTCCAGGCGAGATGTCAAAGTCGAAGATATCCACAGGCAGACCCATTGTGGTACACGCGTTAGGGATCTGAATAATCATCAGTATGCTTTAGTCGAGAGAAAAGTATAAAAAGCTCCTACATCTACAATTCCTGCCACATGACCTTGTACAGGGGCACAGGAAAGCAGAAGATATATCTGATAATCATCATAACCTACAGGTGTAGTATTAGCAAGTTTTATAAGAGAGTCCTGGCAGAGACTTACCATATCTCCTTAAGTATTCAATGACCCGAAGGCTCGTCTGGCGGTATGCCACTGTTGCATCCATATAATGTTGCTTACCATGTTCATCGACGCTAAAGCCTTCAAAATAGATGTAACGCCCGGGACCGAACTGGGGTTCTACAGGTCCCGGTATGTAAATGGGAGATTTCATACCGAGCTGCGCCATGCCATCCTTCATAACCGTGAATTTGATAGTAATGACGCCGGCCATTTCAATAGCGCCACAGACTATCACAGGTAAGCATTCATTTTCTGTTAGCCAAAGAGGTCTAGAGCTTACATGAGATCTCCCCATCACCCTCTAATATTTATCAGCACAGACTTACAGGTTTACATGGACCAATCAACTTACGTGAAAAGTGCAAGTCACCCACACTAAATTTGGCACCCTTTACATGAACGGGAAGATAGACCTTACTACCTCTAGAGAGGTTCTTGATATCGCAATTACCTCCATGCTCAGGCCTTCCAGGAATCGTGCGAGCTCCTTCTCGGCCTACTTTCTCCTTAATGTCATCTGAAGCACTTCCAGCATGCACGTTCTTTGGTTGCGGAGGAAGCGCAACGTCTCTATCGAGATGAGAATATGCCGAGATGAGCTCGCCTTCCCGCCGATTCCATTCGGCGAGGATTTCAGGTGAAGGTGCACAGCCCAAGATCCCTGGATGAATCAGACCGGCAAAACGGACGCCAGGAATATGACGGGATGAGCAAAAAATGCCTTCAAAATCCCATATAGCCTTTGCCCTAATTCGACATCACATTAGGACTAGCTAAGGCGTAATTTGCTGTGACGCCTTACGCTTTGGGGTAGATCTCATCCAGAAAGCCACCGCCATTACTCTTGTCGAAAACGCCGGTGAAACCCCATGGCTGACCCTGGAGGGGCTGCACGTCTTGGATCTCAACGAGAAGTACGTCACCGGGTTCCGCAGTTTCGATTTCGAACGGCCCGGTGAGATAATGAACCCTGGTAAGATCGACATTTTTTACATCGTCTGCACTATCATTGTTTGCAATCTGGCCGCCCGTCCAGTCGACGCACTCAATCTTCACAACTTCATTATTCTTAATCGTGCCGCAGGACGGAACTGCACTTTTGTCAGCTAATCTAATTGCAATTGTAGATTTGTCGTATGAATGAGTACCATCTGGATGCCATCGATTCTAACCATGGCCAGATTAGCATTGACTTCAACTGACCAATATGATAGTATTAAGCTTACATGTAGGCAGGCTTGCTCGGCAGCAGGCTTGTCTAGGGAAACCTTGGCAGCATAGCGAAGCTCTTGCTTGCCCATGATGGATTATAAGACGCGTAGCTTAGCAATTGAGCAGGTCAGAAAAGCCACAACGAAGCTGAAGCAGCGGCAGACGATGGAGTCGGGAATAAGAGTCGGGGAACTGTCAACTCAAATAGTACACATATGCGGGGAACGGTCGAAAGGCGGCAGAATAGCCCCATGGTTCGTTTCCATTGAGGTAGGGATAATCTAGCCTAAGTAAGGAAGCTGTTGTGCAGGGAAGACCGATAAGCTGGAGATAAACCAAGAGCTGTTACGTAGCTTCCACGCTGGTGGTTTTTTTTTCAAACACAAATAAGAACGCGAGGGGGTGCGAGCCCACTGAAGGTGGGGTAAAGACCCAAACGATGCCGCGTCGTCACCGTGTCGCCAATTTAGACTCTCCTTCATGCACGTAACACATTTGATATATTTCCAATGCATTTGCCACAGTTGCATCTTAGGAATTACTTAAGAACCCCAATCCCAAATGTTCCATCCGCCCCGTATGTCACTGTTAGCCAATCCCTCGTCAAGTGAATTTCTTCCCGGATAATTCTTTTGGTGCCCGCTTCTCTGTTTGCCCGCCTACATCGATATTTTGTGCGTCCAGACTTCCCAAAGGCAAGTTTAGGAACTCGTGCTTGTTCTTCCATCGAATCTGACTTTCCTTAAACTTCTCCGCCTCAGCCGGCGGGGGAGGTGGCTCTGTGATCTTGGTAATCAGGTAAGCAGTCGATGCTTCAGCAATGCCGTAGATTAGGACTCCGACTAATGGAATCTTCATAAAGATGAAGAATCCAACGCCAAAGCCAAAGAGTACCCCTTCTCTGTCCCTGAACCATAGTTTCTTTTGCTCCTTCGTATATCGAACACGTGAAAAGTAGGGCTCGAGCTATATGCAATCGTCAGAGAAATCCCTTTTGGGACTTAACGGCTAACTTACCAACTCTCTCATGAGACTTCTCGAGGAAAAATATGATTGAAGAAACACGACCAGATAGCGTCTTGGTAAGAATACAGAACTGCCGAAAATAATGGCAGCCGGTTTCGGCCCTACAGCTTTGTTGAAAGTGTAGAAACTCGCTGCGGGAAGGACAAATCGACCAATGTAAGGAAGGTACGATAGAGCGTAGACAGCTAGCGATATTCCGGCCCTGCGACTGTATCGAATGAGGAAAGCGATGACTGCATCCATAGGACTCTTCTTGGAGTTGGGATCTCCATGTGTAGAGTACATTCGTAAATTTTGATAATACATAGCCCGAAGAGTTTGAGGATCGTCCGATTTGTGCTTCTGGATGTATGTCTGATCCACCCAATGCAAGGAACCCATAAACCTAAATAGAGTGTCAATCAATGATAAACTAAACTCTCATGGATTTTCTTACATTTCATCAAGGGTTGGCGTGATATACGGCATGAGTGACATGAGGAAGAATGGAACTTGCAAAACCGAATGTTCCAAGAAATTCAGACCTTCGACAACTTCATTGTCCCAGTGCGCGGCATCTAGATTTATGAACAGTGACAAAAACCATAATAGCACTTTGACTCCAACAACCTGTAACCGTGTACCTCATCAGCCTTGTCGTGTAACTTGCGGTCTGCTCCCGAAAGCCTCGCACCGGAATGGTTATAATTAGCCGTATAGCAAGACCAGCAGCTACAGCTAGAGCAGCTTGACGGTAGTGATTTGAGGTAAAGAGTTCTGGATTTTGGAGGGCGCGGTGTGCTGCGATTTCGACGTGTCAGCCTCAAATCCCTCAAATGAACCTCCGGATCACTTACCACCAACGAGTGTTAGCTGGGCACCCCGAAGAATAGCATTAGGGTCAAAATTGGACATATCGCACAATATTCGTTGTTTGAAGAAGTATTTTGGAGGTTCAGCATTGCCCTAGCTGAAAGCATGTGCCTCATAAGGAAGGACCAATGACGTCGCGAGTGTTGCGAGCCCCGACGACTACTTGAGTACATCAGCTTTCTACCGTGCCTCGCTTTGTGTAACGTAGTTAACGGGGTTTTGACCGCTACCCTAGTTATGACCGCGCTAGCAGACCGCTTTCTTCTTATGGCTAGCCTATTGCCTAAAGAAGTATACTGCCGCTCCTTGTGTCAACAATCGACTTTCTTAGCTACTTTTCTATACCTCAACTCCACAAAATACACTACCAATCTACGCCTATGCCTCGCTGGCCTCAAGCACCAGATGCAGAAGATTGTATACAAGCTGCTCTTACTGCCTAGCGAGTAGGTAGCTTGTATCGTAGCCCCTAAGCCTGCGCGGATGCCCATGGAGTTCCTCCTACTACTTTTTAAAAACGGCTCCGGGGCAAATACTAATCTTACTAAGTTGCCCATACTAACCAATACCGCATAACTCCTGCTAGCGAGGCGGTGATTGTTTAATACTGTATATATCTTACTAAAGCTAGGTTTCTATATCGATTTTATATAATTTAGACAATTGCCCCCCTTATTCTTTAATAGGAAAACTCCCACCTTCCTTACTATCACGAAATTGCGCCACTAGGTAAAAATTAGATATAATCTTTTCTAAAACGCTAGGAAGAGCTTTGGACTTGCTATATATAATTAATTAGCCTAGAACGCGCTATTACTAGTAATAATCCTACTCTAGTTAAGAGGTTTTTTGCTAATTACTCTAGGGCTAAAACCTAGTATAATATTAACAACGCTGACGTATGGAATATAGATAAAACTGGCTATGCTATAGGCTTCGCTTATAGTGCTAAAGTAGTTATATTAAGAGGCAATATTATTAATTTTAAAATAATTAACAGCTCTAGGGAGTAGGTCTTGCAGATTAATTTAATTAGTATATATAGGCAGACAATTCTACCGTTTATCATCTTTAAAGGACGCCAATATATAGAGTCGCTATGGCAGGAAGCTGAGAAGGCTATAGGGGAGTGTATAATTACAATAAGTAAAAATAGATGGTTAAATTAAGAGCTTAGCGTATAATGGCTAGAGCACTTTAAGCGCTATACCTAATAAACTAAGGCATAGAAGAGGGCAGCTAAAAACAGAACTAATAGTAAATATAATAGCTATCAACTCCTAATTATGGACGGCCATAGTAGCTATATTAATATTAAGTTTGTTAAGTTCTACTAGTTAAAGAAGATTATACTAATCTGCCTCCCTTTGCATTTAATCTACCTCCTACAGCCACTAGATTTAGTTATATTTTCAGTTTTTAAGCGCCTATATTTATTTAAAGTTGATAAATTTGCGGCTTGCGGTATTACCAGTATTAATAGAGACTACATTCTATGTATACTTAGTAAAATTCGGCTATAAGTATATACTTCAGAGTTAATTAGAAGCGCGTTTAAGGCTATAGGCCTCCTTCCCTTTAACCCAAATTAAGCCCTTATACGCTGCTCTAAACGGCCTATATCTATTAAGCCATCTACACCTCCACCTTACTATATAGAGGCAACGATCCTCTCCTCCCCTATATATCCTCCCCCGCTAGACAATAAGCACGCTTAAGCTTAGTATACGCATACAATCCTTTATCCAGAAACTACGCTAGAGGCAACAAAGGCAGTCGTTTTAAAGTTAATGCAATACCTACAGTCTTTAGAGGAAGGCCTTAAGTTTATATAAGTTAAAAATAATAATCTTCGGCAATATACTAAGGAGAGGAAGGCTAAGAAGAAGCATAAACGGAATATGCTCTCTATTAAATTAGTTCTTACTTTAGAAGCAATAAAGGAGCTTGCCGCTGCTAAAAAGGCCGCTTAGAAGGCTAAAGAGTAGGGCCAGCTTACTAAGAAACAGCTTAGGAAGAATTATTAGGTAGTAGTAGAGCTTACTAAGGAGCAAGTTAAGGCTAGAAAGGTAGCCTGGAAAAGGGTTACTAATACAAAGGAGCTAGCTAAGGTTCACCATAGAGAGGCAGGGGAGGCAGGAAAGGTGGCTAAGAAGGTATAGAAGGACTCCATTACCGCCACTAATATAGCTCGCAGAAAGCATACTAAAGAGGCTTAATCAGCAGCTAATATAGCAGCTAATTATACAATATTGAAATAATTAACTGCAGATAAGCTCTAGAAGCGGGCGGAAGAGTTATCTACTACTGCTGCTACAGCTGCGGTTCTTGTCAAGCAACTTCAGGAGGCCGCCAAGAAGGTAGTAGAAGAAGCTGCTCTACCAGAGGGCCTATAGGAAGGGCAGGAGGATAATAATATAAGCAATTTAAGCGACAAAGAGTCCTCAGATAAGGAAGCTGAGTTAATTAGCGACATTTGGGAGCCAACTCGGTGGTTAATTGAACCCTAAAACATTAAAAGTCGACTCTATATAGACTCTATTATATATATTTATGACTTTAAGACTTTTCACTAATGATGCGATGACTTATAATGGCTTTTACTAGTTATTTACCACCAAATCAGTATTTTGGCGAATTTTGATTTTCAAAATGGTTATAACTAGGGTAGCGGTCAAAACCCCGTTAACTACGTTAGTCTTAATTCATAAGAATCTATCTTACTTATTATTCTGAATTACGGATCAGAAACAAAGAGATTTAGGACATGCAATTCGTAACCTTTGCTAAGACGAGTAATGTCTGCTGCCTTCGTTAATGAGTCTTTGTGCGGCGCTCTACACACATTAGAGACATGTTTACGGAAGAAAAGTAGGGTTCAATCATGCGAGACTTCTGGCTAGCTGTTCTAAATATTTACAGACTGGATAACATGGTGTTTACTGGCGACAGATGCGCGGCGATTGACTAGCAGACCATCTCGCTGGGCCCGGCATTGCGTGATGTATCTTTTATATGGCCGTAGCCCTCAACGTTGAGGAACGCAAGCATAAAAAGAATTTATTTCACTGTCATTATGCCCGATAAAAGTGCTCGATGCATTGTCATACCGGAGCACGCCATTGCGCGCTTCGCTCAGCACACAGCGACCTGGGACCAAGTCTATCCCTTAACCCGCCAAAATTCGTCCACTCGGTATCAATAAGAACTAACCAATAAGATCAATGCAATCAATCGTCGTGATTAGAAATATGAAGCCGTTGTAAAATCGGGCAGCGGCCACGGCTCTGGTGGCGAGCTTTTAGCGACCCGATTTGGTTGAACGTTATATTGAGTCGGCTAAACAAGGTCTATATCATTGGAAGTACGATTGGAAGGCATATTTAATAGTATTGTATTGATTAAATCTACTTAAGCTATACGCGTACTTCTGATTCTGATGTTCCGCACGGACCATATACTTGGTGGACGTCAGACGTTTTTGCGTTAAGCTGAACGGATCAGCTGGAGGAGGCTACGAAGGTTACATGCAGTCGAGAATACGGGTTAGATGGATTGGTTGAGTGGGCGAAAATTACTATCGAGCCCGGCAGCCTGTTACTGAATGTAAAACCTCTCTCAACAGGGTCTCTGTGCATAGCATCTTCCCAAGGCCGGGAGTCACACGTATTGGGCTGTATATGAGAGGTAAGTATAGAGGATGGTAGAAAGGGAACTAGGTGGGTCGAATGGAATACTAAGAAGCAGGAATAGGGTTGGTTGGCGGAGTCAACTTGTAGCATACTAACCAGTCGCGGTTCTGGTTTATTTTACGCGCTGGACAGATGTTGTTGACATCAATGCACGACTCTAGCAGGGATTGAGTAAAGATTGAGCGGCAATGCAGTTCAACAGGCCACGAAATGGCACTTGCAGCTTTAAAAAGACCAGCCCTAGCAAATTAATTATCTTGAAGCCCGAGGCACCCGGCGTCGATCCGCGTGAAACCCTCTACAGGGCTTGGCGATGAGCGAGCATCAGCCGCGACTTCCAGCCTCCCACAAAACTCAAACCCACACGACCTCCCTCAACCCCTCCTGAACTTGGTCACTTCCTGCCATCTCTCTTGTCATATGAATCAATGATTCGTCTATCATGTCTTCTTCGACTGCACCCTCGACGCCAGAAAATGCGCTTGCAGTCTCGAACGCTGGTCTGCGACGCTCCTTCACTGTCCCGGCAAAACTACCTAAACCTAGAGCAGCCTCAACCACCTCGGCGGAGCTCGCCGAAGGCATAGAAACACTCTTTACTCATACATTCGCCAAGATTGTATCCTTTAGTACATCCTCGGGCATCACGCGGCCAACATCCAGTTCGAGCAGGGTGAGCGTAGATCTGGACATGGATACGCCCGGATCCATACCCTGGTCTTCGTATACAGAGCGGACGCTTGCAGCTGGTCCGCCACTCATTCAGAAATGCTCACACTGCTTAGCTAATGAGGGGTTTCAGGTCCTGTGCGGATATATCGCGTCATTTCCTCCAACGTATCTTTCCTAAATTCCGGAAGGCTGCTTCATACAATTTTCCCAAAATCGCAGTGCTGGTGCGTAGATGGAGAGTGTAAGTTTGTGCTGAGGATACGGCAAGATTCTTATTACCGGATCGAATTACCGTGGGACACTGAGGAGGATAAGGAGAAGGTTGAAGAACTCAAAGTCGTTTTGGACAAGGTGTTGCAATATGAGAAAACCACATGTCCCTTTCAAAGAGGATTTCATGTGGATCTTCCGGAATTACCACAAACGCCAGTGCGTAAACGGCCAAGGAAGCCTCCGGAGAAAGCCAAGCGCTGGATACCGACGGATAGAGATTGGGTGCCGGAGGATACTTCGAAAGCTGCATTGGACGGATCTGACACTAGCAGCGTATCCATCTACGAAGATGACGATAGGGAGAGCATAATGACGAGTAGCACGCTCGAGGAACATGTGGAACGTCCCGAAGCGCCGGAAACGAATAAGGAAGCATCTCCTCAATACTCAGGGGTTTTGCAACGAGCAAAGTCATTTACAGCTTCAAGATCGATTACAGCACCTCAATTAGCATATAGGCTCCCGCGGTCATTACCAACAGAAACAGTGAAATCAGATCGCGAACCGACGGGCACTGCAACAGAAACTGTTAGCTTATCCTCTAGTAAGGAGTCATTTTATTCTTTGGAGAAGACCCCTTCGCGATCGCCCACGCCACCCTTCGTAGATGCCACCTCCCTCAAGGAGGAAAATCCTTGGGCTCATAACGAAGATGAGAATGGAAAGCATACTGAAGAAAATGGGGGGACGGTATGGACTCGAGGCAGACATCGTCGGCAGACCTCTGAAATTACGGTAACAGCATATTCGAGGGATGCCTCAGAGGAAAACCTTCCAGTATTGCCTACCGGACATGGCCATGTTGGCCGAAGTTTGTCCGCACCATCGACACCACCTCTTATGAGTGATTCAGATGATAGCTTCGAGCCACCACTACTAGACGTACCAACACCGCCTGACACAATACGCCTTCGGAAGCTTACAGGAGCGTCACAGCGGCAGGCATTTTCTCCAATGCCACGCCCGTCAAACCTATTCAGCCCGCCTCTTCAAGCACCGAGGAAGCAGTTGACTGCTGCGTTAGTACAGAAAACCTGCGCTCTCCTTCTCGGACCTCCTGCGCATTTAGTGGCCTTGATGCTCCGAATCGCAGCCAAGGTGGCTAATGGAGCTTTTGGCTTCAACACGTACCGTATACCCCGAGATGGGGAAAGGATTCCCTGTTCATGGGAATCGAGTGGGGACGAGGATGAGTGGAGCGAAGATGACTATGGCATCCCTCTTGGGAACTTGGAAGCGTCTGCATTAAGGGGGAGGGATTTAGGCCTAGCATGGGAAGTGGATTGACGGGCCGACAATCATTTAGTGTTTCTCTTGCATAATTGATACCAACGGGCGTATGTACCGCACAGCATTTCGTTTCTTTGGGGCGTAAAGCAAGTTCTGGGCACATTTAGGGACAGGGACCATGGTTCTAGGAAGAACTGGCAGATGCAGAGCCGTCTGTCGGAGATGGCTTCCAGCGTTTGACGTTTTCACTTTTTTCTTAAAACAAGTTTTATCCTTATCCGTTGTATAATATCAGCCCGATGATTTCGAAGGAGCCTACCTCTGCGGCATGATTGGATGCTTTCATGATCTGCAGTGCTTAGGGCTGATTCGGCACGTTTGCTGCAAGTCATGAGCTGGAGCAGCTGTTCAATGTTGCGAAGGGTATTTTTCCGAAGGTTGATTTATTGGCACGGCTCCCCATCGGTACGGCTCGCTCGCTCGAATACAAGCTGGTCTCGCCCACAAGGCAATCAATCACAACCCACCTCAACTTTCTCACATGACCTGTCCACATGCCCATTGAACTGGTGGCCAAAGCATGCAAGGCCGGCGGTGAATGGGGGCCGAGATTTATAATTTTGTCTTGGCAGCAGCTGCAGATGTTGGTAACCATCCCCACCCTTTCTGTATGAACTCAGTTATTCGGATTGGAATGCGGCATGTTCTCATCGAGAAGAAGGCCCGTGCGCCTAAAACAACGCGTATCCCTTAACCTGCTGAGGTGCAACGCTTGGGCCAGTCTTAGGGCCGTGCAGGAACACCGTGTGTACACCACCCTGGCGCATCCGGTTGAAAGCGCGTGTTAATCACGCTAATTAAAATGCATAGATTTATACCTGAAAAAAGGTAAAAATACGTTGAAATGGCCGTGCGTATTACTTTAAAAGGTATAAACTCTGCTGTTTGATTACCAAGGTTAACGCGCGCTTTCAACCGGATGCGCCAGGGTGGTGTAGTTCTCATCATGGAGCCTTAAACAAGAGCCTCCTATTGGCCGAGCCTTATCGATAACATGGCGCCCGAATCAGCGGGTTAAGGGATATCTAGGCGTAAGCGTCCTACAAGGACTCATTTTGGCTGCAGTATCTGCAAAATACCGTTCTGCAAGAAAGAAGACTGCTGGAGACCTCATATCGAGCGACTCAACTTCAAAGAATAAGCCTATATATCAATTTGCTATGAAATCAAAAGCTTTGTAGTCCTGAGCACAGGCATTGATCTGATTGTAGGCTCTTATCGATAACACGGGCGCCCCAAACCCCGCCTGCACAATGCCCGCGATTATCTTACATAGGCTGAGCAAGCTGGAAATTTCCAGCTGCCCATCCAGCTTACCTGGATACTGGCAGTGCTCGCTTGCCCCGGCCGCCTACGACCGAGTGGCTGGGTCTGTGGGTGTTGTGGTAAAGGATGGTGGCAGGGGATTAAAAAAGAAGTGGTGGTGCCCAGCCTGCGAAATATTGCAACTGACGAATCCAACCAGCCCACAACAACCGGCGATGGCGGACACACCGCAGAGATGTGATGCTTCTCCCCACTGGTACACCGAAGTACGGTGAGAGCCGCCTGAGGTGATGATGCTGAAGTGGCGGGTGGTTGTATATAGGGGAGCAGACCCGCCACCATCGTTGTTTTCTCCAGCGGAGACCTGGGTCACTGAGTACGAACCATCCTGTAACTCTTGCTGGATTCGAGACTTCTTTGTACTGCTTCAAACATATCGAAATCTTCTTTTCGTCCCTAGCCAGCTTTCAGAGAGAGTTGAGTTCAGCTAAGACAGTTACGATGGATTCCTCATACATCCGTCCCCTCAACCTCAATCATTCCTCCCCTCATCCACTCCCTCCAATTCCTTCTACGCCGCTTCCTTTACGCATTGCGCCTCGGTTTCAGTCAAACAGGTGGGCCTACCACCCAGACGCCATATGCGTTGTTGTTTTGGATGTCAACGAATTGTTGCGGCCATCTACACCCGTAAGTCCTGGCGCAAGCTCACCATCTTCTCCGTCATCACCTCCGCGATGGGGCTCAACATCGCCAACATGGAGCTACGCATCTTCGACGCGCTCTAAATCACCGTCGTCGGCCTGGGGCTCGGTACCACGCTCACCAACTCACTTCCTGCGCCGCAAGCCATCCCCAAAGCGCGAATCCTTGCGTGCATTACGGGCAAAAGACTCAGACGCATGTCTGCAGCGCATCTATGAGCAACAGACGCTTGCGTATCTGGAAGGAACAATGTTCTTACCTGCCACGCCAAAATCCAAGTTGGGTATGGAGGAGTTGCCTGAATGAAGGTGCCAAGTACTGAAGGGAGTGGAACCTAACGCACGCCGGGCCGGGCGGCCCGGATGAAGCTTGTGAGTTCACCAGGCCCACACATCCTACCCCAAGAAATCAGCAAAGACTGTAAACACAAGCACAGTCACAACACATTAAATCACTTAGCACAGATTATCCAGCAGAAAAGGTGCTTCGCAGAGCCAACTCTGCGCTTAAAAGCATCTAGCCCATTCAAAGCTTCCAATCCAAAACACTCCCCTAGTTTTGGAGTCCTGAGGTGTTAATTCAATATAGGGAACATGTGAGCAAGGGCCAGAAGCTCCTGCACCCAGCGAGCGGAACGCTTACTCTAATGGAGCCCCTCGGCCATGGCGATTGAAGACTGCGGGGTTGGGTCAATGAAAGAGGAATGTCAGATTTGGCAGTATGAGAGAGCTACTGTGGGATCAATCAGATCGAGGACAGGGCTAGAGCAATGTGGGATGAATGAGGGATCTGTAAACGAAGTGATGAAGTGGCATGGATGATGAACTTTAACGGATTTCTTATGCCTGTATACGAAACGAAAGTCCATGAAACGAATATATGAACATGTTACGATTTCAAAACCTATCATCTCCAGTCATGCTCCTTAGCCCCCACTCCCTGTGCATTCTCCAACTCGGATGAGAGCCCCTCCGTATTTCTTCCTATGATGCATCTAATCAACCGTACAAATAAGCTTTCCTTTCGTCTTATTCTGATCCATCAACCTATGGGCCTCCTGAATGTCTTTCCAACTCAGCACCTTCTCGATCACAATCTTAAAACTACCATCAATAAATCTTGGCAGTGCATGCTTAACTAGCTGGTCCCTTAAACTCATCTGGTAGTCCTCACTCCTACTCCGCAGACTGCTGCCCTCGTACCTTATCCGTTTCCTCACAAACCCACCGATATCAACTCCTGCGGGCAACTTTGACCCGCCTAGATACCCAAGGTTGACGATAATTCCATCTCGTGCTATGGCGTCGAGATTGCCTTGAAAGTAGTCTGCGCCGACGAAGTCGACGATTATGTCAACGCCCTTGTTGTCAGTCGCTTTCAGCACTTCCGCAACCCAGTCTTGGGTCGACGTGTTGAATGCTTTTGTTGCCCCGAGCTCTTTTACTGTGAACTCGCACTTCGCTTCTTGCCGCGCTGTGGCGTAGACGGCGGAGGCGCCGTCGGCGACAGACATCTGGATCCCTGCAATGCTAACGGACGAGGCACCGGCGTGCCAAAGGATGGATTTGCCGGCTTTGAAGAGGCCGACGAGGTAGAGGGTTTGGGTTGCTGTTATCCAGGTCTATGCAAGGTAGTCAGTACAGCCGTGAGATGGGGGAGAGAAAGGAGTAGGCCAACTTCGGGAATTCCAGCGCATTGTTCCCAGCTCAATTCTTTAGGTTTGTGCACGAGCATATGTGTTGACACAACGATGTACTCCGCATACGCTCCTGTGCGGTCATCAGTATCCACCCGCAGCCATCTACGTATTCTTCAACTTACCGCCATAAGCCAGACCAAATACCTCATCTCCAACCTTAAACCCCCTCTCTGGAGCACACCCAAATGCCTCAATTACACCAGAAAACTCGACACCTAGGGTCTTCGGCGCCTGTGGCGGGACGGGATACTGGCCCTCACGTTGAAGTAGATCCATGCGGTTCAAGCCGAATGCTTTAATTTTAACGAGAGCCTGGGAGTCTTTTGGAACGGGCTTGGGGATTTCGGCGATGTGGAGGGCTTCTATGGGGCCCACGTCTCCCTCAATTTCTGCATCTCATGATTATTTGAGCTTCTATAAGATATTGAATTCGACGAAAGAGATAGCCAGGGCTTGAAGATTAACTGAGAGAATTACCGACCTACTGCGCGCATAGTATCTGGCATCTTGAGGGCGGACGACGCGGAAATATATTTGGGTGAGGTATCAATGAGTTTTTAAGTAGGGTTTTGGGTTTTATACAGAGATGTGGTGGAAAGATCAGACGGTGGGCTTAAAAAGGGTAGTAATGTCCGATTGTGAAGGGTTGAAGTGAACATTTAGCGTCAATGACGACTCGTCGTAAAACATTTATAATGACGAGCGCGGGGCTGCTATTTGGCAGAGTGTGCCTCTGCCGATGAAGTGGGATCGCTGTATGCCGCCGCATTAGGCACGGCAGAGGTATTTCGGGGTATGTTAGAGCAATAGTATATCCAGGGTCCGTTTTGTGTGGCTGAATCAGCCGCTGAGTCACGATTTGGCAGGCTAGGAGGCCCGTGCGCTTAGCGGCATGTGGATGTTTATCCAGAGAGGTAGAGAAAGCATACCTACTTGGGCCCCGTCGGGTTCTTCGAATGCTGCGCAGCCCCCACGTAGTGGGGGCCTACGCCCTTAACACCAAAACACCCTCAATACAAAATAATTTGTAATTTTATATATATTAGGCCAATTGCCACTAACGTGGGTGATAGGGTTATGACGGCGATATAGTTATGACGGTCGGCTACTACCGCCTTCCTGATGTAGATGGAACACCAAAATACTGCCGAAATACTGCCGAAATGCCCAGAA
>Ga0307507_10001820_pt1 | contig 46749 bp, 8 predicted proteins | sample 7_EM_MG_FD_207223 | JGI IMG/M metagenome (GOLD analysis project Ga0307507, IMG submission 207223) | Populus trichocarpa ectomycorrhiza microbial communities from riparian zone in the Pacific Northwest, United States - 7_EM | ecosystem: Host-associated > Plants > Roots > Unclassified | place...
TATCTTTTAGAGCGCTTTTTCTACTCTAGGAACGGCAGAATACGGCAGAAATAGATAAAAGAGCCAGGATTTCCTTAGTGCGATTTTCTTGATATAAACTGGACCATAGTAAGCAAAATACCAGAACGAAAAACACCAATAGCGCTAGAGCTCCCCTAGCACTTTAAAAACGGGCCAGAGTGTCCACTTAGCTACTAGTACATGTTAAGCTGCCTAGAAAGGATTCATGTATATAGAACTATAGCGCCATAGCCTAGAGGCTGCATGCGCAGTATTGTACATAGTATAATACAACGGATATAAAAAATAAAATAAAATAAAAAAAGAATTAGAGCAGCTAAGGTTAAGTTACCGTTAATTAAATGATTCTTAGGAGAGAAGTTAAAGCTTAAAGGGTTTCTTATATAAATATACTTTAAGGTTATACAAGAGGGAGCTAAGTTGGTAATAATAATGGACTAAGTGACGTATGCAGGATTATTCTTAACCGGGAGAGCACTTAAGTGGTTTAAACCTTACCTTACCAAAATCTAGGTTAATAGAATGACGACTACTAATTAGGAAGTATGGTATATGTTTACTAGTTGGAATGGGTTTATAGAGAGACTAATACAGATATTTGGAGACCTAGAGGCAATAACTATAGCGGAGAGAAAGCTTTAGAACTTGGTATAATGCAGTTTAGCAATTAATTATATAATATAGTTTTAAATACTCGCAACGTAGATTAAGTGGAATAATAAAGCGCTTATAGTATAGTATAAATAGGGACTTAAGGCTAAAGTCTGGGACGCGGTTGTCCTAGTAGAAGATGTAGAAACTTTAAGAGACTTAATAGATTGGTTAATAAAGATTGATAATAGGATCTATTAAAGGGAACAAGCTAAAAAAAGGGTAAGATAGAGTTTTATAGTTATATAAGATGTAGAATACGTATTAATAAAGCTAAAGTTAGAAACTATAGAATAGTAGGCTAGAGCTAATAAACTTAAGCGGCATTAAAGAATCTAAGAGATGGAATAAGAAACTATAAAAACCTAGAGGTTAAGGATTAGGTAATTATAGGACTAGGGAGCAGAGGCTAAACTAAGGATCCTAATAGTAGAAGATGTTTAGGCGGACTCTATAATAAGAAAAATGGTTTAAAAAAGGAGCTTGCATAAATTGCGGAAAATAGGATTATTTTGCTAGAGACTATAGAGGTGGTTAAAGTAACTATGCGGTAAAGGGCACTAGGTTATTAAAGTATAATAACGCGGATATAGGGATGTTGCGTAGGACTAAGAAGTGTTCTATTAAATACTTTGCGTTTTGTTATAATAACATATGCTAAATTTATAAGGACGCTAAGTATGGCGCGAGCTATTGGCCGCAAGAGCTAGAGTTAAAATGACTTAAGGGAACTAGGGAGTTAGATAAAGAATAAGATTAACTCTATAAGCTAGATTAAGATGTTACAGTAATATACAGACTAAGATTAGTAATAATAATAATAGAGTTGAAGTACTTATTAATTAACAGTGATAAGGAAGAAAAGGAGGCTAACTAGGGGCACTTAAACCTTAATAATGTAATAGAAGTAGAGACTGAGACCACCATAAAACGCGGTTTAGTAATGGGCATTACAATACCGTTAGATATAGTATCTATTACTTTATAAGATGGAAGGAGTAATATCTAAAGACAATTAAGTAAGTAGATAACTGCTAGTGCTAGCTTACTACTTAATAAAGGCAAAAGGCCAAAGGCTTAAGATTTTTAAGACAAGATAAGAGACAGTTAAGATTCTTAAAAAGAGATAAAATATACCTAAGAACCTATAACGGACGAAAACTAATGGGAAAGGGTAGTAGCTTAGTTTATAGAAAAATAAATAAGCATAGGATGTAAGTTTAAGAACTATAAGTTTGGGGAATAAATAAGAATATTAGTCCTAGGTAAACGTAGTATTTAGCCTAAAGATTAAAAAGTTAATACTAGGATTAAGAAGTAAAATAATTTTAAGGATCTAGTTGCAAGACGTAAAAAATAAGAAACTATAGATAAGTTTAGGTAAAGAATTATTGTATGGTAAGAATAGAAGCTAGATAAGAGATTAGCTATGCTAGAATATATAAGGGACAGAGTACCTATATAAAGAGTTACTAATAGGCCTAAGGCAGGGACGCTTAAAGTAAAATAGTTAAATAAACTGGAGTAAGAAGAGGATCTAGGGATTTTAACTAAATTTAAAGAAAGACACACTAAAGATTATTATAATGTGGTAATAATAAGGTACTTTCTAATAGATAGACTATATACACTAAACCAGTTATATGGGAAGTGGTATAGATAACAATACAATAATAAATAGGAGGATTTTTATATGTGGCTAGACAAAAAAGTGGTCTAAAATTAACCTATTATAGAAAAACGCATAAGTTATATTAAAGGAGCATTAATTATAACGTTAAGGAACCTAGAAGAAGGATCTAGGGACTAGAGAAGTAAATAATAAATTTTAGTACCCATAAATAAAAAACTAATAGTTAGGTTGGCTAGACAGAGGTTTAAACTTAAGGATAGAGATAAGCTAAGAGTTAACCTAGGTTACTTAGCGCATTACACACTATTATAGATAGCTTGTGTGGATAATATATATAATATATATAGAATACCAAAAGATAAAAGCTAGAAGTATCTAATAAGAATACACTAGGCACTGGATAAAAGAAAGTATAGAAATGCTAAGTATATATATAGATAGCACCTAGTAGAAGTATAAAGTTAAGGGAACTTAATATTTTAATTAGGAAGATTCCTTACGGAAGAATGCCTAGATAGATAATAGTGGTGGAACTATCTGGAGAATACTTATCTATAGCACATAGAGGAAAAAAAATAAACTAAGATTAGCTAAAAGAGGACTAAGTAATAATAGAGTCTAGCAGTTAATAATTGGGAAAAGGGGAGGCCTATAGGACCAGAAGGAGCTAGTAGTAGAGCCTTAGACCCTTAAGGAAATATAAAGTTAATACCTAAATTTATAAATTAAATAGCAAGATTAAAAGTTTAAAGCGCTAGTAGATAGTAGAGTGATAAGAAACTATATATTACTAGTAGCAGTAGAAAGGATGGGCTGCTATATAGATAAAAGGAGTATCTATATCCACTTATAATAATTTTAGGAGATCTAATAGCCTATAAAGGAGGCATTATTAGTCTTAAAATAGGACTTATTTAGTTAACTATTAAAGGAAGACAAGTTAAGATGTCTTTTAATATCCTACCGTTAGAGAAGAATAAGGCGATACTAGAAATGCCTTAGTTATAGAAATATAATCTAAAGATTGATTAGGTTATAGGTTAGGTTAATATTAGGGATACTTAATAATGTAAAATATAATAGTAAACTAAGTTGGTATAGTACTAAGTTGGAGCGATATATAAAGAGACTAAGCGAAGCTTAAGTTACGTACTAAAGAGATACTACAAGTATGGTAAAAAGTTATAGTTACTAAAAAGTAAAAAGCTATTAGAGTATATAGCATAGGACTATAAGATAGAGTTAGAACCAAAAACTGGTTTAAAGTTCTTTCTAATCTATAAGCTTACTAAAGTAGAGTTAGTAGTGCTTAAGGAGTTTATCTAAGAAAACTTATAAAAGAGATATATTAGACCTTTATAGTTATTAGTAGAATATCTAGTACTATTTATCCCAAAGAAAAACAGAATACTTAGGATGTATATTAACTATAGGCAGTTAAACAGCATTATAAGAAAGGATAGGTATCCTTTACCCTTAATTAGCGAAAACTAAGACAGAATAGGCAACGCGTAAATTTTCATAAAGATAGATCTAAGATGGGTATACTATTAGATCTAGATTAAAGAAGGAGATAAGTAGAAGGCAGCCTTTAGGTTAAAGGAAGGACTATATAAACTGTTAGTAATACAGTTTAGATTTATAAATACGTCAGTAACGTTCTAAAAAAGAATTAATAGTGTGTTAGGAGAATACCTAGATAAGTTTGTTATAGTATACCTTAATAATATTATCATCTACTTAATAAGTGAGGAGGAATATGGAGAATACGTTAAATGGGTCTTAAAGAGACTATAAAATAAATAAATGCTAGTAGTAATTAAGAAATACGAGTTCTTTATTAGGAAGACCAATTTTGTAGGATTTATTATAGAGCTAGGTAAGATTAGCATGGACCTAAAGAAAGTAGAAGCTATAGTAAGTTAGTAAGAACTAGAGAATGTTATATAGTTAAGATTGTTCTAGGGTTTTCTAACTACTACAGGAGGTTTATAGTATAATGGTTAAAGAATATTAAGCCGTTTATAAGGCTTATAAAGAAAGAGGAACTATAGATATAGGGCAGTAAATAAAAGAAACTGTTTAAAGAACTTAAGGAGTTATTTATATAGAATCTAATCCTTAAGATCTACTAACTAAAGTTAGACACGGTTATAGAAATAGATGCATTAGACTTTGTATTAGGAGCGTACCTACTGCAGAAGCATCTAGACAGATGGTATCCAGTAGCGTACTATAGTTAAAAAATGATACCACTAGAACTAAACTATAATATCTATAACAAGGAGTTAATGGGTATAGTTATAGCACTTAAGAAATAGAGAGCATTTTTATAAGGCATAGAGAAACCATTTATAGTTAAAATGGACTATAAGAACCTAATGAGGTTCCTAATAATAAAAGAACTTAATTATAGATAAGTTAGATGGGCAGAGGTGCTTATAAAATACTATTTTAAAATTTAGCATACTAAAGGTACTAAAAACGCGAGAGTAGATGCGCTTAGTAGAAAAGTAGAGTTATAGAATAAAGAAAAGCCGTTAGGAGCAATGTTACATAAAGATAAAGATAGATTAATTAGGTATAATTATCCCAAAATTACAGCTACTAAGGAAGGCTAGGTTTATAAATTACTAAAAAGTGATTAGATATAGAAGATCTAAAAGGCACAGGTAGAGGATCTAGAGTTAGACTAGTACGAGAATAGAGAAGCAACTTATATTCTAAGGTTAATCGCTAAGGAGTTTGTTAAGTTATTTTATAAGGGACTAACTTAAGGACACAACGGAGCTATAGGCTTAGTATTAAGACTTTAAGAAGAATATATTATTTAAGGAATTTGGGGACTAGTAAAATAAGTTATAAAGGAATATCTAGATTGCTAAAAAAACAAACCAACAAGGTATAAGCCATATGGAGAGCTATAACCTGTTAAGATACTAAAAAGGCCATAGGAAGTCATATTATAGGACTTTATTATTAAGTTACCAAAGTTAAAAGATCCTATTACTAGATAAGATTACGACGTAATCTTAGTAATAGTAAACAAGTTAACTAAGTAGGGTTACTTTATAGCGTATATAGAAGAAATATTAGTAGAAGATATAGCTAGAATCTATATTAAAGAAGTGTTTGTAAGATATAAAGCACTAATAGAGATTATATTAAATAGAGATTTAAGATTTATAGTAGAGTTCTAAAAGGTATTTTTAGCCAAATAAGGAGTTTAAGCAGTAACATTAATAGCGTATTACCTATAGATAGATAGTTAAACAGAGAGACTAAACCAAACGTTAAAGTAGTACCTAAGACATTACGTTAATCACGTATAGAATAATTAGGTATTATTATTACCAGTTATACAGTTTGCGTATAATGCAACACTATAGGAAAGGATAGGCATATTACCTTTTAAAGTGAATTATGGGTACGAGCTAAGAATATTATTATCACTATAATAAGCAAAGAAAACAAGTAGCACAGCTAAAAAAAGAATGGAGACGTTAATAAATCTCTATAATTACCTTAAAAAAAGCTAAACTAGTATAGGAAAGAATAAAAAAGTATTTTAATGCTAAAAGATCTAAGGGACCAGATCTTAAGGAGGGAGATAAAGTATAGCTACTATATAAAAAATTTAAAAGCCAAAGACTAAGTAAAAAAGTTGGATTATGTTAAACTAGGACCATTTACAATTAAAGTAAAGATATTAAAAGTTATATACATACTTAACTTACTAGTAAGGATAAAGATCTACCCTATATAGTATATTGCAATATTAGAGCCAGTATATAAAAATGTTAAGCCATTAGTTTATAAGGCAGACACGTATAGAGGTTAAGAGAACGACAAATAGGAGGTTTTAAAGATTATTAGTTATAAGAACATTAATAATAAAATATAGTATAAAGTAAAGTAGATAGGCTATAATAAGACTACCTAAGAGCCACTAGATAACTTAAAAAACGCTATAAGAAAGGTATAAAAGTATTAGAAGAAAAGGGATCAGGTAGCATTAATAAGGAAAAATCGCTAAAGAATGAGTTACCTAAGGGGGACCTAAAAGGAGCACCTGCTAATATATTCGGAGTTATTTTCCTCTCTATTAGAGGAGAATCCGTTCTTTTATTACCAAGTTCCTAAAGGCCTTATTCTATAAGCTTCTACTCCTTAGAACAAACCTTTTTACATACCTTCTTAAGATAAAGCAGATAAGCTAAGGCCGCAATACGAGCTTTAAGGGCCCTCTATTTAGCGTTATAAGAACATTCTAAGTTAGCCAGAGCTTAAGTTAGCTTGCTATTAAGTTTTATAGCAGCAGATTAAACCTAGGACCCTAGCAGCAATTAATAAGGGTACTTAAAGAATATTAAGAGTAATAGGACGCGCATACTTAGCGTTAGAGATTAAGCGAACGTCGCAGAACGACCAAATATTCGCTTTAGTACACTCTAAATAGGAAGAGGGTTGCTAAGATAAAGGGCTTGCTAACATAATATAAACTAACCCCTCTTTCGCACAATAAGAATACAGAGATAGTATTATTTCACTAAGAGACAATATCGCAGCAATGGTGTAAGCGCGACGTTATGCTTGTAAGGAAGAAGGAGCTTTAGGTATAATAAGTAACAATATTAACTAAATTAATTAGACAAACATTACACTTCTAGTAGATAACTTAGAGATATTAGGAATCTTTAAGGATAAAGATAAAAAGAAGGGAGATAGTATTACAGACACTTTAAGTATAATGCTATAACTACTTAGAGAAGAGTTAGAGGAAGCTAGTTAGTTAATAAGGGCATGGTTTAAGATAGATTTAGTGGAACTATATAATAAGGAATAGTAACCAAGGTTATATAATGTTGTACGTAGTATATAAGGTATACAAGCGAAACATACGTATAATATGTATAGTACGTACTTTATGTATAAGGAGGATTTCTTAGGAGTATAGATATATATTTAAGGACCTATAGTCCCTACCTAGATAGTTCTCTCTTTGTAGTAAATCTTAGAATATAATTAGAGTTAATCTATTAGGTAACCACTCTACCAGTTATTATTTGCACTGTTATATTGTTAACTTCCTGTTTACCTATATACCTAGCCTATTAGCAAGTCCACCGTGGTATTTTCTATAAGGCTTTGTTACATATTAAGCTACTGTTTATTAAGAGGGAAAAGCGTATCTACTAACGCCTTAGATAACATTATTTAATTTTATAGGAGCCTAGACAATGCCCTTATCCTATAGTATGCCTATAATGGTTCTATAAGACAGTACTTTATAAAACAAGCCAAGCCGGTTCCGCTACCACTATAAATTCGCTAGGCTTAATAGATTATAGTTTTAATTGCTTTTATCTACTCTAAATAGGTACTATATAGGGATATTTCTTATAATAATATCTTCCTTAATAAAGAGCTTAATGCAAAGCTTGGCGACTTTACTAAGTTATTAATTAATAGTTAAGCCCCTTTTATCCATTATAAGACTAGTTATAAGCACCCTAAGATCAAAGGAATCTCTATAAGAAGTAAGGTATTTACTCTTAGCTCTACCTTTTATAAGATAATAATAGGATTAAAGCTATATAAGAAGCTTTTAAACTAAGAAATATGTGATATATATATTAAGGGGAAGTTTCTAAACCTAGCCACTCTAGCTACGTTTAACAATATTATTACTAAGTACTAGGCCTAAAACTATATAAGTGTGGATAAATCGCTTAAGGATATATAGGCTAAAGGTATAAATTTCAATTAGTAAGGTATTTAGTACTAATAACTTCCAGTTACTATATAGTTAAGACTTATTACGCGGATTGACATCTCTATTATTCTTTATTCTGCTATATTTCTAATAGCCCTTACTTTACTCCCTGTTATATTCTAGGTAAGAAATTACAAATAATAAGGCTAGGTAGTGGTGTTTTTATATTATTAGCAAAGATCTAAGTTTTTTTTTTAATTTACACTCACCTTTAATTTAGGCGGACACTAGGGACATTTACCTACTTTCCTTAATAATCCTATTACAATTACTTCGCCATTTAGACCTTCGGCTGGTAACGTATTAGGGCAGAAGTACCTATTAGCTTTAGCTCTTTAGCATTTATCCTAGCTATGTTGTAATAGTGCAGTGTGGGAGAATTGAATAAGCGACTTAATTCTAAATCTATGGAAATCAAGTGAACTAAATACATAAAAGTAGACCCAGAACTCTGTAGTCTATGACTTAATATTTGACCGTATCTAAGACATACAAGGGTACCGTCAATTGTGTCTCGGAGCCTCTTAGGCGACGACCTTATGTCTTAGCGTAGTGTTGGTGAACTGTTACACACCCCCCTAGATTTAATGGTGTAATTAAAGCTATAGAAAATAAAATAAAGATAGAAGCTATACCAAAATAGGAAATTTAGATATAACTTTAGGAGTAGTATAGGGTGATACTTAAGAGTCTTTGTTAGTTGTAGCAGTGATCTAATGTTAAATGTCCACTAAATTTAATTGCTTTACCTATGCTTTGTGCTTTTGACGAGGTAAGATTTTAGTAAGGCCGTTGGTAGGTATTTTGGCTGTAGGAACCTATTGGATGTTAATCTTTTTGTCTTAGACTTCTTGTCTAAGCCAGTGCTGATAGACGTTAATATGTCGTAGCTTGGTGTTAAGCTTTGGTGTATTCTGTCTTAGGAGTTGTATAGTCTGTATATTGTCGCATAGTAGGGTAAAATTACGTTCTAAATTGAGACCAATTGCCTTAAAGAAACGCTGCCACCAGATGATCTTAACAGCAGCCGTAGATAGGGAGAGAAGCTCTGCTTTGGTAGTTAAGCGAGTTACTAATTGTTGTAGGGTTGCCTTCTAATTAATTAGTCCTCTGAATAGGATAAATAGGCATCCTTAAGAGCTCCATCTAGTCTCTTTATGGTCCGCAAATGCTGCGTTAGATAGTCCGTAAAAGGTGACGTCTTCTCCTTTAGGGTTTCTGAAGTAGGTGTGTGCTCCGAATACTTCGCCAGAGTATTTAATAGCTGTAGATTTTGTTCTAAGGCAATAGGTGATGGCTTAGTTTGATACATTGAGGTGCTTTTGATTTGGATTAATAAGGAATTTGGCTAGCTTTGAATGCGTCTTTATAATATTAGGCCTTCCAAATATGGCTAGGTGAGCTAGTGAGCCACCCGTTGCTAATAGGCTAGTGTTTTTTAAGGGTTTATCTACTGGTTAGACGGAATTAGTTTGTTAGGTAATGGTATTTTAGGGAACCTTTCTGGTTGGATATTAAATTGACTGGCTATTTTTTTGATATAGGAATCTTGGTAGAGCTAGAGCTTTCTGCTTGCATAATCTTGTTTAATTTAAATTCCTAGGAACCATTATAGGTCTCCTAGTGCACGGATCTTATATTAATATAGAAGTTTGGCTTTAAATTCTTTAAGTCTTTAAAGGTTCTTTTTGGCAAATAGAACGGCGATATTGTCTATGTAAAAGAAGATAATAAGTCGTCTATTAGTGTAAAGGCAGTTTGTATCTGGGATAGGCTTTAACCCGAATTTGGCTAGTGTATTTATAAGCTCTTTATACCAAAGTAGTAGTGAGACCTTTAATCTGTATAGCGCTATAAGTAGCTTTAGGATATGTCCGTTTTGATTAAAGCCTTCTGGGTAGTAATAGTAGACTGGCTTGTCTAGTCTTGTATTTGTAAATGCATTTATAGCGTCATACTGTCAAATCTCTAAATTAAATGCGGCTGCTATAGCTATGAGGGTATAGAATATTCGAGCAGCTAGGGTTGCTGTATAGGTCTCTTCCTTAGTAATCTATAGGTCTCCGCGGACGCATAGTTGAGCTTTGAGCTTTTATAGGTAGCCGTCACTGTTAAACTTATATTTAAAGACCTATTTTAGTGGAAGGATCTGGTTATTGGTTGCTTCTTCCTTTAGGACAGTCTTGAATATCCCTTGGCGTTTTAGGTTATTGTATTTTTTTTATGGCCTTTTAAAAGCCGGTAGTTAAAGGGTACTTTCTTAGATCTTTTAGATTTTTTAGTTTTAGTGGAAGATTGTCTTAATGTAGGGAGAATCTAGTTTAGTTAATGTCCTTTACTAGTCCTATGGCAAAGCTAGCGTAGTAACTAAATAGGGTAGGTATATTGGCTAGTGCTGCTGCGTATGCTTAATGTTGAATTTGTTTAGAACCTTTTGGTAGGATAAGGTCGGTAGAAGGATTGGCTGAGACCTTATTAGCTTGTGGAGCTGTATTTAACGGTTCTGGTAAACTGCTTGACTAGGTAGAACCTGTTTTAATTATATCTAAGATATTGTCTTAAAGTCCTCCTGGTGTGGTATTTGTTTCTGGTAGATCTGGAGATACTATTCTGCTAGGAGTTGGTAGCTGTTTAATGTTCTTTATAGGAGGCTCTACTAAGTTGCTTAATATAGTTGTTTGACCTGTATTTAAGGTAGGTCTATATAGGATAGATTTGTCCTTAGATTTGTCTTTATAGAGAGGTTCTGGTAGACTAATCGCCTAGATGGTGTCTTTTAATGCTTTTCTAAGTAGGTAATTAATATTTTAACCTTTGGGGTTATAGAATGAGGTTTTGTTAAATATAATATCTTTGGTTTGAATAACTTTGTAAAGACTTGGAATCTAGATTTAATAGATATTTGTTAAATTGTAGCCGACTAGGTGTCTAACTAATATATAAGGAGCTAGCTTATCTCCCTTTCTAACTTATTTGTTTAGTGTATAGGTCTTATAACCATATTTATATATATAGGTAGGTGATGGTAGCTTGCCGTAGGCGACCTTGTATGGAGTTTTCCACCCTAGTTGCTTATTTAGTGTTTAATTAAGTGTATAGCCAGCAGCAAGGAATGCTTTTGGTCCTAGAGATAGGGGTAAGGATGCTTTTAGCTGTATAGATCTTGATCGTTCTATAAGGGTTTATCCTAATCGTTCTACTTTACTATTTTGTTCTTTAGTATATGGTGCTCGGTATTTAAAGGTAATGCCCTTGTCTATATACTATACTTATAGGGTGTCTTCTGTTTATCTAAATGCTTATTTATTATTGCTTTAGAAGAAGACGATGTCTTAGTGGAATTATGTCTTAATTAAGCGGTGAGTCTTGCGAATGGTAGGTAGGATGGTAGCTTTGTCCTTATTCTTAGAGGTGAACATAAAGTTAAATTTGGAATATATGTAATAGAAGTATATGGTATATTTATTGCTGTTATACCCTAGGACTCTGAGGTAGATGATATTAAATGCTAGCCGTTTAAATAGTTAAGTGGCTAGAAATTCGTGTTCTTGTCTTTAAGAGATCTGCTATATGTGCTTTGCTAATAAGCAAACTTTATATTTAATTTTAAGCGGTGCTTGTTTGTTGGTTTTAAATTCGGTCAGCTCTGTACTAATGACATACTTAGGAAGCTGTGTAATAGCATTAGGTTTTGCATAGCTGAGTATCTTGTGCTATCTTGTAGCTATAGCTCTGATTAGTTTATAGGCTATTTGGCTTAGCTAAAATCTTCCTATTAAGAAGGTTAATTGAGTTATTAAGTTTAGGGTATTTTTAGGCTCTCTATGTATTAGTGACTAGTGGCCCCCTAGTTGTTTTGTATAGTATACTGTTTCACTAGTTACTAGATGGTATAATAAGTTTCGTCCTAAGTCAAAATTGATGTTGTTATTAGTAGCTCTTAAGAGTGCTACGATATTTATAAATATGGTGGGCACTAGTACTATATGGGATAGCTTTATTTTTGACTGCCTAGTAGGTGTATTGATAGTAATGGTTACTGTTCCGTAAGCTTGAATTTTCTTGAAATTTCCGCTAGTAATTAGGTAGTTGTCTTTTGCTGCTAGGTATAAGAAGGTAAAGTCTTCTTTATTGTTGTAGATGTGGGTATCTGCGCTAGGGTTAAGTATCTAAGTGTTCTGAAGTTTAAAAGGAGTTTAGCCAGTACTAAATACGGTAGTATAGCTAGTTGGTTTGGTAGAAGGTAGGGTTTTAGAATTAAAATTAATTATAGATTCTGTGTTCTAATTGTTCTCCTTTACTTCCTATTCTCTTTTTTAAATTTGGTTGATAATGCGTTTAATCTAAGGTGTAGATAAGATAGCTTTATCTACTTTCTTCTAGATGTCTGCCTTTAGTCTCTATCCTTGAGGGCGTTTATGCTTGGTGATATAGTAGCATTTGTTAAACTGATATATAAGGCCGTATATGCATTCCTTGTTCCATCTTGAATTTGAATTTAAATTACTATTGGAATTGGAATTGCCGTTAGAGTCTAAATTGGAATTGGAATTTGTGTTGCCTTAAAGAGTTGCGAATGCGGAGTTATTGGCAGCTAAGGTAAATGATGCTTGCTATATATGATAGTGCTCCTTGAATTCCTTAATGAGGTCAATAATAGATGGGGCTTTTTTGTCTTTTTGTTTTTTCCTAATTAGGTCTACTTCTAGTGCTCCTACGAAACTAGAAGCGATAGCTTTAATGGCTTGTACAAAATTGTAGTGGGGCCTGAATCCCTGTATGTCTGGAAGCTCTAATTCCTCTGCTAGCTTATAGACGCTCCTCTAGTTATTTAACCATTTTTTAATGCTCTGCTTTTTGTTATAGGCTTTAAGAGCTATATATTGATTTAGGACGTTGCGTTTTTAACCTAAGGTAGAAGGGGCGAGTATAGTCTTTAACTCTTAGAGGCGTTTGTATACCGTTCCAAGGTCTTTAATAAGAGGGAGGTAGGCTACCGATGTTGTTTAGACGATATAATTGCTGATATTGTTTATGGCTTGCTTTTGTTTCTGGTGTATATGGAGGTCATCCTTATACTTAGCGTAGAGTTGATTATATGTAATGAGTTGGTTTGGATCTAGCTTGGCTATTGATGTAGTAGTAGGAAGCACATCTCTTAGAGTAGGTTGACTGGGTAACTGCAGCTTTGGAAGCTCGTCTTTCTTCTTTAATAGGTTGATGTACTGCTATACGTTATTTGTTTTAGCAGTATCTTAAATAATAAAGAACTATTGCATCCAATTAGATGGCTTTTTAAGGGTAAGGTTGAATTTTGAATAAGGTCCGTCTATATTGGTTGTTATTTTTAGAATTTAATAGGTTAAGTAGGGTTCTAGGTTAGCGTCTTGGTAAAACCTTATTTTGATATTCCGAGCTTTTGATTTGATTTGTCGGTTCGTTTGTCTATTGGGTACATTTATTGGTTAGGTGCGACCGTCCGTTTATTTAGTAGGTGAAGAAGCTTAAAACACTTGCAAAGGTGGTAGAAGTAGTGACTTTGTAAATAAGGTAGTAGATTAATTGGTTTAGCAGGTAGTGCAATTTGGACTTATAACTGTAACAGTGCAGTATGGGAAAATTAAATGAGCGACTTAATTCTAAATCTATGGAAATTAAGTGAACTAAATATATAAAAGTAGACCCGGAACTCCGTAGTCTATGACTTAATATTTGACCGTATCCGAGACATATGAGGGTAGCGTTAATTGTGTCTTGGAGCCTCTTAGGCGACGACCTTGTGTCTTAGCGTAGTGCTGGTGAACTGTTATATATGTACTAATTGAATATACTAAGACCTATCCTTACATTTACTATAGTAAAAGGAGTAGTTATAGTAGTGATATATTATATAGTTAACGTTAAGTGTAGCTAGATTTAGTAAGAAGCTCTTATTTAAAAGGGAGAGTAGATTATATAAGAAGACTAGGCAATAGGGAGACTTATCCTTTTATATAGTCTTTATAGCATTTCACTATTACTTTAAGCAATAATAGGTCTACTAGGTAAAGATACTACTCCTTATTAAAAGATATAAGGATTATCCTAAAACGGCTATATATAGATATTTATTGCCTATAAATCTATATATATAATCTCCTAGAAGTGGATATTACTAAATCTATCTAATGTGTAAATTTGAGCATTACTAATAAAGTGATCTACCACGGTGATTTAACTCTGTTAATTTTCTTCTGCTCTTTAAGGGATAGCCCTAAACTAGACGCATGCAGTCGTTTATTTTTAAAAATTAGAAGGAGCTAAGAATATAGTATATCTAAGCCTTTTCTAAAGCGCAGAGAATTGCCTTGCGATATTAAAGTCTGCAGCGTCTTGGCGCGGGTTTAGTAGAAATAATAATATATATTGCCTATTAAAGTAAAAAATGGCCTTAATTAGCTTCTTCTAGTAAGGTAATTTTGCTACATTATAGCTCTCCTCCGCAGCCGCCATTGTTATTTGCATTTTGCACTTATAGTCTTGCAAATTAATATAGCGCGTAGTTGTCTATATTACTCTTTACAAACTAGCGTGCTGCATATTATTAAAAAAAACCTTTTAGCTAGCTAGTTATCCTACTTACTCTAGTAAAGTTCTAATAAATTTCTAATAAAGTTCCAATAAACAGGAACTAATTAGGGCGATATATAGGTATCTGCAATACTAAGCTGCTGTTGTTTTTAATGCCACAGCCGCTGTAGGGCTACTTAGTATAAATACTATTAAACTTTTAACCAATTTTTAACTAACTTCTAATACTCTCTATGATATTACTGCTTATGTTATAGCCTGTTAGCTATAAGTAACTATAGAATCTGGCCCTATACAGCCGAAAATATCTCGCTATATACTATTAACCATCACCGCGGTAATAGAGAAGCTTCTTAAGGCCTTTAGATTAATTATATATTAAAAAAGTATAAAGCTAAATAAAGGGAAGCGTATCTAATACGCCTTCGCATTATTAGCAAAGTTACTAAAAGGCGCTTTAAAGACCGCAGAAAGATAGAATCATTATTAATAGTTTTTAAGGCAGGCCGAAAGGATTGGTGGCCGCGAAATGGTTATACTTTGCGCTATTAGCCTGGGGTAATCTTTAGTCGCTAGTATAAGGGATTATAATAGGCTCTTACTTCCTTCGGAATTTAAAGGGCATAAAAGCACTTATTAGTGTGATGTCCTTAGGGATATAGTTAAGAAATACTCTATATAAGATGCGGAAGACTAATGCTCTTAAGGTTCTATTGCTTAATTACTCTAAAAATACCTCTAGATCCCCTGCTAGTACAGCTAGCGTCACTTATAAAGGATATTTATAAGCTTATGGTTGCTAATGCTTAAGGCGTAGTTATATCCAATTACCTTAGAGGCTAGATATACTTAATAAATATATATAGAGTAGAGTCTGCGCTATTTATTACAATTCCTATTTTAAGGGAGCTTAGCGACTATTTCGCTATACAGCGTTGGCAAATAATATAATAAGTCTAAAATATATCCTACTTCTTCTTAATATACGCCAGCCTAGTAGATCCTATACTGTAGTAATACTAATTATTACTCTAAGAAACTATTACTATATATTCTTAGTCCTTTGTCCTAACGCCGCCTTTATATTTACCATCCCACCTTTTATAAATTAGTACTACTCTAATGTTATTTCGCATATTGACAATAATAGCAATAGTGCCATTTGGGGGGTTAGTTTGTATACTATCTGGCTTTATCTAGTTAGGCGCCTTATAGTTACCGCAATTAGTCTAAATATATAGTTAGATCCCACTATTATAGGCCTAGGGAGTTTTCTATCTCTTCCTTGCACTTCTTTATAAGCACGTCTTCCAAATTATCTTTAACTCTAGTTTTCCTAATCGTGCTAGCCATAGTATAGTAATCCACGATAATTAAAGTAAGTTATAATTGGTGTCTCCATTATATAATATATATACTATTAGGAAGCTAAGTCTAATAGTAGATTATGGTAATAACTAATAGAGCTATTATACTAGTAATATATAAGGTTAAGAGGAGGGTAGTTATATTATAGGCTTATAAAGATAAAGAGAAACTAAGAAACTAAAAAACTAAGTAAGAATTATAGTAAGCTTCCTATAAATATTAAAGACATTTTATAGGATTTCTTTAAGGGAAATGTAATAAATATATAAAGTTTAGTAAGAGGGGCTTTAATAAAAAGGCAATAAGGCAATGATATTGTTATTAAGAGTAACAACATAGTTAAAATATTTTTAGGTAATGGGCGTTTAACGCCTAACCAAAAAACCACGCTAGCTTAAGTAGTTGGAGGGGCGAGAGTAATATGTAACCCCACCTAAGCCTACTTACTATAAACTAACGTCTAGATATCTAGACTGCGCCCTGCTTAATATATATAATAAAGAGAGGAGTAAAGCAGAAAGTATTTATATGGATTTTGTTACAAGATTATCTACTTAAATCTATAAGCTAGGGAAATGCCTAATGCCAAGTATATTGCTAGCTAAGAGCGGCTTTATTAAGGATTATACTTTTATTTACTTTCTTATATACCTCCTACAGGTATAAAAGGCTAGAGTCTAGTAGGAGTCTAGTAGAAGTCTAGTTAAAGTCTAGTTAGAATCTGGTTGGAACCCGGTTTGAACCTAGTTAAGGTTATATTAGGAAATAGCCGTAACCTAGTAGATAACTAAACTCTAAACCATATCCTATAAGCTATTGCATATTAATACTATCTATACTTTTTTTAAAGCATCTCTATTCCGCTATAATATACTATGTATATAGAGGCCGAGCTAAATAAAAGGAATGCTTTAATCTTATTTGTTAAAACACCTAAACCAGCTCCTTAGCTTCTATTATTAATTTAAACAGCAACCTACCCCTTTAGGATTAGAGCCGCGATCCCTAGTATATAGCGATCTCTTTATATATACGGCAGTAATATGCCTATAGTCTATAAGGTTCCTATAATCTACCATAATTCTATTAATTAATGTAGTATATATATACTATAAATTCCAGAATAGCTCTAATATTAGAATCTATATATTGCCCATACTTTACCTAGACGGAAAATTATTGTTATCACCTTATAAAATGTGCGACTGTATTTAAATAATGCTTAAATACGGCCATTATATTAATAAAGTAAAAACATAGTACCTAAAATATTATAAGACCTACAAACCATGTTCTCCTAATATTATAGAAATATAAGTATAGAGACCTTCTAATCTATTCTAGAGTTATTGCTTACAGCGTAATTTAGAGATAACTGCCTAGGTAAAAACTATAGTAAGCTTTAAATTAGTTAAAAAGATTGGGTAGTTAGCTTATTAAAATATATAGCAGACTATTAATTAAAATTATAGATAAAGCAGAGGATATAATTTGGCTAGGAGGTATTATAAGAAAACTATTTAAACTAGCTAGATATTCTTATATTAGAGTATATTTTATAAGCCTAAACCTTTAAAAATAAATCTTTATGTTAACTCTCCCTTAGTAATCTCTTTGTAATCCCGTTATAGCTCTATAATAACCCTATAAGACTTTTATAGAACTCCTATAGAACTCCTATAGAAATTAAGGGTAGAGGGAAATAGATCTATATTAAATAAAGTTCTACAGTGGCTAATATAGGTAGATAACATTATAGTATAGGGAGCTGGGGAATTTCTAGAAGACGTAGTAAAGCGGCTAAAAATAGTGGCTAAATAGGCTAGAAGTAGAAGGGCTTAGTTACTATACCTAAGCAGAGCTATAATAGAAGAATGCGTATTAAATACTATTAGCCTAGTAAATCAATCTAGTAGAATGCTAAAAACTTGCCTTAGTTACTAAAGCCAGCTTACCCCTTCCCAAAATTATACCTACTTCGTTTATTAGTTTAAACTTATCTAGTTTAGTACTTAACCAGTTCCTCCATTACTAACATCTGCCTTATATTGGACAACTGTGACGGCGCTGGGGCGCGTCACCTAGTCAGGGGTTCGCTTAGGGCTTGGCTTGTGTATTTAGACGTGGCCTCACCACTTCTCTTACTCCTCACCTTAATATCTTTATAATATAGTATTCGTTCGCTTTATCTTGGAAGCATTTATTTAAGTCTTTATTAAGATATTTGTTTAATGGTTTAAGCTATTATATTATATTAAGGTCCCCAGTTATATGCAGGCTGCGGTATCTTAGGTTGTCCGTAAGGATAGTAAATATCTACTTATGTTCTTGTTTTTGTTCTCTTCTTTTTTTCCCTTCTCTCTAATAAACGGCCGCCTATGCTATGGGGAAGCACGTGCTGGGCGATAACCTCTTTCCGACCATACGACTCGCCGATTAACAACGACAAAGGTCCCTACAGATGTACGCGTCGAACGCGTATACTATTAACGTGCCGACCGAACGAGGACGACGATGACGCGACGAACGCGTATATCTGTCGACAATCGACAACCAACTGACCATACGTCTACGGACGCTGGCACCGTACTGCTACCCGAATAGTCCTTTTTAATAGATACTAAGCTACGTGAGCTGCGGTTTTGTGAGCTATAAGGAATAAAATTACTAGGACTACCTTTAACAACGCTATGCTAATAGCCTATGGAGATCCTTTTTAACTAATACCGAGATACTATCTGTAAGGAATAAAGTTAACTAATACTAAGCTATATAAGTGTTGGTATGCTTTAACATAGTGCAATAGACGTAATATACGTGCAGTGCGGTGTGTAGTTAGATTCTTCCTTGTTCTATCTACACGTCTTGATAATATATATACGCGTCTCGCGTAGATCACGTACTTACGCACGTGATATATGGAACGAATATATACCGACACTGGAGCAACTCTGAAGGAAACCAAATCGTACTATTCCTGTTATTTGTAGCATATATGCAATAGCTAGGCTTTTCCTATCTATACGCAATAGCTTCTCCTTTAATCCTATCCCAGTTATATAACGCTTATGACGGTTCACATGAACCAGAGCTTATAGATTAATAAACTGTGTAATAAAGTTAAGACATTGCGTAAGGAAAGAAGGTAAGGAAATGGGAAGAAAGGGTATATATTGTTAACTTGGTTGCTTGGTTAACATATATACAAAGTAGAATAGGATTTAGGTAGTGGTCCTGGTAGAACTTGGCAGGATTTAGTGGACTTTGGCAGAATATGGCAGAATGCCGTAGATTGCCGTTATATTGCTATCTTGCGGTTGGTCTCCAATTGCTAGGTCGTAGAAATAGGTGGACATGTATAAGGTGTTATGGGGTGTCTTGTAACAATTGCTATCTAATAAAGATACTAAGCTAAGGAGAAGGAGAAGGAGAAGGGTTGTTAGGGGTAGCAGGTGGACATATTGCGAGGGTCGCCAAGGCGCTAGTGGTAAGTAAGCCAATAGCGATTTTCTATGCCGGGCATGGAAAATCCTGATTGGCTAGTTAAATTTAGGGTCTATAGAATATGGCACTATTATAACGCTACGCTAAATTTTAGTTTGTTTGTTTAACCTACTCTATAGTCTATAGTTTTAAGTAATTGGTATTAATTAACTTCTTAAGAGCCGTAGATGCCTTGCTCTTAGTTATTAAGTTAGTAGGGTTGCTATCACCGTTAATCCACTTAACTTCCGTAATCTCTCTGCGCTTATATAACTGACAGAGACACATAACGTCTATTATAAGACATTTCTCTTATATAGTGCCTAGCTTGACAAGATATTTATAGAGTGTCACGATAGCGATGTATCACATGTGAACGCTAGATGAACAAGCATCAGATTCGTAGAATTGATAGCTACGTACGGCTGTCGTGAAGACTCAAGAGGATTGCTAGAGAACTTAACAGGAACGCAGCTGCGGCTGAATCTATATAAGGGCGTCGGGGCGGATAAACTATCTGCCGACGTCATTGAACAAGAAAAGGAACCAGCTACGCGTACGGCATAGCGCTTGTAACAGGAGTCCCATTACAGTACCCCCCCTCTAGGGGGTGACAGGTCTGATAGGGTAGGGTCAGAAGTTGTTACGGGAGTGTGGACACTGGGCAATCCAGTAATCGCGTGCACCACAATAGAGACAGAATCCGTTCTTCATGCGATATGCGCGACGCTTAGTAGACTCAGCAGAGGACGATTGCGATCGCGATAAGGCAGCGGATGGTGGACGGGAGCAGAAACTAGGCGGGGCCCTTGACTTGTTTCTAGACTGGGAAGCAGGGGCAAGACTAGCAGTCTAGAGCTAGAGGTTAACGTCCATAGGCTCATAGGCGGCGATGGGTTTCTGGGCTGGTTTCTGGACTGGCGGGTTCTGGATTAGGCGACGGGAGTGGCGATTAAGGCGCTGGACGAGCTTGATGTACTTACTATATGATAGGCTGAACAGGGTATCGCTCGACTCCTTAAGAGACTGGCGGAGGGCAGGACGGAAGCCACGGTGGAGCGCCATAACGCGTGATACGTCTGGCTAAGAGGAAGCATTGGCCTTATATGCGAATCACTCAAAGCGAGCAAGGTATGTAATAAGCAACTCCTCTTCTCTCTAGCGTACAGACAAAAAGCGCTAGATAGCCTCCTGTTGTTCTCTCAGGTTATGGCAGAGGCGCTAGAAGAAAGAGAAGATATCCTTAGGGTCCCAGGACTGGGTATCTTCGGCTAACTGGCGGAGGTATAGGACAGAAGCCTACTGGGACTGCTCAAGGCAATCCCATACGTAGTCGAACGCGTCAGCACCGTCAAGCTGGTTAGATCGGAGCTTTGCCCTGATTAATAGAAGCCACGTACGTAACGTAAGAGGCTTACCATTAAAGCGTGGTGGATCAGGGAGACGCGGACGAGTAGTCGGGGCAGGCGTAGGGCGGGTCTGGAGGTGAAGCTAAAGCTGGAGCTAGAGCTGGTGGACGTCGACGCGTAAGGCATCAAGGTCTGATCGGAGCGACTAGATCTCAGTACGCTGGTTCTAGAGTTCCTACTGTAGCTGCTATACTAGCAGGAAAAGAGCTAGGTCAGACATAGTAGCTATCTGGAAAGAAGAAAGAAAAAATCTGGACTAGATACGTCGAAGACTCTGCGTGGAAAGTCCGCGATAGCTCTGCGCTATCGTCAATGTTTGGCTGGACAGGGCGAGCAATCCTAATGTCACGATAGCGATGTATTATATGTGAACGCTAGATGAACAAGCATCAGATTCGTAGAATTAATAGCTACGTACGGCTGTCGTGGAGACTCAAGAGGATTGCTAGAGAACTTAACAGGAACGCAGCTGCGGCTGAATCTATATAAGGGCGTCGGGGCGGATAAACTATCTGCCGACGTCATCGAACAAGAAAAGGAACCAGCTACGCGTACGGCGTAGCGCTTGTAACGGGAGTCCCGTTACATAGAGTAATTTTAAGTCGGTGTAAAGTACAAGTGGGAGTTCAATCTGTAGGAGTTATTTAATAGTTAACTTAATTGCGGCGCTAATGTTAAATCTATGGGCTATTGCATAGAGTTCTAAAGCTAGTACGCTTCTGGTAACTCTCTTATACTTAATTAATAACCAGTGAATAATGTTAGCCCTATGTGACGCGTCCTCTAATACTAGTATATATCCTATTTGTGACAAGAGGTCCTTATTATTAGTAAATAAGGCGTTAGTAAAAGCAAGTAGGCGTAATATATTAATGTCCAATTTAACAAACGTAAGGCCTCTTATTAGGTTGTTAATTTATAATTATAGTTGTTTATTAAGTGCTGTAATATCTTCCTTCTTAGGGTTAATTACCTGGGCAGCAAAAGAGAGATTAAAGGAAGCTTCTGGTTAATATATAGAGGCAATATACGCGTCTCTTGCGCGTTGTGTAACATATTGTTCCTTTATAGTTAGTACATTACAGACAATGCCTCTTAAGCTCGTGGTTGTAGCTATTTTGCTAAGGTGGACCATATTTAGGTTTTTGCACTGGTATTTTTAGGTTATTGTAATATTGCCTTCCTAAGAGAGTTGAATGATGCATCTGTTAAATTTAAGTGACTGTTTAACCGTAAGTTGCTTGCGCTCTTTTGCAAGAAAGTAAGCCTTTTTTAGATATCGTTGCTCCGCGTCCGCAAAGGTGGTATTGGCTAGGAAGAGAGTATTGTTAGTTTAAAGGCTAACAATACTAAAGTAGTTGGGAGTGTTGCTCTATAAGAGGCAAGGGTTATATATTAATAAGTTTATATCTAACTCCTTAATATAATGATTATAGTAGGTTATAAACCAGTAATTGCCTACTTCTAGAACACTATATAAAGGCTTAATTACCTTTAGGATGGAGTTCTTTTTAATACCTAGTTGGCTTCCCAATTTATAAAGTAGTTGGATATAGAAGTCTTAATTTAGCTTTGTGAGAGACTAGATATACGCCTAGGAGATATCTCGTAGGTATAACTATATGCCATTGCCTTATAGTATTACTGCGATGCATAGAATAAGGCGTTGGCTGACTCGTTAAATAGTAGGTAACTAGGTTAGTACAATACCCTTTTTAAGATCGTTGTACGCTTAGATGACGAGTCTTAATTTCTTAAAGGCTTTATTAGTACTGGGGTTCTTAATCTTATCTATAAATTATAAATTAAAGACTCTAACTCCTACGGGTACGTCCTAAGGGTTAATTATCTTAAATACGCCCTTTTTAATTAGTCCTGTAATTTCCTTTTAACGGGACGTTTTAAACTGCTTATAGTTGCTATCCTCTTGCGAGAATACAGTGATGTTAGTAGTATTAATATAAAGGGGATGCTTATGGGGTCTTCCTCTTTCTTAACAAGGTGGTTGTGCTTCTCTAGTTTTAGTAAGAGATGGTTTCTATATAGAGATGGTTTCTGTGGATGGTTTATATATACAGACAGTTTCGTTAACTTAAATATTATTAACTTAAGTGCCGTTATCTTAAATATCTTTAACTTAAATATTTCTAGGGTCTGTTAAGTACGGTTTAACAGCAGTGCTGCGGAACTTTATAGGGCCACTAGGTAGGTTAACAGCATACATTTCTCCTTTAATATTTAGTAGGTTATATAGTCCTGCCTAGTATCTAGGTTATCCTGTATTGCCTTCTCTCCAAACCAGTACTAAAGAGTTATGGGGTAGATTATAAATTGTAGTAGTACTAGGGCTATTATGTATGTTAAGTGCATCTGTGACCTGGCGCTCCGCTTATATCTTCTTTACTTCCTCTATAGCTTTCTTGAATGTAATCGCACGCTATGTTACTATAGGTGAAGGTACGTTGAACTCTGTTATTTAGGGGTACGCTCTAAATACTAATAGTATGGGTATTAGGCCGTCTGGTCCTGCGGAGTTGTTAATTACTTTAAAGGCTATTTGCAGTATTATATCCTTATTAATTCCTGGTATCTTGGAAGTGATAATGTGGTATATACGTCATAAGGGGCCGTGGTAACGCTCTACTATACTAATTAAGTTGTGAGCTTTGACCGGTACGCTCCTTATAGTAGTACCTATGTTGACTGCGTATTGTTTGAACTTTTTGCTAATAAAGTTCTTTCCTATGTTATATGCAATCATATCTAGGGGGCCTAGGTATATATTAATCTAGTACGCTTATAACATATCCCATATATGCTTAGCGCTAATATTCTATAGCTATCTACCTATTTGAAATTGGGTGCCTTTATTAATAATATAAAGTACGGGCTTGCTGTCGATGTATATAATATTAATAATGATATAGTAGTTGAAATTAACGTCGTCCTTTAAGGTGAATCTGAATCTGCCTAGTGACTTTCCATGCTTTTGACAGTACAAGTAGTAGCAGGTGATATACTTAAGGGTCTTACGATTAGCATTATTTTTATAGCTAGCGCGGTCTAATATTCTTTTAAGTCGCTCTACTAACGGATATCTAAAGCATTGGTATAGGCGTCGCAATTCTACGTCAGTTAAATAGCATAGGTTTTGGTTAAAAGACTCTATAATAAATATATACAACGAGGTATCCTATAGTAGAAACGGGTGTCCGAATTGGCGTATAACTAGTATGGTCTTTAAGGGGGTTATTAGGACATTCTTTAGGTTGTTAAAGTATATTTATAAGTTATCTATATCCGCTAGGCAAAGCAGGAAAGGGGTATTAACTTTAATAATATGGAACTCTACTATACCTATTAGTGTAGCTATCTTAATAGAACTAATAGAAGATGTAGAACCTATTTTAAACTATACACTAACTGTGCCTCTTGTGGACTTGTTTAACTGTACTTTATTATTCTTCTAAAGTGCAAGAAACTAACCGTATCCTACTATAGAACGTTTGGAGGCTTTAGTGTCGATTATTACACCTATAAACTTTGTGGAGGTGTAGCGTAAGGTTGTATTATACGTAAACGGGTCTATGTTAGTAGTGAATGTATCTGTTATGGTATTGATGGTTATAACTGCGTGGCTATAAGCTCTATTGGCCAGTTCTAAAGCTATAGTGGTTATATTGTCTAGTTCAATTTCACCGTATAAAGTGTAGTATACCGTGGTCTGGTTGTCCTTATTTAGTAGAGTGTTAGGGTCTATGTTAATTACTAGAGCGTTAAATGCGTTAGTAATCTTATTGTTCTTATTATTGTCTTTGTCGTCGTCGCCTTTATAGTCTATAATGTATTGCTTTATTCGCTCCTAGAAGCGGTCCTTAAACTTATTTTTAAACTTAGTCTTGGACTCTTCTTGTTCCTCCTTAGTATGTTTCCATAAGCGACATCCTTCCCTGTTATATATAAAGCAACGTGGTTTCTGTCGGTTGTGGTTATATGGGGGGTTACTGCAGTTATTATGGTTGTTACGGTTGTAGTTGTTATCTCTTCTATAGAATTGTTAGTCCGTAAAGAAAGCTTGTGTCTTCTCCGCATGCTCTTTCTCGTATACTATAATAGACGATTGAAGTTTATTAATAAGGGCTCCAAGGTTATCTGGTGGGTTAGAGACTATATATCTGCATACTGGTATTCCCTGGCAAGAAGTGACGATTTTGTTGTAAAGGAAGTCTATGGTTTATAAGGTAGATTTAAGGCCATGCCGTAGTTGATAAAGTCTATAGATTAGTAATTGAAGGCATTTACTTATAAATTTATCTGTATTTTCTGCCATTACTGTTGTAAGTATAATGGTATTCCACTTGTCTAGGTTCTTGCGTTAAAATCCTAGTCCTTTAAAGAAATTCTAAAGGTGTTTGCAAGCTTTAGCGAATGGTAAGTAGGATAGTTAGTTTGTATAGAAGTGGTCTAAAGCTAGTCCTTTTAGCATAGTAGGGAATGCTTTAAGGTAAGCTTCTTGGGGTATATCTGCTCGATTATAGATATCATAGAATATTATTAATTTATAGTTGAGGCTTTTGTTTATGCTACCATATTTCTACTCCTCCGTGTATATCTTGGCTGTATTCGCAATTTCCTTACTATAGCCAGTTATAGTAACAGGGCGGTTCTCCTCGTCCATAGGTTGTACGTAGAGTTGCTGTGTTATTATTGTAGGTTGAGGTGTAACAGATGGTGTGAAGGTAGAGGTAGTCGTATGTTAAGGTATAGCGGGAAGTATAGGCACTGAGGAATGTCCTGCTTGTTGCTCCTCCGGGGTTCCGTGTGTCTTGTAGTACTTAATACATCTTGACTTAATACCAGTGCCGAACTTATCCTTAAGTGCATTTATCTTTTCTCTAGTCTATTTTGTTTAGTCTTCTTCTTGTGCTGTGTTATATAAGGACTGGGGAGGTAATTTGCCTTATTTATAGTTGGCGTTAACCCATACTCCTCTAATATTTATATAATTACGTAGTTTCTGAAGCTAATATGAGGAGATTTTCGTAAAGATGTTAACCGTAAAGTCTTTAAAATCTCCTTGGAATGACTCCTAGAGTGTTAAGTCTATCTAGTCGTATATCTCCGTATATATGTACATCTTGCATTGTACGTAGTTGGTTAGCTCGTCCTTGGTAACTTCCGTTAGGTTAATTCTATCTTCCTATTTAGTTGCTTCTTCCTCCCAGTCTTTCTTTGTTCCTGACATCTTATGTTTTATATATTATTCGGGTAAGGTAAGGTGTTTCGATTTGTAAGGTAAAGGTAGGGGGGGCGGTTGAGGAGGCGGTTAAGGAGGTGGTTAAGGAGGTGGTTTAGGGGCGGTTTGAGTTATTAAGTAGGGTAAGGTGTTCTACGCAGTAATTCTTCTAAAATAGATAGAACGAGATATCTAGAAGTCGTTGTGGATACTAGACAAGTACTCCTAGGTGGTTTCTCTTCTTCTCTTTAACTAAAATAGGCTGATACAAAAGGTAGATAAGTACAACTATCTTCCAATCTGCTGCAAGGTGGATAGTACAACTGTCTTTTAAGCTATCTGCGTGTTTCCTGATCTGTACGCGCTCACTGATTAGTGTTAGTATGCTTTAACACAGTGTAATAGACGTAATATACGTGCAGTGTGGTGTGTAGTTGGATTCTTCCTTATTCTATCTACACGTCTTGATGATATATATACGCGTCTCGCGTAGATCACGTGCTTACGCACGTGATATATGGAACGAATATATACCGACAATAAGCTTTAAGGTTAAAATTAATTAGGATAAACTAACTAACTAATTATACTAATATGCCTACAATCTACTAACTACTAATTATGCTAATACGCCTGCAATCTATATAACGCTGGTACCGTACTGCTATATGCTAGATAACGATAGCGTCCTATACCTACTATTACGACGACAATAATAGCGCCGATATGCATGCTATTATAAACCATTAACTAACGACTGTGCCGCTACGCCTATAGTCTATTAACCAAATAATTGTGCTGATATACCTACAATCTACTAACCAACTGATAGACGAGCTCTGTGCTTAACTAACTATTACCACCGCTAGTACCGTACTACTACTTAAACGGACAATTGCTGCTCCTACCTGTAGCTAAACCAACACCTTACTGCCTTCCTGCAGTACCGTAATTAACTCTACTACTCTGCCTATAGTACTATACTAACCCCTACTGCCCCACCTGCAGTAATAACTGTATATAAGATAGACAAGTATCTGGAGAATAAAGCCTAAGGGCAGGCTTTTTTAAAGGGGGGGGTAATGTGACGGCGCTAGGGCGCGTTACCTAGTTAGGGGTTCGCTTAGGGCTTGGCTTGTATATTTAGACATGGCCTTACTACTTCTCTTACTTCTTACCTTGATATCTTCGTAATACAGCATTTGTTCGCTTTATCTTGGAAGCATTTATTTAAGTCTTTGTTAAGACATTTGTTTAATGGTTCGAGCCGTCACAATAACAGTCCATATACTTAGCTTACCGCTGCTATAAGTACTAATAATGGCAAGTTTTTACACGAAAACTTTTAACGCTTTAATTTTATATAGCCCTGCGCTATAATTAAGCCAGAAATAGAATATATAATAAAAAATAGACCTCTAAGCCAAAAGAAGGGCACTACTATTATTACTATCTCTTCTGCCTAGTAGGCCGGCCTCTTTTCTTCTATATAGTAGACCAGGCCTTTAATTTCGAATAAAAATGCCCCTATAGTGATCCAAGACTTCTTATTAGAAAGCTATCTTTAATCTATTTCTATAAAAGATCTTATTTCTTTTTTAGATTAGTAAGCAGCGTATCTTCCTCTTTAGTAAATTTTATTCTAGACTTTGGCCCTTAGGGATTTGGCTCCTAGGGCTGCTTAACTAAGTTAAATAGTAAACGAAATTGTTAAAGAAGGATATTTAGTATATATAACTCGTCTTTCTGGCGCCTAAAAGCTGCTTAGATTAAAATTTCTTCTAAATTAGTATTTAAGGCGGCTCCTAGTATTACTTTATTAGAGTTAGAGCCAGAGGTAGGGCTTAGTAGCAGTTTTTAGGTACGGAGGCGATTATACATAGGGGATACAACCCGCTTATAATAATTGCTAGTAAGCGTAGTGCTTTAGTTAGATATATGCGTAGATAAAATTAAAGGGGAATAGTAAAACTGCTAAAGATAATGCTTTATAGCATACTTTATCTTTAATTAACTAGTAATAGGGGTTAGTAATTCTTGTTACCCTATATACCCGCGGGCCTTGTTACCCTTATTGCTATTGCTGCTGTTACCATCCCAAGAGTCGTTATTATCTATATCGTCACTATTATTACTTCCGTTGCTATAGTTCTCGGCCTTGCCTTTATTTATAACGTTCTTACTATCTTTATTATTGCTTTCTTTAACTAAGCCGTTTACAAGATTATTTAGAATATAATTACAACTATTATTAGCCCTATCTTTTAGTAGTCTAGTATTATAAGGAGATATACAGTGTTAGGGGGAGAAACCAGTAGGCCGCGTAGGAGAGACCGCTCGCTCCTTAATACCGTTACTGTTATTAAGGCTAAGGGTAGAGGAGCTAGAAGACATAGCGCTCTAGGAAGTAGATAACCTTTATTACTTCCTAGGTTATACACTCTTGCTACTTTTACTAATAGAAGTATCGGAGATATAAGTAATGCTATTTAGTTAATTAAGCTAATTAGACCTCCGCTTTTTTAACTTCTTGACTCCTAAAGACTCTTAACTAGTAGCTACTAATATCCTAAGCTCCTGCCTAAACTGCAGAGCAGTTTTAATGCGATGCCCCTTAGCTAAATTATCCGTTTAATTGCCGTCTAGCGTTAAGGGTATAGTATAATTGTGCGTAGGTGCGCGTACCTCCTCTTCTAATACTTCTAATAAAGGCAGCTCCTTATTATCTTCATCGTCCTTATTACTGCCATTATTTCCGTTATTTACTAATTGTTAAATAAGGCTATTATAAATTAAAAGGGGAAGCGCATACCTAATCTATAAAGTGTTATTTAATTATTAGCTTTATTAGCTTCGTTATTAGCGTTACCAGCTTTATTACCCTTAGCTTCCAAGTTTAGATCGTGTAAGGGGACTTTGTAGACAGGGGGCTATAAGGACACGATTGTGGAACAGGATAGATTGGTAAGAGAGACGAATCCTTAAGGAGGTAAGGCCTCTAGAATCGTAGAGACTATATACTATAGGCACGTACCTCCGGCACGTGACCGGCGACCATTTAAGGGGCGTCTAGAGGTTGTCCTGAGGGCAACCTGAGGTGTCCACAATAATATCCCTTACATTGCCCCCCTTCTTGCGGTCGGCCCCTGATCGCCATTACCTTGCAGTAGGGAGATTATAAGGGCTTATCCCAGAAGGGTTTAGAGAGATATTAGGGAGATGTTGGTATGCCACTATATATCATCTATCTATCTAACCCCTGCTTTAAACTCCTGAAAACCTTAATAAGGAAAAAATATAACTGGAGAAAAGATGTAAGGATTGCTAGGAGACCCATTAGAAGCCTACCGGAAACGTGCTAGTAATTACCTAGGCTAACCTAAGGATTTTTATACAACTCTACTTCTAAGCCTTTATGCCGGTCTGTAATTAATCGCGAGTGTTATAGGCAATTTGGTATTCCTAATATGGTTCCATAGAACCTTTTAGTATGGGATTTAATATACAGAGCCTTAGCTTGCCGTTATCTTTAACTTTTAAGATATTAATCTATGATCCTTTCTTATTGGTTCTGTGCTATATATTTAGCGTAGCTCTACTGCCTAGCAAATAAAAGGGATACTTTGTAATAGCGCCTCTAGCTATTATACGATTTGTTAAAAACATCTATAACGTTATTCTTTAATACCGTAGTATCGTTTAGGTATAATTTCACCTATATGCGTCTGTAATTGACGTCTTAATTGCCTTCCCCGGCCGCGTAATTAGTTTTTATAAGGAAGTAATAACCAAATGGCTTATATGCGTGTTTCCTTCCTTCTAAATTGCGCTATTGTAACAGAGTTATATTAGCAAGATTGTGGCTATTTACTGGAAGGGTATTAGAAGGTAAAGTATAGAGACACCTTGCTTATTAAGCTACTCCTTTTCTTTAATACCTTACTTCCCATTATTACCCTTTGTCCAAATTTGGACGTATCTTTAATATATTATTAAGATTTTCTTTTTTTCTATTATTAATTTAATATGCCTCTTTGTTCTCCTGCTGACTGCTCTTCTAATCCAATTTTATAGCATATTCTGGCCCTGCCGCTGCATATAGAACCCCAACCTCCGCTAACCTATAACTAGTGCTGGTCCTGCCTAAATGACTTTGTATACACGTCCTTAAAAGACCAGAAGTTTAATAAGAAGATTCTGGATGCTTGTAATAAGACCCACTATATAAAGTCTAACACCTTTAGTCCTTGTAATTAATGCATGCGTACTAAAAGTGGCAGTTGCGTTAAGGTAAGCTTTCCTATCCTTAATAGGTTTCTATTGCTAACTTTAGGCTTCTATATAGCCTAGGCCTAAGTGGTGATGATCCTTTAATGTCCTTAACTACTACATTACCTAGGCTCTCTCTTATTTCAGCGCCAATGCTAAATATCTAGGTTAAATTTAAGACTATGCCACAGCTATTTACACCGCTTACAATTCCTAGCAAGCTAGCTAGTAACGCCTAATAAGGGAGCAAGGTTGGTATACTGAGGATAGGGTAAAGGATGGGGGTGATAAGAAGAAGGTCGCCGTCTACTATAAGAAGGAGTTCGCGCATACGCGTTAAGTTTCAAAAGAGCACAATATGATGTAGTATTAGGTAGGTTACCCTTTAGGTACCTAGCGGATAGGTAACTAACAGTTGCTATAGCAAGGTCTTGGTGGTTCCGGACTGTGTTAGCCAGCCAACGTCTCTATTTATTCTAGGCTTGAGTATGTCTTTATTAACTATAAGCTGACGCCTTAAGAGCTTCGTTGGTATTGGTTTAGACCTAATATTAGTGTTAAACGTTTAAGAATTTCTGCTCTATCTATACCTCATCGTCCTGCCCCTATTTTTATGCCTACTTATACACCTATAAAGGGATCTCATTCCCGTTAGCCATCCCTTAGAGGGCCAATAGATACTAATCCTGCTCCTAAGGATGAGGTATAGTGGCTTTTAATTTAGGCATTTGGGATTATTCTTGTACATAGTAGCAATTAAGGATCTTAACTAGTGCTTGGGAAGGCCTTATAAGGAATTTAGGAAGGTATAGGAACACTGTTCCTGATATAGACTAATAAATGGGAATGCGATTCTAGCAAAATACCCTATTAATTCTATGCTATGTACGTGAAAAGGCTAAGGACCTGTCCTGCCTTAGGCCGTAGCCCTAATCAATCCTTATGGTTTCCGGAGCCTGTCCGTTCTATATCTAATTTAACCTATTTCTTACTCTTTACGCGAGTCTTCTTTATAGGCTGCGATGACACTGTAGTATTAGAGCGCTTTCTGCGCCTTGTAGATTGTGGACCTTGGTCCCAATATTCTTTTAGAATATCTTTATAATAATTAAGGTAATCCTCTGGTTCCTATATAGAGTCCTCAGCGGGCTATCCTAGCTATTTAACTTTATATTAAAGCTTGTTCTTAACAGACTTATAACATAGTATAGCTTTAACCTTATACCGCTCGCCCACTACTTTAGGGTGTTTAATTGGGCCTAGACAGAAGTTCTTTTCTAGTGGTAGTCTATGCTATAGCTCTAGTAGGTTTACATAAAACACTAGATACATATGGGCCATAAATAGAGGTAGCTGGAGATGGTAGGCTAGCTTGCTAATTCGTTCCTTAACTTGGAAGGGACCTAGGTATCTTGCATTGAGCTTCTTTAATAGTCAACAGGTCTTAATATTTGTTGAATGTAATAGAACCTTATCGCCTACTCCGAAATGCTTGTTTTGGTATTTGCAGTTGTACTAGAGTCTCTGCTGCTCTTGGGTATCTTATAGGCTCTGCTTCGCATGCTTCTATTACTCCTCTTATTCCTAGAGGTATCCTTATACTCTCCAGTGGATGTCCTTAGACTTCCCAGTAGGATCCTATAATTGATTATATAGCCTTAGCCAGTAATCACTGGGTATACTATCAAACCCAGATAGTTGGACGCTGTAGGCAATCTGAATTGGTATATACTTATATAATGCGTGTTGCTTTAAATTATAAGCGTACTCTATATACGGAAGTAGCTCGCATTAGTTGTCTTGCTGGTAGTTTAAATATATTCGCAGGTAAGACTTCAGTTCCTAGTTCTAGCGTTCTGTTTGCCCATCCGTTTGTGGATGGAAAGCTGTACTATAATAGTGGTCTATCTTTAAATAAAAGCATAGATCTAGCCAGTACTGGCTTGTAAAGACGCTGCCCTATTAGTGATAATAGAGTGTGGCTAATCTACTTTAAGAAAGCATTTCTCCTTAATTAGGCTAGCAAGCGCTTATGTGTTGATTGTCTTATTAACGGGAAGGTATTAGACGTACTTTTAAAACCTATTAATAAGTACCAGGACTGAATTGTATATTTATTCTTGCTTATCTTTTAATGGCGGAAGATCTGTAATGAAATCTATAGCGTAATATCGCCATGGTTCGCTAGCAGGAGGAACCGATTTAAGTAGACCCCATAGCTTATACCTTTGGATTTTATATACTTAACACTTCTCGCAGTAGCTAATATACTCCTTTGCTTCCTGCTTAAGTTTTAGCCAGTAGTATTTATGTTAAAGTAATTCTACTGTCTTGGCTTAACCATAGTGGCCGCCTAGAGAATCATTGTAATTCTTTATAAGAATTTTCTGTCGTAGATTTGCTTCTTGTGGGTATAATAAAAAAGGCATAGCTAGAAGCCATTTTAAAGTAGCCGAGAGTAGTGTAAAAAAAAGCTAATTATATTCCTAACCCAGTGTTTACTTGTAAGGTATATATATACTAGAAATATTATATTAAATTATCTACTAATAATCTTAATATTATATATAGCTATTTGACGCAATAGGGAACTTTAGGAACTATATAATTATAAAGGCTCGCATAGTTATAAGGGAGGTATATAGGCTAGGGTTTAATAACGCGCCCGAACTAATTGTAGAACTACTAACTAATTATAATTTTATTGCGCTGGATTACATAAAGGTATTTTGCCCGTGCTATTTAGTAAAATACTAATAAGAGTTAATAGCCAAGTGATAACCGCTTCCGTTCTAACGTGATAGTTACTAGCATAGCTAGTATATTTTATAGTAGAGGAAGGAACGGTCTTACTCAATTACCCTGCTCTTGTAATATATTTAAAAAAAAACTTACCAGCAATACTATTACTTTTAATTTAATAGTAATATATTATGCGATTAGGGAGTATAGAACTGGGTCTAAGGGAATAGATAACTTTTATGGCTCTACCGTTAGTGGTTAGTACATATCTAGTATTTTACTACCTATTATTATTCTCCAACCCATTATAGAAGCCTATAATAACCTCTTAGGCAGCTAGAACCAAATGTCTAGAAAACGGCAATCTAGAATCTAGCTATAGCTTTAGCCCACAGTTATTAAACATGCTGCGGCCCTAACGCTGGCTTAATTAAATATAGAAATTATTAAGGACCCGTATAAAGATGACCTTAATGACCTTATAGCGGATCTAAGCAATAATATAAGAGAGAGGTTTCTTATGAGCCTTAGCGACAATAAAACTAACGCGGTTATTAACTTAGGCTATTTATTAGTGAGCCGGACTATGCTATCTAGTATACTAAGTCTGTCTTAAAGGGAGAGCTCTAAAGTAGGCTAGACTAATTTACTAAGTCTGTCCCAAATAGAGAGCTCCAGAGTAGGCTAGACTAGTCCACTAAGTCCATCTTAAAGGGAGAGCTCTAGAGTAAGCTAGACAATCTAGGGCCCTACCACTACTACAATATTTGCTAATTTAACTTTTGGAACTAGCTAAGTTCGTTAAATTTAGCAAAATATAGGAACCGGCAAGCCTAGGCCCGAAAGGTTTAAATCTAATAAGCTATTTATACAATTTAAGCATTACTATAGCCTTACAGAGGACAGCTATGGCTAGTATAGTAATGGGAAAGCAATATTAAATTTAATTAAGAATAAGGAGCAGTATATAAAGTTTGTAATATATGCTCTAAACTTTAGTATTAATAAGCCGGTAGAGTTTTTGGTAGGAGATTAGGTGTAGGACTTTCTATACTCTCCTATAGGATGACTGCGGCTTCTTTATTATATATACTAACTCTTAATCTACCTTTCTTTCGGCCTATATCTGCTACTCTTAGTAGCTACTTTTCGGCTATATGTATGTGCTATACTAGTAAAGCTAAATACTTATAATATATTATTGTTATAGGGAGAGTAGGAAAGGTCTTATGCTTTTAGAATATATTATATAACAGTTGGGATATTATATTAAATTGTCTAAAATAATATAATGGATTGTATAAAGAAGTATATACAATTTGCCTTACTAGTCTTATAAATAGCTTTAAAGTAGTCTTTGTTTATTATCTAAAATATATTATTAGTATAAAAGAGGTAGATAGCTGCAAATATAATTGTGGTTGCGTAGGTTGCGCGTAGGCTGCGTGTTAAAAAACACGATATAGGCTATTCGGTCGGGTTGCCAAATGTCCTTAACTGCGCGCCAATTGCGTCAACTACCAACCATTGAGGCTATTTAGAGGGGACTATATTTTGCCGATGTTTTTAAACTTTTAATTATTATTATATATAAATTAACTTATTAACCACTTTAAATTAGTACTTTTATAATTAAATATTAAGTTATATAACGCTTTATTATTATATTTAATTTATATATTAAAAAAATTATATTAATATCTATTAAGGTAGAAGAAAAAGTATATAAAGGGTAAAACTATAATAAAAATCGATAAGCTAGCCTAACGTTACAGCAGCGAGACGCTACCTCGCGTAGCGAGGTAGTTAATTGAATAGCTATAAGGAAGAGTATCGACTATATGTTAAATAGATACTATAAGTCCTAATAAACAACAAGATACTAATTATGATTAAGAAATGTAAATTCTTTATAATAAAGACAGACCTTATAGGATTTATTATTAAGCTAGAACAAATTAAAATAGACCTAGCGAAGGCATAATATATAAGAACTAGAGATAGTTACGCAAGTAATATTATTCTTAGGATTTACGAATTACTAAAGAAGATTTATTATATAATAGTTAAATAATATTAAACTACTTATAAGACTTATAATTATATTTAAATTATAGATTATTATAGCACTTAATAAAAGTCTATACCTAATTCTAATTAATAGGTTATAGGGTAGTAGATCTAGCGCGCTAGGCAGCTAGAATACTAGCTATCTATTATATGGTTATAATTTATAGTAATATACCGCGTTAATCCATTAATAGAATCCACTACTTAAGGCTCCCTTTTTATGCTAGTATAAGATAGCGATTTAGTGCAATAGAATTATATTTTAATTTAATGTCTTTAACGCGTAGCTAGGCTATACTCTGGGGCATATTTTAGGTACTAGTAGCGGCTTAAAACTTATAATTTAGCCTTACTTATACGCATAGACAGCTAGATTAATCCTACCCTCTTAATAGAGGGCTTCTTATTATTATGGTGCAGCTATTAAGGTAGTAGTTAGGTAACCCGTTACGCTTTAGGTAGAGTAGCTAGGATACTTATATAGCCAACTTGCTAGTGGATTACGTTATATACTGCTAAGCGCATAGGCCTCCTCGCCTGCTAAATCGTAACTTAGCGGCCGATTTAGCCATATAAAGCAAATACTATTAATAATTAAGTGAGATTGGATACGCGTACCGAATTTAAAATCTTATAGCGCTCGCTAAGTAAAGCTAGTTGTGCACATCACTATAGTAATAAATATTAGAAAACGCCCTTAGACGTAATTCTGGTGGCGTAGTATAAATATAGTTAGTTAGCTTGCGGACTAACTAATAATCTACACTAATATGATTATATAACGGCAACCCGATTAAAATTAGAGCATACCGACTGCGGCGTATAGCCTAATAGTATTTAGCTTTAGAAGCGGAAAGGGTATAGACTAGTTAGTGACATTTTCTATATTACTAAATATTTTAGTTAAGATTTGTTATAACTAGAGTGGTATTAGATTATGCAAATAAGTAAGCATAAAATATCACAATTAATAGGGATAAAAGTGCCCTATATAAGGCTTTTCTATCCTAACCCAGTAGAATTTAGCGTAATTCGGTAGACTTAGTAGAATTTGGCGGAATTTGGCGGATATTGCGGATATTGTGGATATTGCGAATATTGCGAATATCGTAGATATTACAGTAGGAACAGGTCCCTATATATCTCTCCCCCTAACTATATAATAGCTAAATACTTAAAGAAAAATCCCTTATCCCTTTTATAGTCCTTTTATAATACTAATTTTTAAATACTTTATTTTTTTAAAGGGTTTTAGGATCTATCTATATTCTTTCCTATAATACTATATAACATCCTTTTAAAAAGACTTTTTTTAGCTTATTACCTATTATTAAAATTAAAAGAATTTTAATTACTATAACCGAGAGCTATAGCTAGCGCTTTTATTATTACTATTCTTAAGACTACTACTAAAGCGTAGTTCTTAAAATCTTATATAATATCTTAAAGATAAAGCCCTTATACTTATTCTAACTTTTTAGTCAAAATATTATACTATTAAAATCCTTAATAATCTTATTAAACCTATTAAGGTCTTAAGCTAGAGCTAGCTTTTTATATAATAATATACTTCTAGGTGTAAAACTTTTATTTTAATATCTTTCCTAAAGCTCTTTAATACTATTAAGTATAGGCTTACGCTACTCCTTTTAAACCTATTTAATATATCTTAAAATCTTTAGAGTTTTTGCTGCACCTAGCCCAAAAGACTAAACTAATTAAAAGAATCCTAAAATCATTTAGGGGATCTCCTTAAGATGCATATATTATAGGGGAGGCATATATTAAATAACGGTAGTATATAGTCGCGCATAACCGTCAGAACTGTACCTAATAATAGCTCTCCATAATAAAAGGATAGGCAAATACTATACTACTAAGTGGAAAGACCTATATTAAAAAGGCATCTAATAAGATATAAAGCCTATTAGACGCGTCTAGTATCCGGAACTGTAGGGGGGTTACTATTAGCTATAACAAACTAATACAGCTGGCAAAATGGCTCCGCTAGTTTAGCGAACCTTAGGCGCCCCTCTAGTAAGCCTTTTAATTAAATTCTCTAACGGCTAAGTAAAATTAAAATTAAATAAAACCTCTCCCTATAGGCGAACCGCATTTAGGCTGCCATAGCTGCGATTTTATAGCATAGGGTACCTACCCCCCTTAAGATAATAACCGGCTATATAATTATAATATAACTAAATATAGATAAAGTAGAGTGACTTAGGGGATAATTAGAAATAGAAGTTTTTATAAAGATTTATAAAGAGGTCTATAACACAGTCGTAGTCCAATACTTTAGAAGTAGAAATATTAGAGTTACTCTAAAGGACTAATAGGTAAAGGAATAAGCCATAAGGGCAGGGGATAGGCTAGGAGAATATATTAGCATAAAAGTGCTTTATAAAGATTACTTAGTTAAAGTCCTAGTGGTTTCTATAAGCCTTAGGGTAGAAAAGGAACGCTAGGTAGATAATATAATAACTATATAGGAGATAATAAAATAAGCGGAACGCCTTATATTAGGACTTAAGACTACCCGTATTTAATGGCTCTAATAGGAAAATATAAACTAAGTATATAATAAGAATAATAAGAGGATATAAGGGTTGCTAGAGACTTGTTAGGGAGACGCTAGATAAATGCATAGCTTCCTTATTGTTAGCGTATATATACTAGGAATGCAAAACTCCTTATTTAAAAAGGAATAATTATAAATGGCCTTATATACGATATAAGGCTCTATAACTATAAATTACGCCTAGAATAATGCTATTGCTGCGTATAATATGGATACACCTAATCTATATACGCAGTATAGGTATGGTGTGGCCACTATATAGGCCCCTATAATATAAAATATTATATAAACCAAGACTATATAAAATACGTAAACTGCCACTAAAGCATATATAAGGCGTAAAAGAGAGAAGACTGCATTAAATATAGGAAATAAAAGGTAAGGGCTTAATAGCTACGGGAATAACTACACGCTAGGTTATATAAATAAAAACAATAGGTAATAAGCTAGGGGGAGGTAAGTGCCTTTCTAGCGTTCCCTACCTTTAATATTAGGAGGCTAAACTAGCCACCCTAAGCCTTAACGGGCTAGAAGTAATGCTATATATTATTACTAAACTAAATAGGGATATTGTAACAAAGCCTTATGGGAAATACCACGGTGGACTTATTATTAGGCTAGGTTGTATAGGTAAATAGGAAGTCAATAATATAACAAGTACAAGTAATAATTGGTAGAGTGGTTGCCTAATAGATTAACTCTAATTATATTCTGAGATTTACTATAAAGAAAGGAATTATTTAGGTAGGGACTGCGGGTCTTTAAATACATAACTATACGCCTAAGAAAGTCCTTGCTCCGTCCGCTCTGTCTACTCTATTTACTTTATCCTAGATCTTACAGATTACACAGATTATACAGATTACATTATATAACCTTAGCTACCATTCCTCATTATATAGTTCTACTAGATCTATTTTAGATTGTGCCCTTATTAACTAACTAGCTTCTTCCAACTCCTCTCTTAGTAGCTATAATATTGTGCTTAAAGCGTCTATAACACTATCTCCCTTCTCTTTATCTTTATCCTTAAAGATTTCTAATATCTCTAAGTTATCTATTAGAGGTATAATGTCTACTTAATTAATTTAGTTAATATCTTTACTTATTATACCTAAAGCTCCTTCTTCTTCTACAGCTCGCCAGTCTTATACCATTACTACAATATTGTCTCTTAGTAAGATAATACCATCTCTATATTCTTGTTATGCGAAAAAGGGGTTAGTTTATATTATACTAGCAAGTCCTTTATCTTGGCAACCCTTTTCCTGCTTAGAGTGCACTAAAGTAAACATTTAATTGTCCTGCAATGTTCGCTTAGTCTCTAACGTTAAGTATGCGCGTCCTATTACTCTTAATAGTCTTTAAGTACCCTTGTTAATTGCTACTAGGGTTCTAGGTTTAATCTACCGCTATAAAGCTTAATAACGAACTCTTAGTGGCGTTGGCTAAACTTTGTTGTTCCTATAACGCTAAGTAAGAGGCTGCCACTGCTTAATAACGTGCTCTTAACTCTTAACTTACTACGTCTACTTAGTTAATTTGTCTTAAAAAGGTATATAAAAAGGTTTGTTTTAAGGAGTGGAAACTTGTGGAATAAGGCCTTTAGGAACTTGGCAATAAAAGAATGGATTTTCTTCTAATAGAGAGGGAAATAACTTTAAATATATCGGCAGGTGCTCCTCTTGGGTCCCCCTTAGGTAACTTGTTCTTTAGCGATTCTTCTTTATTAATACTGCCTAATCTATTTTTCTCTAATACTCCTATACCTTTTTTATAGCGTTTTTTAAGTTGTCTAGTAGCTCCTAGGTAGTCTTGTTATAGCCTATCCACTTTACTTTATACTATATCTTGTTATTAATATCCTTATAACTAATAATCTTTAAAACTTCCTATTTATCTTCTTCTTGGCCTCTATATATATCTGCCTTATAGACTAGTGGCTTAATATTTCTATATACTGGCTCTAGTATTGCAATATACTATATAGGGTAGATATTTATTTTCTCTAGTAAGTTAAGTCTGTATATAACTTCTAAGATCTTTACTTTAACTATAAATAGTCCTAGTCTAATATAGTCCAACTTCTTGCTTAGTCGTTAACTCTTAAAAATTTTATATAGTAGCTATACTTTATCTCCCTTCTTAAGATCTGGTCCCTTAGATCTCTTAGCATTATAGTACCTTTTTATCCTTTTTTATACTAGTTTAGCTGTTTCTCTAAGATGTGTGACGGCGCTGGGGCGCGTTACCTAGTCAGGGGTTCGCTTAGGGCTTGGCTTGTATATTTAGACGTAGCCTTACCACTTCTCTTGCTCCTTACCTTGATATCTTCATAATACAGCATTTGTTCGCTTTATCTTAGAAGCATTTATTTAAGTCTTTATTAAGACATTTATTTAATGGTTTAAGCCGTTATATTATATTAAGGTCCCCAGTTATATGCAGGCTGCGGTATCTTAGGTCGTCCGTAAGGATAGTAAACATCTACTCATGTTCTTGTTTTTGTTCTCTTTTTTTTTTCCCTTCTCTCTACCAAACACCCGCCTATGCTATGGGGAAGCATGTGCCGGGCGATAACCTCTTTCCGACTATACGACTCGCCGATTGACAACGACAAAGGTCCCTACGGATGTACGCGTCGAACGCGTATACTATTAACGTGCCGACCGAACGAGGACGACGACGACGCGACGAACGCGTATATCTGTCAACGATCGACGACCGACCAACCGTATGTCTACAGACGCTGGCACCGTACTGCTACCCAAATAGTCCTTTTTAATGGATACTGAGCTACGTGAGCTGCGGTTTTGCGAGCTATAAGGAACGAAATTACTAGGACTACCTTTAACAACGCTATACCAATAGCCTATAGAGATCCTTTTTGACTGATACCAAGATACTGTCTATAAGGAATAAAGTTAACTGATACCAAGATACTGTCTATAAGGAATAAAGTTAACTGATACTAAGCTGTATAAGCTTTAAGGTTAAAATTAATTAGGATAAACCAACTAACTAATTATACTAATATGCCTGCGATCTACCGACTACTAATTATGCTAATACGCCTGCAATCTATATGACGCTGGTACTGTACTACTATATACTAAACAACGATAGCGTCTTACACCTGCTATTACGACGACAATAATAGCGCCGATATGCATGCTATTACGAACTATCGACTAACGACTATGCCGCTATGCCTATAGTCTATTAACCGAATAATTGCGCTGACATGCCTGCGATCTACTAACTAACTAATAGACAAGCTCTGTGCTTAACTGACTATCACCGCCGCTAGTACCGTACTACTACTTAAACGGACAATCGCTGCTTCTGCCTGCAGCTAAACTAATACCTTACTGCCTTCCTGTAGCACTGTAATCGACTCTACTGCTCTGCCTATAGTACTACACTAACCCCTGCTGCCCCACCTGCAGCAATAACTGTATATAAGATAGATAAGTATCTGGAGAATAAAGCCTGAGGGCAGGCTTTTTTAAAGGGGGGGGTGATGTAATGGCGCTGGGGCGCGTTACCTAGTTAGGGGTTCGCTTAGGGCTTGGCTTGTATATTTAGACGTGGCCTTACCACTTCTCTTGCTCCTCACCTTGATATCTTTGTAATATAGCATTTGTTTGCTTTATCTTGGAAGCATTTATTCAAGTCTTTGTTAAGACATTTGTTTAATGGTTTGAGCCGTTACAAGATGTGTATAAAGGTTTATTAAGTTCTCTATTCTTTGCTTAGCTGTGCTACGTATTTTCTTTGCTTATTGTAGCGATAATAATATTCTTAGCTTATATCCGTAATTTGCCTTAAAAGGTAATGTACCTATCCCTTCCTATAGTGTTGTATTGTATATAAACTATATAACTGGTAGTAATAATACCTAATTGTTTTATGCGTAATTAATATAATACCTTAAGTATGGTTCTAATGTTTGGTTTAGTCTCTCCATTTATCTATCTATTTATGGGTAATATGCTATTAACGTTACTGCTTAGACCCCTTATTTAGCTAAGAATACCTCCTAGAATGCCGCTATAAATCTTAGATCTCTGTCTAATATAATCTTTATTGGTGCTCTATATCTTGTAAACACTTCTTTAATATAGATTCTGGCTATATCCTCTACTAAGATTTCTTCTGTGTATGCTATAAAGTAGCCCTACTTGGTTAACTTGTCCACTATTATAAGGATTACGTTATAATCCTATCTAGTAATAGGGTCCTTTAACTTTAGTAACTTTATAATAAAATCCTATAATATAACCTCCTATAGTCTCTCTGGTATTTTAATAGATTATAGCCCTCTATATAGCTTATACCTTATTAGTTTATTCCTTTAATAATCTAGATACTCCCTTATAACTTATCTTGTCAGTCCCTAGATTCCTTAAATAATATATTCTTTTTAAAGTCTTAACACTAAGCCTATAGCTCCGTTGTGTCCCTAAGTTATTCTCTTATAGAATTTACTAATAAACTTCTTTGCGATTGCTTTTGGCATATATATAGCTTTTTAGTGCTTATACTGCTCTAAGTCTAGATCCTTACTCTATACTTCCTGGATTTTTTATAACTACTTACTTTCTAGTATTTTGTATACTTGTTCTAGTCCTTCTATTATGGCTACTAGCTTTAGATAATTGTACCTAATTAATCTGTCTTTGTCTTTTCTTAATATAGCGCCTAATAACTTTTTATTCTTCTATAGCTCTGCCCTTCTACTAAGTGCATCCGCTCTTGCGTTTTTAGTACCCTTAGTATACTAAATTTTGAAGTAATATTCTGCAAGCATTTCCGCCCATTTAACTTGTCTATGGTTAAGCTCTTTTGTAGTTAGGAACCCCGTTAGGTTCTTATAATCTGTCTGAACTATAAATAGTTTTTCTATGCCTTGTAAGAATGCTCTCTATTTTTTAAGTACTGTAACTATTTCTAGCAACTCCTTATTATAGATATTATAGTTTAACTCTAGCGGTGTTATCTTCCGACTATAGTACGCTACTAGGTGCTATCTGTCTGGATGCTTCTGTAGTAGGTATGCTTCTAATACAAAGTCTAATACATCTATTTCCATAACCGTGTCTAACTTTAGTTGGTAAATCTTAAGGATTAGATCCTAGGTGAACAACTTCTTAAGTTCTTAAAACAGTTTCTTTTGTTTACTACCCTATATCTATAGTTTCTCTTTTTTTATAAGTCTTATAAATAGCTTAATATTTTTTAACCATTGTGCTATAAACCTCCTATAGTAGTTACAAAACCCTAGGAACGATCTTAACTATATAACGTTCTCTGGCTCCTACTAACTTACTATAGCTTCTACTTTCTTTAGGTCTATGCTGATTTTGCCTAGTTTAATAATAAATCCTATAAAATTGGTCTTCCTGGTAAAGAACTTGCATTTCTTAATTACTACTAGTATCTTTTCTTCTTATAGTCTCTTTAAGACCCATTTAATATGTTCTCTATGCTCTTCCTTTAACCTAAAGGCTGCCTTCTATTTATTGCCTTCCTTAATTCTGATCTAATAGTACGCCTATCTTAGATCTATCTTTATAAAGATTTATATATTGCCTATCCTGTCTTAGATTTCGCTAATTAAGGGTAAAGGATACCTATTCTTTTTTACAATGCTGTTTAACTGTCTATAGTTAATCCATATCCTAAGTTTTCCATTTTTCTTAAGGATGAATAATACTAGATATCCCGCTGATAACTGCAATGGTCTAATATATCCCTTTTATAAGTTCTCCTGGATAAACTCCTTAAGTGCTACTGACTTGGTTTTAGTAAGCTTGTAGATTAGAAAGAACTTTAGACTTATTTCTAGTTCTAACTCTATCTTATAGTCCTATGCTATATACTCTAATAGCTTTTTACTTTCTAGGCTCTATAGTCTTTTGCTATACTTATAGTATCTCCTTAGTACATAACTTAAGCCTCGCTCAGTCTCTTTATATATCGCTCTAACTTGGTACTATACCATCTTAGTAACTTGTTGCATTTTGCGTTATTGTATATTTCTAATATTAACCTAACCTGTGACCCAATTAATCCTTAGATTGTATTTCTATAACTAAGGCATTCCTAATATTGCCTTATCCTTTTCTAATAGTAGGATATTAAAAGATATCTTAATGCTTCTTCCTTTAATGGTTAACTGAATTGGTCCTGTTTTAAGATTAATAATACCCCCTCTATAGGCTATTAGATCTCCTAAAATCGTTATTAATAGGTATAAGTATTTTTTCTATCTATGCGGTAACCCTATCCTTTTAACTACTGCTAGTGATATGTGGTTTCTTGTTGCTCTACTATCCACTAATGCTTTAAACTTTTAATCTTACTAACTACTTATAAGTTTAGGTGTCGCCCTGTAACTCCTTTAAGGGTCTAAGGCTCTACCTGTTATGGGACTGCCCGTTACATGCACTACGCGGTGCGCGTAGCTGGCGTTATGGGATTCCTTTGTTTGTTTACTTGCTTATTTAATATTGCTCGGCAGCTAGTTTGTCCGCCCTGATTGCCCCTATATAGATTCGCCCGCAGCTATATTCTTGTTAAGCTCTCCAGCAATCCTCTTGAGTCTCTACGACAGCTATATATAGCTATTAATTCCATAAATCTGATGCTTGTTTATCTAGTGTTTGCATGTAATACTTCGTCATTATAACACTACTACTAGCTCCCTCTGGTCCTATGGGCCTCTACTTTTTCCAACTGTTGACTATTAGATCTTAACTATACTTAGTCCCTCTATAGCTAATACTTAGTTTACTTCTTGTCTTTAATATGCCAAGGATAAGTGTTTTCTAGGCACTCCTACCACTGTTATCTATCTAGGCATTCTTCCGTAAGGAACCTTCCTAGTTAAAGTATTAAGTTGCCTAACTTCTAAACTTCTACTAGGTGCTAACCATATATATACTTGGCGTCTCTATATTGCTTTTTATCTATTATCTAATACATTCTTATTAAATACTTGCGGTACTTGTCTTTAGGTGTCTTATATATGTTATATATATTATCTATATATGCGATCCATGCCAATGTATAATACGCTGGGTGCTTTGGGTTAACTCTTGGCTTATCTTTATCCCTAAGTTTAAACCTCTCTTATATTAACCTAAACGTTGCCGTTTTGTTTACTAGTACTAATACTTATATTATCTCTTTCTAGTCTACAGCCTACTTTTCTAGGTTCTTTAATATTATAACTAACGCCCCTTTTATATAGCTTATCTATTTTTTAGACATTGCTTAACCTAGTATGACTTTCTTATTTAGCTATATGCAGAAATCTTCCTATTTATTATTTTCCCTTTGCTTATACTACTTTTGGTATAGCTTAGTAAGTGTATATAATCTATCTGTAAGGAAGTATCTCTTTATTACTATATCGTTATAACCCTTAGTGTGTTATTCTGCAAATCTAGTTAAAATCCCTAGATTCTCTTCTTATTCTAGTTTATCTAACTACTTAGCTCTTGGCATTCCTACCCTCAGCCTATTTATAACTTTTCGTACGGGTGCTCTATCCCTTATATGTCTTAGTATAGCTAATCTCTAGTCTAGCTTCTGTTCTTGCCATATAATAATTTGTTGCCTAAACTTATTTATACTTTTTTTTTTATTTTTATCTTCCTAAAGGATCCTTGAAGTTATCTTACTTCTTAATTGCTGTGTTAACTTTTTAACCTTTAGGCTAAACACTGCGTTTACCTGGAACTGCTATAGACCTTATTTGTTCTTTAAAATCTTAGTTCCCTAGGAATCTTTATTCTATGCTTATTTATTTATTTTTAAACTAAGCTGCTGCCCTTTCTTATTAGTTGTTATCTATTATAGGTTCTTGGGTGTGTCTTATCTCACTTTAAAAATCTTAAGCCTTTGGCCTTTTACCTTTATTAAGTAGTAAGCTAGCATTAGTAGTTGTTTACTTACTTAATCGTCTTTAGATATTTCTCCTTCCATCTTATAAAGTAATAGATGCTGTATCTAACGGTATTATAATACCCGTTACTAAACCGCGTTTTATAGTGGTCTCAGTCTCTGCTTCTGTTGCGTTATTAAGGTTTAAATGCCCCTAGCTAGCTTCTTTTTCTTCCTCATCGCTATTAATTAATAAGTACTCTGACTCCATTGTTATAGTTACTAATTATTATCCACACATTGCTGTAATATCTTAATCTAGCTTATAGGGTTAATCTTGTTCTTTATCTAACTCTCTAGTTCCTTTAAGTCCTCTTAACTCTAGCTCTTATAGCTAATAGCTTGCGCCATACTTAGCGTCCTTATAAATTTGGTATATGTTGTTATAACAAAATGCAAAGTGTTTAACTATATACTCTATTGTACCATATAACCTTCTTATTACTAGTCCTAGTTCTCCTTATTTAGTTCCTTTTACTATATAGTTACTCTAACCACTTCTACAGTCTCTGGCATAGTGACCTTATTTTCTACAATTTATATAAGCTCCTAATTTAAACCAATCTTCTTATTATGGAGTCTGCCTAAACGTCTTCTGTTAATAAGATCCCTGGTTTAGCCTTTACTCTTTAGTCCTATAATCACTTAATCCTTAACCTTTAGGTTTTTATAGTTTCTTATTCTATCTCTTAGATTCTTTAGTGCTGCTTAAGTCTATTGGCTCTGGCCCACCATTCTATAGTTTTTAACTCTATATTTACTAATGCGTGCTCTACGCCTTATACCACTATAGAACTCTATCTTGCCATTTTTTAACTTGTTCCCTTTAATAGATCCTATTATTAATCTTAATTAACTAATCTATTAACGTATTTCACGGGTGAGCTGGTCAAACGGGTGAGCTGATCACTTCAAAAACACACCAAAAAATGGAAAAATCACACTTTAATATCTTAACAACCACTTAATAATAAATTTTAATAATTT